>Ga0310121_10000100_pt1 | contig 83541 bp, 62 predicted proteins | sample CB27_Tmax_986_MG_FD_203504 | JGI IMG/M metagenome (GOLD analysis project Ga0310121, IMG submission 203504) | Marine microbial communities from Western Arctic Ocean, Canada - CB27_Tmax_986 | ecosystem: Environmental > Aquatic > Marine > Oceanic | place: Canada: Western Arctic Ocean | collected... | reverse complement strand
ACCCCGAAGCGGCGGTATCCTCGGCAGCGGCTCGTTGGTCTCGGTGAGCCTGGCGTTCACCATCCCCAGTCCCAAGTTGACCCAGATGGCGTCGGCCACCTGCACGCTGGCTTCCACCTCGAACCCTACGAACCGGCTGTTGCCCTGGAGAAACGGCGCGACCAGGAGACCGTCGATCTTCCGGTCGCCGACCGCTGGGTACACGAAGTTGTCGATCTCGTACACGTAGGCGTTCACGCTGCCACGGAATCGCGGTGACTGGTGGCGCAGGCTCAGATCGAGACCGACCGTCGTTTCTCGCTCGAGGTCAGGGCTCCCGACCTCGAACACCAGATTCCCGACGTGGGGACCGAAGTTGTATAGCTCCTCGAGCGCCGGGGCGCGGTAGGACCGAGTCAGATTCGCGACAAAGGCGGCACTGCGGCCGAGGTTCGCCTGCAGGCCTAGGGAAGCCGAGACGCCCGTGAATACACGGTCGATGACGTCGGCGGGTTCGAGCGACTCGTGGTCGGGGCCGGCACCGCCTGTGTCGTGACGATTCCGGTCGCGCGGGTCGACCGTGTAAGCGTTTCGCTCTGCCCGGCCGCCGAACTGCACCCGATACCGCCCGTAGTCTAGTTCCTCGTAGGCAAACGCGGCCACGGCGGTCTGGTCGGTCGCCGGCGCGAGCGCCTCTGCACCCGTCGCCACGTAGTGGCGCACCTTGGTCCAGACACCGAACTTGCCGGCCAGTGTGGCGGTCTGACGCTGGTTCGCCTCGGCGCGCAGGACATAGGCTCGATTGGCGAAGACCGTCTCGACGCGCTCGATGCCGTCGGCCGTCTTCAGCTCGGTGTGCTGGTAGTCGATCACGGTGAACACGACGCGGAGCCCGTCGAGAACGCCGGTCGTCAGGTTACGTATGCCCACGTCGAACCGGCCGACCTGCCGGCTGGACTCGAGGTGAATCAGCGCCGTTCCGCTCCGCGCCACGCCGGCCGCCTCGCTCGCGTGTCCCTCGAACCCGCCCGCGAATGGCACGCCGTGTCGGCCGTTCTCGATCTGGAAACCGCCGCTGGCAAATACGCGGTCACCAAGATAGCCCACTCCGGCGCGGCCGTTCGACAATCGTGTCGCCGAGTTCTCGATGGTCCCCGCTGGTGACCCGTAGTCGCCCGCGCGTCGTGTGCCGCCGCCGCCCCACCCCTGCAGACGGTCGCTGCCGTACTGCAGGCTGGCATTGGTCCCGAACTGGGCGTTGGCGCTCCCGGTGTCAGCGCTGAACCGACCGCTGGTGCCGGGAATAGGCGTCTCCCGGTAGCTCTCGTGCGGCGTGATTGCGTTGACCACCCCGCCGACTGCGTTCGAGCCGTAGAGCAGCGTGGCTGGGCCGCGCACGATCTCGACCCGCTCCAGTCCGTTGGGATCGGTCGTCACGCCATGGTCGCCAGATTGGCTCGAGAGATCCGCGGAGCGGATCCCGTCCTCGAGCAGCAGCACGCGATCGCCGTCGAAGCCTCTGATGATGGGACGGCTGGCGCCTGGTCCGAAGCTGCGGTTAGCCACGCCCGGCTCGTTCTGCAACACCTCGCCCAGTGAGCCCTGGGCGTTCGTCACCAGATCGAACGAGTCGAGCGTCGTGATCGCGTTGAACGCCTCGAAGGTGGTGGTCCGTCCGCCCGCTGTTGCCGTGACGGTCGTCTCCTCGTGAATCGCGGATAGATTTAACGTGAAGTCGACCACAACCGTCTCACCCGCTTCGACCGTGATCGTTTGGCGGGCGGCTGTGAGGTGTTCCCGCTGCGCCAGGATCTCGTAGGTGCCTGGGAGGACCGTCGCGATCTCGAACGCGCCGCCGTCGTTGGTCAAGGCTACGAGTGACGGACCGACGAGCAGGACGACAGCGCCGTGGACTGCTTCGTCGGTGGCCGTGAATGTGACCGTGCCGCGGATGGTGCCCGTGCCCTGCGCGAACATGGGTCCATCCATGATGCCAGCCACGGCGAACACCGTGAGCGTCAGTAAAACGCCGAACCGGAACCTCTGTGAGGGTTCTTCCACTCGCATCTCCTGTGTTTCCTGCGTCGCGTGGCCAGCCGATGTAAAGAGGCTCGATCCGCTGGCGACGCGCACGAGGGGTCGGTCCACCCGCGCGGTCGTGGGCCGCGATACCGACTGAGAACGGTAACGGTGCGAAACGCTAGGAGAGCGGCGGGGCACGGGCAGGAACGCAGGGGGCCGGGCCGGCTGGCATCCGCGCGAGTGTGGAGACCCGCGTCGCCAGGTCTGCCGATTCGGCCGGCTTGACCTGCAGGCCCTCGGTCATCTCGACGGCTTGGTGGTGCCTGAGCTGGCAGACGATACAACGCCGATCGGAGTCATGCTCGGCGTGCCAGACAGCCGAGAACGCGGTGGCGCCGACGACCGCAATGAGCAGCACCACGAAGCAGATGTCCCCGATCCGGGCTGGCTCAGGCCGTCGGGCGCGTCCGCCGCGGGCGTGGTTGACCATCGGAGCGAATGTAGCAAGGTTCCGGTGTCCGGCGCAATAGTACACCGCGCCGGTCCAGGCTGCTAAGATCGGCTGCGTGATGCGCAAGTCGATCCGCCTCGGGCTGGCGGTGCTGGCGTTGTACGCCCTCCATCAGGATTTCTGGTTCCGGGACGTGGCGCGGCCGCTCATGTTCGGCTTCCTTCCGATCGGGCTCGTCTACCACGTGGCGCTGTGTCTGGCGATCGCCGGGCTCATGTGGGTGCTGGTGCGCTACGCGTGGCCGGTCGAGCTGGAGCGGGCGGTCGAGGATGTGACGCGCTCGGCTTCATCCGGAGAGCGGTCGTGATCCCGACCCTCATCGTCGTCGCCTATCTCGGCGTCGTGCTGTACATCGGCATCTTCGCCTTCCGTCGCTCGTCCGGCACCGGCGCAGAGGACTACTTCCTGGCCGGCCGGTCGCTCGGGCAGACGGTGTTCCTGCTGTCGTTGTTTGGCACCAACATGACGGCGTTCACCATCCTCGGGTCGGCGGGTCACGCCTTCTCCAACGGCATCGTCACCTTCGGATTGATGGCCTCGTCGTCGGCGCTGATCATCCCAGTCAGCCTGTTCCTGGTCGGCCCGCGGTTATGGGCGCTCGGGAAGCTCTACGGGTTCATGACGCCGGTGCAGATGTTCCGCGACCGGTGGGAGTGCGGCCACATCGGTACGGCCATCTTCGTGATGCTCGCGATCCTGCTGGTGCCCTACATCATCATCGCGGTGATGGGAGGCGGGACCGCGCTGAGCGCGATCAGCGGTGGGCTCGTACCCTACTGGTTCGGCGGTGGGCTGGTGGCCGTCGTCGTGATGAGCTACGTCTTCTTCGGGGGGATGCGTGGTACCGCCTGGGTCAACACGTTTCAGACGGTGCTGTTCCTGTCTTTCGGGGCGGTGGCGATCGTCCTGATCGGCGTTCGGATTGGCGGATTCCCCGAGGCGATGAAGTCATTGCTAGCGTCTGAGACGACGGCGTCGCTGCTGACCCGCGAGCGGATGCCCCCGCGGCTGTTCTTTAGCTACATGTTCATCCCGCTGTCGGCGATCGTCTTCCCGCACATCTCGATCTTCTGTCTGACGGCGCAAAAGATGAGCCAGTTCAAGAAGACTGTCATCTGGTATCCGATCTGTATCCTCGCCATCTGGTTACCGTGCGTCTTTCTCGGGGTGGCGGCCAACGCGATGACCGACGTACCCGCGATCGCCGCCAAGCTGGACGCACGCGCGGCGCTCGCGGCGCTCGATCTGTCGGCCGGCACCGGGGCGTTGGCCGAGCTGCAGCGGGCGGCCGCCGGCGACGATGTCATCTTGCGGATGCTTGATCACTATGCGCCGGTGTGGATGGCAGGTCTCCTCGGCGCCGGCATCCTCGCGGCGGTGATGGCTAGCGACTCGCAGGTGCTCGCGCTCTCGACGATGTTCACCGAGGATGTCTTCGCCTACTACGGCGCAAAGGAGCGGTTCGGTGAGCGGGCGCAGGTGCTGACCGGCCGTGTCTTCGTCGTTCTGGTGACCAGCGTCGCCTATGTGATCGCGCTGCGGGCGCCCCCGGGCATCTTCGGTCTCGCCACGCAATACGCCTTCTCCGGTTTCGCGGCGATGATCCCGATCGTGCTGGCGGCGTTGTTCTGGCGTGGCAGCACGAAGTGGGGTGCGCTCGCCGTGACCCTGTGGACCGCCGGCACCGTCGTGACGACCGCGGTGCTCCAGGTGGTGGTGCCACCGCCAGCCGCGCCGGTCCCTGTCTGGACGTTCGGCGGGCTCGAGCTGATTACCCGCACGCCGGGTGGGACCGACGTGCTCGGGTTCATGCCGGTCGTGCCGATGACCATCATCTCGGCGCTGCTGATGTACGGGGTGTCGGCCGTGACCCGCAAGCCGAGCGACGCGACGATCGCACGCTATTTCTTGAGCCGAACGCTTTGAAACAATTGGAGCCAGAGCGGAGCTTCAGCGCCGGCCCGGAGTCCGGCGGTATCTCGTCGCGTGTCATGGCACGTCATGAACGGGGCCAGGGGCCATGTGGCCTCCGGCTCACTGCGCATGCCAGGCACCGCCGGGACGGGACACCAGCGGTTTGGTCATCACGACCCGGTCGACACCGGATGCCGCTTCGTAGTACGTGCGCACCACCGTGTAGCCGCGCGTCTCGTAGAAGGCGATGCTCGCATGGTTCGGCGCAAAGCACTCGAGCTCCGCTGTTTCATGTCGCGCCGCCAGCATCGCTTCCGCTCTGTCTATTAACGCCGACCCGATACCCTGGCCCCGGAGGTCGGCCCGTATCCACAACAGGTCGATGACATGACCGTCGAGCGCGACCGCGCCGAGGACATGCTCATCGTCCACGGCCACCGTCATGCGCGGCCACATCCTGGCAACGTACACCTCGACTTCCAGGCCCTCGACCCAGGGGCGCATCCGCTCAGGGTTCATGAACACGCCATAGGTCGTCGGGAGCGACGTCTTGCAGATGTCGACAATCGCCGGCTCGTCAGCCATGACCGCCGGCCGGAGTCTGAAGCGGTCGGTGCGGTGCGTCTGCATCGGGGGTGGGGAGCGGTTACTCGTGCGTGTCGCCAGGGTCGGTTTCGTCGTCGAGAGCGAGCTCGCCGCGTTCGGCTTGGGCGAGCAGGGTGCGAGCCTTGTTGGCCAGCGCAGCCGGCACGAGTATTTCGGCGGCGCCGATACCATCGATTGAGATGGCGTGGGTGACGCGCAGTGCCTCGCCCCGGAGTTGGCAGGGGATCTCGTACGCCTCGAGGAACGCCTTGATCTGCGCTTCGACGAACTGGCCCTGGACGGTCGAGACCACGACATACCTGTCCTGATTGTTCACGTCCCCCCTCCGTCTTGACCCGGCGGCGCGCCGCCGCCGAGCTGTAACAGCAGACCGAGCATGTCCGCCTGTTACTATCGTTCCACGAACTGCCCGTAGCGGAAGCGCACGATCACGACTGACGCGATTCACACCGGCTTGCCGGTCGGTGGCGCACCCATGAGCGGCTCCTGGCTCGTTCCGGCGAAGGTGACGGACGCCAGCCCTCAGGGCGCGTGTGTGGAGAAGACCGCGATCTCGCCGTTCTCGTTGAACGAGATGACACTGTATTCCTGCGGGTTCTGGCCTTCCATGCCCGGTGCTCCGATCGGCATTCCTGGGACCGAGATACCCGCGACATCCGGCCGCTCCTGCAGCAGTCGCTGAATGTCCTCAGCGGGGACGTGGCCCTCGATGACGTAGCCGTCGACCACGGCGGTGTGGCAGGAAAACAGCCGTCCGGGCACGTCCTGCTCGGCCTTGATCGCGGTCACGTCAGGCACGTCGGTCGTCCGCACCGTGAAGCCGTTGTCCTGGAGATGTGAGACCCATCCCATGCAACACCCTCACGTGGGCGACTTGTAGACTTCGATCACCGGTTCCTGCGCTCGCACGGGCGTCAGCGACCAGAGACCCAGCAGCACAACCATCGCGCCTAGCAGCGTACGCATGTGAACTCCTTCATGAGCGGCGAATGCCATGGGCCACCGCAGCCTCAACCCTATCAGGCTACCCGCTGCCAGGCCGGTTGGCAACCCACCGCAGTCCCGGCCGTCCGGTGACGACAGTGGAACCGAGCCCCCGGTCCGTCTCACCGCCGTCCGCCCGCTTTGTCGGTGCCGAGCGGCGCGGTTTTTGCCTGGCCTCGCGCCATGACCCGCGTGTCTCGATCCATCATCCGGCGCGCTGCGATCGCACGGCATGGTCGAGAATCGCGAGGCCCTGTTCGACCACTAGCTCACGCCAGCGGTCGCTCCGTGGACAGGAACACTTCAGCAGCTCGGTCTTGGTCCGCTGATAGGCGCCGGCAGCCGACCGGCTGGAAGAAGTTACGCTCGGTTCTCGGCACGTAGCGCGCCGAGCAAGCGGACGAACGGGTAGTTGCCGAACTCGTCGCCGACGAAGTGATATCGGGTTCCGGCGACGTGCCGCGTGACCCAGCTGCCGAGGGTGCCCGACGGCGGATAGGCGGTGCCGCCGGCGCTGGCCATCGGCTAGACGACCCCCGATCCGAAGGCGTCGCGATACCACTCGACGTCAGGTGACTGGCTCGATTCGACCAGCTAGATCGCCGAGCCGAAGAACCCCTCGACGCTGTGGATACCTGACGACACGAGGACGGCCCAGCCCGGGTTCGCACTGCCCAGGGTGGCGACGTCAATGGTGAAGTTGGCGTGATCCTCGCTCGTCGCGACACGGTCCTGCTCGAGCGTCGCGCCCGCGGTGATCGCAGCCTCGCGAAAACGCCGGCGTGCGTCCTTGTAGCTACGGCAGAAGAGGTCGGGCGGGTTCATGGATCGTGAGGTCCGTCGCGGTCGCCATCGTACGGATGGACTCTGCGTGTCGTTAGTGCTCGGCGGTCGCGTCGGCGAGTGTTCGGCGAATGACCTCCTTGGTGCGCTCGATGAGCTCCGGCAAGCGCCTGTCATCGTAGTGCCGTGTGTTGATCGGCGTGCCAAGGATGACATCGACTCGGCCGGGTTTCGGCGCGAGCGTGGTGGATGGTAGCAGCGCAAAGGTACCGCGAATCGTCACCGGCACGATCGGCACCCCAGCTTTGAGGGCGATCTTGAAGGTGCCCGGCTTGAACTCCTGGAGACGGCCGTCGGGGGTGCGGGTGCCCTCAGGAAACACCGCGAGGGACCTGCCGCCGCGGACGCCCTCCACTACCCGCCGCACACTGCGGACTGTCTTGCGCGCGTCACCGCGGTCGATCGGGAAATGCCCGGCGGTCCACAGGTGCCAGCCCAGAAACGGCACGAAGAACAGCCCGCGCTTGGCCATGATGCGGAACGGGTAGGGCAGATACCCGAACAACGCGGGTGTGTCGATCAAACTCGAGTGGTTCGCCATGTAGACGTAGGCTTGCCCGGCGCGGACGTGCTCGACTCCGTGGACCCTGATCCGGGCGAAAATCGACCAGGCCACCAGCCGGCACCACCATCGAGCGCACCAGAACTGCATCGCCCCCGTTCGGTCGAACGGCCACAGCACGAGCGACAAGCTTCCCATGACCACGGTGTGGGTGTACCAGAGCAGATTGGCGAACGGCGCCCACAGGCAGACGAGCAGAGTTTTCAACACGGATGGCGGCGCGGCACGGCCGGCGGGTTGGAACGGCGGTCGACGGCTGCCGCTCGCCGCCGGTGGTGCCGCACCGCGCATCCCCGCCGGGACAGCTTGTATCCGGGATCCTGGCTGACCGTCAGAACAAGTCGTTTTAGTTTGCTCACCTGTTGCGGCGATTTGTCAGGACCCGTGCTCAGCGAGGCAGGGCCGACTGTATATAGAGCAAGTCGATGAGCGCCCGCGCGCGCGCCAGCGGGCCGGGTTGCTCGAGCAATCCAAGCCGGTCGAAGGGATCGAGTTCCATGACTTGGGCGACGCCGTTGACGAGATCCGCGTCCGGCAAACCGGCCGGCACCTCGAGACCGCGCATCGCGGATCGGAGCATCACCGACAGCTCCTCACGCAGGTCGGCCAGCGCCACCAGGTCGGTGTCGGTCTCTCGCTCCGGCAGCGCCTCCACGTGGGCCACCCGGTAGGTCCGGCTCTGGTCTTCGCCCGTGATGAGAAACTTGGTCAGCCCGCGCAGCAAGATATTGTAGCGCCCATCCGCCAGGGCTTCGAAGTCGACGATGACGCCGGCGCACCCGAGCGGGTAGACCGGTGGTCGGCCTTCGTACTCCGCCTCGTGACCAGGTTCGAGCAGCACCATCCCGATCAGCCGGTCCCCCTCGAGCGCGTCGGCCACCATATCGCGATAGCGCTGCTCGGAAATATGCAGCTGCCGGTTCGACCGCGGGAACAGCATGACGTCCTGCAGTGGAAAGATTGGGATCGTCGCGGGCAGTGCGGCCTCCTCAACCGCCTGGTCTGGCGTGGTGGTCTGGGCGGGGACCGGCATCGGCGTACCCAGCACACCGGCGGCCCCGAGCAGGCAGATGAGTCGGTTCAGCGTCATGCCGGTCTGGCTTCCAGTAGGCTGATCGCCGCCCGTGTCGGAATGACCAGCCTGGGTCGCAGGCCCGTCATATCCAGCTCGGCGACGACACCGATGGCATGGGAGACGAGCATACTGTTGATCAGTCGCATCATCACCGCCTGTGTCGGTGGGTAGGTGGACTCGTCATGTCGCCTCGCTTTCCGTCGGCCGGCGATCAACCGCCGGCTGCTCGTTGGCATCATACGACGGGAATCGACATTTGGCTTCCCTCGAGCCCGCCGGTCCGGCAGTAACGCCGCGGGCGCTCCGCCGAAACACCCACGCGACGACTTGGGCTCAACCACCGGCACTCTTCGGGCTTCGGCGCGCTCGATCCAGGCCGCCCATGGTGGAAGTAGCCACAGGATGAGAGCACCCGCTGCCACGGCGGTAGCTGATCCCGGCAAGGGTGCCCACTGTTGCGTGACCCATATCAGTCCGGTCAGTCCAACGAGCCCGATGAATGTCCACGTGCCAGTGAAGAGTGTGTGAGCTCAACACCGTCAACCGGGAAATCTGAAGACATCTCTCGATCCGCTTCCTGCCGTCGCATTCTACCGTGTTGGCGGTCCACTGCGGCTACGTCGCGTGTCTACGGCCGTCCGGTGCAACGGCGCCATGTATGCGAAGGGCACGAACCATGATTCGTCATCGAGGAGGTGGCTCGCTGTGTGATACCGCTGTCGCGAACGGCTGGCTCTGATAACGCGTCGCAGTGTGTTCGAGTGGGCAAAGGGGGGTGTGGTCACCGGTCCCGATTCATCGCGAGGATCGCCCCGAAGAGGGCCACGCCGGCGGCGTCAAGAACCGGGACCGACAGACCCGCGAGTGACACGGTCGGCCCTGGCGCGAGCAGGAGCGCCGCGGCGACGAACATGGCGATCCGGTGGAGCGGCCCGAGCGCCAGGCGCAGTTGGCCGGTGATGCCGGCGGCGAAGCAGAGTACGCCCAGCGTGCCGGCCAGCACCGGCCAGAGCATGTCCCCGAGATCGGCCGCCTCACCAGCCGGGGTTAACATCAGTAGCTCGGGACGGTAGACGAAGATGAACGGCAGGGTGAAGCCGACCAGCGCGAAGCGGAACGCCGCGAAGCTGGTCCTCATGATGTTTGTGCCGGCGATCGAGGCGGCGGCATACCCCGCTAGGGCGACCGGGGGGGTCACCATCGACATCATGCCGAAGTAGAAGATGAAGAAATGCGCCGCCAGCGGGACGACACCCAGGTTGCCGAGCACCGGGCCGATCAGCGTAGCCAGCAGCAGATAGCAGACCGCCGACGGCAACCCCATGCCCAGGATGATCGACGAGACCATGATCAGTATCAAGGCGAGGAAGAGGCTCTGCTCGGCTAGTGGCAGGATGGTGGCGGGCAGGCGTGTGCCGATGCCGGTCAGGGTGACAATGCCGATGATGATGCCGACCGAGGCCGAGGCGGCGATGAGCGAGATCACGTCGCTAGCCGACTTCACGAACGCCTCGATCACGGCGCCGGCGGACAGCCGCGTGCGCGGGTTGAACGCGCCGACGACGACGATGGCGAGGAGTGACAGACTCACCGCCCGGAAGGGTGTGTAGCCGAGGATCAGCATCAGGATCAGCGTCCCCAGCGCGGTGGCGAAAACGAGTCCCTCCGTGCGCGACACGGCCAGTGCGCGGGTTGGGGTGGCCGCCGCGGCGCGTGCCCCGCCGACTGACTTGCGCGCGTGGAAGTGCGTGATCAGGAACAGCGAGAGGTAATACAGGATGGCCGGGATCAGCGCCGCGCGGATGATCTGCAGATAGGTCACCGGCGGGTCAACGATCTCCAGCATCATGTAGGCGCCGGCGCCCATCACAGGTGGCATTAGCGCGCCCCCCGAGCTGGCGGCCGCCTGGATGCCGGCGGCGGTGGTCGCTTTGAACCCGGCGCTTCGCATCATCGGGATCGTGAAGGTGCCGGTGGTCGCCGTGTTGGCGACGGCGCTTCCCGACAGCGACCCCATCAGCCCGCTACTGAGCACCGCCACCTTGGCCGGTCCTCCCGGGCTGGAGCCGAACACTGATTGAGCGAAGTCGATGATGAACCGGGTCGCGCCAGTCGCCGCCAGGAACGCGCCGAAGATGACGAACAAAAATACGTACGTGAACATCACGCTCAGGGCGACCCCGAACGTGCCCTGGGCATGCAGGAATGCCTGCGCGACGATCCGATGGACGGGGTATCCGCGGTGCGGGAACAGCCAGTCGGGCAGGCTCGGTCCGATGTAGGCGTAGACGAGGAACAGCCCGCACAGAATCGGCAACGCCAGCCCGAGCGAGCGCCGCGCCGCCTCGATGATCAGCAGCATCCCGATGACGCCGACCAGGATGTCGGTCGAAGTCTCCAACCCGGCGCGGTTGCCGAGGGACGAGCCGCGTTGCCAGACAGGCTCGAACAGCGGCTCGGTCTGCACGATGATCCAGCCGCAGCAGACCGTTGCCAGCACCGCCAACAGCACGTCGGTGGCACGGGCCGCGGCGCGGTCCTGCAGTGCCGGATGGGCCGGAACCCTGAGGAAGCAGAGCACCAGCCCCAGCAACGCGAAGACCGCGAGCTGCGACTGTGGCGAAAGCTGTGGATAGTTGACCTGGGCCAGCGTGAACAGGCAGAGCACCACAGAGAGTACGCGCGTGACGCACCGTCTCGGGCCGCTCGCGTCACGACCAGACGTCGGGGTCACGTCGTGGTCCGCGTCACGATGAGCATGGCCTGCACCTCATCCGCATCGTGAAGCGGGCCACTACCAGATGCCGATCTCCTGGTAGTAGCGGATGGCGCCGGGGTGGAACTCGGTACCGGTGTCGCGCACGACGTTATTCGGGTTGATGGCGCGGCCGGCCGCATGCTTCGCCACGACGCTCTGGCGTTGCTCGTAGAGCGTCTTCGTGACGTCGTAGACGAGCTCGTCGCTGGCGCTGGCCGACGCGATCAGATGCATCGAGCCGACATCGAGCCCCTCGTACGGCTCGGTCTGGCCGCGATAGGTGTTGGCCGGAATCGTGGCCGGGCGGAAGAAGAGATACTCCTCGATCAGTAACTGTCTAGCAGCTTCGTCGAATGGGATGAAATAGATATTCTGCGAGGCCGAGGCTTGGGTAATCGATGCGGTCGGCACCGCGCCCCCGACGAAGACTGCGGCCGCCGAGCCGTCGGCGATCAGATCGACCGCGCCGGCCTGCGTGGCGTTGAGCGGCGTGAAGTCGTCATACGTGATCCCGTGCGCTGCCAGCAGTGGGCCGACGAAGTACTCGAAGCCGGCGCCGGCCGGACCGACGCCCACACGCCGCTCGCGGAGATCGGCGATGGTCTCGACGCCTGAGCCCGCCGGGGTGATGAATAGCGCGACGTTCGGTGCGAGGGTCATCACCGCACGCATCGGGTACGCCTTGTCCCAGCCTTCGCCGCCCCGCACGGCGAAGTAGGTGACTGCGGCGTTCGACATCGCGAAATCCAGCTCGCCGCTATCGAGCCGCCGGATGTTTTCCTGCGAGCCGCTTGTTGCCTCGGCCGTCGTGTTCCAGCCGAACGCGGTGCCGAACTCGTTCAGCACCTCGGCGAGCGCGCTGCCGACTACAAAAAACGCGCCGCCGGGCGGCGCGGTGCCCAGGCTCATGAACACCCGAGATGGCGCGCCGTCACCGGATGCGCCACTGTCTTCGCTGCCGCCGCCGCAGGATGTCGCAGCCAGGAGGGACACTCCCAACAACACGAGATACCCAGCTTGGCGCATGATGTCCCCTATCCCTTTGGCCACGGCGTGCGCCGCAGTGTCGATTCGATTCGGCCAGATCCGTGGTGGCCCGCGCATCCACCGGCGAGCGACGGCCGACCATCCGCGTGTTCGAACCTCTGATCCTACTCCAGCGACCCGGCAGTGTACCACCAGACCGGCCGCTATCCGCCCGGTCTCCGGTCTCCGGTCTCCGGTCCCCTTGGGGGTCCGTTCTTCCCCTCCACGACGAACCGGTTCGCCTTCATCTCGAACCGGGGCAGCATTTCCGGCGCGACCACGCGGACCGGCACGGTCAGTCCCATCGCCTCGTGCAGCGACTGTGTCAGCTGCGTTGCCACGGCCGTCTGGTCGGGCGCGCCCGGGCCGAGCTCGATCTCGATTGTCAGGGAATGCAGCGTGTCGCATGCAGAGACGGTCGTGCGATACTCCACGATCTCCTGGAAGCGGCGGACCACCGCCTCGATCGCGGTCGGATAGACGTTGACCCCGCGCACGCAGACCATGTCGTCCGCCCGCGACAGGATCCCCCCCTTGGCACGGGTCAGTGTCCGGCCGCACGGACAGGGTTCCCGTTCCAGCCGCACGATGTCCCGTGTCCGATACCGGATCACGGGGCTGGCGGTTCGCCCCAGGTTCGTCACGACCAGCTCTCCGAGCTCGCCGTCCGGCACCGGCTCGGCGGTGTCTGGGTCGAGCACCTCGCAGATGAACTCGCACTCGTTCAGATGCAGGTTGCCTGGCGCTTCCCAGCATTCGAAGCTGACCGGTCCGACTTCGGTCAGACCATGATGGTCGATGACCCGCGCGCCCCAGCCCCGCTCGATCTGCGTTCGGGTCGCCGGGATGCTGCCGCCAGGCTCGCCCGCTACGATGACGACCCGCACACCGCTGTGCGCGAGGTCGATCGCCCCGGCGGTGCGCGCTACCTCAACGAGTCTGAGCGCGTAGGTCGGTGTACAGCAGATGACCGTCGGCCGTACGATCTCGACAAGACCCAGCCTGGCCAGGCTCGACATGCCGCCCCCGGGCACGCACAGCGCCCCGATCTGCGAGCCGGCATCGAAGGCGGTCCAGAAACCGAGAAACGGACCGAACCCGAACGGGAAGAAGACGCGGTCTGCGGCGCCGACACGGGCTGCTCGATATACCGCCTTCCAGCAGTCGAGCGCCCACTGCCAGCTCTCGTTCGTGTCGAGCCAGCGCAGCGGCCGGCCGGTGGTCGACGAAGTCTGGTTGTAGCGGGTGTAGCGGTTGATCGGTTCGGTGTGCGCGGTGCCCCAGGGCGGTGCCGCCTCCTGGTCGGCGACCAGTTCGTGCTTCGTGGTCAGCGGCAGGGTATGGAGGTCGTCCGGGAAGCGTAGCGCGTCGAGTCGAACCCCGGCATCGTCGAGCTTGCGTGTGTAGAAGCGGTTTACCCCGTGGATGGCGGCGAGCAGTGTGCGAAGCCGCCGGTGTTGGTGCGCCAGCACCGCCGTGCGCGGCTGGCACTCGGCGTCGGGCGGGCCCTGGACGGCCGCCCGGGCCATCAGCCCGACACCTCTTTCGGAGCGGTCACGACGAACCGGTCCGCGATGTCGGGCGGGATGTCGGTGCCGCGCATCGGCTCGCCGGGACGTTTACTGACGCACGCGACGGTCAGGGTGCCCCTGGCTATTGTCGTCCCGTCCTTCTCGATCGTCGCGCCGTAAGACAGGGTCCTCGCCGTCTTACCGGTCACGCGCAGGCGCACCTCGAACTCATCCTCGAACTGCAACGGTCGCAGAAATTCGAAGCCGGCCGTCACCCGCGGGAACCCGATCGGGTCGCCCGGTGCGGCGATGCTGAGACCGGCGGCGCGCCACATCGCGTGTTCAGCTTCTTCCACGTACCGGAAGAACACGCTGAAGTGCACGATGCCGGCCGCGTCGGTCTCGTAGAACTGGACGCGCCGCGCAAGCCGATATTCACTGATCACGGTGTCTCCGTGCGGCCACATCGCACCGGCCTCCCTCGAGGCCGCTGCGGGACGGTGAGACGCAGCACTAATCCAGCGGCTCACCTGTGTCGAGGGTCCAGCGCGGGCCTGAAGGCCCTTGCGAACATGCTCGTTCGGCGTCCAAACACGACTGAACGCCTGGGTCAGGGTGCCAGCGCATCCGCAGAGCGCCGGCCGGCGCTCTGCGAAAACCGGCCGAGCGCGTCGAACAGAGGCTGCAGGTCCTTGAAGACATTCCCCACCAGCGCGTCGACCAGCTGCGGCTGCAGCTCGGGATACGCGCTGATGAACTCACCGAAGCTGAACGTGCGATCGTAGAACGACATGACGAGTTGCCGGAAGCTGTCGAGCGCGTGCCGCACCTGGCGTGTGTAGCTGTCGAACGTCGCCGCGGTTATGTTGCCGGTGTCGAGCCCGTGGTGAATCGCGTCGGCTGCCAGCTCTCCACCCTTGAGCGCCAGAAAGACCCCGGACGAGAACACCGGGTCGAGAAAGGAGAAGGCGTCGCCGACCAGGCAAAAGCCGTCGCCCGCTGGCTCGGTGGCGCGGTAGCTGAACTCGCCCGTGACGCGCATCGGGTCCAGGTGCGTGCCGGGGACGATGTGGTCCCGAATCCAACGGCACCCCTCCGCCTCGCGCTGGAAGATCGCCTCCGGGTCACGCGATTCCCGATAGAGATAGTCGTGCTCGGCCACGATGCCGACGCTGACCGTGTCGTTCACGAGCGGGATATACCAAAACCAGCCCTTCTCGGGGAGGTAGGCGACCGTCGTGGCACCCGCGTCCAGCCCGGGGTCCCTGAGCGCCCCCTTGAAATAGGTGAAGATCGCGATCTTATTCAGATCCGGATCGCGTCGTTTCCATCCGAACCGGCCGGCCAGTAACGTGTCACGACCGGTCGCGTCGACCACGACCCTGGCCCGATGCGTCTCGCGGCCGCCGCCGGCGACGTCCGCCTGCACACCAACGACCGCGTCGCCCTCCATCAGCACATCCCGTACGGTGACGCCCTGACGTACCTCGGCCCCGTGGGCGGCGGCGTTCTCCAGCATCATTGCGTCGAAGTCACTGCGCAGGATCTGCCAGGTGCTGGCACACGCATGCTTGATCGTCTCGAAGAAGTAGAACGGTTGCGATATTTTTCCGCTTGTCGACACGAACTGGACGCTGTGCTTGATCGGGCTACCCGACCGCTTCAGCCAGTCGAGCAGACCGAGCCGCTCGAAGGTGAACCAGGTGTAGGGCATTAGCGATTCGCCGATGTGGTATCGCGGGAACGTCTCGCGCTCGAGCAGCACGACCCGTCGCCCGTGCTGCGCGAGCACGGTCGCCGTCGTGGCGCCGGCCGGTCCGCCGCCAATGACGATCGCGTCGTAGGTGGAGTGGTTTGGCATGCTCCGAGCCCGTGCTGCGCAACATCCGCCAGTCTCAGACCGGCGGCAGCACCTCGACGATGTCGCCGATCTTGTTTCCGTCGCGCACGATCTCCGTGCGCCGACCGTACAGGGTCCTCGGCTCGCGCAGCCAGAACACGCCCATCATCTCTGGATTGGGCGTGATCGCGAGGAAGGCCCTGGCCTGACTGATGTACTTGAAACTGCCGTCTCGCAGGATACGGCCGAGCGGGACCTCGTTCTCGAGGATCTGCTTCTTCAACCGCGCGCCAAACGCGTTCAGCTTCATGCGGATGGCGCCCATTTCTACCGGCCGGCCGGAGTACTCCTGCACCAGCAGGACACGGCGGAAATACCAGGCTCCGTGCATGAATGTCGACAGCGCGCGAAGCACCACCCGGCCGCCGAAATGGCGCTCGAGCGTGATCGTCATGTCGTCCTCGTGCACCAGCAGTGAGCGGTACGGCATCGGGATCTGATGGGGCGCCACGATCTTCATGCCCGGAAGCTCCACACCGGCACGGCGATACACGATGTCGAGCGGGTAGAGCGGGTTGAGGGAGGAGGACCGGCGCGTCGGCACGCGTGTACCTTGGGTCGCGCGGGGGACTTTGGTCGACTTGGCCATCGCGGAGCAGTCGAACTGGCTAGGTGTATCTGAGATTGGCGTGCTCGGGGAGGAAGAACCTGGGCAGCAGGCTGTCCACGCGCAACACCCCGTCGCGGGTCAGCGTGATCTGACCCGCGTCGGCCGCCATCACGTAGCCGTCGTTACGCAACGACGACAGGGCGCCAGCGAAGCGGTCGAGCACGTCGACCCCGTACTTGCCCTGGAAGTATGCCGGACGGATTGATCCGAGCTTCAGCTGTAGCACCAGCTCTCGGATCAGCCGTTCCTCGTCGGTCGGCCGGAAGGCGCGGCTCAGTGGGATTTCACCTCGCCGGACCGTGGCGGCGTATGGGCCCCAGGCGTCCAGGTTCTGCATATGGACGCCGTTGATGTGCCCGAACGAGGCAACACCCAGGCCCGCTAGGTCGGCGCCTTGCCACAGCTGGTCGCGGTAGACGAACCGGGTTGTTTTAGGGTTCTTGACTGCGGTGTAAGCGCTGGCGACCGTGTAGCCGGCCCTTTCCAGCGCTTCGAAGGCCTCCCGTACCCACCGTCGCTTCGTGGGCCAGCCGGCGACCGTTTCGGTGAACCGCCCCGTGCCCTTCAGCAGGTCGCTGCTGATCGTCGTATTGTAGGGCAGCTCCATCTGGTAGATGGTCACGCTGTCTGGGTCGAGCTCGATGGCACGCTCGATCGCCGCGCGCCACTTCACGTCGGTGTCTCCGAGCATGCCGGCGATTAGGTCGATGTTCACCTGCGGGAAGTCGAGCGACTGGGCGAAGGTGTAGGCTCGGACAATCTCGGGCGAGCGGTGAGCGCGGCCGTTCAGCTCGAGCACCTGGTCGTCGAAGTGTTCCAGTCCCAGGCTGAGCCGGGTGATTCCCATCTCGCGAATCGCGGCCAGCTTCGGTTCAGTCAGCGTCCCCGGTTCGCACTCGAAGGTGATCTCCTCGGCGTCGGTCCACGGGGTGACTCGCGACAGGCGGTCGACCAGTCCACGCAGCTGGCGCACCGAGAGAAACGACGGCGTGCCGCCCCCGAAATAGATGAACCGCAGTGGCCGGCCGGCGATGGCCGGCTGGGTGGTGTAGAGCTCCCACTCGCGGCCCAGCACGTCGAGATACTCCGCTACCTCGCTCGCGTTCTTATCGGTGTAGACGCGGTAGTAGCAAAAGTGACAGCGCTTGCGACAGAACGGGATGTGGAGATAGAGCCCGAGCGGGACGTCGGCCGAACGATGGGCGAGCGCCGGGTTGGCGTCGGTCTCGACCGCCGCGTGCGTCCACAGCGAGAACGGGGGATAGTTGGCGACGAAGTAGCTGCCGACGTCGGTCCGCTCGGTCGCCGCGGTCTGCCCGGTGTCAGTCATCGAATGCACTCAGTTGATCGTCGATTTCACGATCGACTCACTATACATGAAGCTAATGGCCTGTCCAGGGTGGACCAAAGCCGTTGGCCGGGCGGGGCGTCCCAAGTCCGAAAACCTAGTCCTGGACGCGGGGAGGTGAGCCCTTACCCGAAGCAATAAAGCACGCCGTCCTCGGATCCGATTACGAGCCGCCCCGCCGCGATGGCGGGTGACGCCACCAGCGGGGCGGCCGTGTCGAACTCCCAGAGCTTTTCGCCGGTCGCCAGATCGAGCACGTACAAACGGCCGTCGCTCGACCCGGTGTAGACGCGACCGCTGCTCGCGGCGGGTGATGAATCAACCCTGGCGCCGGTCGTGAAGGTCCAGCGCGACGTGCCTGTCTGCGCGTCGATGGCGTGCACCATCTTGTCACGTCCACCGATCACGATCAGGCCGTTCGCGGCCAGCGCGGAGGAGTAGAAGGGGAAGTGACGCTGCGGGTGCTCATAGCTCCAGATCAGCTCCCCTGACGCGAGGTCGAGCCCCAAGACGTCGTTGCCGAACGTGCCGAAGAAGACCTTGCCATCGGTGATGACCGGTGACGCCGCGGTATAGGCGCCCGTCGGCAGACTGAAGATCTCTTCGCCGTCGCTGACCCTGACCCCGCGGAATATCTCGTCACACCCGCCGAAGTAGGCGACGTCGTCCCAGATCGCCGGAGTGGCGTGGACATAGTTGAGCGTTTCGTATTTCCACACCAGCGTACCGTCGGCGACGGCGAGTGCGTACAGGTACCCGTCATAGGACCCGATTAGCACCCGGTCCCCGAGGATCACCGGCGACGACTTGATCTCGCCCAAGGTCTCGAAGGTCCAGCGGGCGATGCCGGTCTCGGTGTCAACGGCGTGGAAGACGCCGGCCAGGTCGCCGATGAAGACGAGGCCCCCGGCGACCGCCGGCGAGGACTCGCCGATGCCCATGTCACCGGTGATGTAGGTCCAGCGCTCCTCGCCTGTGTCGAGATCCAGAGCGATCAAGGTGCCTGCGTAGGTGCCCACATAGACCACGCCCTGGGCGATCGCCACCGACGCGTCGATCGCCCCGTCCGCGTCGTAGGTCCACTGCAACGTCAGCTCGGCCGGCAGGGTCGAATCCGAGACCCCGGTCAGGGACGGGGTGCCGCGAAACTGGGGCCACGCGTCTGCCGGCGCGGCGCTACGTGTCCCAGCCTGGCCGGCGACCGGTGCCGGTGCCAGTAGGGCCACCAGCAACGGCACGTACCAGGACGTTTTCAGAAGGCGCATCGATAAACCTCCAATGCGTCAGCGGCGCCCAAAGGTTGGGGATTGAACGTGCCGGTCCACTCCCGGCCCGCGTCGGCAGCCAGGTGGGGCAGAGCGCCCTCGTCGATTCCCTGCGTCCGGAGCCGGTCCGGGAGACCGGCGTGCGTCGCGAGCGCGCGTAAGCGGGCCGCCAGACGTTCGCCAGGGTCAACGCTCGCGGTCAGGTTACCCAGCAGGCACCCGTATCCTTGTGCCGCTACCCCGCTGTTCCAGCGCACGACGTGCGGTAGTAGGATCGCCAGCGCCACTCCATGCGTGATCCGGTACCGCGCGGTCAGAGGGTTGGCACAGGCGTGCGCCGCGCCGAGCATCGACTGTTCGATCGCCAGTCCCGCGTAGAACGCCCCGAGGTGCATCGCAGCGCGGGCGTGGAGGTCGTCTGGCTGATCGAGCACGGCTTCGTAACCATCGTTCAGCAGGCGCCAGGCCTCGCGCGCGAAGCAGTCGGACATCGGGCTGCGCCGCGTCGTCACCGCCGACTCCACTGCGTGGGCGATGGCATCGAATCCCGAGGTCGCTGTCACATGGGCCGGCTGTGAGAGGGTCAGCTCCGGGTCCAGGATCGCCACCCGAAAGGCGGCCGTTGGGTCGCCGCAGGCCATCTTCTGGTGTGTGGCGGCGTCAGTAATCACGGCGTAGCTCTGCGCCTCGCTGCCGGTGCCGGCGGTCGTCGGAATGCCGATCATCGGCAACAGGGGCCGCGTGGCCTTACCGTAGCCCCGGTAGTTCTCCATCCGGCCGCCATTGGTGAGCAGAAAGTTGATGCCCTTGGCGCAGTCCATCGAGCTGCCGCCGCCCAGCCCGATGATCGAGTCGATCTGGCGAGTGGAGGCCGTCACGCGACCCGCCTCGACCATTGTCGTGTCCGGGTTGACATCGAAATCGTGAAAGTGCTCGACGTCAATGCCCGCGCTGGACAGTTGCCGCTCGGCGAACGCCACATGCCCGGCGGCGACCAGCCCCTGGTCCGCCACGAGCAGTGGCCGTTTGAAGCCCAGTTCGGCAGCAAGGGCGCCCAGCTGGCTACGGGTCCCGCACCCGAATACCAGACGTGTGCGGGCGTGAAAGTCGAACGGCGTCAGCTGGTCCCGGTCATCGACCGGTACCGCCGCTGGTCTTGCGTCGAACGCCGTCGTTGCTCCCAGTGCGTCGGCCATCTGTCGCTAGAATAAAAACTTGAGTCCCATTTGTAGCCGCCGCGCCGGCCGCGCCGAGCGGATCTGACCGAACGTTGGCGAGCCCAGGAAGTTGTCGGGCAGGTCGAGGTTGGTGCGGTTGAACAGGTTGTACGCCTCTATCCGCAGTTGCAGCCGCGCCGCGTCACTGAGCGCGATTCCCTTCAGCAGCGCGAGATTGACGTTCGCGAATCCTGGGCCCTCGAGGGTGTTCCGCCCGGCGTTCCCGAAGCTGCCGAAGTCGGGAAAGACGAACGCGTCGGCGTCGAACCAGCGCTGCACCGAGGGATTGTCCAGCTTGGCGGACCTGACCCGGTCCGGCCGATCGTTGGACCCGAATCCGAGCGCGGCCCGCCCAGTGTTGCTGTTGTCGATCTCGGGTAGCAACGCGACGGTGAACGGGCGTCCGCTCTGGAGCGTGACCACGCCAGCCACCTGCCAACCACCCGCGATCGCCCCGAGCCACCCGTCGCCAGTGGCGACCCGTGCATCCCGGCCAAACGGCAGCTCATACGAGAAGCTCAGTGACAGCCGATGGCGAACGTCGAAGTTGGAGCGGCTGTACTCGGCGTCCGGGTTGTTGCTGTCCTGCGGGAAGTTCGGGTCGCCCGCGCTCGAGAAAAAGTCGGAGCCGTCGTCTTCCGACCGGCCCAGCGTGTAGGCGGCCAGCAGTGACAGGCCCGCCCGCAGCCGTTGGTCGGCCTTCAGCTGCAGCGCGTGATAACGGGAGCGCCCCGTCGACTCCAGCGCCACGATATCGGCGAACTGTGGCACCGGTCGAAGGTTGAACGTGGACGGGCTGGCGTCGGCCTGGTTGATGTCGCGTCCGCGCAGTAGGTTGGTGCCGCGCGAGCCGACATAGGCGATCTCCACGGAGCGACCCGCGCCCAGCTGCTGCTGCACCGCGACGTTCCAGTGCTGCATGGTCGGGGTCCGCAGATCGCGCTGGACCGTCAACGCCGACTGGGGCAGGGCGACCGGGAACACGCTCGGGAACGGGTCGGACAGCGTCAACGGCAGCCCGGGCAGCGGGAAGAATAGCTTAAAGTCGAAGAACGGAGGGTTGAAGAAGAGCCCCTCGCCCGGTGCCAGCGCAGGCTGGTCGTAGTAGATACCGTAGCCTCCGCGCACGACCGTCTGCGCATCGTTCAGCGTCCATGCGACGCCGACGCGCGGCGCGAGGTTGTTCCGATCCGGGTCGTATCCGCTGCGGGGAATTCCGCCGGTGCCGACCCGGACGAGCGACCGTGTGACCGGGTCGTACACGTTGGCCCGGTCGTTCGCGTCCACCGGCGGCGAGGCGTACTCGTAGCGCAGACCGGCGTCGAGGGTCAGGTTCGAGCGGAGTTGGATGCTGTCCTGCACGTAGATGTGGTAGCTCTCGGTGCGGAGTTGCTGCGGGTTGTCGAGCCGCGCCCCGCCCGTGAGGAGCGGCAGACCGAGCAGCAGGTCGCCCAGGGCATTCCCGGTGAAGAACGGCGGGAACGACGAGAAGGTCAGCAAGCCGCGAGACTGGACGTCGCGAAATGCATCCTGCCTGGTGAACTGCAGGTCGGCGCCGACCTGCAGTAGATGTCGTCCCCGGGCGTAGGTCATCGTGTCGATCACCTGTACCGTGTTCGTCGTGCTCTGCTGCGGGTTGTTGAACTCGTCGCCGAGCGGGGAGAACCCGGTCAGAGTGATGAAGCTGAGCCCGAAGTCGCGCGGGAGGTCCGACAGTTCCGGCAGCCCCACGAGGTCGTTGAGGCTCCGGCCCGAGTTCTGGTGGACCGCGCTGCCCGAGACCAGGTTGTAGGTGACCCTCAAGTCGTTGACCAGCGCCTGTGAGAACACCTGCGTGCTGCTCACCATCAGGTTCTGCCCGCGCTGCGGCACGTCGGTACCGAATCCGGGTACTTCGGCGAACCCCGCGCCGGAGAACGGCTCGAATAGATCGCGGTCGGCCAAGCTGTAGCGCACCGTCAGCAAGGATCCTGCGCCCAGGCGATGGTCGACGCGCAGGTCCACGTGGTCGTGGTGGTCGGTGAGCTCGGGTGAGGACACGTAGTTGGCGAACGGCGCGTCCCGGTTCGGTAGCGGATACAGCGCGGCTATTGCGACGCCGATGGGGTTCTGGAACGCTGCTGGGATCTGCCCGTCCGGGAACGGGATGCCGAGGCCGGGGATGAGTGGGGCTGGGAAGAGGCTGCTCGAGAAATCGCCCTGCCGCTCGGCGGCCGTCGGGACGTTGGTGACCCGGGTGATCCCCTCCGCCAGCCTGGTGCCCTCGTAGTCCACGAAGAAGAAGGTCCTGTCGGTCGCGATCGGGCCGCCGAGTGAGAGACCGAACTGATTGCGCTCATAGGTTGGGTCCGGCTCGCCGCGCGGTGCAAAGAAGTTCGTGGCGTTCAGCGCATCGTGTCGGAAGAACTCGTACAGCGTGCCGTGGAGCCGATTCGAGCCCGACTTGGTGATGACGTTGATCTGCGCGCCGGCGTGGCGGCCGAACGACGCGGTGTAGCTGCTCGATAGCACGCGGAACTCGTTGATGGCGTCCACCGGCGGCCGCACGGCGACGGTGTTCAGCTTTGGATCAACATTGTAGGCGCCGTCGAGCAGGTATGCGTTGGCCCCTTCACGGGCGCCGTTGACGTTGAGCGTGAAGGCGCCGCGGACCGACCCGGCAGAGCCCTGGGCTGCCGGGACCGTGCCGGGCGTTAGCAGCGAGAGCTCGAGAAAGTTCCGGCCGTCGAGGGGCAGGTTGGCCACCTGCACGTTGTCGATGACCGTGCTCAGACCGTTCGGGCTTCGGTTCATCGTGATATCGGGCGCCGTTACCACCACTTCCTCGGTCACCGCTCCCAGCTCGAGCATTAGATCGAGCTGAAGCTGCTGGTTCACCTGCAGTGTCGTCTGGCGGATGGTGGTCTTGTAGCCCGGTGCCGCGATTTCTACGCGGTAGGAGCCGGGCTCGAGTTGGGTCAGGCTGAACCGCCCGTCGGGACCGGTCATGCCGGTTCGGGTTAGGCTGGTGGTCGGTTCGACGAGTGTGAACGATGCCCGCGGGACCGCGGCGCCGGAGGGGTCGCTGACCGTGCCGCGAATCGCGCCCAGATGAGTCTGGGCGCGCACGGGGAACGCCAGACACAGGGTGACCATACAGCAGCTGAGCGCTCTCTTGATCATCGGAACTCCTGGCATCGTGGAGACGGCGCCGCGGGCTGATTATCTGCCCGCGCGCGTGCGACGCGCGTGCGACGAGCGTTCAGGCAGCTGCGCATCGCCCCTGTCAGGGACCCAGGCGCGACGCCCACGGCGTCGTTGTATGGTATCAGCGATATGAGCGCCGGTTTCACCAGTTTGGAGACGTCCAGGCGGCCGCCGGTGTTTACGTCCAGCGCCGGGTTGGGCCGAGTCGCCCGTCCCTCGCGGTAGATCACGTGTACGAAGACTACTATCGGTTTCATCGACGGCCGTTCAGCCCCACGCCGGACCCGGAGTTTCTCTACAAGAGCGACTCGCACCAGCAGGCACTGGAGCAGCTGTTGCGGGGTATCCGGCGCCGCGAGGGGATCCTATTGTTGACCGGCGACGTCGGGACTGGCAAGACCACCACGACCCGTGCGCTGCTGCGGCTGCTCGACCGCAACGTGTTCACGGCGGTCGTCCTGAACCCGTTCGTCAGCGCGGACGAGCTGCTCCAAGTCCTGCTCCAGGACTTCGGTGTTGTCTCAGACGGTCGCGCGCTCCAGGATGCGAGCCGGCAGAGTCTGGTTGAGACCCTGAACCGGTTCCTGCTGTCGCTGGCCTCGGTCGGGGCGAGCGCGCTCGCGGTGGTGGATGAAGCGCAGAACCTGGCACCGCCCGTGCTCGAGCAGCTGCGCGTGCTGACGGCGCTCGAGACCGACCAGGAGAAGCTGCTCCAGATCTTGCTGGTCGGGCAGACGGAGTTGCCGGCGCTGCTCGCGTCACCTGAGGTACGTCAGCTCGACCAGCGCATCGCGCGGCGCTGTACGATTCGACCGCTTACGCGTGACGAGACGGAGAAATACGTCAGCTTCCGGATCCGGATGGCGCGCGGCGCGTGGGACACGTTGTTCACGGCGCGGGCGCTGGATTTGATCCACCAGTTCAGCGAGGGGATCCCGCGAAAGATCAACCTGATCTGCGACCGGTCGCTCGAAGCCGGGTTCGCCGAGTTCAGTCCGACCATCGACGAGACGCGGGTGGCCAAGGCGGCCGAGGCGCTGGAGTTCACGTGGGGGCATGCTACTGCGATCCCGTCCGAGCGGCGCCCTCCCGGTCTGGCGCCCCGACGCGTCAGCGTTCCGCCCCGGGCTAGACGCTGGATGGCGGCGGCGGCCGGGGTGGTCGCGGGGGTCGGGATTGGTGCCGCGCTCACGGTGTTCGTGCCACGGATGCTGAGCGCGGGGCCGGACGTGCCGGGGCAGTCCCCGAGGCTCGCCACGCTGGCCCTGCCGGCGCCGGTCGATTTCGTCGCTGGTGCCGAGCCTGGGGCGGGGGAGTCCTACACGATCCGTACGGTGGTGTTTGACACTAGGCCACCGGCCGATGCGACTGCCGCCATCCTCCGCGAGCTCGGCGCGGACGTCGCCGTCGTCCCGCTCGATCGAGACGCTCACGGTCACGTCGTCTGGGTCGGACCGTATGCCTCGCTGGCCGACGCACGGCTGATGGAGACCGTTCTCAAGCGCCGGTTCGGGTTTCTCGACGCCCGAATCGCGGCGGGCGCCATTCCGACTCCCTAGGAGTCCGTGGTAGAGCACGGCCGGCGCGCACTGATGATCGCCGGCGACGGCCATCTATGGCGCCGGTCCCCTGGACCGGCAACCGTCCAGCTGCTCGATTCAAGCGACATGCGCGTCTTCGCGATTTCCACGCCGACCCAGGCGGAATGGGCGTCGTTGCAGGCAGACGAACCTTCGTGGTCGATACCGGCCGTCCTGCCCTTAGCCTGGACGGCCCTGGGGGTTCTACGATTCGTCGAGTTTCTTCCGATTCCGCAAGAGCGTTATGCGTCGGTGACCATGGCTGAGCAAGCCGATGCGTTGCTGTACCTCGGTCCAGCGTCCACCATGACGACCTCGAGGCTTGCTCCGGAACGGTGCGCCGATCTGGACTACCTGGAGATGCGACTGGGGCGGATGGCCATCGCGACGCGTCTACCAGGTGCTCCGGATCCTGTCGAGCGGATCAGACAATACTGCGCCGCGGTCGCACCGCGATAGGGCGATCTTACGTGCACGCGAATGGCCACGACGCGACTCGCGATCCTCCCGCGTACGGCAGCCGGATCACACGTCCAGTTCCTCGGCATCCTCGGCGCGGTTCATGATGAACCGGAAGCGGGCTGAGGAATCCCGTCCCATCAGGTCGGTGATCACACGGTCGGTCCGGAGCTGATCCGCGATCTGGACACGTAGCATGCGCCTCGTCCTGGGGTTGAGCGTCGTCTCCCAGAGGATCTTCGGCATCATTTCACCCAGTCCCTTGAAGCGTGTCACGTCGAGCCGGACGCGTCCGTTACCCTCCTTGATCTCGGCGAGGATCGCATCCCGCTGGCTGTCGTCGAGCGCCCAGAAAGTCTGCTTCCCGGCGTCGATGCGGTAGAGCGGCGGCTGGGCGAGATAGACCTTGCCGTTTGTGATCAGCTTGGGGAGATACCGATAGAGGAACGTGAGCAGCAGGGTGGCGATGTGGTTGCCGTCGGCGTCGGCGTCCGCCAGGATGATAATCCGGTCGTAGCGGAGCCGACTGAGCTCGAAGCTCTTCCCGAGCCCGCAGCCGAGCGCGGTGACCAGGTCGGAGAGCTCCTTGTTCTCGAGCACTCTGGCGAGCGGTGCACTCTCGACGTTGAGCACCTTTCCCCGAAGCGGCAGGATGGCCTGGTGCACCCGGTCGCGGCCCTGCTTGGCGGAGCCGCCGGCCGAGTCGCCCTCCACGACGAACAGCTCGCTACCGGCCGCTCCTGGCGCGGCGCAGTCACTGAGCTTACCCGGAAGATTCAGCCGGTTCGATGTGGCGCTCTTGCGCGATACCGCCTGCTGCGCGGCGCGGCTGGCCGCCCGGGCGCGAGCCGCCAGGATGATCCGGGCCACGATCGCCTCGGCCACGCTGATGTTGTGGTTCAGCCAGTACTCGAGCGCTGGCCGCACGAGCCCGTCGACCACGGATGCCAGCTCGGGGTTGTTCAGCCGTTCCTTGGTCTGTCCCTGGAACTGCGGGTCTGGGATGAAGGCGCTCAGGACTCCCGTCATCCCCTCCCGGATGTCGTCCGTGGTCACGGTCACCCCTTTTGGGGTCAGTCCGTGCGTGTCGATGAAGTTGCGGATCGCCTTACCGATACCGGCCCGGAGCCCGTTCTCGTGCGTGCCGCCGGACGCGGTCGGAATGCCGTTGACGTAGCTGCGGAGGTGCTCGTCCGTCGACTCGGTCCATTGCAGCACCAGGTCGAGCCTGGAGCTGGTCGGCTCGTGGTCCCGGGTCAGGGTGAACGGTGCGCCGTGGACCGGGCGCGCAACGCGGTCGGCAAGGATCCGCCCCAGGTATTCGGCGAGTCCCTCCTCGTGGCGGAAAACACGCCTCTGCCCGACGGTTTCGTCCTCGAAGACCACCTTCACCCCCTTGTGTAGGTAGCTGGTGACTTCGAGCCGCTCGGCGATTAGGTCGGCGTCGAACGCGGTCTTCGGGAAGATCGTCGCGTCCGGGCGGAAGAACACCGTGGTGCCGGTGCCCTTGGTGCCGCCGACACGTCGCAGCTTGCTGACGGGCTTGCCTTGCGTGAAGCGCTGCTCCCACCGCGCGCCGTCACGCTTTGACGTCGCAACGAGCTCCTTGGAGAGCGCGTTGACCACGCTGGCGCCGACCCCGTGTAGCCCGCCGGCGGTCCGGTAGGTGCGGTGCTCGAACTTGCCTCCGGCGTGGAGCGTCGTGAAGATGACCTCGAGCGCACTCCGCCCGCTCTTCCCGTGCTTGTCGACCGGGATGCCGCGGCCATCGTCGGCGATCGTCACCGATGCGCCGTCAGGGTGTAGCGCGACGGCGATGTGCGAGGCATGCCCGTTCATCGCCTCGTCGACCGCGTTGTCGAGGATCTCCCAGACCAGGTGATGCAGCCCCGCCAGACCCACACCTCCGATGAACATGCCAGGACGGCGGCGGACCGGTTCCAACCCCTCGAGGACGGTGATGTCCTTGGCGGTATAGCTCTTCGCCATCGCTGTCGACCGGCTCTCCCTCGTCGCGCCTGGCCAGTCGGGATGCATCGGCCACGATGTGTGCGACGTACGGATCAACACACGAGGCCGCCGGGAAGGCAACCCGGGTGCCGTGGGTGGGACCGGAGTGTAGCATGCCACCCGCCGCCCCGGCTGCGGATCAATCGCACAGCCTACCCCCCCCGGCGTCAGGTGGCGATGGTCGGGACGGTGATCGGTGGGTGGATCACGCGGGTGAACTGGCCCCGTCGCAGCAGCTCTCGACCCTTGCCGCCTCGGCCGGTGACGCCGTACTTCGCGGTGCTGACATTCTGTCTGGCGCCACGGTTGGTCTCGACCGTCAGCAGGTCGCGGTCCCCCGCGGAGACGATGAAGCCGATGACACGGTCCGTTCCGCGTGGCAGCTTGATGAGGATGACGCCCTTGCCGGGCCCGGACAGAAAGTTGATGTCACGCGCGGCGCAGAGCATCGCACGCGCCTGCGCCGTGACGGCGATGATGATCTCGGCGCCGGTTGTGCGCGCCACCCCGACGACCTCGGCACCGCCGGCTGGCCGTGCGAATCGGCGGCCGGCACGTGTGCTCGGCTCGAGCGACGGCTCGAGACTGAACCGCAGGCTGTAGCCGTCGCTGGTGGCGGCGATCGCGTGTACCGGTGGCGCGTCGCCCTCCCGCCTGGCCGCGATCTGCCGGATAGCGCGCGGGTCGAGACTCAGCGCCGCCACGACACGCTCGCCGTCTTTTAGCTTGAAGAGCCGCTGGATCGGTTCGCCGTGCCCCGTCGTGGCCGGTACGTCGGCGATCCGCGCCGTGTAGGCTACCCCGAAGTTGCTGAAGAAGACCACCGTCGCGCGCGTGCTTCCGGCGAGCGCCGCCAGTAGCGTGTCTCCCTCTCTCAGGCGGGTCGCGCCGACATCACGCACTTCCTTCTGACGCTTCACCCACCCGTCCGTCGTCACGAGCACGATGTTGTCCTCGGCCACGATGAAGTCGTCGGCGTTGTACTCGCCCTCCGCTTCGGCGCTTTCGATCAGTGTCCGGCGAGGGTCGGTCTTGGTGTGGCCGTAGGTTTTCCGGATTTCGCGGATCTCGTTCCGGACCAGCGTCCAGCGCTTGGCCTCGTCCATGAGCAGATGGCAAATGTACAGGGCGCGCTTACGTTTCTCGGAAAGCTCCTTGCGGATAACCAGGACCTCGAGCCTGGCCAGCCGGTACACCTTCAGCTCGAGAACGGCATCAGTCTGCTCGGCGTCGAGCGCGAATCGCTTCATGAGCTTCGCCGCGGCATCGACCTTGCCGTCAGATTTCCGCACAAGACGCAACACCGTGTCCAGGGCGTCGAAGACGATCTCGAAGCCTTCGAGGACGTGGATGCGGCGCCGGAGCGCGACCAGTTCGTACTCCAGCCTCCGGGTCACGACCTCCAGTCGGAATCCCAGGAAGTAGGACAGGATTTGGTGCAGATCGAGTCGTTCTGGGCGGCCGACCTCTGGCACCGATGTGGGGACTAGACAGGTCAGGTTCACGGCGAAGTTGGTCTGCAACGGCGTCTGCCGGCACAGATATGCCATCACCATCCGCTCGTCAGCGTCCCGTTTAAGCTCGAGCGCGATCCGGACCTCGTCAGTGGAGAGGTCCGTAACGTCGAGGAGCTGGGGCAGCTTACGTGCCAGGATCACGTCAGCTATCCGCTCGACCAACTGCGCCTTGTTGACCATGTAGGGGACGCTCGTGATGTGGACGGTCTTGCCGGCCCGGGTCGCCGGGCCTGGTTCCCAGGTGGCTCGCAGCCGGATGGACCCGCTTCCGGTCTTGTAGATGTGCGCCAGCTCGTCTGGAGTGTTTAGGATTTGGCCGCCGGTCGGGAACTCGGGTCCCTTGATATACGCGCAGAGCCGCTCGCTGCTGAGCTCTGGGTTGTCGAGCAGTTTCAGCAGCGCCGTGCAGACCTCGCCGGCGTGATGCGGGGGGATGTTGGTTGCCATGCCGACCGCGATGCCGGTCGCTCCGTTGATCAATAGGTTCGGCAGCTTTGCCGGGAGCACGACGGGCTCCACCTTCGTGCCGTCGTAGTTGGGCCGAAAATGCACGGTGTTCTGGTCGATTTCGCCCAGGAGCTCCGCGCTTGGCGGGGCGAGGCGGCATTCGGTGTATCGCATCGCGGCGGCGCTGTCGCCGTCGAGGGATCCGAAGTTGCCGCGCCCGTCTATCAGCGGATAGCGCAACGCGAACGGCTGCGCCATGCGCACGAGCGTGTCGTAGAGCGCGGAGTCGCCGTGCGGATGGTAACTGCCCATCACGTCGCCGACGACCTTGGCTGACTTGCGGGGTTTGGCGTCGGCGGTCAGCCGCTGCTCCCACATCGTGTAGAGGATCCGCCGCTGGACCGGCTTCAAGCCGTCGCGCACATCTGGCAACGCGCGCGACGTGATCACCGACAGCGCGTAGTTCAGATACCTGGCCTCGGCGGCGTCGGTTAGCTCGACCGTCGGCTCGCGGTCCGGCCGGGTGGTGACGCCGCCGGTGTCGGCGTCGGGTCCGTCGAACAGTGGTGCGCTCCGGCGCGGGCGTCGTTTCGTCATCCGCTTAGTCTCCCGGGTGCGAGCGCAGCAGCTGGATCAGCTCGCCGAGCACCATGGCGGTGGCACCCCACACACGCTCGCCGTGCAGCTCGAAGTAGGGGACGCTGATCGCCTCGTCCCCCTGCCAGCGCCGCCCGTGCCGCAGCCGGCCCGGGTCCCGCAGCTCGTCGAGCGGGATCTCGAGGATGTGGGCCACCTCGGCCGTCGCCGGGACCAACACTGGACGCCGGTCGGAGACCGCCATCACCGGGTGGAGCGCGAAGTTGCTTACCGGGATGTAGAGCGCCGAGAGCCGCCCGACGATCCGGAGGTCGGCTGGATCGAGCCCAATTTCCTCACCGGCCTCGCGTAGCGCTGTTGCCTCGACTGTCTCGTTGCCGTCGACAGCGCCGCCGGGCAACGAGATCTGCCCGGAGTGCTGACCGAGCGTGCCCGCCCGGCGGGTCAGCACGAGGTGCACCCGCTGTCGCATGATATAGAGCAGCAGGAGCGCGGCAGCCGCTCGTGACGCTGCCGGGATCACGCCGGCCTGCCAGCCCGACCGTGGCCGCGGCGCCAGCGGGGTGTGGGCGTCGCACCGTGGGGTGGGGTCAGCGAGTGCGGCGCGAACCCGCGCTTCGATCTGATAGAGTGACGGTGACTCGGACGTCCCGTCATCGTGGTTCGTCACGTCATATCGGGCGGGGCATCCCACCTAAACGGGCGCTGCGCCTCGGCCGCACATGCCCCAATCTACTTCGCCGTTACGCCTGGCCGGCCGGCTGCCGCGTGCCGGGAGTGATGCCGCGAACCACGGTTCCGGGATGGTCAGGCTGGCCCGCGTATCAATCCTACCGCGTCCGACGCTGGTGGAGTGTCTCGCGAATATCTTGACGATTCCCGGGAGGGGCATCCTGCCAGGGCCGGCGCTGTGCTCTCACTCAGTGGGGTCGAATGCTGCCGGTATGCTTTCTCGTCGCACCTGGACAGCCCCGCGCCGCGTGCCGGCAATTCTGTCAAGACATGTGGGAGACACACCTGTGGTGTTCGCATTCCGTCCAGCCGCATGACCGACACCGTCCCCGCCAGGCAAGAGTTGGATCGGTCGATTGTGGAAGGTCCCCTGGGCCGCGCCGTGTGGCGCCTGGCCTGGCCCACGATGGTGCAGAACGTGATCGGTGGGCTGCAAGGCATTATCGACCAGGCGATGGTGGGGAACTTCGTCGGCTATATCGGGAATGCGGCGATCGGCGTGAGCCTGCAACTGTTCATTCTGGTCATCGTCTTTGTGGCCTCCGTCTTCACCGGAATGGGTGTGCTGGTGGCCCGATTCGCCGGGGCCGGTGAGGTCGACAAGGTGAACCGGTCGGTCTATCAGTCCTTCCTGGTTGCGGTTGTGCTGGCGGTGGGTGTGATGGCGCCACTCGGGTACTGGCTAGCGCCGACGCTGCTGACCTTGATCAACGCGGCGCCGGAGGTGCAGGCCGAGGCGTTACCTTACATCCGGATCATGTTCACGTTCAGCATCGGCATGCTGATGTTCTTCATGTTCAGCGGTGCGCTGCGCGCCGCCGGCGACGCCAAGACCCCGATGCGGCTAGGCATCCTGATGACCTTGATGAACATCGTGCTGAACGTCGTGCTCATTCGTGGGCTGGGCCCGATCCCGGCCTTCGGCACGCGCGGCGCGGCGATGGGAACCGCGATCGCCAGTGGCATCACGGGCATCGTTTTTATGTGGCTGCTTTTTTCGGACCGGCTCGTGATCCGCTTCTCGCGGTCGATGTCGTTCCGGCCGGACTGGGCGATCATCCGGTCGCTGTTCCGGTTCGGCCTGCCGGCCGGGTTCCAAGGCATCGCGATGAACCTGGGCGGTGTCCTGATGCTTGGCTTTATCGGCTCGCTGCGCTATAGCGGAGAAGCGCAGGCGGCCTACGCGGTCGGTTACACGGAGCTCTTTTCGCTGATTACCTGGACGTCGGTCGGGCTGATGGGGGCCACCGCGGCGGTGGTCGGGCAGAACCTCGGGGCGGGGCACCCGGACCGGAGCGCGCGGTCGGTGTGGCTGGCGTCGATGATGGGGTTGGGGGTGGCGGTGACCGTCGGCTTACTGTTCGTCGTGATCCCGCGGTGGCTGCTCGCCATTTTTGGTATGCACGAAGGGGTCGTCGTCGACATCGCCGTCGAGCTGCTGAGCTATCTCGCGATCTCCGGGCTGTTCGTCACCGTGGCGCTCGCCTACACGGGCGGACTACAGGGCACCGGGGATACGCAGAGCCCTCTGTATATCTCGATCGTTGCTCAGGTGATCGTGCCGCTCGGCATGTGCGCCATCCTGCAGGCAACCTCGGGTCTCGAGTCGCACGACATCTGGCTGGCGATTGTGGTGGGCCACATTACTCGGTGCGGGCTCAGTGTGCTCCGGTTCCGGCAAGGCAAGTGGCGCGACATCGTGGTCGATATCGGTCCGGCGCGAGCGTGACCGAGGCGGTCTGCCGGAGCCTCGTCATTGTTTCCGATGCCTGACAAACCACGGGATCGCCCCGCGACGCTGGCCGCACAGGCGCTGGGTCTGGTCGACCCGACGATGCGGTCCATCGTGCCGCCGATCTACCCTTCGGCGCCGTACGAGCGGGCGCCTGACGGCAGCTACCCCGGCGGTCACACCTACACGCGCGACCAGAACCCCACCTACGATCAGGCCGAGGCGCTGATCAGCCGGTTGGAGGGCGGTGCGGGCGCACGGCTCTTCAGCTCGGGGATGGCGGCGGCGACCACGGTATTCGAGACGCTCGACGCCGGGGACCACGTCGTCGCGCCGGAGCAGATGTACTGGACGCTCAGGGGATGGCTCGAGGCGCTGGCCGCGCGCGGTCGGATCGTGCTCAGCCTGGTGCCAAACGGCGATCTGGTGGCCCTCGAGAACGCGCTCCGGCCTGGCCGGACGAAGATCGTTTGGGTCGAGACACCGGCCAACCCGATGTGTGCGATCACCGACATCGCGGCAACCGCCGAGGCTGCGCACGCGGCGGGCGCGTGCGTAGTGGCTGACAGCACTCTTTGCACGCCGGTGCTGTGTCGTCCGATTGAACACGGGGCTGACCTCGTCATGCACTCGGCGACCAAGCAGCTCAACGGGCACGCCGATGTGCTAGCTGGGGTCTTGATCACAGCGCGGCACGATACGCGATGGGATCGGATCATCCATGACCGTGCGCATCGCGGTGCCGTGCTCGGCCCGTTCGAGGCGTGGCTGCTACTGCGTGGTATGCGGACGCTCTATCTGCGGGTGCCTCACTCCGCCACGAGCGCACAGCGGATTGCCGAATGGTTGGCAACGCACCCGGCGGTGCCGGCGGTGTTCTATCCCGGGCTGCGGTCGCATCCGGGACACGCCGTTGCGGCGCGGCAGATGTCTGATGGCTTCGGGATGCTGCTGTCGTTCCGTTTGCGGGGTGGTGAGGGGGCTGCCAGGCTGGTGGCCGGCGGGCTCCGGTTGTTCAGGAATGCCACGTCGCTCGGCGGTGTCGAGAGTCTCGTCGAGCATCGGGCGCCGGTCGAGGGCCCGGGGACCCATGTCCCGAGCGACCTGCTGCGGCTGTCGATCGGTATCGAGGCAGTTGAAGATCTCCTGGCGGATCTCGAGCAGGCGCTCGCCCGGAGCTGACCTCCAGTGGTCGTTCGTCCAGACGGGTGTACGCCTTGAGGACGCGCCTGACCGAAGACGAGGATGCCCAGCCTCAGCGAGACTCAAGACGACGTGTTACGCGCGATGATGCGTTGCGCCTCGTTTCGCAGCCGGACTATCTCGTCCCACCCGGTGCCACGCGCCCGGAGCGGAGACGTGATGGCCAGGGTGATCCGTCCCGGGCGCAGCAATAGCGCGTTAGCGGGCAAGATGCGGCGGGTGCCGCTGATGGCCACCGGCACCAGTGGTCGGCCGGTGGCGGCCGCCGCCCTGAATGCGCCGAGCCGGAACGGCAGCAGCCCCGGTGCCCGCACGAATGTACCCTCGGGGAAGACGAACATCGGGTCGCCGGCGTCCAGCGCCGAGCTGACCTCGTCGGCTCCTTCCATCTGCTCAGACAGCTTCGCCTTCTCGAGGGTGATGTAGCCCGCTTTGGAGATGGCGGTCCCAAGCATCGGGTAGGTCGCCAGCTGGCCCTTGGCGGCGAACCGCAGGTTGACAGGCAACGCGGCGAGCACCACCACCACGTCGACGTAACTGGCGTGGTTGGCCACGAAGATCGCCGGACCGAGGTCGCGGAGCTGATCAAGCCCGTTGACCGTGAGACGGCACCCCGACATCGCCACGACGAACCGTGAGAATCGGCTGAGGAGTTGTCTGACCAGCACCGTCCGGGTGCTCATCCGTACGAGCGTCCAGAGCAGCGGCGCCGAGATCAGCACCAGAGCGACCATATAGCCGGTGTAGACCACCCGTGTCAGTAGAGTGCCCGCCCCCCGCACTCGAGCGGCCACCGCATGCCACGCCAGCGTCAGCCACTGGTGCGCCAGTGAACCGGCGCCGCGGCCGAGGGTGCCTGCTAGATAGGCGTCGCGGGTCGCCGCCCGCCGCACCTTGCCGCTCGAGGTCTTCAGAACCGCGCCCGGTGCGGCCAGTACCACGATGTCAGGCGGTACGCCGAGCGCTGCGGATACCTCCTCGAGAATGCGCTGCCGCAGTCGCTCGCGCGCCGAGGTGTCGGGTTCCCTGGTCTCGGCCACCACGACGAGCCGCTCGGTGCCGAGCGCGGCGTCGGCGACCCCGAAGACCGCGATACAACCCTTCCGCACGCCGTCGACCGTCGCCACGACCGCCTCTGCCTCATGCGGGGAAATGTTACGGCCGCTCTTGATGACGACGTCTTTACGGCGGCCGGTCAGGAATAGCTCCAAGTCGGCCTGATATCCCAGGTCACCCGAATCGATCCAGCCGTCGTCGGTCGTGATCGCCAACGTCTCGGCCAGATTCCGGTAGTAGCCCGCCATCATTGATGGACCGCGGAACTGGACGCGTCCCTCGATGCGTTCGGCAACCGTGGCGCCGGTCGGATCGACGATCCTGATGTCGTGGCCAGTCAACGGGACTCCGCACGATACAAAGGCGAGCGCGTCGGCGTCCGTGCTCGGCACTCCACGTCCCGTTTCCCGGAACTCGCGGCTGACCCGGTCCACCCGTGCCGCATGGCGCCGAGGGGCAAGAGTGAGTCCGACCGAGCATTCAGCCAGTCCATAAACCGGCCGAATCGCATCGGGACGAAACCCGGCGCCGGCGAACCGCTCCGCGAAGCGGGTCAGGGTCTCCGGCAGCACCGCCTCCGAGCCGTTGAGTAACACCCGGAGCGAGCTGAGATCCAGCCCTTCGATTTCCGCGTCGGTGATCTTGTTGACGCACAGGTCGAACGCGAAGTTCGGGGCGACCGACAACGTCGCTCGATGGGCATGGATGGCCCACAGCCAGCGTGCCGGACGAGACAGAAAGGCGAGCGGCGAGAGAATCGCGATCGGCACTCCGAAGCACAGCGCGCCGAGCCACGCGCCGATCAGCCCCATGTCGTGATACAGCGGCAGCCAGCTTACTGCGACGTCGTCCGGGCCGATGTCGAGGCCGTCACGGATTGCGCGGATGTTCGCGAGCAGGTTCGCGTGGGTCAGCAGTACTCCCTTGGGCTGACCGGTACTACCGGATGTGTACTGGATGAGCGCTGGGTCTCCGGCCGACAGCCAGACCGGCGGTCGCGCCGGCAGCGGGACATCGGCATTGTCCGGTGGAGCGAGCGCGTCGAGCGTTGTGACCGCGGTAAGTGTCGGGACCTGACCACGCAACAACCCCGCGAGTCGTTCGACCTCGGCGAACGTGATCATCAGCCTGGCGCCGGCGTTCGACAAGATCCCGACCTGTCGCCGGGCGTATTCGGCAATCCGGTCGGCGCGGAACGGCGGGTAGATCGGCACCGGGACCGCGCCGGCCAGGAGCGTTCCGAAAAACGCCGGGAAAAAGGCTGCTTCGGTGCGCAGCATGATCGTCACCGTGTCTCGCCGGCCGACCCCGCGGGCCTGCAGCGCCTTCGCCACGGCCACGGCGCGACGCCACAGCCACGCGTAGGTGATCGCGCGCTCGGTGCCATCGTCGTCTCGCAGAAAAATATGGGTGCGGTCCGGGGACGACTGGGCGCGCCAGTGCAGCACTTCGGGCAGCGTCTCCGCCGCCGATGGCGCTGGGATGGCCCTGCCAACTGGGGTCAGCACCGACGGCAGGGTCTCGGCGACGGCTGGTTCGGAGGTTATAACCGCGCGAACCAGGTCTGCGGGGGTGTCGGCCTCCGCCATGACGCTGTCCGCGAGTCGCACACCGATCCCGCGCTCGATCCGGGCGAGCAGTTCGACCCGTTCCAGCGAGCCGATCCCGAGTTGGCGTTCCAAGGAGTCATCCGCAGTGATCCCGGTGGCGACCGATCCGGGTCTGAGCTCGCCGACTAGCTGCTCGACGAGTTGCAGGATGTGACGTTCGACGGCCCCGTGGTCGTTCGTCAAGCGGGTGGGTTTCGACATGGGAGCGACAGCTGGGCCCTACGCCCCGCCGGCATCATATCCTGCCAAGGCGCGGCGCTTCAGGCGGTGTGGGTCCTTGCCGCCGACCGGAGCCCGGATCACCTGCGAGGTGGCGACGGCGTCGGTGGGCTTCACCGATTAGGACATTGTTTAGCGTTCCCAGATGTCATCGATAGTCTTGGCGGCCTTAATCCTTTCCATTGACGTACACCGAAGACTTTGGATACTCATATTTCCACCTTTGACAAAAGGAATTCGTTCTGTCTCCCGTGCCGGCTTCCCACCGCCTCCGTCGCAGCCGTCAGAGACCGGTCCTCGTTGGGACCGTCTGGTAACGGCCAACGCGCGCACGTGCGCACAGTCTTGTCTGGTTCAGTTCGTCTCGATCTGCCTGATCGATCGGATGACGATCGGCTCGCTGGGTACGTCGCGGTAGTCGCCCTGGTTCGTCGTGCGCGTACTGCCGATCTCGAGAACCACGTTCATCCCTTCGATGACGCGGCCGAACACGGCATACCCGAACCCCTGCGCGGTGCCGTTCGTGTGGTTGAAGCTGCCGTTGTCGTCGAGGTTGATGAAGAACTGCGACCGTGCGCTGTTCGGCTCGGCGAGCCGGGCCATCGCGACCGTGCCGCGGCGATTCTGCAGGTTGTTGGTTGCTTCGTTCAGGATCTGTCCGCGCAACCCCTCGAGCTTCGGGGTGATCCGGCCGTCTGCTTTGGCGACCAGGCCTCCTCCCTGCACGATCGCGTCACGGATCACACGGTGGAAGACGGTGCCGTCGTAGAAGCCGGCCTGCACGTACGTGAGGAAGTTGACCACGCTCACCGGTGCTCGGTCCTTGAACAGCTCGATCTCGAAATCCCCCTCGCTGGTTTCGACGAGCACCCGAGGGTTCGGCGGGGCGTCCTGCGCGCTGACGGGGGTCGTGAAAATTCCAACCAGCACCAAGCCGATGCATGCCATCGACGCGTGTAGAGACACCGCTGCTCCTTCCTAGTGCACGGCCGCCCGGTCTCGTCCTGGGCGACGCGACGCTACTGCAAGGTGATCGATAGGATCTCGACCGGCGTGCTGGGCACGTCCCCATACGAACCCTGCGTGCCCGTCTCGACGCCCTCGATCGTGTCAACCACGTCCAGACCCTCGGTCACCCGTCCAAACACAGCGTACCCGTAGGTCTGCTGTGTGGTGCCGCTATTGTTGAGCGCGGTGTTGTTGACGGTGTTGATGAAGAACTGGTTGGTCGCGCTGTCCACCACGTTGGTTCTGGCCATCGCCAGCGTGCCGCGTGCGTTTTCGAGTCCGTTGGTCGCCTCGTTCGTGATCGGGTCACGGGTCGGTTTCTGCCGCATGTCAGCTGTGAACCCTCCGCCCTGGATCATGAAGCCCCTGATGACGCGGTGGAAGATGGTGCCGTCGTAGTGGCCGTCCCTGGCATATTGTAAGAAGTTCTCCACAGAGATCGGCGCGTTGGCCTGGTCGAGCTCTGCGGTAATGCTGCCCAGACTGGTCTCGATGACCACGACGGGGTTGTCCTGCGCGGCGGCATCCGGACTCTGCAGTGTCATGGCGAGACAACAGATCATCAGCAACACAAGTCTACGAAACGACATGGCAGGGGTCCTCCATCTTGCGAGCAGGCTTCACCCGTTCAAATTCTGGTATATTCGATCCAAATAACCGTATGATTTATCAACGCCGGTCTACGCTGTCAAGGCTGTCCCACGCCGATTTCAAGACGTTGCCCCAGCTCGACCACTCAGGCCCAGAGTATGCATAATCCGTCTATGCGCTGTCTAGTGTTCAGACCGCGAGGGTGTCATATGTAAGCCCGCGCTGTGTTCACCAGGTGTGGCGGTACACCGGTCCAGCGAGATGGCAAATCCGGATTCCGTGAGGTGAAGTCGGCGATCGTCCCCTTGCTGGACACCCCGCCAGGCAATCGTGTGGCGAAAGCACTTTCGCCGCGTTACCGCATGGTTGTGGGGCCGGCGGCGACCATAAGATGAGCTTACTCGATCGGTTTCGTGGCCAGCCAGAGTGGCGGCATGAGGACCCCTCGGTGCGGGCGTCCGCGGTAGATGATTTGGACGACGATGCCCAGGATCTGCTGGTGGCGATCGCGTCTGAGGATGCCGACCCCGGGGTGCGCTTGGCCGCGGTGTCTCGATTGTCCGATCCTGAGAGCCTGGTGAGGATCGCCAGGAGCGACCAGGACATGGGCGTGCGAGTCGAGGTGTCCGCGATACTCCGCGAGATGGCCGTGAGCGACGCCGATCCGGAGCGCGCCGCCGTAGGGCTGTCCGGGTTGACGGACAGCCGCGATCTCGGGGAGGTGGCGCGCACGGCCGGGCTCGAGGCGATTAGCCGGTTGGCGCTCGACCGGCTCGAGTCCCAGAACCAGAAGACGATCGGGGCTGTGGCACGGCGGTCTGTGCACCGGGCTGTCCGTCGTGCGGCGCTCGCGAGGCTCCAAGACACGGACCAGCTGCTAGCGGTCGCGGTCAGGAGCGATCACAAGGACACCGCGCTGGCCGCATTCGAGCGGCTTGCTCCGAATGGACACGGCGACCGCGCGCTGTTGAAGGTGATCGCGCGGCGGGCTCGCGCCAAGCCGGTGGTGCGTCGCGCCAAAGCCGCGCTGACCGCGCTCGATGCGCAACCGACCCCGGCCTCGCCGGACGAGGAAGGCCAGCGGCTCTGTGAGAGCGTCGAGGCGCTGACGAGCGCCGACGACTGGGATCTGGTGACCGGTGGTCTGGTCGAGGCGGAGCGAAACTGGCGGGCGCTCGAGGAGATACTGCCCCCGTTGGTCTCCCAAGATGGCACGCCTGACGGCGCTGCGCAGGATGAGCAGCTCGAACTGGACACCGCCGTGGCCGATCGTTGGATCGTCGCCGTGGCGCGGGCGCGAGAGCATCTGGTCCGTCTGGACTTGGCCCGGAGCGAGGCGAGCCGTCTTCGTCAGGCCCGGAGCGAGGCACTCGCCATCCGCGCTGAGCTGTGCGAGCGGCTGGCGGCGCTCGTCGCCGACGAATCACGCGACGGCGAGGCTCGAATAGCCGATGTGGAGGCGGTGCGCGCCGAGTGGCTGGGATTGCCAGAGCTGCCATCCGCTCCGGCCGGGGCAGGCGACGACGGAGCGTCCGTGGGCGACCGACACTTCGAAGAGCTGGTGGCTCGCGCCGAGCGCCAGGTGCGGCAGTGGCGCTCCGTTGTAGACCGCGCGGCGCGGCTCGCCGAGTTAGCCGGCATGCTCGAGGCGATCAGTGAAACGGAGAAGGTGGACGACGGGGTGGCGCGTTGGGCCAGCCCCCACGCGGAGTGGACCGATCTGGTGCAGGGGTCCGCGCCCGGTGAGGCGGCCGAGCTTACGGCTCGAGTCGAGATAGCCGAGGCAAGATGGGCCGAGCGCCTGGCTGCGGCTCGGGAGGAGCGACGGCGTCGTGAGCAGGCGAACTTCGCCAAGCAGCAGAAGCGATGTGCGGAACTTGAGCAGGCGCTGGTCGACCAGAACCTCGAGCTCAGCGGCGCCGAGCGCCGCCTGCGGCTGACCCGGTCGTTACTGGGGAACCTGGGGCGCCTGCCGACCCGCCAGGATCGGGACTCGCTCACGAAGAGGCTGCGTGAGCTGCAGACCGCCCTCACCGGTCGGGTACGCGAGTTGCGGGGCCTGGTCGAGTGGAAGCAGTGGGCGAACAGCGGCGTCCAAGTCGCGCTCTGTCAACGGCTCGAGGCGCTGGCTACCGCCGATGACGACGCGGTCGTGGCGAAGGAATTTCGGCAGGTCATGGCGGCGTGGCGACAGGCGAGCGACGTGCCGCGTGGCGAGGGTGAGGAGCTGTGGCAACGGTTCAAGACGGCGCACGACGCGATCCGCCCGCGGGCTGAGGCTCATCTGGCCAAGCAGGACGTCGATCGCGGGGAGAACCTGGCGCGGAAGGCCGCGCTGTGTGAGGAAGCCGAACGGTTGGCGGATTCGACCGACTGGGTCAAGACGGCCCAGCGTATCGCTGAGTTGCAGGCGCAGTGGAAGCAAGTCGGTCTGGCGACCCGCCGGCAGGAGCGCGAGGCCTGGACCCGGTTTCGCGCCGCATGCGGCCGGTTCTTCAGGCGGCGCCGTGAAGATCTCGTCCAGCGCAAGCAGGTCTGGACGGCGAACGCCAAGCTTAAAGAGGCGTTATGCGAGAGGGCAGAGGCGCTCGCCGAAGAAAGCGACGTCAAGATCACTCGGGTAACGGCGAACCAGCTGCAGGCGGAATGGAAGACGGTGGGGTCGGTCCGGCGTACGCGGAGCGAGGGGTTGTGGCAGCGGTTCCGCCTGGCTTGTGACCTGGTCTACACGCGCGCGCAGCATGCGAGCAACACCGAGTTCGCCGACCGGATCACGGCGCGGGCCGCGGTGTGCGAGCGTCTCGAGGCGCTCGTGCCGGAGACGGGTGACACTGGGGCCGGGCCGCCGGAAAGCCTGGCCGAGACGGTCGCGGCTGCTAGGACCGAGTGGCGTCAGCTGCCACCGGTGCCTCGACCGCAGGAACGTAGTCTAACTGCCCGGTTCCAGGCGGGGCTCGCCCGCGTGCTCGAGCGGTACCCGGCGGCGTTCAGCGGGTCGGACCTCGACCCACAGCGCAACCGGGGCGCCCTCGAGCGGTTGTGCGAGCGGGTGGAGGCGTTGCTCGAGAACACCTCGCTGCCGTCAGCCGGCGGCCGGTCGCCGGCTGAAATTCTCGCCGCACAGCTGCGCGAAGCCCTGGCAAGTAACACCATGGGGGCGGGAGTGGACCTGGAGGCGAAGCAACGCGCCGACACCGAGACGGTAAAGCGGGCGCAAGTGGAGTACCGGGCCGTCGGTCTGGTGCCGGGTAAGGTGGGTCGCGAGCTCTCGGACCGGTTCCGTGCCGCCTGTGACCTCTTCTTCCGTCAGTCTCCGCCACCGCCGGCCGCCGGCGCGCCGGGGTCCGATGGTGACGGCGCACGCCGTCGCGGTCGTCCCGGGCCACGCCGCGAATCCAGTTCCCGCGGGCAGGCCTAGCGGCCCGTGGCAAGCGCCCGCTGCATTCGGCAGGCGGGGCGTTCCGCCTGCCGAATTGCTCCTCGCGCACGGATGCCCAGTCTGCTCCGCCGTTGCGTCTGGGCAGCCGGGCGCCGCACCAGGGACTTACCGCGAACCACTGCGACGGGACACTAGCGCTTTCGGGACCCGGCTATGGGACCGGTCGTACTGGGTGATTCGATCGTCGTCCGCCGCGAGGGGCCGTCGGCCCAGGGCTCTCCGTACCCGCCGCCGACCCGCTGAATCTCAGAGGCATCGTTTTGCCAGACCCGCGGGTCAACCCGCTCTCCGGCGACCCGGTCGAGTTGCTGCCCGCCGTCGAGTCCGAGCCGTCGACGGCGAAGGTCCCGCCTGCCGGCACCGGTCTCGTCTTGGGAACCCCGGGGTGAATCAGTGAGCGAGGCCTTCTAGGCCGCCGGTCTGTTGACAGCCTGTCTCCGTCGGGTCAGAGTGACCACATGAGTTTCTTCGTCTGCTGCGTGCGGTCCGGTCTTTCGGTCGGCGCTGTCGCGCTGTGCGCGACCTGCGCCCAGCCAGGCCAAGCGCCGCCGGCGACACCGTCGTCAATCCGAACCAACGTGGAAGTGCTCGCCTCCGACGCGCTTGAGGGTCGGTTGACCGGCACCACTGGAATTCAGCAGGCGGCAGAGTACGTCATCAAGGAGCTCGAGGCGATCGGGGCCGACCCGTTGCCAGGCAGCGGCGGGTACCGGCTGCCGTTCCAGTACACCGGCAGCGCCACCGACGGTGGGACGAGTCTACGTCTTGGCACCAACGGCGGGCGGCGCTGGAACGACACCGCATCGGTACGGGCGCTGTCGTTTTCGGAGTCCGGGGAAGTGCGCGGCCCGCTGGTGTTTGCCGGCTACGGGCTCGTGGTGCCAGACACTGGCGAGTTCAGCTACGACAGTTACGCCACGGTCGACGTCACCGACAAGATCGCGGTCGTGCTGCGTTACTTTCCCGAGGACGCCGAGCAGGATCTGCGCGCGGTGTTTTCCCGCTACTCGGGTCTGCGCTACAAGGCGCTGGCCGCGCGGCAGCGCGGGGCGAAGGGGTTGCTGGTCGTGACCGGGCCGCGTTCTCCCAATTCCGGGGCCCTCGTGCCGATGACCGCCGACACCGCAGTCGCCGATTCCGCGATCGCGGCCGCGAGTATCAGCGGGCCGGTGGCGGACGCCTTGTTCGAGCTGGTGTCGGACAGGACGCTCGAGGAGGCGCAGCTCGAGCTCGATTCCGGGAATCCCCACGTCAGTGGGTTCGATATTCCGGCCGAGGTGACGCTCGATGCGCGGGTTGTCCGTGAGGAGCGCACCGGCGCCAACGTCGTGGCTTATCTGCCACCGTCGAACAACCTCCTGGTCGAGAAGCCGTACGTCATGCTGGGCGCTCACTACGACCATCTTGGGCGGGGGGAGGAAAACTCGCTCGCCCGTGCCGGAGAGACCGGCGACATTCACAACGGTGCAGACGACAACGCATCCGGTGTGGCGGCGGTGCTGTCGGCAGGGGCCGAGCTGGCCGGTCAAGATCGGGGGCGTGGCGTGATCCTGGCATTCTGGTCTGGCGAAGAGCTTGGTCTGCTGGGCTCGGGCGCATTTGTCGGGAGCTCGCCGGTGCCGGTGGACCAGATCGCGGCCTACGTCAATTTCGATATGGTCGGGCGGATGCGCGACAACAGGTTGACTGTGCAGGCGCTGGGCAGCAGCAGCATCTGGCCGGCGCTGGTGGAGGAGATCAACGCGACGTTCGACTTCGATTTGCAGCGGGTCAGCGACCCGTATCTGCCGACCGACGTCATGAGCCTCAATCTGGCCGGGGTGCCGAGCCTGGCGTTGTTCACCGGCAGTCACGAGGACTATCACCGTCCGACCGACGACGCCGACTTGGTCAACTACCAGGACCTCGAGCGGGTCGCACGCTTCGGCGCCGCGGTGGTCGCCAGGTTGGCCAGCGAGCCGGCGCCGCCGGATTTCATCAAGGTGGAGCAGACGGCCCAGCAGGGTGGGCAGATGGCGATCCGCATCTACACCGGCACGATTCCCGACTACGGTGCTGAGGTCAACGGGTTGCTGCTGTCCGGCGTTATGGGCGGTGGCCCCGCCGAGCAGGCCGGCCTGGGGCAGGGCGACATCATCGTCCAGCTGGCTGGCCAGTCGATCGCCAACATCTACGACTATACCTACGCGCTCGATCTCCTCAAGGCGGGCGAACCCGCCTCGGTCGTCTTCATGCGCGACGGCGAACGCATCGAGACCGAGCTCATCCCGGAAGCCAGGCAGTAGGGTCCGCGTCGGCCGTCCAGGCGGGTCATGGTGCGACCCGGAGCTGGATATTATCGGTGGTGGTCACGCTCGAGTCGTTGACCAGGGCGAGAATTACCGTAATGAGCGCCTCTTTCCCCTGATTCGGGAGCGTGTAAAAGAGGTCGAATTCGACGACGACTTCGCCTGCCGGCTCGAGGCGGTTCCCTGGAACCCGTGTGTCGAACCGGAACCGTACCGTTTCCCCGGTGACGGGAGCAATGAGGATTCCCCCTGACGCCTGCTGCAACACGAGGCTCAGGGAGTTGACGTTGGTGGCGACCTGCCCTTCGTTCAGACGCACGATGATCGCGAACGTCGTCTTCCACTGGAACTCCAGTACCTGGTCATTCTCGATGTAGGTCACGCCCGCCGACGGTTCGGCTATTGCCGGGTCCGGTGCGGCCAGCAACGTGACGGTCGCGCCCGTTGTCGCGGTCGTCGTGGTGGTCGTTGGCGCGGTGGGAGAGCTTTCACCACAGGCTGTCATTGACAGCGCGGCGATGGGTGCGAGCACGCAGTAGGCTTTTACGAACATCTTCATATTTCCCCTCGATCCAAAGCAGGCTGATGCTCAGAAGTTGAAGTGGAGACCGGCCCGAATCAGACGTCCTAGGCTGGGGTAGCCGAGGACCTCCTGATAGACCGCGTCGGTCAGGTTCTCTCCGGTGAATGAGATGCCGAGTGCATTCCCCAGGCGGACCGCCCCGCGAACGTCCCAGCGCGTGAAGGCTTCCAGCGTACCGAGACCGAGGGCGTGACCAACAAAGTTCACACCGGTGCTGCGCGATCCGACATATCGCAGGCTACCCCCAAGCGCGACCCGACCGAGCTGGACGTCGCCGGTCAGGGTCCCGTGATGGCGCGGCACGTCAAGGAGCGCCCGGTCCTTTCGGATCAAGCTCGTACCATCAGTAACCAAGCTGTCGGTAAACGTATAGACCGCTCCCACGTCGACCTGCGGAATCGGTGTGGCATGAATGGTCAGCTCGATTCCGTGCGCGCGGCTGCGGGGAAGATTTACCCACTTCGTACGCACCTGGTCGAACGTCGGGGTGATGGTGAACGGTTCCTGCAGGCCGTCGCGGACGTCCTGCCGCAGTTGGCGGCGTTGGGCCAGGGTCAGCCGCCGGAATGCAGCTAGCGATTCGAGGTTGTCGAACCCCACATCGTCGAGGACGTGCAGATCTTCGTAGTCGTGGCGGTAGGCGGTCAGGTCGACGTGTACACGATTCCCCCAAAACGATCGCCTGATGCCCCCGTCGAACGTGATGCTTCGCCCGAGGAGTAAATCTGGGTTTCCGCGGTGTTCGAACGTGGCGCTGAACCGCTGTTCGAGTGTCGGCGTATCCACACCAAAGCCGCCGCTGCCGTGCACGGTGAACCAGGAACCCAGGTCCCACAGCGCCGAACCGCGCGGCATCGCGGCGAAACCGTACGGGCCATTTCGCTCGAGACGTCCTCCAACGGTGACGGTCAGGTTGTCGAGGATCTGAATACGGTCGTCCCCATACAGCGCTAGTTTTAGGCGCTCGATGGTCGTTTCGTCATGACCGAAACGTGCGGATTGTCCCTCGACCTCGAGCCCCCAGGAGATCAGGTGAAACTCGTCCATCCGGAGGGTCCACTCATAGGCCATGTGCGCCGTCCGCAGGTCGTTCCTGAGCCCCGACTGGTTCGGGAAGTCGGGAAGCTCAACGTGGATGATGTCGCCGATCGTCGAGAGCAGCCCGGTCGGTCCGGAGTCGACCGGGTTCAGCGACAGGCGTTCGGTCTGTGACGCCACGACGCGAACTTCATGCTCGGATGACTCCCCGCGGCGCAGCCGGAGCGTCGCCCCCAGCAGGAACTGTTTTCGTTCCTCGCGGGCGTCCTGGTCTGCCGTGGTGAGGATGGTCTGGCCGGGCAGACCCACGGTGCTGGTCTCGCCGCGGAAGAACAGACGCGCCGAGGCGGCGTCCCGCGTTGTGCCGAATGTGCTTTCAAGGGTGCGGCGGAAAAAGGCGCTGTTCGGCTGTTGATTGGCCGTCTCCACCTGTTGGGCTCCGGCGCTCCAGTCATAGGTTCCTTGCCGGCCTGCGGTCGTCGCCGCGACACGCCGCCACCGGAAGTCCCCGCCTTCGATGGCGATCGCCAGCCGCGGCGTATTGGTGTCGCCGCCAGGGTCGGTCACGCGATGTGCGGCGCCAGCCAGGTCTCCCCCGAATCGGCTTGAAGGGTTGCTGCGCACGACCTCGACGCGTCCCGGGGCGAACGTGCTGAAGTTCGCAAGAAGCGAATCGAGGTCATCGAGCGGTAAACCGTCGGTCAGCGCAAAGCGGTTACCGGCCTCGACGCCACGCACCCGGACCGAGCTGGGCTGACCCACGCCCCCCGCCCGGTTGACCGTGATACCGGGTACCCGTTGCAAGAGCTGAGCGAACGTGTCTCGGCGCGTGACATCGGTTCCGTCCAACACCCCTGCGCTCAATCCTGGACTTGCGTCCACCAGCTGGTCGACGGTCCAGACCGGCGCCTCGTCGGCCTCGTCGGTGCGCAGCGTCAGATCGCGGCGAATCGTGATCTCGGCAATGACGCCGACCTCGACGCCCGGCTCGAGCACGAACGGTGGAGTCTCGATCGTGAGGGTGTAGCGTCCAGCCAGAAGAGTTAGACGGTAGTCGCCATCCATGTCCGTGCGCGCCGTGACCGGCCTGGCTTGCGCGTCGAGGCCAGTGATCGTTAGGACGGCGTCCGGGACGGGATCCCCGGCCGCCGTGCGCACGGTCCCGGTCAACGTGCCCGTCGTCTGAGCGTGCGGCGCCACGGTGAGCAACGGCAGGAGTAGCAGCGCCAGGGCAGTCCGACGACACGCACGCGCACCTCCGTTACTACCAGCGGGCATGTGAGTGAGACTCGTGAGCCAATGGCGTTATTCCCAACATCGGAGATGTCGACACCGAGAGAACATGTCGGGTCCTGTCGTCCGGCACTGAGCATCTCGCCATTCTGGTGTCATGTTGACCGGGTCCGCGGGTGTCGAGGCGGGCTGCCGGAACCGTTCTTGAAAGCGCTGGAGCACGTCAGCCTGTTTTCGCTGCGGAAAGAGGGAGTACGTAGCATGCGTCATCTTGATTCGTTAGTCCTGATCGTTCCCGATCGGCTCCGACTGCGCCCCCACCTGGATCGCCCAGAGGCGGTTTCTGGTCAGCAGATACATGACCCCGTCGCGTACCACCGGCGTGCTGTAGACCGACGCGCCCATGTTGATCTCGGCCAGCAAGTCCAGTTCCCGACCGGCCCGGAGCACTGCGATGTCCCCGTCCTCGTCGCCCAGGAACACCTTGCCGTCGACGACGAAGGCCGAGCCCCAGACCGCGGCAAATGCATCGTAGGTCCAGAACTCCTCACCGGTCTCGGCATCGAGTGCGTGGAGGAATCCGGACAAGCTCGAGATGTACAGGATGCCGTCGTCGATCGCGGCGGTCGACAGGGTCCGGTAGAAATCTTCGCCGTCGCGGCTCCACACCTTGTGGGTGTCGGTGACGTCGCCGGTGCCGGTGGCGTCGATTACGTAGAAATGCCCGGGGGCCTCGCCGTGCTCCGGGTCCTGGCCGACGCCGATATACACCTTGTCGTCGTAGAGGACCGGGGTGGCGAGGATGTTGTTCCGGGTGCCCCGTCCGCCGAGAATCCACTCGGAGTCTTTCGGGTTACAGTCGAATTGCCAGATGATCTCCCCGGTCGCAGCGTCGAGCGCGTAGACCACCCCGTTGCCGCCCGCGACCACCAGCTGCGCCCGCCCGCCGGCGATGCCATATGCCGGGTTGGTCCAACTGCCGTGCAGGATCGCCTCGCCGACCACGGCGTTCTCCCAGAGGAGCTCGCCGGTGTTCTTGTCGAGGGCGATGAAGTTGGGCGAGAAGGGCGACGGAATGTTGACGTGGCCCTCGTCTACACCGTTGCTGGTGACCGTGTAGAGTACGTCGCCGACAACCACGGGCGACCCGGTGGCCAGGTTGTGCGGGAAGACATCAAGCTCGTCGATCATGTCGTAGGACCAGATGATGTCGCCGTCGGTCGGCCCGGTGCCGGTCTCGCTGGTGACCGGGCCGTCGTTGCCGTTGGCGAGCCCGTTGGCGTCGAGGCAGACGACATGCGCCTGATTCGACACGTAGTAGACCCGGTCGCCCTCGACGAAGGCCGTCGAACAGATCCCCTGCAGCGGCCAGTCGTTCACGCGACCGGCCGACAGCTTGTCGTGCACCATCTGCCAGATGAAGTCGCCGCTCGAGGCGTCGAACGCCATCAAGACACCCTTGTCGCCCTCGTGGGCCGGGCTGCGCGCACCCTCGTTGTTGGTACCGATATAGACCCTGCCGTTCGCCACCACCGGACCGCCGTAGGCCTGCGACCCGACCGGCTGCGACCACTGGATGTTGGCGCCGGTCCGGGGGTCCCAGCTCTCGGCCACACCGGTCTCGGTGGATACCATGTTGCGCGACGGCGTGTTGCCGAACATCGCTACCTCGTCCTGCGCTTCAGCGGACTGCACCGCCGCCGCCACGGCGACGCACACCAGCACGAGCCGTGCCAGCGTGGGTACGAATCGGCCACGGTTCGCCGCCACGGCACGGCTAGGCCCCGCGTGGCGGGGCTGTGAAAAAAGCCGACCAGCGACGCGGAGCCACGTCGAGGAGGACATCCTCGACGGTTCCAAGTAAAGCTTCGCCAGATACATCAGACGCTGTTCAGTCATTGGTTCTCCACCACACTGACGTTGTCGAAAAAGATGTCGATCGGTGAGTAGCCGATGATCCCGGGGCTGCCCTGGCGGACCGGCAGCGGGTCCTCGGCCGTGACCGTCCAATTGGCCGGCTCCGTCTCGTCGCGGCGCCAGATCTTGCCGCGGACCAGCCCCCGGTCACTCTCGATGTCGACCCGCAGCTTCAACCGGTACCAGACGTTTGGTTCCCACGCGAACTCGACCTCTTCGTTGACTCGTAGTTCAGCTGCCCACGACTGGAGCTGGATCTTCTGCCGATTACCCTGCAGGTCCATGGTGTAGCCGCTGTTGATTACCCCGATGTCCGGCCTGCGGCGCCCCTGCTCGGTAGACATCGCATCGGCCTGCACCGTGTACCCGGACATGGTCGACGGTCCCATGTAGACGGCGTGGCGGTGTATGCCGGTGCGCGAGGCGCCCTTGCGGAACATCTGATCGCCGCCCTGGTCGACCACTCCCAGACTGCCGCCCCCGCCGATCCAGTGTGGCGGCCGGCCGCTCTCGAAGTTCTCGGTCCACGGCAGCGGCCCGAACACGCGCACCCGCGCGGCGGCGGTTAGGTTGCCGACTGTCGCGACGACGGTGCCGGCCTGGTTCGCGCCTCGTATGTCGGTGGTGAACTCGCCGCTCGATGAGATGCGACCCCCGACCAGATCCTCCAGCGCCCAGGTCGCGGTCCGCGTGCCCAGCAGGCGCCCGTTGGCGTCGAACGCCCGTGCCTGGAAATTGACGGTTTCACCCGCCGCGGCGATCACTTCGGCCGGCACGATCTGGATCACCGCCGGGGTGCCGGACGGCGCAGCTTCCTCGCCTAGCGACGGCGCGACCCCAGGACTTGTGTTGAACGCCGTACGGGTGTCCCCGATGCAGTAGATTCCCGACTCGGCGATCACATACAGACGGCCGTAGGCGATGGCAAACGACCCGTAGATCTCTGCAAACCGGCCGTCCGGCATCGACAGCTCGTCGTGGTCAAGCTCGGTGGCGCCGTTCGGGCTCGGTTGTAGAATCCTGATATTACCGTTCACCTCTGTGACATAGATCTTGCCGTCGGCCCAGACCGCCGACGACTTGCCGACCGTACCGATGCTGAACTCCCACGCCACCGTGCCCGCGCCGGCGTCGACCGCGTAGAGGTTGGCCGAGTTGTCGGTGATGTATACACGGCCGTCATGCACCATTGGCGACGAGAACCCGAAGCTCAGCCCGCTTAGCCGCCAGCGCTCGTGGGTCGCGGTGACATCGCCGGTGCCGGTTGCGTCGATCGCCACCAGCCGTCCCATCGTGTTTTCGTCGAGATTCTCTTCGCTGTGCGCTACGTAGACCGTGTCGTCCACGAGCACCGGAGAGACGTTGATACCCCGTTTGCTCAGCCGGAATTCCCAAACCTTCTCGCCGGTGCGCGCCTTGAGCGCGTAGACGTTGCCGTCGGCGTTACCGTCGATCACCAGCCGCTGGCCGTTGACCACGCCGACGATCGGCACTGACTGAGTGTTGAGGTCAGCGGGAGTGCCGCCTGGCGTCGAGATCCACTGCACGTCGCCGTTGCGCTTGTCGAACGCGACGTAGCGGTGGGTGGGCGGGCCACCGAGGCTGCCCCAGATCGAGCCGATCAGGCTCAGCACCAGCCGGTCCTCGTCGATGATCGGCGACGACGTGCGTCCACCGTAGCCGGAGGCCCGACCCAGGTCCTGACCGAGCCGCCAGCTCCACAAAATGGCGCCGTCCCGGTCGAACGCGTTCAGGTGTCCGTCGATGTTCACGGCGTAGAGATAGCCGGTCTCCGGGTCGCCCGTCACGCTGCCCCAACCGACCCGGTTGAACGGCACCGTCGTGTTGGCAACGCTGAACGAGCGTTCCCAGAGCCTGGCGCCGGTCCCGGCGTCCCAGCAGGCGACGATCTCCACCTCGCTGACGCCGTCGCCCGTCCGTCCGTTGGCGCAGGCGCGCCCGTCGAACACTACGGGAGTGGAGCGCCCGGTCCAGGAGTCCGACCAGATCAGGTTCTCGCCGTCCGGCGACCAGCTCGAGACAAGGCCGGTCTCTTCGGAGACTCCAGCCTGGGCGCGTCCTCGCCAACTCGGCCAGTCACTGGCCACGACCGGGGCGGTCAGCACCAGCAACAGGCTGACAAGCGCCGAGGCCATGCGTGCCAAGGAGCCGTGTGCAGCGGTATTCATCCCATCATCCCTCGCTGAAGTGGAACCACTTGGGACCGTCATCGCGAGCCCGCCGAAACACATAAACATAAAACGAAAGGAGCAATCCAATATACTACACGCCCCTCGCCGTCACTTTAGTCGGCATGTCCCTTGTCTCACCGTGTCAGGGCTGGCTCGGCGTTGGTCTCGCTGCCACGCGCTCCCGCCATCATGGGTTGGCTAAGGTCCGTTCGAACACCCAGACAATGCCCGCCCCGGCGATGGCCACCGACAGCGGCACGGTGAGCCGAGCTCGATACCAGGGACGGTGGCGTAACCACCCGACCGACACCAGAGCCAGGGCGATGACGAGCAGTTGACCCAGCTCGATCCCGACGTTGAAGCTCAGCACCCCGAGTAACTTTTCCGCCTCGGGTAGCCCGACCTGACGAAGCGCCCCAGCGAACCCGAGCCCGTGGAGCAGTCCGAACCCGAAGACGACGGCCGGTCGCCAGGGTGTCGGCCGACTGGTCAGGACGTTCTCGACCGCCACGTAGACGATCGAGAGGGCGATCAGCGGCTCGACGATCCTGGATGGCAGTGTGACCAAGTCGAACGCGGCGAACGACAGCGTCATCGCATGGGCGACGGTGAACGCGGTCACCTGCCAGACCAGCGGGCGGATTCGGGACCCCAGGAGGAACAGCCCGATGACGAACAGGATGTGGTCTGGCCCTCGGGGAATAATGTGTGTGAAGCCGAGCGCCAGATACCGCTGGCCGGTCGATAGCGAGGTAGGCGGTTCGACCGGGCCGGTCAGCGGGTAGGGGTCGCTGCGGGCACCGCGTTCGAGAACAGTGGTGACGGCATGGTCGCGGTTTTCGTCCAGGATGGTGAGGTGCACGTCGGCGAACGCGCGCGACGCGAAAAACTCGAGCTCCGAGGCGCCGGTCGGCACCGTGCCGGCGAGCCGTGCGGTCAGGCCGAGCACCGTTGGGATCGTCGCATTGGTCGCGGCGGCTGTGCCCCGCTCGGGGAACGAAACATCGAACGGTGCCGGTGCGCCGTCGAACCGGACCCGTACGCGACGCTGAAACAGCTGTTGCATCCTGTCGAGACGGTCCTCGAGCTCGTCGGTGGACAGTGCGCGGAGCGCCGCCACGAGGGCCGCTTCGTCGGAATCCTGCGGAACCCCCAGAGCCAGCGCGTCGAGATCACAGATCAGATCGGCCTGGAATGTGCCATCCGGGTACAGGACGATAGTGGTTTCGGTGAACGGCAGTGTGTGTGCATGAACCAGTGTGGCCGGACCGCCCAGGCAGACCAACGCCAGTATCAGGACCATCCCAGCGGGCGATCGGAATCGCGCGAGTGGGGCGGTCACTGCCTTCTGATCTTCACCCGATACGGCCGGCCTCGGCGGAGGAAGTTGACGACCGTGTCGCTGTCTCGCGCGATCAGGGCCAGGCGGGCGGTCGTGTCCTCGGCGTTGGTCAGGTTGACTCCACCGACACGGTAGATGACGTCGCCGGCGCGCACGCCGGCGACGTCGCCCACACCGCCGGTGCGCGCCTCGATGATGAGCGCGCCCGATCGGAGCTGCAGGTTGTCGATCTCGATCTGCTCGGACAGTGCCTCGGTCGGTGCAGCGTCGCATAATATGACACCGATGTCAGCGGCCTCGCTGACCGCGTCGCCCGCGCAGTCATAGAATGCCGGATCGTCCTGGACCGGGCCCCCCGCGTCGGTGGCCACCCACGACAGGGCGAAGACGATGCCGAAGACGATGCCGATGGTCGGCAGTGCGTGCGGACGTCGCATCACCCTCAGTATATGTCAGCGGTGCGTGATGGAAGTCGAGGGTCGTACGAGGCTGGCGTTGCGAATGCAGCGCCGGGCGAATGCCGCCTGGACTATCATCACGGGCCGGCGTATCACGGTCAGCCGACGCTCAGCAGCTCGATCTCGTAGATCAGGGTGGAATACGCGGGGATGCCGGGTCTGGTTGTCAGTCCGAGGCCGAATTCAAGGGGAATCATGACCCGCCTCAGGCCGCCTAGTCGTGTTCCTTCGATTCCCTGGTTCTAGCCCTCGACAAGACTCGTATCACCCAGGACGAACGTAAAGTCGGCCGATTGGTCGAAGATGGTGCCCTCGCCGTCGCGGGAGAGGGTTGGCGACGCCACCTCACGGAATATTCCAGTGTCCTGCGAGGTCAGTGTTCATGATGCCACGCCAGCTCAGCATGCGCGGCTTGTCGGCACCACGAAGTGGACGGCGAGCGAGCCCGGAGAAAGGAAATCATCGTGCCCAAGAAAGAGATTGAGCGACTAGATTCGTTGCTGAAAGACGTCCCGGCGAGTCGGCGGCAGGCGCTGAAGCACTTATTGGCTGGCGCCGGGGCGCTCGCGCTGCTGCCTGTTGCAACAGTTCTGGCGCAGGATCCGGCGCCGGAGCCAGAGGGCAAAGGTGGGAAAGGTGGGAAAGGTGGGAAAGGTGGGAAAGGTGGGAAAGGTGGGAAAGGTGGGAAAGGTGGGAAAGGTGGGAAAGGTGGGAAAGGTGGGAAAGGTGGGAAGGGTGGCAAAGGTGGGAAGGGTGGCAAAGGCAGGAAAGGCGGCAGGGGTGGCAGAGGTGGCCAAGGAGGGAAGGGTGGTAGGGGCATCCGGCCCGGCGTAGAGTCCGTCTAACGGTGGGAGGGCCAGGGGCACCCACCCGGCCTGTCCCGGGCCTGTCTGACAATGTCGATCAGTCACGCTCTCCAGCTCAATTCCTCGGTGCTGCTGTCGGCCGCCGTAGACGGCTATATAGCGTACGATGTCCGGCTTGACCGGCTGTATCGCTTGAACCCCAGCGCGGCGCTGATCGTCGAGCTGTGTGACGGCACCCGGGATCTCGGACAGCTGCAGACCGACATCAAGGGGCTGGTCGGTGTCGACTGGCAACGGTGTGTGGCCTGGATCGACATCGCGATACGCGACGATCTCCTCACCAACGCTCCACCCGATCCTGGGGCACTGTCCGCGCCAGACGCGGCCGAGCTCTCGACCTTGGCTGACACCCTGTGGCACCGCGATCGCGTCCTTGCCGCGTTTGTGTGTCAGCAGCGGGCGGCGGAGCTGGCACCGGATGACCCGGACATGTGGGTCAAGCTCGGCGAACTGGCCCACATCGTTGGCCGTAGGGACGAGGCACGGAACGCCTACCAGCGCTACCTCAGGCAATGCCCTGATGATGCCGAGGTCGCGCATCTGCTGACCGCACTGAACGACGCGACGCCGCCGGCCCGCGTTTCGGACCGATGCATCGAACAGCTCTACTGTCGGTTCGCGGCGTTCTACGACGAGAACATGGTGGACGAGCTGGACTATTGTGCACCCGACCGCTTGTACGACGCGGTCATCACGGAGATCGGGGGGCGAACCGGTCTCGACATACTCGACCTCGGCTGTGGCACCGGCCTGAGCGGTGCTCGGTGGCGCGCGCGTTCCGGACAGCTGGTGGGAATCGACCTGTCACCAGAGATGAACGCCCGTGCGGCCGAGCGCGGCATCTACGACCGCCTTGAGACCGCTGAAATCACGAGCTGGCTCGCCGGTCAGAGATCCGACCAGTTCGATCTCATTGTCGCCTGCGACACCCTGATCTATTTCGGAGATCTCGCACAGGTCGTGACGAAGGCGCGCGCGCGCCTGAGGCAGACTGGCCTGCTAGCATTTACCCTCGAACGGGGTACCACCCATCCGTTCGCACTCTCCGATTCCGGCAGATTCACCCATCACCCGGACTATGTGGCAGGTGTCGTGACGGCTGCCGGTCTGACCCTCCTCGAGCTAGACGAGACGTTCGTGCGCCGCGAGTACGGCGAGCCCGTCGTTGGCCTGATTGCTGTCTGCGGAGGCTCGCCTTCCGCGGCGAAAGCGCCGCTGCGTTCGGCGACATCCCGCCTGTCTGCGCCGGCCGCCGGCTGACCCGTTTCTGTCCAGGTCATGCCAGGCGTCGCCGAAGCCTCAGTCCCTACCCTTCCTTCTCCTCATACTGCGCTCGCAGCTTCGCGACGACCGTCGGGTCGGCCAGTGTGGTGACATCGCCCAGCGCCTTGCCTTCGGCGACGTCGCGGAGCAGCCGGCGCATGATCTTGCCAGAGCGGGTCTTTGGCAGGTCCGTCGCCAGGATGATCTCGTCGGGCCGCGCGATGGCGCCGATCTTCTTCGCGACGTGCTGCCTGAGCCTGTCGAGGATGTCTGGCGTCTGGGTAACCCCTTCCTTCAGCGTGACGAACGCCGCGATGCCCTGCCCTTTGATCTCGTGGGGCTTGCCGACTACTGCCGCCTCGGCGACGTCGGGGTGGTCGACGAGGGCGCTCTCGACCTCCATCGTGCCGACGCGGTGTCCCGCTACGTTGAGCACGTCGTCGACGCGTCCGAGTAGCCAGAAATAGCCGTCCTCGTCGATCTTGGCGCCGTCCCCGGTCACGTAGACGTCGTTCCCCCAACGGTTCCAGTACGTCTCCACATACCGTGCGTGGTCGCCGTAGATGGTCCGGAGCATCGACGGCCAGGGGCGCTTTATGACCAGGTATCCGCCACCGACCTTCACTTCTTCCCCATGCTCGTTGACGACCACGGGCTTGATGCCGGGGAACGGCCGGGCTGCTGATCCCGGTTTCGTCGGGGTCAGGCCAGGGAGCGGGGTGATCAGGATGCTGCCGGTTTCCGTCTGCCAATAGGTGTCGACGATTGGGCAGCGCTCGTGGCCGATATGGGTGTGATACCAGATCCAGGCTTCCGGGTTGATTGGCTCGCCCACGGTGCCGAGCAGACGCAGCGTCGACATGTCGTGCTTCGCCGGCCATTCTGTGCCCCATTTCATGAACGCCCGGATGGCGGTCGGCGCCGTGTAGAAGGTCGTCACGCCGTAGCGGTCGACCATCTCCCAGAACCGATCCCGAGGCCTGTCTGGCGCACCCTCGTACATCACGCAGGTGGCGCCGTTGGCCAGCGGTCCGTAGACGAGATAGGTGTGGCCGGTGACCCACCCGATGTCGGCGGTGCACCAGAAAACGTCATCCTCCTTGAGATCGAAGACCCACTTCGACGTCGCGTAAGCACCGACCAGATATCCGCCGGTGGCGTGTGCGATCCCCTTCGGCTTGCCGGTGGTACCCGACGTGTAGAGTGTGAATAGCAGGTCTTCGGCGTCCATCGCCTCCGGTTCGCACCGCGGTCCGGCTTTGGCCATCAGGTCGTGATACCAGTGATCGCGGCCTTCACGGAAGTCAATTTCCGTCTCGAGCCCATCGCGCTTTACCACCACCACCGACTCGATGCTCGGCGCGTCGGTTAACGCGTCGTCTGTGATCCTCTTGAGCGGAATAACGCCGCCACGACGCCAGCCGCCGTCTCCGGTCACGACCACTTTGGCCTGCATGTCGTTGATGCGGTCTCGGAGCGACTCGGCGCTGAACCCGGCGAACACCACGCTGTGTACGGCGCCGATACGCGCGCAGGCCAGCAGGGTGATCGGTAGCTCGGGGGTCATTGGGAGGTAGACCGCCACCCGGTCTCCCTTCTCGACTCCCAGGTCTTTCAGCGCGTTCGCGAACCGGTTCACCTCCTGGTAGAGGTCCCAGTACGTCAGCGTGCGCCGGTCACCCGGCTCACCCTCCCAGATCAGCGCCGCCTTGTTGCGCCGCGCCGTGCGCACATGGCGGTCGACGCAGTTCACGCTGGCGTTGATCTGGCCGCCTAGGAACCACTTAGCCGTGGGCGGGGTCCATTCGAGGACCGTGTCCCAGGCCCGGCTCCATTCAAGCTCGCTGGCGAATTTTGCCCAGAAACCCTCTGGGTCGCGGTCGGCTTCCTCGTAGATGTTCGGATCGCTGGCATTGGCCTGTGACCGGAACGCCTCAGTCGGGTCGAAGACCCGGTCCTCCTGTAACAGCGCCTCGAACCCGGCGGACAGCTTGTCAGCCTCGGACACGGTCAACCTCCTTAGGGAAACATGAGCGAACGCTGCCGGCGCGCTGCGCCGGGACGATTGTTCTAGTCCTGTAAGCGCTTCACCGTCTTCATCGTCTTCCCTCGCGTCAACGCCTTGGACGGTTTTAGCCTAGTCTGGCGAAACCCGCACCGCGGTGTCACGTGCACGGCTCGGGTCCCAGGCTGGCAGCGGCGCCGGTCGAATGCAGCGTGGCTTTCACCACGGGCTCCTAGTCGCTGAACTTTGCTTTCGCCTCCCTGCGCCGGGCGTGCAGAATCGGCTCGGTGTAGCCGTTCGGCTGGTCGCGGCCCTTGAACACGAGATCGCAGGCGGCCTGAAAGGCGACGCTGTCGTCGAAGTTGGGCGCCATGGGCCGATACTGCGGGTCGCCGGCGTTCTGGCCGTCGACGACGGCGGCCATCCGTCGCATGGTCTCGTGCACCTGGTCGTCGGTGCACACGCCGTGGCGTAGCCAGTTGGCGATGTGCTGGCTGGAAATACGCAAGGTCGCACGGTCCTCCATCAGGCCGATGTTGTTGATGTCCGGCACCTTTGAGCACCCGACACCCTGATCGATCCAGCGGACGACGTAACCGAGAATGCCCTGGGCGTTGTTGTCCAGCTCCTGCTGAATCTCGGTCGTCGACCAGTCGGGACGCTCGGCAACGGGAATCGTGAGGATATCGTCGAGGTCGGCGCGGGTCCGCGATCGCAGCGCCGCCTGCCGTTCCGCGACATCGACCTCGTGATAGTGGGTGGCGTGCAGGGTTGCCGCGGTCGGCGACGGTACCCAGGCGGTGTTGGCACCCGCCTGAGGGTGACCGATCTTGGTCGCCAGCATGTCGGCCATCAGGTCCGGCATTGCCCACATGCCCTTGCCGATTTGCGCTTGGCCGGGCAGACCGCATTCCAGCCCGATATCGACGTTCCAGTCTTCATACGTGCGCATCCAGACGGCGGTCTTCATCTCCGCCTTGCGAATCATCGGGCCGGCTTCCATCGCGGTGTGCATCTCGTCGCCCGTACGGTCCAGGAAGCCGGTGTTGATGAAGAATACGCGGTCCTTGGCGGCGCGGATGCACTCCTTGAGGTTGACCGTGGTGCGCCGCTCTTCGTCCATGATGCCGATCTTGAGGCTGTACCGGTCGAGGCCCAGCGCGTCCTCAACCTGTTGAAGTAACTGATCGGTGAACGCGACTTCTTCCGGCCCGTGCATCTTCGGCTTCACGATATAGACGGAGCCCGCGCGGCTGTTCCTGCGACTCTTCAGGTCGTGGACGGCGATCATCGACGAGACCATCGCGTCGAGGATGCCTTCCGGCGCTTCTTGGCCGTCCTTGTCCAGGATGGCCGGGTTGGTCATCAAATGGCCGACGTTGCGGATTAGCATCAGACTGGTGCCTGGTAACGTGAGCTCCGATCCATCGGGTGCGGTGTACACGCGGTCGGGGTTTAGGGTCCGGTCGATCAGGCGGCCGCCCTTTTCGAAGCGCTCGGTCAGGTCGCGCTTCATCAGCCCCAACCAGTTACGGTAGGCGACCACTTTGTCTTCGGCATCCACTGTCGACACTGAATCCTCGAGGTCCATGATTGTCGTCATGGCCGCCTCCACCACGACGTCTTTGACACCGGCTGCGTCGTCCCGGCCGACCGGGTGGTCGCGGTCGATGGCGATCTCGACGTGGAGGCCGTTGGTTCGCAGCAGCACGGCCGATGGCGCGGCGGCATCACCGCGGTATCCGGCGAACTGTGCCGGTTCGGCGAGCCCGCTCACGCGGTCGTCCCGCAGGGTCACGGCTAGCCCGCCGCCGGCGAGCGCATAGGAGGTCGCGTCGCGGTGGCTACCGTCGGCGAGCGGCGCCGTGGAATCGAGGAAGTCGCGGGCAAAGGCGATCACGCGGGCGCCGCGCACCTCGTTGTAACCACCGGCGCGCTCGGCCCCACCCTCTTCAGAGACTGCATCGGTACCATAGAGCGCATCGTACAGGCTGCCCCAGCGGGCATTGGCGGCGTTGAGCGAATAGCGGGCATTGGTAATTGGCACGACGAGCTGCGGCCCGGCGACCGTCGAGATTTCCGGGTCGACATTCGCCGTGCTCACCGTGCACTCGCCGCCCTCCGGTGCAAGGTAGCCGATCTCCTGGAGAACTGCCTTGTAAGTTGGCAGGTCCGACGCCTGACCTCGGCTTTCCTGGTGCCAGGCGTCGATTCGGGCCTGCAGCTCGTCGCGCGTAGCCAGCAGTTCGCGGTTTCGCGGCGCGAGATCGTGGACCAGACGGTCAAGACCGGACCAGAATGCCTCTTGCGCTATACCGGTCCCCGGCAGGGCCTCATCGTTGATGAAGTCGTACAGTGCCTTGTCCACCTGGAGCGCTCCAGTCTCGATCCGGTCCGTCATTGCCTCTACCCCTGCTGTGTTGATGGATGCACCTGAACATCCCGTGCTGGCCGCGGCGCGCGCGGGAATCCCGTCGCCGCGATGATCTTACTCTCTGTGGCCGGTCGCCGCAGGTGAGGGTATCGCCGACCTTTCGACAGGCCCAGCTCAGCGGCACCCCAATCCGACGACTGGCGCCAGGCCCGTCCCGTATCTGTCTGGAGATTTCGCATTCGTATGTCCATGACGATTCTTGTATTTTCTCGGAGCGCTCGTCGAGGTGCAGTGCTGGTTTCATAGGGAGATCCAGCTCGGCACGAGGCCTGCTCTGATAGTTGGACGCCGGCCGCCTGAATGGGACGGCGTGGAGCCGACAGTGCTGGGGAGCCAGTTTGCTGGCAATCATGGGGGCATCGCATGGAGCGGCGCCCCTGTTTTTATTTTCGGTACACGCGAAATCGACCCAGCGTGACGCCTCCGGATGGTGGGCCGGAGGGGCGTATAATTCGGAGCGTGCGGCGCATCGACCTGAACAGCGACGTCGGGGAATCGTTCGGAGCCTACACTATAGGGAACGACGAGGCGGTGCTACGTCACATCACCTCGGCCAACGTGGCCTGCGGGTTCCATGGCGGCGATCCCTCGGTGATGCGCAGGACGGTCCGACTGGCGGTCGCGGGCCGTGTCGCGATCGGCGCCCACCCAGGATTCCCAGACCTCATGGGCTTCGGTCGGCGTGAGATCCAGATGCTCGAGCGGGAGGTCGAGGACCTCGTGACGTATCAGATTGGCGCCCTGGCCGGCGTTGCGGCGGCCGAGGGGGCTCGGTTGCACCACGTGAAGCCGCATGGTGCGCTCTACACGCTGGGCGCTCGCGACCGGGCACGGGCCGACGCGATTGCCAGGGCCGTCGTTGCGGTCGATGCCACCTTGATTCTCTTTGGGCTCGCCGGCTCGTGCTTGATCGAGGCGGGCGAGGCGGTGGGGCTGCGAACCGCCGCTGAGGTCTTCGCGGACCGGGCGTATCAGGCGGACGGCTCACTCGTGCGGCGCGACCAGCCTGGCGCCGTCATCGACGACCCGAATGAAGTGGTCAAGCGGGCGCTGCGCATCGTGCGGGATGGTGCGATCACCGCCTGCAGCGGAGAGGATATCGCTCTCCGAGGAGAGACTATCTGTCTGCACAGCGAGACCCCCGGCGCTGGTTCGCTCGCTGCGCAGCTACGGAGCAGCCTGGAGGACGCCAGGATCAGGGTAATCCCACTTGGGACGAGGGAATAGGCGAAATGGGTCTGGCGTCTCCTCTCGTGTCACCCCGAAACGACGGCCGCCCCCTTGTCGTCAGTGCACCGTGTACGGCTCGGTGAGCGCGAACTCCGCGATCTGTGCGTCGAACCCGTCGCCGTCACGCGTCACCATCTGGTAGGTGCCGCGCATCGACCCGAACGGGGTCGGGAGCGGACAACCCGACGTGTATTCGAACACCTCTCCCGGTGCCAGCGTCGGTTTGTGTCCCACGACGCCAGGCCCCTCGACCTCCTCGACCCGGTTCGCGCCGTCGGTGATGATCCAGTGCCGGCTGACCAACTGGACCGTCTCGGTGCCTTCGTTGGCGATGTGTACTGTATAGGTGAAGTACCACCTCCGGGGGTGGGACCCGGCGTGTGAGAACTGCGACGTGACCCTGACGCGGATTCCGTTGGTGACCGTTTCCGAGGAGTGGACGCTGGCGTCTCGCATCGGGTGCTCTGGCAACCAGCGCTGGCAGACCTCACGCGGTCCCGATTGCCAGGTGACCGCATCCGCATATAGTAACGGTAAATCGGGTCACGCGCTGGCCGGCGGCGGACGATGATTCCGATTGCAACGCTGCTCGACGGGTATCGGACCGGCTACTTCCCAATGGCGGTCACCGGCGGGATCGGGTGGTTCTCCCCGGAGCGACGGGGTGTACTGCCCCTGGACGAGTTACGTGTGTCCAGGCGGCTGGCCAGGCTGGTGCGGCAGGGACGGTTCCGGTGCACCGTGAACCGCTCGTTCCGCGACGTTCTCACCGCGTGCGCCTCGAGAGAGAACACCCACGGTAACTGGATCGACGCGGAGATCTTTGAGAGCTATCACGCGTTGCATCAGGCCGGCCATGCGCACTCGGTCGAGGTGTGGGACGGGGACCGACTGGTGGGTGGGCTCTACGGGGTCAGTTTGGGCGGGGCGTTCTTCGGCGAGTCGATGTTCCATCACGTGCGGGATGCGTCCAAGGTCGCGCTGTGCTTCCTGGTCGATCGGTTGCGAGAACGCGGATTCGACCTGTTGGACCTGCAGTGGGTGACCCCGCACTTACGGCAGTTCGGGGCCGTCGAAATCGCGCGCGCCCGCTACCTCACCCAGTTGGCGAAGAGTCTGCAGATCGACTGCGCGTTCGACTATCCAGGAGCCCACGGTGAAACCGCGCGCTGCACCGAGACGCTGGCGTCGCAATAGCGCGCGCGGCCAGCGCTAGATGCGACGAAGGAGCGAATAGGGGCATTTGTGACCGAGGAACAACGCCGCTCAGGCGGGATACCGCGTCGGTCGAATGCGGCGGGGCTTTCACCGGCAGCTCCTGGGGCCGTCCGAGGGTGGTCGTCCGGTCAAGGTGCTGAGTAGGCTGGGCGATCGCCGCCCTAGGCCAGGTTCCAGCTCAATTGATGCACCATTCGCACGATGCGTGTCATCTTCTCGTAGTTGATCTTGTCGGCCCGGTCCAGTTCGGTGTGGCAGTCGGGATGGAGGCCAGTATGAATAAAGAGGGCCGGGACGCCCCGATACAGGAAGGGCCACTGGTCGCTGCGGCGCAGCAGGTTCGACCTGTTGCGGTCGTAGCGGAACTTCAGCTCTAGGTCGGTTACGTCGTTGGCGCGGTCGACCGCCCGGCGCAGGTCCGGCGAGCGGCTGTAACCGAGTATGTTGACCGCGTTGCGGTTCGACTCGGCCGTCTGCGGCGCTAGCCTGCGGAACCGTGGTCCCCCGGCCGGTTGAATTTCCTCGTTCCGGCCGATCATGTCCATGTTCAGAACGGCGACGGTCTGTGCTAGCGGCTGTAATGGCGCTAGCGGATACGCCCAGGAGCCCAGTGCCCCCTGCTCTTCCGAGTTCCAGGCGGCGAACAGAATCGATCGCTGCGGCCGGAGCCCCTCGCTCGCCGCAACGGCGTATGCCTCCGCGATCTCGGTCACACCGGCCACGCCTGATGCGTCGTCGTCGGCGCCGTTAAAGATGCGATCGCCGGTTGTGCCCTCGTGGTCGGAGTGAGCGCTGACGATGATCCACTCGTGCTTGCGTTGCGGGTCGGTGCCTTCGACCAGTCCGACGACGTTGCGGTTGGCCACGGTCCGGCGTTCGATCGATGTTGCGATCTCAACCCGTGGCCCGAGGAACTCGACCGCATCGATGCCGCCGTGGTGTTCCGCCGTCGCTGCCAGCGCTTCGAACGGGCGACCCGCTGCCGCCCCGATCCGTTCAGCCAGATCGGCCGAGATCCGGACGACGGGGATCCGTACGGCTCTCAGCCAGCTGGCAAGCTGGTATCGGGGCACACGGGGCGATCGGGCTGGCCAGATGCTGCTCATTGGCTGGCTTAGCCCACGCTGGTGGGTATGTTTGTGGAGATCGGGCGCGATGAGCACTGCCGTCGCGCCCTGCGCCTGTGCGGTGAGGATCTTGCGCACCGACCGCGACTCTTCCGACGTGACCTCGCCGCTGAACGGGCTGTCAGGGTCGAACTCGCCCGGCTCGTGGTTCAGAACCAGCGCAACCTTGCCATCGAGGTCCACCGTCCGGTAGTCGTCGTGGCCGAGCGCCGGTGCAGCGATGCCGAAGCCGACGAATACGATTGCTCCGCCGGATTCTCCGCTGGCGCTGGCCGGATCCGGGTAGAACTCGCTACCGAGTCGCGCGTCCGGTAGCGGCAGCCCGATCATCCGCAGTCGGTTATCATCCCCGAGCCGGGTTGTCATCAAGTCGAAGCGGTGAAAGTACGTGCCATCGGACCCGGCCGGCACGAGGCCCAGCCGGGCGAACCGCGACGAGACGAATTCGGCCGCCTGCCGGTTACCGTCGGTGTCCGTCAGACGGCCCTGCATGGCGTCGCCCGCCAGGGAACGCAAGTCCCTTTCCAGATCCGTCGCTCGGATCGACGCGTTCCCGGGGGCTGGCATTGTGGTCTGCGCTGCCACGGCCACGGCAGTCAGCAGCGCCGCGATCAGCAGCCCGTGGTGAACTCCCCGCTTCGCTCGACCGGCGTTGAATCCGGCCTGCCGGCGTTGCTCCTCGGTCACAGAGGCCCTCATTACCGTCGTTCTAGCAGCGCTTCCGGGAGCCGCCTGGCGATCAGTGTCTTATTGTAGGATCGCCGGCACAACACGAGGGAATGACGTATGAGTCCCCAAGCACGATTCGGGCAACGCCCGTTGCGGTCGCTGGCAGCATGCTTTTTGGCGACGGTCACCGCAGCCGGGGTGGGGTGCAGGATGTTTTCCGATGAGTCGGAGGGGAATCGGTTCGACGTCATGGAGGCGTCGATCGCCGAGATCGCGGCGGCGCTCGACGCGGGCGAGGTGACGTCGCGCGAGCTGGTCGCCGGCTACCTGGCGCGTATCGAGGCCTACGACCAGCGAGGTCCGGCACTGAACGCGATGGTGGTCATCAGCCCGAACGCGTTCGCGGATGCCGACGCGCTCGACGCCGAGCGTGCCGCGGGGCTGGTGCGGGGGCCGCTGCATGGCGTCCCGGTCGTTCTCAAGGACAACTACGACACCGCCGACATGCCGACCAGCGCGGGTGTCATCGGGCTAGCGACATCGGTGCCGCCGGACGACGCGTTCCAGGTGAGGCTCCTGCGGGAGGCGGGCGCCATCCTGCTCGGCAAGACGAACATGCACGAGTTGGCCCGTGGCATCACGACGATGAGCTCGATCGCCGGGCAGACACGCAACCCGTACGACCCCACGCGGAACCCCGGCGGCTCGAGTGGCGGAACCGGGGCGGCTGTGGCTGCCAGCTTCGGTGCCGTAGGCATGGGCAGCGATACCTGTGGCTCGATCCGGATTCCGTCGGCGCACCACGCGCTGGTTGGGCTCCGCGGTACCAGGGGACTGGCCAGCGGCGACGGCATCATCCCGCTCTCTACCACCCAGGACATCGCCGGCCCGCTTGCACGCTCGGTCCAGGATCTGGCGATCACGCTCGACGCCACGGTCGGCTTCGATCCGGCGGATGACACCACCCGCCGCAGCCAAGGCCGGATTCCGGCAACCTACGCCGACGCGCTCGATCCAGGGGGGCTCGCGGGCGCCCGGGTGGCGCTGCTCGAGGAGTTGCTCGGTGACGCCGACGCCGACCGGCCTGTTCGGAGCGTCATTGAGGTCGCGGTCGAGGAGATGATCGCACAGGGAGCCGAGGCGGTTGAGCTCGGCGAGACCGACCTTGGGTCGCTCCTACAGGGGGCGTCGCTGATCGGTCTGGAGTTCAAGTTTGGTTTCGATGCGTATCTGGCGAAGACCCCGGGTGCGCCGGTCCGATCCCTCGCTGAGCTCGTGAAGCTGGGGCTCTATCATCAGGTCGTCGATCGATCGACCCGCGCGTCGCTCGAGGTCGCGAGCCTGGACACCGACGAGTATCGCGAGCGGCGCGCCAAGCGGGGCGAGTTGCGTGCGGCGATCGAGGCGCTGCTCGACGAGCACGGTCTGACCGCACTGATCTATCCGACGATCCGCCAGACCGCCAGACCGATCGGCCAGGGGCAGACTGGCAGCAACTGCGCGCTGAGCGCAATCTCCGGGCTCCCCGCCGTCACCGTGCCGGCCGGCTACGCGGCCGACGGCATGCCGGTTGGACTCGAGATGATCGGTCGGGAGTTCGCCGAGGCCGATCTGATCCGGCTGGCCTATGCCTACGAGCAGACGACCAGGCATCGTCGTCCGCCAGACAGCACTCCAAGTCTCGTGGACCCGCCCGGCCCGGTCGTCATGGACGTCGAGGCCGATGAGGTCGATGGTACTGGTTTGCGGGGACGATTCGTCCTGGACCAGGCTACGCGGGAGCTGACCTACAGCCTGTCTGTCTACGGGGTGTTGAACGGGGAGGTGCTGTTCACTCACGTCCATCGCACCATCGATAGTACCGCTGGGCCCGTGATCAGACTGCTCGGCGGGCGCGGACGGCCCCGGGTGTCGGGTACGCTGAAGTTGTCGGCGGCTGAGGTGGGCAGACTTCGCGAGGGCGAACTCTACGTCGATGTGCACACGAAGGGGAACCTGGTCGGTGTTCGCGCGGCGATGGCCTGGCCGGAGTAACGATGAGGCTGGTTGCTTGTACTACGCGTACTCGGGATAGTGCTCGGCTAGACAGTTCCTACACAGGCAGTGGCTGAGCTTTGCGTCCGTGAGCTCTCGGGTGGGTTGAGCTGTGGCTCAAGGACCCCGCGTTGCGCCGAGAACGGCGATGCAGCTGACGCGGCTGGGCCACGGACAGTGTGCTATCCTACCTGCGTTGCCTGGGCTTCGCCAGTGTGTCACCTTGGAAATTTTCGATGCCGCCCAGGTGCCGCATCCCGTGAAGGGCAGTGCTGGGCTGAGCTCAGCGGGATCGCATAAGTCGAGGTAATTCCTCGTCGCCCCCGGCGCTGGCCTTGCGCGGCCTGGAGACGATGCCAGAGTTGACGCATCGCACCCCGTAGCGTTGAGTGAGCGGGCGTCTTTCCACCTGTTTGATGATCGACCACGACCCCGGTAAGGGATCGGTTGCGAGCCAGCAGCGTGTGGCAGCCGCAGTCGGAGTGACGGTCGCGCGGCGACACGTCCTGCTATGTTGTGACCAGACCGAGCCGAAGTGCTGCGGTCGGGCGCGCGGGCTGGCGGCCTGGGGCTTTCTGAAGCGCCGGCTCCGCGAGATGGGGTTGTCCGAGCAGGGCGGCGTGTTGCGGACCAAGGCCAATTGTCTGCGGGTCTGCGAGGGCGGGCCGATCGTGGTCGTGTATCCCGAGGGGACGTGGTATCGCGAGTGTGACCCAGCGGTGCTCGAGCGGATCATCCAGGAGCACCTGATTGGCGGACAGATCGTCGAGACGCAACTCGTCCTGGCGCAGCCGCTGTCGCCGGGGCCGGGCGACGCGGGTTGACCAGGCTCGTCGTGCCGGGCCTCACGGGCTTGTGTCGTCAGGCGCTCCGGTCGTGGTTCCTTGCTTGGAGTGTGCTGGCCGCTGGATGTCATTCGTCACCGCGTGCGCCTCCGTCTGGTCGCATGGGGCCGGAGGAGGCTGTGAGTATACGAGTGAGGGTGCGTCTGATGTCGAATCGTCTACTGTGGTGTGGTCGGGTCGGGGCCCTTGGCTTGGTGCTGCTGTCCGGGGTTTCCCACGCGGCGGCCCAAGGGGTTGTCACGGAGCTCGCCCGCGAAACGACGGCCGAGGGGTTTCCGCTGGTTCACGCGATCCGTGTCGAGGAAGGGCCGGTGCTCGACGGGGAGATCCTGAGCGACCCCGTTTGGGACGAGGTCGTCCCGGTCGGCGGATTCGTGCAGTCGACCCCAGACGAGGGCGAGCCGGCCTCGGAGCGCACCGAGATCCGGGTGGTCTACACCGACGACACGCTGTATTTCGGCGCCGTACTATATGACCGAGACCCTTCGACCATCGTCGTTGCCGACAGCCGGCGTGATTCGTCGCTCGACGAGACGGACAGCATCCAGATCATCCTCGACACCTTCCTGGACCGCCAGAATGGCTTCGTGTTCGGCACGAGTCCCTCGGGCCTGGAGTTCGATGGCCAGGTGACCAACGAGGGGCAGGGTAGCGGACGGTTCGGTGGCGGCGGTGGCGGGGGGCGTCCAGGTTCCGGGCAGCAACGTGGCTCGGGCGGCGGGTTCAACCAGAATTGGGACGGGGCCTGGCAGGTCAGCACCCGTATCGTGGACGTCGGCTGGACCGCGGAGTTCGCCATCCCGTTCCGCACGCTGCGCTTCAACACCGGCGAAGCCCAGCCCTGGGGGTTCAATGTCCAACGGAACGTCCGTAGGCGCAACGAGACCGCGTACTGGTCGCCATTGCCTCGGCAGTTTAACCTGTATCGGCTGTCCCTGGCTGGCCAGCTGACCGGGCTCGACCTGAGTAGCCCCCGCAACCTGAAGCTGACGCCCTACGTGCTCGGCCAGGCGATCGACACGGCGGCAAGCCAAGGCGACGCAACGTATCTAGGTGATGTCGGCGCGGACCTCAAATACAGCATCACGCCGAGCCTGACGCTGGATGCCACCTATAACACCGACTTCGCGCAGGTCGAGGTTGATGAGGAGCAGATCAACCTGGACCGGTTCAACCTGTTCTTTCCGGAGAAGCGGCCGTTCTTCCTGGAGAACGCCGGGCTCTTCTCGGTCGGGTTGCCGGGGCAGGTGGAGATGTTCTTTAGTCGTCGGATCGGCATCGGTTCCGGGGGACAGCAGGTCCCGATTATCGGTGGCGGCCGCCTGTCTGGCAAGATCGGCAGCAGCACAAACATCGGTCTACTCAACATGCAGACCGGGTCGCTCCGTGGTCTGGAGCAGGCCAGCAACTTCAGCGTCGCCCGCGTGCGGCAGGATATCGCCGGGCGGTCGAATATCGGCGTGATGTTCGTGAATCGCCAGGGCACCGGCGTGTTGGCGCCGGATGACGACTACAACCGTAGCTATGCCGTGGACGGCCGGTGGGGAATCGGCCAGCGGGGCACGATTTCTGGGTTTGTCGGCCAGACCGACACGCCCGGCGTGACCGGCGACACCTATGCGTACGATCTGTCCAGCAGCTATAACTCCGAGGCGCTGCAACTCAGCCTCAGCTACACGGAGGTAGCGCCCGATTTCAATCCGGAGGTTGGGTTCTACCGGCGGCGCGCCTTCCGCCGCGTGAACGGCCGGATCTTTACGGCGCTGCGCCCGGATAATCTCCTCGGCCTGCACGAGCTGCGCCCGCACGTTTCACACTTTACCTTCTGGAGCTTCGAGGGTGGTCTAACGGAAACCCAGTTCACGCACATCGACAACCACTGGGAGTGGCGACGTGGTCACGAGGTGCACACTGGCTTCAACATCAGCCGGGAGAGCGTGTTCACGGCGTTCGAAATCTTCCCGGGTGTTGAAGTGCCCGTGGGCGTCTACGACCACAAGGAGGTGCAGCTGGTCGTCACGTCCAACCAGGGTGCGGCTGTCAGCGCGGGGGCGAGAACCCATATCGGCGGGTTCTTCGGCGGCGACCGAGTACGGTTCGTTCCCCAACTGTCATTTCGTGCCGGTGAGACGTTCAATGCACAGTTCTCGTGGGACCGCAATGACATCACCCTGCCGGGCCATAGCTTTGTGACAAATCTTGGCCGCGTCCGCGTGAACTACTCGTTCACGCCGCGCATGTTCGTCCAGGGGCTCGTCCAGTACAACGACCAGGCGGACCTCTGGTCGTCCAACCTTCGATTCGGCTGGCTGTCCGATGCCAATACCGGCCTGTTCGTCGTTTACAACGACACGCAGGGCATGGGGGGCGTCGCTCTGAGCGGTGCCGGCCGCAGTCTGACTTTAAAGTACAGTCTGTTGATGGACGTATTGAACTAACTTAGGTGGGGTTCCGCCCCACACCCAGGCTCGGTCGCTCGCGGAGGCCCCGATGCCCCGCGCCGCATCCTCGCCGTCGCTGTCGCCGAGGTTTTGAACGAGTACACGGTTCTCGTTCGGGACCAGTGGCCGCTGGTCACTCCGGTCCGCGGGGCCGGCCGATGTGTTGACCTGACCTCAATTTCGGCATCCGGGTCCGGAAACCGGGTCCATTTCTGGACGTTCTTGTAGGCTACAGCCGCCGCTTAAAGGAGCTTTGTTAGCTCCAACACATTGCACCTGCAGAGGTTAACTTCGGAGTCTGTGCTCGCTGTCTATATTGGCCGGAGAATTGCGTTAACCAGGTGGCAGCGCTTGTCCAGCCGGCCCCGAATGCATGCCTTGGCCTCAAACGGACGCGGCGGATCAGTTGCTTTGACCACCGGCCGCGGGTAGTCGGTCGCCAACCGGCTGCAGCATCGGCTAAGAACCCGCTTTCGACCCACCCCAGCCCGATTGTGGCCGACTCTGTCGCCCCCAGCTGGGTCCTTCCTTGTACGGGCGCGTATCGCCCCTGTCTTCCATGCCCCAGCAGGTTTGACAACGCTCCGTTGCCGTCGGTACTGTGGCTGTCAGTCAGGGGCGTGCCAGGTCACGCCGCCGTGCCGGGAACGTATTCGATGACCTTCCGTGGCGTGTTCGCGCCGATTCCGACGTCCTTCGCCGACGCCGGCGCGCTCGACCTGGTGTCGTGGCGCGACAACATCGATCGGTGGATGGGCACCGGTCTGCACGGGCTGGTTGTGCTCGGGACGAACGGCGAGGCGCCCCTGGTCGACGATGACGAGGCGGACCGATTGATCGCCGCTGCGCGGGAGCGAATTCCAGTTGGCCGAGTGCTCATTGCCGGCACCGGTCGCGAGTCGACTTGGAGCACGATTAGCGCCTCGCGGCGCGCGGCCGATGCGGGCGCCGATGCGGTCCTGGTGCGGACGCCTTCCTACTTCAAGGCGCAGATGACGACCGCCGCGTTCATCCGCCACTTCACGGCCGTCGCCGACGCGTCGCCGGTGCCGCTGCTCCTCTACAATATTTCAGCGATGACCGGGGTGACGCTGCCGGTGGAGGCCGCTGCGGCGCTGTCGATTCACGAGAACATCGTTGGACTCAAGGAGTCTGGCCCAGACATGAGCTACGTCGGAGATCTGGTGGGCCTGGCGCCGGACGGGTTCAGCGTGCTAGTCGGTTCGGCGCCGACGTTCTTTACCAGTCTGACGCTGGGTGCCGACGGCGGCGTTATGGCGCTGGCCTGTGTCGCCCCGGATGCCTGTGTGCGGATTTACGAGCTGACACGCGCGGGTTGCTATGATGCGGCGTTGGAGCTACAGCGGCAGGTGACGCCGCTCGCCAAGCTGGTGACCTCGACTCATGGAATTTCTGGTCTGAAGGCGGCGCTCACCATCATCGGCTACGTGGGGGGACGACCCCGTCTGCCGCTGGCGCCGGTTGGCGCCGCCGCCATCGAACAGATTCGCCGACAGATCGACCACGTGACCGCCATCGCATCCGGCGTCGCCGAGGGGTCCCGGCCTCGCACGCGGAGAGATCTATGAATCCTGTTCGTCGACGCGGTTCGTTTTTGGCGGCAGGGTTGGTGCTGACCTTGACTGGCTGCGCCACGAACCCGGTCACCGGCGAGCGTGAGTTAGTGATGCTGAGCGAGGCGCAGGAGATCGCCATGGGGCGAGAGGCCGATGTCGAGGTCCGCCGCCAGATGGGGCTGTACGACGACGATGGGTTACAACGATACGTGGAGGAGATCGGGCTCGAGCTCGCCGCGCGCTCGCACAGGCCCGATCTGTCCTGGAGTTTCACCGTTGTCGACTCTCCGGTGGTCAACGCGTTCGCGCTCCCGGGGGGCTTCATCTACCTCACGCGCGGCATCATGGCGTTTCTCGACGACGAGGCGGACCTTGCCGGTGTGCTCGGTCATGAAATCGGCCACGTCACGGCTCGTCATACGGTGCAGGCCTACACGCGCGCAAGCGGCGCGCAGCTCGGGTTGCTGGTCGGCGGCATTATCTCCCCGGCGGTTCGTGCCGTGGGTGATCTGGCTGGGAGCGGCTTGGGTGTTCTCTTCCTCCGTTACGGGCGCAACGCCGAGCTGCAGGCCGATCGCCTGGGTGCCGAGTATGCGGTGGCCGGCGGCTGGGACCCGATGGGCGTCCAGGACATGCTGACCACGTTGTCCCGAATCAGCGAGGGCTTAGACCGGGCTGGTGTACCGAACTGGCTGTCGACCCATCCCGAAGCGGCGGACCGCGTCGAACGTATAAGACCAGCGCTGTCCGAGCTTGCTGCCCGGGTTGATCCCTCCGAGCTCAGGGTGGGCCGGCAGGGCTATCTCGACCAGATAGACGGGTTGGTCTACGGCGACAATCCCGACCAGGGGGTCGTGCGCGGCCGCGATTTTTTGCACCCGGTACTCCGGTTCGCGTGTCGGTTTCCAGACGGCTGGGAGGTCGTGAATACCAAGACCCAGGTCGCGGCCAGGCAGCCCGGTGAGGAGGTGTATATGGTGCTCCAGCTGGTGACCGACCCCGCGACACGAGATTTGAAGGCGCTGGCAATCGGCGACATGGAAGGCAGTGGCTATCAGCTGGATGCCGGTGACGAGACCACGATCGGCGGGCTCGACGCGTTCGTTGGCACGTTCACCGCTGAACGTGGTGACGACCAGCGTGCCCGGGCGCGCGTCGCCTATATCGACCATGGTCGCTCGGTGTACGCGCTCGGTGGGCTGGCCGAGGCCCAGGCGTACGACCGGATTGAGTCGGAGTTCAACGAGTCGATTCGCAGCTTCCGCCCGTTGAGCGACGCCGAGGCCGAAGATATACGTCCGAATCGGCTCCGGTTCTACACCGTGCGTGCCGGCGATACCTGGCAATCGATCGCGCGGGACGCGGGGGCAGGCATCGTGCCGTCGAACACGTTGGCGATCATGAACGGGTTTCCTGTGAACGAGCAGCCTCGGGCCGGCGAACGGATCAAGGTCGCGGTCGAGGGGTGAAACGGATATACCCACGAGACAGGAGGCAGAAGAAATCTCCTGTCGAGTCATTCCTCGTTACGGATTAGCGTTCACGATGCGTCGGGCGCCGATAAAACGACGCGACCAGTAACTCGAGCTGAGCCGCTCTACCCGCACCTGCCCGCGTTCGGATGGGGCATGCACAAACTCGTCCTCGCCGATCGCCAGCGCCACGTGCGAGGCGCCAGGTGCGACCGTGGTGAAGAAGAGCAGGTCGCCCGCAGCGATCGTGTCAGCGCCGACGGCGCGGCCGACGCGATACTGGTCAGCCGCCAGCCGCGGTAGCTCCACGCCGTGTTTCCGGAAGACGTAATACGTTAAGCCGCTGCAATCGAACCCGGACGGGGTCGAGCCGCCGTCCACGAACGGCACTCCCCGAAATCGCAACGCGGTGGAGCTGATGGCATAGGGATCGATCGCGCGCCGCACCTCCGCCAGTACGGGCAGAGTCGCGGTGCCGCGGTTCGGCCTGGGGAACGGCTCGGGCACCGCCCCGTGGCGCGATGTGCAGCCACCCGCCAGCGACAAGATCAAGAGGCACCAGCCGTGTCGTCTCATTTGTCACGCTTGTCGGTCCGACAGCGCCGTTGCAGTAGGCGTGACGGTCTTGGACATTGTGTCATAAGATACGTATTTACAATGTGTTACGAGGTGTCTCTTGCTTGACACCGTAGTCGGTGCTCGGGCACAATGCCACCGTCGGGGCGGACCGATGGACCATACCCTGCTGCTCAACGCGAGCTACGAGCCTCTCAAGGTTGTCGACTGGCGCAAGGCAATCACCCTGTGGTGCCAGGGCAAGGTCGAGGTGATCTCGGTCTACGACAGGGAGGTCCACTCGGTCTCCCTCACGGTGAAGCTGCCGTCCGTCATCCGGCTGCGGCGGTACATCACCATCGAGCGCCACTTCAACATGGTCCCGTTCTCGCGCGCCAACATCTACGCTCGCGACGCTCACACGTGTCAGTACTGCGGCCGAGGATTCCCGGTCGACGTGCTCACGTTCGACCACGTGGTCCCAGTCCGACACGGCGGTCGAAAGGACTGGGAAAATATCGTCACCTCGTGTGTTCGCTGCAATCGACGCAAGGGCGGTCGCACACCGGCCGAAGCTGGGATGACGGTCATTCGCTCGCCGCGCCGGCCGGCTCGACCGGCGACGGTGCGCATCGCCGTCTGCCTGCGTGAGGCGCCTGAGAGCTGGCGCAACTACCTCTACTGGAACATCGGGCTGTATGAGTCGTGAGTCCCGACGGGACGCGCCACCGGTGGAGGTCCGATCGTGTGTCATGTCCCTGTCGCCCAACCACGCCCGCATCGCAACCCTGCACCCACTAGCGGCCGTCGCCGGCGGACGTGTGACGATTCGCGGCAGCGGAGCCGGTTGCGCCGGCGGCACCATGCCGGCGGTCCGAATCGGAGACGCACTTGCGCAGGTCGTCTATGCGGATCGCGACACGGTCGCGTGTCTCGTACCGGCGGGCTTGGCGGGCGGGACGACACCGGTTCGGATTGCCACGGCACCGGGTGAGACCTTGTTTCTCAATGTCGGGGCACCGGTGGCCACAGGAGTGCACCAGGTGGACAGCCCGGTGCTCGACAGCGCGGGCGCGCTGTATCTCACGTACAGCGGCGCGCGCGGTGATCGCTCACCCGTGTCGGTCTTTCGCCTTCGTCGTGATGGGTTCCGTGAACCATTCGTTACCGGTATCACGAATCCAACCTCGATGGCGTTCGACCCGGGTGGTCGGCTGCACGTCTCGAGCCGGTTCGACGGCACCGTGTTCGCCGTCGGCGCCGACGGGCGGATCGAGCAGGTCGTCACGGATCTCGGTGTTACGTGCGGACTGGCGTTCGATCAGGACGGGACGCTGCATGTGGGTGATCGGTCTGGGACGATCTTTCGGGTGACGCCCTCGGGGCAGGTCTCGCGATTCGCCACGTTGCCGCCGAGCGTCGCGGCGTTTCACCTCGCGATGGCGCCATCGGGAGACTTATATGTCACGGCGCCGACACTGTCGACGTGCGATGCCGTGTATCGCGTGGATCGCGTCGGGACGGTGACCACACTGACGCGTCGGTTCGGACGACCGCAGGGGCTGGCGTTCGATTCGCGGGGCACGCTCCATGTCGTGGAGGCGCTGGCCGGTGCCAGCGGGCTGTATCGCGTGTGGGCTGACGGCGAGGACGAGCAGATCGTGGCGGCGCCGTCGCTCGTCGGTGTGGCGTTCGACACGTCGGGCGGCGCTGTGGTGGTCTCCGGCGATACCGCCTACCGATTCGACACCCTGAACAGGCACTAGTGGCCTGTGCAGGGTGAAGCAGTCGCGTTCGCCGGGCGCCACGCTCTGGCGATCACTAGCATTCACCCTGTACAGGCCAACTAGAAGGCCGGGACTGTGCTCCACGTGACGGTCGTGGGTTGATGATTGCCTTGCGACCCGTCCCACGCGCGTGGGGCAAGCACCTCATTGGCGCGTGATAGCATTAGAAGTTTGGACCCACTGCGACGGGCGCGCGCATGGCGTTGCCCGTTGCCCACAGGAAGCCGCTTCCTGGTCACGGTGCCATGGCTCACGAGCGGATCGAGGTGCGCGGCGCCCGCGTCCACAACCTGAAGAGCGTCGACGTCAGCCTGCCGCGCGACCGTCTGATCGTCATCACCGGTCTTTCCGGGTCCGGTAAGTCCTCGCTCGCGTTCGACACGATCTATGCGGAAGGGCAGCGGCGCTATGTCGAGTCGCTGTCGGCGTATGCGCGGCAGTTCCTCGAGCAGGTTGAGAAGCCTGATGTCGATCTGATCGACGGGTTGTCTCCAGCGATTTCGATCGGGCAGAAGACTACGGGGTCCAACCCGCGGTCCACCGTCGGGACCGTCACGGAAATCTACGACTACTTACGCCTGCTCTTTGTCAACGTGGGTGTGCCCCACTGTCCCGATTGCGACCGGCCGATCACCCGCCAGTCGGTCGACCGGATCATCGATATGGTACGGCTTGGTCCAGCCGACGAGCGGATCAACGTGCTGGCGCCGATCGTGCGCGGGCGGAAGGGCGAGTTCAAGAAGGAACTGGCCGGGTTGCGAGCGCGTGGCTTCACGAGGGTTCGCGTGGACGGGCAACTCCGGTCACTCGATGAAGACGTGAAGCTGGAGCTTCGCCGGAACCACGATGTCGAGGTGCTCGTCGATCGGTTGGTAGTCCGCGCAGGCATCGAACGGCGGTTGCGACATGGGATCGAGCTGGCCCTGGAGCTGGCCGATGATGTCGTGATCATCAATACGCTCGGGGGTGGCGACCGGTTGTTCTCACGAAAGCTCGCGTGTGCCCGCTGCGGCGTGAGCATGCCGGAGCTGACGCCGCGCGTGTTCTCCTTCAACTCCCCACAAGGGGCCTGTCGCAGCTGTCAGGGACTGGGCTCGATCGAAGACTTCGATCCGACTCGGATCGTACCGGACGGTACGAAGACGCTCAACGAGGGCGCGATCTCGCCCTGGGCCGCCGGGGATGCCCGGTCGGTCCGTGAGGCGCTCGACGGTCTCAGTCGACACTTCGGGGTTGACCTCGACACGCCATTTGACCGGCTGCCACGGAAGCAGCGGCAGATTCTGTTGCACGGTCCGCTCGCGACCGCCCGATCGGTCAAGACCGCCAGGCGCCCCGGTCGCGGCGGCCGGCGGACGGCGCCGTTCGGTCGCGAATTCGAGGGCATCCTGCCGAATCTGCGACGTCGCTACGACGCGGGCAGCTGGCCGCAGCGGGAGCTGCTCGAGCCGTTGCGGTCCTTGCAAACGTGTCCGGCCTGCCTGGGGGAGCGCCTGCGTCCGGAGAGTCGTGCCGTTCGGGTAAAGGGACGTACGCTGACCGAGTTCGTGAACCTGCCGATTGCCACGGCTGTCGAGCTGTTCCACGCGATCGAATTCTCCGATCGCGAAGCACTGATGGCGGGGCGGATCCTACACGAGATCCGCGACCGGCTGGGGTTTCTCAATGATGTCGGTGTGGGGTACCTGACACTGGCGCGAAGCGCCGCGACGTTGTCCGGCGGGGAGGGGCAGCGGATACGGCTCGCGACTCAGATCGGGGCCAACCTGACCGGGGTCCTGTACGTGCTCGATGAGCCGTCGATCGGATTGCACCCGCGTGACAACCAACTACTGCTCTCGACACTGGGCCGGCTGAGGGACCTTGGCAACACGGTGATCGTTGTCGAGCACGACGAGGAGACGATCCGCGCGTCGGACTACGTGGTCGATCTGGGCCCCGGGGCCGGTGAGCATGGCGGTGAAGTGATCTTCCAGGGCACCCCCGCTGAGCTAGTGGCCGACGGGCACTCCTCGATGACCGGCCGTTATCTGCGGGGGGAGCGCGCAATCCCCGTCCCTACGGTCCGCCGCCTGCCTCTGAATGGCGAACTGGTCATCCGCCGCGCGGGCGCGAACAATCTCAAGAACATCGATGTCACCATTCCACTCGGGCTGCTGACGGCCATCACCGGGGTTAGCGGTTCCGGGAAATCAACCCTCGTCAACGACATCCTGTACCGGGCCCTCGCGCGGGATCTCTATCGCGCGGCGGAGCCTGCCGGGACCCATCGTGGCATCGACGGCGCGGAGCTCGTGGACAAGGTGATCCAGATCAACCAGTCGGCGATCGGACGCACGCCTCGTTCGAACCCGGCCACCTACACGGGATTGTTTACCTTCATCCGTGAGCTGTACGCGATGCTGCCCGATGCACGGGCGCGAGGATATCGCCCGGGCCGGTTCTCGTTTAACGTCAAGGGTGGCCGGTGCGAGGCGTGCCAGGGTGACGGCGTCATCGCGATCGAGATGCATTTCCTGCCCGACGTCTACGTGACCTGTGAGCAGTGCAAAGGCCGTCGGTACAACCGCGAAACCCTTGAGGTCCGGTATCGCGGCGTCTCGATCGCCGATGCGCTCGAGTTGACGGTCGACCAGGCGATGCCGTTGCTTGAGAACGTTCCGTCCATCGCGACCAAGCTCCGCACCTTGCAGGAGGTCGGACTGGGCTACATCGCACTCGGACAATCGGCAACCACGCTGTCAGGTGGCGAGGCCCAGCGTGTGAAGCTGGCGAAGGAGCTGTCGCGCCGTAGTACCGGCCGTACGGTCTACATTCTGGACGAACCGACGACCGGTCTGCACTTCGAAGACACGCGGAAACTGCTCGATGTGCTGCAACAACTGGTCGATCAGGGCAACACCGTCGTTGTGATCGAGCACCAGCTCGATGTGATTAAGACGGCCGACCACGTCATCGATCTCGGCCCCGAAGGCGGCGATGGCGGAGGTCGGGTCGTGGCGACCGGCACCCCCGAGGAGATCGCCGCCGTGACCGGTTCGGCGACCGGACGATGTCTGTCGGCGGTGCTGGCGAGACGACGCCTCGATGCGCTGGATATGAAGAGTTCGCCCTGAAAGCCCGTTGCATTCGGCCGGCGCGGCATCCCGGCCGTAAGGCGCAAACAGCCGCGCCCGCTCCCGTGCGGGCCATGGCCGGCTCTCGTCGATCCTGTGCCGAAGACGTATTGCGCCTCGGTCACTCATGGCTCAACGTGCTCCCGTGTCGCACCATGTCAGGCAAGCGTATCCCCTGTCTTTGGGCGGCGTGGGACTTCGTGACGGCCGGTTCCCGAAGCTCCACCTCAAGCGCACCAGTGCCCAGCGCCGTCCCCGTGCGGGATCCAGCGGATGGCCAGGCCGAGCGCCAGGCTGTCTTGCGGCTCGTCCCATGTCGATCCATGTCGATGGAAAAACTGTCAAGTGGCTGACAACACGGCCGTTATGTGGTACAAGAGCCACAGTTCCTGCAGGTTGGGCTGTGGCTAGCTACCCACACCGTAGGACAAGTGGAAGTCCGTGTATTTTTGGAAACGACGTCAATGATTAGCCAACCAGAGCACTTGCGTTAAGTTGTGGTTGTATTGTTTGTAGCTGGGCTGAGAGTCGGTACTAGCCTTGTTTGGCCTTCGGCGGTAGCTGGGATCCCGTACCGAACCCCGGCGCTGCATCGAAGGCCGTCGTAGAAGGAATCACGGTCGGGCGCTATACATTGGGGCACTTGTGGCCGAGGAGCAGCGTCGTCGGGCGGGAAGTAGCGCCGGTCGAATGCAGCGGGGATTTCACCACAATCTCCTGGCTCCTGGTGGTGCTGATTAGTGACTGACAATCAACACACGATTCGGCGTTCCGTCTCTTGTTCCGGAATCGGTCTACATTCCGGTCAGAGGGTCACCATGTCCCTGAAGCCGGCGCGCGCCGGTACCGGCATACGATTCCGCCGGGCTGACTTGGGCGGCGTCGAGATTCCAGCCACGGTTGACAACGTCGGTCGGCTTCACTATGCCACCGGTCTGTCGCGAGACACTGGGACCGTCGAGACGGTGGAGCACCTGTTGGCGGCGCTTGTCAGCCTGGGTGTGGACAATGTCATCGTCGAGCTCAACCAGACGGAAGTGCCGATTATGGACGGCAGCGCGGCGTCGTTCGTCTATCTCGTGCACGAGGCTGGGTTGAAGCGGCTGGCTCGGCCAAGACACTACCTGAAGGTGCTGCGGCCGGTGTCGCTGTCACTTGGTGACAAGCGGATCGCGCTGTATCCGTCCGATCACTTCAGGGTCACCTACAGTATCAGCTTCGACCATCCGCTGTTGCGTCACATGACCCATACGCTCCGGGTGACGAAGGAGTCGTTCGTCGACGAGGTCGCGCCCGCCCGTACGTTCGGGTTCCTCAAGGAAGTCGAAATGTTGCGTCAGAAAGGGCTGGCGATGGGTGGGTCCCTCGACAACGCCGTCGTGCTCGGTGAGACCGGCATCCTGAACAATTCGCTTCGATTCGAGGACGAGTTCGTCCGGCACAAGATCCTCGACGCGATTGGCGACCTTGCGCTGGTGGGTTACCCCGTCATCGGGCATCTCGTCGCACACCGTGGGGGTCACGAGCTGCATGCCGCGTTTGCCGGGAAGCTTCTCCAAGAGTCGGGCGCGTGGCGCATCGTCGAGTTGCCAGCCGTCAAGGGTGCGGCCGCGGATGTGGCCGTGAAGGTTCCCAGCCCCGTTACCAGCTAGACGTTGGGTTCGTCCCACATTCCGAGATTCCGAGGCGTCCTCGGTCTGGGCATCGCCCCGAATCCCACGCGAGCGCTCCGCGGGGATCCCAAGGCCCCACGCCGTGGACGGGTCACCACACGACGAGCGGTGTGCTCGTCGTCGGCGAGCCGCACGCCTCGAACCAGTCGATACCCTCAGACACCAGATCGAGCTTCAGCCGGTATCGGCCCGCCGTGTCCGGCAGCGGCACCTCGATCAGCACGTCGGTCGTCTCACCAGGCCCAAGCGTCGACGGCAGCCATGCCCGGGCGTGGTCGCGGTCGGTGATGGAGCCGTCGGCGGTGCAGAGCTGCACGCCAAGACGCACGAGACGGCGGCCGTAGGACGCCTTGGCCTGGAACGATCGGGTCGACAGGTTGCGCACGCGGGTGTGCAACTGGATCCGTCCGCGCCGCCGGCCCATTAGCGGGAGTCCAGGTGCCAGGCGGCGGATACCGATCCGGGCGCGCGGCGTGGCGCCAGGGATGGCGTTGCCCAGGTTGCTATCGTCCCAGATTTCGCGCCGGATCGCCGTGTGGTCGTGGGTGCCTGGGGCGAACCGGCGTGAAAAGGCGGATTCAGGATGGTCGGTGATCTCCCAGGTGAGGCGGTCGACGCCGATCTCCTCAGCCAGGACTCGCGCGTGGTCCATCTCCTCGGTGCTGTCGTTCCAGGTGAACAGGATGTAGCGCCAGTTGATGAACGGCAGGTCCCGTCCGGTCCGCTGCTTCTCATCGGTCATCGCGCGCAGGGTGCGGAGCGCGGTATCGAGCTGGCCGCGCTGGCGATACCGCGCGTAGCTCTCCTGAAACGCACCGTCCAGCGAGAAGGTGACCTCGTCAATGCCGGAGTGTACGAGCCGCCTGGCCCGCTCCTCGGTCAGTGCGAGTCCGTTCGTGCTGGTGTACAGGTAGATCTGCGGGAACCGCTGCTTGATGTACTCGCACATCTCGACCGCCCGCTTGTGCAGAAAAGTCTCGCCGTAGTTGAAGAAGTCGATCCGCGCTAGCGAGGGTCCGGTTTCATCGAGCACTCGGGTGAAGAGGTCGACATCGAGCATCCCGGCCTGCCGCGTTCTGGTGATTCCGGTCTCGGGCGCGCAGCAAGCCTCGAAGCAGGAGATATTGCACGCTGCTGTGCATTCGATGTAGAGCCGCGATGGTAGCGCTCCGGCGTCGACCGGACGGACGGGAACGGAGGCCCCGTCGGCCAGGGGCCACTTCAACGGGCAGTCGCCGCAAAAATGGGATCCCCCGGCGTTGAGATCCCCGCGCACGGTTCGAGCCGGCGCGCCGGTCCAGATCGTGCTGATGGTCTGTGTGCGCGCGTCACCGAGCACACGCTGTGCGTAGGGGTCGGCGCACCCGCATACGACCCGACCGTCACAGGTCAGGACTAGTGTGGTCCACGGCCAGGAGCAGCTGAACCTGGTCGCCAGATGGTTCAGTGACATGGGCGTGCGCGGCACATTCCGTACGGGTCCAGCTGTATCCCGCAAGGTTCGGCGCCGCGTCTCAGTCCTGAGGCACAGATGCTCACTTGCTCCCTCGTCCCGCCGTATAAGGCGCCGCCATCCGCGCGACGCACCAACTGCGTGGCAATCGCCGGTTCGGTGCCGACCAGTGATACGACGTCCACGTCAATGCCCCCGTGCAGCGTCTCGTGCTCCTTGCGCGCGTTGAGATAGTAGTTGATATAGAGGTTACGGCTGACGCTGATCAGCCAGGTCTGAAAATTAGCGCGCCAGTCGAATGTGCCAAGCGCCTTGAAAACCTTCAGGAAGATCTCCTGGGTCAGATCCTCCGCCAAGTCGTGCCGCCCGACGAACTTGTACGCGACGTGGAAGACCTTCCGCCGATATTGCCCGACGACGATGCTGCACGCCTGCTGCTCGCCCTGGAGACAGCCCTCGATCAGCTGCTCGATCTCTTCGCGTGGCTGCGACGCAGAGCCGGCAAGCAAGGGTTATGCATAAGCCAGGGAGGGGTGCCGGCGCATGGTAGCAACCGTTCCGGAGGGGTGTCAACGTGGCCGACCGGGTTAGGTATCAGTAGACACCAGTGTGCCGTACAATGCCTGGTTTATGTGTGGTTTCGCGCGGAATGGCTCGGCGTGGACGTGTGACGGCGTGCCGCTGTCGGAGATCGCGGCGGCCGTTGGGACGCCGACCTACGTCTACAGCGCGGCGACCATTCGTGATCGGCTCGGCGCGTTCAGCGACGGTTTCGGGTCGTATCCCCACGCGATCCACTACGCGCTGAAGGCCAACTCGAACCTGGCTGTCGTGCGGGTCGTCCGGGCCGCCGGGGGGTTGGTGGACGCCAACTCTGGAGGCGAGATCGAGGTGGCGCTGCGCGCCGGGTATGCCCCCGGCGACATCGTCTTTACCGGGGTGGGGAAGACACCCGTTGAGATCGAACGGGCGGTCGTATTGGGGGTGAAGGCGATCAACGCGGAGTCATCCGGTGAGCTGGACCGAATCGCCGCCGTGGCCCGTGCGCGGCAGACCACGGCGCGGGTGGCGCTTCGGGTCAACCCGGACATCGCGGCCGAGAGCCATCCGCACGTTTCCACCGGACTGAGTATCCACAAGTTCGGTGTGCCGATCGGCGAGGCGCGAGCGATTGCCCGGCGCGCTGGCGCGCGGGCGGAGCTGGCGTTCGTCGGGCTACACATGCATGTCGGTTCCCAGATGCTGGGGTTGGGGCCGCTGCGGCAGGCGGGGGCGGCGATGCTCGGGCTCGTCCGGGAGCTGCGGGACGATGGCGTGACGTTGGAGCACGTCGACCTCGGAGGTGGGCTGGGTATCGCCTACGATGGCGAGACGGTGCCATCGGCCGCCCAGTACGTGTCCGCGCTTGTGGAGGTCGTGCGTCCATCCGGGCTGAAGCTTGTAGTGGAACCAGGCAGGGCGATCGTCGGCTCAGCCGGTGGCCTACTGGCCTCGGTGGTCGACGTCAAGCAGCAGCCGGGTGGCAAGTGGTTCGTGGTACTCGATACTGGTATGAGCGAGCTGATCCGACCGGCGTTGTATGGGGCGTATCACCGGATCGCGATCGTCGACGCCAGCGACGCAGACCCGGTGGCGTGTGACGTGGTAGGGCCGATCTGTGAGTCCGCGGACGTGTTCGGTGTCGATCGGACACTGCCGTTGCCGGTGGTCGGCACGGTCGTGGCGGTGCTCGACGCCGGCGCCTACGGGTCCGCGATGTCGTCGAACTACAATCGCCACGCGATGCCGGCCGAGGTGCTGGTCGACGGCGGGACCTGGCGGGTCGTCCGGCGACGGCAGACGATCGACGACCAGCTCGCATGCGAGGAGTAGCTCAGGAAAGGGGTCGGGAGCCTTTGTCGTTCGCGCCCGTGCTCGAAGAGACTCCGGGCCTCTGTTGACCTTGCCCGACGGCTCGCGACCTCGGAGATCGATTTCAATGTTCATTGCGATAGAAGGGCTCGATCAGAGCGGTAAGGCGACGCAAGCGCAGTGCTTGCGTGACCAGCTCCGGCAGAGTGGTACCCGTGCCAGACTGGTTTCGTTTCCCGACTACGGCACATCGATCGGCGAGGAGATCGCCAGGGCATTGCAGGGCGAACGCGCCTATGGTCCCGACGTGATGCAGCTGCTCTATATTGCGAACCGGTATGAGCGGAAGCCGGATCTGGAACGCTGGCTCGACGGCGGGTTGGTGGTCGTCTGCGACCGCTACGTCGCCTCCAGCGTCGCGTACGGCGAGTCCCAGGGCCTGGACGTCGACTGGCTCATACAGACCCAGCGGTTCCTGCCGGCACCGGACCTAACGATCCTGCTCGACATCGCGCCAGAGCTGGCCGTCGAGCGCAAGGCGACGGGACGCGACCGGTACGAACGCGACCTCGCGTTGCTCGGCCGCGTCCGGGACAGCTACTTGCGCCAGGCACAGCAGACCGGCTGGGCCCAGGTGGACGGCAATCGTGGCAAGGCCGACGTGGCCGCCGAGATAATGGCGATCCTCGGCGAACGACTCTCGTTAGCGTGAGCGCTCGCGCCTTGCTAACGCCGCACCCCCGTAGCGCGCGCGCACGCTTCCAGCGTGGCCCCGGTGGTCGCCATATCATCGACCAGCACGACACACGCGTCGCGTACCGTGTCTGTCGCGGTATACGGACGGTGCACTTTCAAGGCCGGCGCAAACACACCTCGCACGTTGCCGTGACGGCACGCGGCCGGTAGTTCAATCTGCGGGGTTGTTACGCCCATGCGCCGGAGCGCAGAGACCACCGGTGGACCCAGATGCGCTGCCAGCTCGGCCGCTTGCTTGAACCTGCGCGTCCGTCGCCGGCGAGGATGGAGCGCACCGGTACCACGCAGTCGGCGTCAGCCAGCAGGTAGGCACCGTGTTACCGCATCAACCGGCCCAGCGGCGCAGCCAGCGTATGGCGCCGGTCGTACTTGAAGAGGTGTACGATGTGGGGCAGGCTGCCTTCGGAGGGACCGACTGTTTGGCCGCGGTCGAGCGCCGACGGGTTGCGGCGGCCGAGGGGGTAGCGGGCGCGTTGCTGCGAGATCACGCGCCAGGACGGGAGCGGATCGCCGCATCGATCGCATAAGGGGGGACGTCAGTCGTGGCACCTCATCCCAACATGCCGGACAGACCGGGCCATGGGTCGGGCGGTCGAGCAGC
>Ga0310121_10000099_pt1 | contig 83781 bp, 79 predicted proteins | sample CB27_Tmax_986_MG_FD_203504 | JGI IMG/M metagenome (GOLD analysis project Ga0310121, IMG submission 203504) | Marine microbial communities from Western Arctic Ocean, Canada - CB27_Tmax_986 | ecosystem: Environmental > Aquatic > Marine > Oceanic | place: Canada: Western Arctic Ocean | collected... | reverse complement strand
CCGGCGAGGAGAGCGCGAGCGTCGCCGACGCGTCGTTACTCCTCGACGAATTCCTGCTACGGGAGGCGGAGGCGGGCCGAGCCGCGCTCGATCTCGGCCCGGTGGAAGCCCGGACCGCCCTGGTTCATACGCACTGCCATCAGAAGGCCCTCGGCCGGGAGGGCGCAACGGAAGCGGTGCTGCGGCAGATCCCGGGGCTCGAGGTCCACACCCTGCGCTCAGGATGTTGCGGTATGGCCGGAGCGTTCGGTTACGAAGCTGAGCATTACGACGTGTCGATGGCCATGGGAGAACTCGATCTACTTCCCGCGGTGCGGGACGCCGCCGCCGACACCTGGGTGCTCGCGGCCGGTGTGAGCTGTCGGCAGCAGATCGCTGACGGAGCCGGGCGTTCGGCCCTCACGCTGGCACAAGCGCTGGAGGCTTCGCTTAGAAGCGATTCGGCCTTGACGGGACCCTAGATCCCCAAAAGCCCAGCAGGGGCGGAGCCGACGGACGTGGCGGAACCTTCCTTTCCGCAGGATTCGGTCCACTCTAAGCTGAGCTTCACGTTAGGCACAGTCACTCTCCTCTCGACACGGGAAAGAGTCACGGATCAGAAAAGCTATCAGATGGGTGGCGTCGTTCTCATCCTCGCCGCCCTGACGGGACTCGTGGGAGGCTTTCTCCACGGACCCCAGCCGGCGACCTTGGACGCCTATGCCGTGCTCGGCACGGGCCGGGCGGTCTCTCACGTCGCGATCGCTATGACGGGCACGCCTTACGTCATCGCCTCGCTCAGGGTAGTGCTCAGTGTGGTGTCGCTAGTGGTGAACCACTTCGCGATCCACTTGGGGCCCGTGCCGAATCTCCTCAGCTACGTGAACGGCGTTTGGTATGGCATCCTTGGGATGCTGTTCATGGGGAGAGGCGGGTCCGCTACTTCTGTCTGACGAGGACCACGTCCTCGACACGGGCGGCGGCCACTCCCTGAGAGGGGGGTGGCCGTTGGGCCGGGCTCACTGCAAAATCGCCCTCGCGCGTAAAGCCTCGATGTCCCCGATCTCACGTGGCGCGTCGGATAGACGCACAAGCCCCTCCGGCGTGAGGACATAGTTGTCCTCAATACGCACGCCGATGTTGCGGTACTTCAGAGCCGCCTCGGTAGCGTGTGCGATGAGTCTACGATTTCTGTCCGTGTCGGGGAGTCCTTCGAAAACGTTCTCACGGACATAGATACCGGGCTCAATCGTGAATACGTCGCCCAGCTGGTAGCGGCCCGGGGCAACGTCACCGAAGTGCGTCGGGTCATGGACGTCGAGTCCGATGCCGTGAAAGAAGCCGTGGTAGACGTATAGGTACCACTGCGGACATGGCCCGTTTAAGCCGGGACACAGCCCGGGTGCTGGATCGAACGTTGCGTCGGCCGATTCGATCAGGCCGAGTCGCACCAGGCCCGGCCGGAGCACGGAGTGCGCTGCTTGAGCCGGCAACTGGCCGGACACGCCCGGCCTGATCTGAGCCTCCGCCGCCTTCTGAGCCTCCAACACGATCTCGTAGATCTCTCGCTGCTCAGGCGAAAACGTCGGATCGACCGGAACAGTACGCGTGATGTCAGCGGTGTACCCGTCGTAGTAGGCGGAGACGTCCATGAGAACCACCTCCCCGGACCTCGCTTCGCGAGTTCCGGCCCGATAGTGGAGGATCGTCGAGTTGGGCCCGGATCCGACGATGGACGCATACCCGGGGGAATCGGCGCCCCGGTTGCGATACTCCGCCTCCATCACCGCCTGAATCTCATTCTCCCCAATTCCGGGACGAATGGCACGCATTGCCGCTTCATGCGCCCTAGAGGATATCTCGATCGCCGTCCTGAGTAGCGACACCTCCGCTTCGCTTTTCCTCGCCCGCAACTCGTCTACCAACCCGTTGATCTCCTGCACCCGCAAGCCCGGTCGCCTGGACTGCAGGCCACGGACGAACATCCGTCCCGCCGTCAGGGAGTCGCTGGCGCTGTATTCGTTCGACTGAAAATCGGCTACTGAATAAAGGGGGAGGCCAGTGGCAACGAGGGAGTCGACGAAGGCGGGAAACTCGTCGACGTAGCGGGCCGAAAGGCCCAGGCTCTCACCCACGCCCTCAGCCGTCACGCGTTCACCGTCATAAAGAGCCACGCGAGCATCCGGGCGGCGGACGAACAGTGTCGACGTCACGTTGCTGCCCGTTTTTGCCATGATGAAGGCGGCGTCGGACTCGAGGAAGCCAGTGAGGTAGCGAAAAGCGGGCAGCTGATAAAAGGGTGGCCAGTGGCGTACCGGTGCCCGACCTCCAAAGGCGACCACAACTCCGTCAGCGAGTCGGGAAGCGAGCGCGGCGCGCCGGGCGGCGTACTCTGCTATCGGGATTTGGCCAGCCAGCGGGGACGTCAAGGTCAGTAAGAAAATTAGCGTCAAGGCACGCCACGATTTCATGATTGGTCCCTCTGTCTGGACTGGAATACGCTATTCGGAAGCCGGGAACGCTTTCGCCAGATACTGGACGATTTCCTCCAACTCCAGGTCCGTGGCATCAGCGCCTTGGCTCGCCATCAGGTCCACCACCGTCTTCCATCCCGCTAGATCAAGCTGCTGGTCCGCTGCCGGTTCCGGCAGATGGCATTTTGAACAGACGCGGATCATCAGCCCCCGCCCCGGTCCGGCCGGCAATGCGGCATGCTCATCACCCGGTCCGGGAGCAGACTGCGGCCCCGCGGTAAACCCGGACATCAGGACCAGTGCAGCAGCTAATGCAGGAGCACGCATGAATGGCCTAAATCCGCATCACGTCGCCGGCAACGCTAGGGCGATGATCTCGTCATTGGTGACCGGCGATCCCGTGAGCCCGCCGCCGGTGCTCACCAGGGTGACGAATTGCCGTCCGTCCCAAAGCCAGTCTCGAGGCTAATCCGGCCATGCCCTGCTCCTTCTGCAATGCGGCTTGGTAGGGGCTTCCCTGTGGGGAGAGATGATAGTAGAAGCAGACACTCTGCCAAACGCGCTGGGGGGCGGTAAAAGGGCTTTTGGTTGGACTATCCTTCATACCGGTGATCCTACGGACGCACCCGCTCGTACTTCCGGAGCTGCCGCGGGCGAGGCTCCCCTCCGTACATGTTTCCGTCGCGATCCACAGCGACGAACTCGGCTCCGTTCCCCGCGGTTTCACGGGGATCCGCCCAGGGGAAGCGGATGAACTCCGTCACCCAACCCGTCTCAATCTCCCCGATCCGAATCCCTATTTCCCAGCCCGGGTTCTGCACGTCGTCGGATTCCGAGTCCGCCACGTAGATCAGTCCGTTACTGTCGAACGCGATCCCGCTGGGGCGTCCGAATTGGGTCCAGGTGGCGATGTGCGTCCCCTGCTGATCGAAAATCTGGATGCGGCTGTTGCTCCGATCTCCCACGAAGACACGTCCGCTCGGGTCGATGTCGAGGGCGTGGAGCGCACGGAACTCCCCTGGGCCGTACCCGGTCTGTCCCCAGGACATCAGAAATTCACCCCGGCTGTTGTACTTCATCACGCGGTTGTTGCCGGTGTTGTTGTGTCCATCCGCGACGAAAATGTCCCCGTTGTTAGCAATCGCGACGTCGCTCGGAGAGGAGAGGTGATTGTTGTCGCTACCCTCTTCGCCCGGCGTACCGAGCGTCATGAGCACCTCGCCGCTCGGGCTGAACTTGACCACCTGGTGGCCACGTCTGTCACCCTGAGGAATGTTCTGCGAGCCCACGGCGTCGGTGACCCACACATTGCCGTCGGAATCCACGTCGATCCCGTGTGGCCAAATGAACATCCCGCCTCCGAACGCTTCCACCGCGTTGCCGTCAGGAGCAAATTTTATGACGGAGGGCAGGTCGGAGTCGAGACATTCAGTTCCAAACCTGTCGCCCCCCGCACTGCAACGGATGACCGCCCAGACATGCCTTCCGTCCCGATCGATGGTGGCCTTGCCCACGGCGCCCATCTCCCTTCCACCGGGCAGCTTGGCCCAGCCGTCGACAATCCTGTAGGCATTCTGTGAGTTCTGAGCGACGGCCTGTTCCGCCGAAGTAATCAGAGCGATGCTGAGAAAAGCGGCGATCCACACAACAGATCTGGGAATCGACATGATGTCACCTCGGTTCGGCGGGATCCAAGAGACCCGGGAAAGGGGCTACCACACGCGTCAACGTCACACGTGCGCAAGAGAAGCCCTCAGGCTCCTCGCTGCCGGGAACCGTACGCGTCGGGGTTTTCCGGGGCAAGGGCGGAATCGCGTTCACGGCCCGGCAGGCGATCCATCGGCTGAATTGAGTAGGGTGCTCATGGTAGTCAAGAGGCTAGGCTTCTGCCTTCACCAGGTCCTCCGGCCCCCACGCTGGCTCTTCGTCGTCCACTCCACTGAGGATGATGTAGGAGATTACGATCCATACGAGCAGGCTCCCCATCGCGGCGGGTCGCGGGTTACTTACGCTGGCGCTGGTTTTATCGTTGGCGTCCGATTAAGCGCAAGCGATCCGAACGTCTCGCGCCTTCTGAACGAGAAGACGGCCACCTCCGAACGATGGGGGTGGGATTGAGCTGCGGTCGGCGCTTCGCGCCGATCATCGCTCGCCTCGCGGGCATCGCGTAGCCCGCTTGTACGGACACCAGCTTGGGCCGCTCAGTTCGAACCCACGCGCTTTTCTTCGAAAAGCGCGTGGGTTCGAACTTTATGATATTTCTTTAGCGGAGGGGGTGGGATTCGAACCCACGAGTCCTTTCGGACGCCAGTTTTCAAGACTGGTGCATTAAACCACTCTGCCACCCCTCCAGGCGCTGCGCGCACAGCGCGCTCCAAGAAAGCTCAGCCCCGCGCACGTCCCCTGTAAAGAGGGGGTCCGATTTCCACGTAGAACATCACGTAGAAGACGAAGCCGCCGAGCTCACGCTCGAGGGGTAGCCTCACGATGCAGGGGCGATTTTTCATCATATCATCACGCATCGACTTGTCTGCACTCACTCCTGCCGAACGTCTCTCGCTAATCGACGACCTCTGTGAGAGCCTGTCCGACGAGGCGGCACTACCGATGTCGCCTTCGCTCAGACGTGAGCTGTATCGCCGCGTGGAAGAAGCGCAGGAAAGTCCGGAGGAAGGTCGGGCCGGAGAGGCAATCCGTTCAGACCTCGAGGGGTGCGGCGGCTCATCGCCCGGTCTCTTGCCGATCCCGAGATCGATCGTAAGGGGCCTTTCTAGAATCCCCTCTCATGGGCAGTAAGCCGGCAAAGATCACCTGTGAAACTGGGTCTTCCTTAAATTCCCCACCTGCTCCCTCAACTCCTCCGCCCAGTTCTCGACCAGAAAAAGAGGGGTCCGATCAGTGTCTGAACAGGCGCTGTCCCGTGAAGACCATGGCCATGGCGTGTTGGTTCGCGGCTTCGATGACTTCTATGTCGCGCATCGAACCGCCGGGCTGAATGATAGCCCGGGCGCCTGCCTCAGCGACGGCGTCCACCCCGTCTCGGAAGGGGAAGAACGCATCGGAGGCCAGAACTGCGCCGCCGAGCTCCAAACCTGCGTCCGCGGCCTTCTGCACCGCGATTCGTGATGCGTCCACCCGGCTCATCTGTCCAGCGCCAATGCCCAAGGTGGATCCGCCCTGCGCGAAGAGGATCGCGTTGGATTTCACGCCGAACACGGCGGCCCATGCGAATCGGAGGTCGTCCCATTCCACCTCAGTCGGTGTGCGCCCTGTGGCCACGGTCCATTCTCCGACGTCCTGTCCGTAGAAGGGCACTGGCGCCGGGCCTTGCACGAGCACGCCGCCGTACACACTCCGAAGAGCCCTCGCGTCTGGGCGCCGCCCGTGCTCCGCGAGGAAGCGTGCAGCGCGGCGCACTTCGTCGGACGCGTCGAGCCACGACCCGGATTCGGGCTCCCCGATCACGTACTCGTCGATTCCGCCGTACACCAGAAGCCGCACGTTCTTCTTCTTGGTCAGGATCTTCAGCGCGGGCTCGTCGAAGCCCGGCGCCACGACGCACTCGATGAACAAGCTAGACATCGCTTCGGCGGCGGCCTCGTCGATTCGACGATTCGACGAAATCACAGAACCGAACGCGCTCACGCCGTCGGTGGCCAGGGCCCGCTCGTAGGCGGCGTCCACCGTGTCGCCGATCGCCAATCCGCAGGGCGTCGTGTGCTTCACGATACAGACGGCGGCCTTATCCGAGTACGCGAAGGGCGACAGCGATAAGAGAGACCCGTCTAGATCCAGTAAATTATTATACGACAGCTCTTTACCATTAAGTTGTTCAAGTCCTGCTATACCTTCCTTCAGCCCCGGCCAGCGGTAGAATGCCGCCTTCTGGCTGGGGTTTTCGCCATAGCGGAGTCCCTGAACGAGCTCCAACTCCAGCGAGAGACCCGAGGCCGGCTGGCCGGTGCCTCGGCCCTCTGATGCATCACGAGCGGCCTGTCTCCCCAAGTACCGGGCAATGGCGCCGTCGTATTCGCTCACGTGGCTGAAGACCTTCGCGGCCAATTCGCGTCGCAAGTCGGTTTCGGCAGACCCGTCGCCACCCCCGGCGGTGATCTCCTCCAACACGCGGTCGTAGTCCGCGGGGTCCACGACGACCCACACGTCCTCGTGACTCTTGGCGGCGGCCCGAATCATCGTGGGGCCCCCGATGTCCACCTTGGCCATCGCTTGATCGACGGAGACGTCTCCCTGAGCCACGGTCCCGCGGAACGGGTACAGGTTCACCGCCACCAGATCGATGGGAGCATACCCGTGCTCCGAAAGAGCAGCCATGTCCTCGGGTCGGTCCCTCCGCGCCAACAGGCCGGCGTGGATCGCGGGATGGAGCGTCTTCACGCGTCCGTCCATCATCTCGGGATGCCCGGTCACTTGCGCCACATCGGTCACTTCGACGCCGGCTTCACGGATCGCACCCGCCGTGCCTCCTGTAGACAGGACTTCCCAACCTGCGTCCACCAACGCCTTCGCGAAGTCCTCGATGCCCGACTTGTCCGACACACTCAGAAGCGCACGTCGCTTCATATCTATCTCATCTCCCTTTGGTTTCGATCCGCTCAGTTATGGTGCTTCCCTCTTGAATTCGGAGCCCGTCTCTGCCGGCGAGAGCGGAAAGGGGTCCGGTGCCCGGCCCTCCGCCCACGCCTCGCAAACGTGGCCCGCGACGGCTGGATACAAACGATGTTCGACACTCAGGATTCTGGCCGCCAAGGCGGGGACGTCGTCGCCGGGAAGTACCGGGACGGACCACTGCCCCACGATGTTCCCCTTATCGTACTCCTCGTCCACGTAGTGGACCGTGGCACCCGACACCTCGTCACCCGATGCGAGCACGGCCTCGTGCACTCGCTTGCCGAACATTCCCTTGCCACCAAACGCGGGAAGCAATGCGGGATGGATGTTCAGAATGCGGCGGCGATAGGCGTCCACGACCGCGGGCGGGATGAGTCGCAGGTACCCCGCGAGGAAGATCGCCCCTGCGTCCAGACTCTCCAGCAGAGCGAGCGTCTCCGCGGCAACTTCTTCTGGGGGGCGTCCTCTTACCTTGATGACGCGAGCGGCTCTGCCCGCGGCCTCCGCACGCTCCAGGGCTCCGGCGCCTTCCCGATCCGAGATGACGACGACGATCCGATAGGGTCCGTTCGGCGTTTCGTGGTCTAGGAGAGCCTGGAGGTTCGTTCCGCTGCCGGACGCAAAGACGGCTGCGGGAACCGGAGACGTCACGCCAGCTCTCCTCCGTAGCTCGGGACCAGAAAGGGATTGGTGGTGCGCTCGTGCTCGACGGTGGTAGCCGGCCCGTGTCCGGTGAAGAGGCGTGTCTCACCTGGCATGGTCAAAACGTGTTGGCGAATGCTGCGAAATAGCGCTTGATAATCCCCACCGGGAAGATCGGTCCGTCCTACCGAACCCGCGAAAACCAAGTCCCCGACGAGCGCCAGAGCGTCGTCCTCGGCATGGAGAATGACGTGCCCGGGTGAGTGCCCGGGCGTGTGGATGACCCTGAACACGGACTCCCCGAAGTGGAACGTCTCACCATCCTCGAACTCCCGCTCCGGTGGGTCCAGCTGGGGACCGCTACCGCTCAGGCCCAACATGGCGACTTGCGCCGGAAGGTTGTCGAACATCACCCGATCGGCTGGATGCAAATACGTGGGCGCGTCGGTGTAGTCCCGAATCACGCCCAGTCCCTCGACGTGGTCGAGGTGGGCGTGCGTCAAGAGTACGGCCGTCACCTCACCGGCCCCCGTCTTCACGTCGGCAACCATGTCGAGTGCCGCTGCGCCCGGATCCACGATCACGCACTGGTTGGTGGCTTCGCACCACGCTACGTAGCCGTTTTGGGCGAAGTCACCACCCGTGAAGCATCGCACTTCCATCCCGGATTTTTTCACTTTCCTTGAAATGAGAAGCGCCTCACCACGTAATTTCTGCCTTTTCGAGTAACGCCCGGTAACGCCGGTTGTCTCGGAGCACGTCCGCAACTTCGCGGGAGTTGAACTCAGAGATCGACCAATGTCCATTGGCGGCGGTAATCGCCGCCTCCAGCGCCTCGAGCGCCTCGTTCACTTGGCCCGTGCGGACGAAGTGCCAGGCCTGTGAGCTGAGGGACAGCCCTGGGGCTGGGAGGATGAGCTGGGTGTAGCCCCTCTCCGCGAAACGCTCATAGGCTGCAAGTCGCTCCGCGTTGGCTAACGAATCCGGGCTCACACCCAGAAGGCGGGAATACTCCGCGTAGACCCGTTCCGCCTCATCGTAGTCCCCCATCGCCACCAACACGCGTCTGAGTTGCCCGACGGGAGCGGTCAAGTCCGGGGACGACTCGATGGCTCGTCGAAGGTACCTCTCCGCAGTCCCATACTGGCGGAGTCTCTCGAATACCCCGGCTACGCTGGCCAGGTGGGACATCGGATCGAGTTCTATCGCCCTTTGCACATGAGCCAATCCCTCTTCGGGCCGTCCGGTAAGCGACATGAAGATTCCGAGCCAGGAATGCGCCAGGGCATAGCCGGGACTGAGTGAGATCGCCAACTCGTACTCTCGCTCCGCGCTCTCCCATTGGCCGGCAGACGTCAGAATCCCTCCGAGCGACCGGTGAGCCGTCGGCAGATCGGGGGCCAAATCGACTGCCCTCTGGGCGGCCTCCCGCACGGGGTCGAAAACGCCACCCGCGGAGTAGCGCACCCGCAACATATCGTACGAATCAGCGAGCCCGGCATACGCCTCAGCATACTCCGGGTCTAACTCGATAGCCCTCTCGAACTCGCCGATTGCTGAACGAATGGCCCCTTGGGTGCCCTGATTCCATAAGAATCGGCCCTTCAAGTAGGCATCGTAGGCTTCAAGAATCTCAGTTGCCTCGCCCACGAGCCGCGTCCTCCCTTCCCCAGAAAACCGGACCTGAAGCCGACCCATGATCTCCCGGGCGATCTCGTCTTGAATCGTGAAGACGCCCGTCGACTCCCGGTCATAGGTGTCGGACCAGAGCCGGAATCCGGACTCAGCTTCAATGAGCGTGGCCGTAACCCGAATCCGGTCGCCCTCCTTTCGAACACTGCCCTCCAACACGTTCGCCACCCCAAGGGTGCTGGCTAGGGTGGCAATGTCCGTACCCTGCTCTGCGAGCAGAAATGTGGAGGTCCGAGCCGAAACCTTCAGGTCTCTGGTCAGAGTGAGCGCGTTGATGATCTCTTCAGACAACCCGTCAACGAAGTACTGCTGATTCCCCGCTGAACTCCGGTCCTCAAAAGGAAGAACCGCTATCGATTTCTCAGGCGAAGTCCGGTCCGATGCTCCCCCGAGCCATACGGTTCCGATGAACCCGAGTAAGACGAAGGACCCGAGTAAGACGAAGGACCCGACACCGGCAAGAATGGCGTTTCGCCGCGTGAAGAGACTCGTAAGGCCCCCGGGAGCAATGTCCACAGGCGGGGTAAAGGCATCGTCAGGAGGGCTGGCCATGATCAGGCAAGAATGCCGTTCGGGGGCAGGGGCCCACCCCCCAACGGAGCGCGGAGTATTGGGTCAGGCAGTGAAGGAACTACCGCACCCACATCCGCCCGTCGCGTTCGGATTTCGGAACGTGAAACCGGATCCCATCATGTTCGTTACGTAATCGATCTCGACGCCCTCCAGATACTGCATACTGAACGGATCCAGAAAGATTCGGACACCGGAAAGTTCGAGGATCTCGTCATCGTCCTCGGGTCCGTCCTCGACGTTGAGTCCGTACTGGAAACCGGAACACCCCCCGGGCAGAACGGCAACTCTGAGGCCGGCGCCTTTCGCAGCACCATGCTCTTCTATAAAGATCTCGACCTTGCCCACCGCGGCGGGCGTCAAGCTCAAGACGGTCTCGATGCTCTCCATGTCGCTCCTCTTCGTTACTCAGATTCCAAGAGCCCTTGAAACTTCTAAAAGCTACCCGAGCCCTTCGGGGGGGTCAACGTCTCCTCCCCTCCCGCTCAAGCACCGCTCAAAATAAGGCGAGCGGCTCCGCCAAGGTCGTCTACGACGGCCGCACCTGGGGGCACACGAGCGGCTTCATCCGCACCGCATCCGGTCCGTACGAGCACACCGACGCCCCCCAATTCGCGAGCAGGAGCCACGTCGAGCACCCGGTCTCCCACGTAATAGGAATTCGCCAAGTCGAGCCTGAGTTCAGCCGCGGCCTGGCGGTACATACCCGTGGCCGGCTTTCTGCATTCGCACGAGGGGCCGAAGTCCGGATGGTGGGGCAATACATGGTGGCATCCACAGGCGAACCGGCCTGTGCCAGAACGTCATCCAGCCGCTTCGCAACCGCGTGGTACTAATTTTCGGTGAAGAGACCCCGTGCGATGCCGGATTGGTTGGTCACCACAACCAACGTGAATCCCGGAGGTCTGAGATGGCGGCAGCGGTTCCGGGTAGGAGGACCACCCGCTTCGGGTCGGATAGGTAGGACTCGGCGTCGATCAAGGTCCCGTCACGGTCCGAGAAAACCGCCCGCCGGAGTCGCTCGCTCCTAGGGCCCGACGTGCCGGGTGAGCGAGTCCACAACCCCCGCATCCTGCCACGGAAGCACCGTACGGAAATCCACCCACAGCGATCCGTCCTCCACGCGCCCCACGAGTGGTACGGAAGCACTCCGTAACCGGGCCGCCAAAGCATCGGCGCCGCCCCCCCCCGACTTCACGCGAACACCACAACTCTCTATTTCCACGCACGGGAACGCACCTCCCCCGACCACTGAGGACATGGCGACGGCTTCGCACGTTACACCGGCGGCCACCAGGGTCGTGGCCACCGCTTCGGCCCGTTTCCTCAAGGCCTCCGGAGTGGCTGCGAGCATGGCCAGCACCGGAATCTCCTTTAGGGCGCTGTCAGGATCTCGATACAGCTGAAGAGTGGCTTCTAGTCCAGCCAGAGCCATTTTGTCGACTCGAACGGCTCGGCACAGCGGATTCTTGCGCATCTGATCGATCCACTCAGCTTTGCCCAGAAGGATCCCGGCCTGGGGGCCACCCAAGAGCTTATCCCCCGAAAACACCACGATGTCCGCGCCGGCGGCCAGGCTCTCGGTCGGTCGGGGCTCCGGCGGAAGGCCCAATCGCTCCGGATCGGCCAAGAGGCCCGAGCCCTGATCGTGCACGACCGGCACTCTGAGTTCCGTTCCCAGACCCACGAGTTCCTCGAGTGAAGCCTCCTCCGTGAAACCCGTAATGCGGAAGTTGGAGCAGTGTACCTTGAGGATCAGCGCCGGGTCACTCTTCGCAGCCGCGGCCCGATAATCCTCGAGTCGGGTCCGGTTGGTGCTCCCCACCTCCACGAGCACGGCGCCCGCGCTCTCCAGGATTTCCGGGATGCGAAAGCCCCCACCGATCTCGACCAACTCTCCCCGCGACACGAGGACCGTGCGCCCGAACGCCATGGTCGAGAGGGCCAGGATGAGAGCCGCCGCGCCATTGTTGCTCACGAGAGCCCCATCGGCCCCGCTCAGTTCTCGAAGAAGGGCTGTACAGTGGTCGTAGCGCGAGCCTCGCCCCCCCCCCTCCAGGTCGTATTCGAGGTTGGCATACCCACGTGCGACGCTGGCCATGGCGTCGAGCGCCGCGTCCGCGAGGGCGGCTCGCCCCAAGTTGGTATGTAGAATCACTCCGGTTCCGTTGACGACCGCCCGCAGTGATGGCGTGGCGGACACGAGGAGCCGCGCTTCCACTCCAGCGGCGTAGAACGCCGGGTCCTCCACATCCCCGCTGAGGGCTTCAGGGCTGGCCCCATCGCCGATTTCGCGGCGAACCCGATCGACTTCCGTCCGGAGGTGCTGGACTACCAGTCCTCTCGGGTGTGTCTCCATGAGGCTGAGCAACGACTCGGATTCGAGGAGCACCTCCAGGGATGGAATCAGGCGGCGGGCGTCACTCACGCTGCGACGCCTCACGAAGCACTTCGGCCGTGCCACCACCATCGGGGACGCCATTGATGTTGGTCACACCCTGGACGGCTAACTCATAGGGTCGATCCGTGGCGAGGGTGTCTGCCAGCAGAAGATAAAGCACTTGCTTTGGGAGATCGCGGGCCCGCAAAAGAGCTGCGCTTCTCTGGCCCGGACGCACTGGAATCCTCGAGCCCGCTTCGATCTCGCTCGCGGCGACGGAGTCGCCGTCACTGAGGAGTGACTCGATCTGCTGCTGCTCGTCTTCAAATCGAATCGAGTCGGCAACGTACGAGGAATCCTCAATCGCATCCCGTCGCTCCAAGTAGTCTCGCTCATGCATGATCGTAACCACCTCAGCCGGGCCCAGTGAATCGGGTCCCAACGATGCCGATGCTCCAGCAAGCGACGAGGCGGGGTCGAGAAAATCATCGAACTCGACCGCCAGCGTCAGGGAGTCGACCAGGTCCACGCTCCTCACCATCGCGGCGGTCGTGTCCGGAGGGAGAAGCGCGAAATTCAAGAGCACGGTATCGGCCGGATTCAATACGTTCCGGCCCGTGGCGATGGGCTCGAGGCCGGTCGGCCCTCCGCTGCGATCCTGGTCCACGAACGCGGTGATTTCATATCCGCCGGACGGAACGTACCGGAGGGCGTAGACGCCCCTTTCATCGGTGAGGGCGATGTGGGTCGGGACCACTTGGTCGTCGGACGCCTCCACCCCGGGAGGACGCTCGGCGCGAGCCGTCACTCGCGCACCCTCGATAGGCTGGTCGGTAATCCGGTCGACGATGGTGCCGGCGAGTACCGTGGGTGTCATCTCGGCACCGGTTGAAAAGACGAATTCGAACGGGTCGACCAGGTTGTTTCCGAAGAGGTCCCGAACGACCGTCTGCACCGTCACGCGGTAGACTTCGTCGGGCAGGAACCCCCCCTCCATTCTCACACGCAACTCGCGGTTGGAATGGCGAACGGTCACTTCACCCGACTCCGGAGAAACGGTCACCGCCTGATCCAGCGGGCCTTGAGCCCCACTCTCGCTGATGCGTTCGTCGAAGACGATGCGGATCTCTTCGTCGAAGGCCAGGAGCACCTCGAATGTGTCCGGGAACGTCTCCATAACTTGTGGACCCGTCCGATCCTGGGGGCCACCGGGAGGCGCACCCTGATTGGCGCACGAACAAATCGAAAAGAGCCCGAGCGCCCATCCCAGCGTCACAGCGCCCCGTGCCGGACGAGGTCTAGTGTCCTGTTGAAGAAGTACCGTGGGTCGCGTTGCGGATGTCATGTCATCGGTGGTGGCGCTCAATCCACTGCGAGGGAGGAGAGCTTCCCCCGCAACTTGTTCGACTGCTCCTCGAAGCTGCGCTGCTTCTCGCGCTCCCGGTCCACGATTTCCGGAGGCGCACCCTTCACGAATCCGTCATTCGACAACTTGGTACGGGCACCCTCGACCTGTGCATCGAGGCGGTCGATTTCCTCTTTCAGCCGCTCGCGTTCCCGCGCCACGTCGATCACGCCTTCCAGCGGAATGAACACTTCCACACCGTTCTTGAGAACCGCGTGGGCGCCCACCGCACCGGCTCCGTCCGCTGGGTGCCCATTCCCTTCCCCGTTCAACTCACACGTCTCGACCTTGGCCAGTCGTTGAAGCGTGGTCCCTTGGTCCTCGAGCACCGCCTTGAACGCGCCCTCGACCGCACTCAGCTTGAGCGTGACGCCGCTCCCCTCGGGGACCGAGTATTCCTTGCGGAGACTGCGCACCTCAGTCACGAGTTCTTGAAGCTCGCCCAGGCGTCTCTCAGAGTCCTCGTCGACCAGCGTGGGGACCACCTCCGGCCAGGGCGCGACAATCAAGGCCTCCGGCCGATTGACTCCCGCGGGCCACGGTAGCCGTTCCCACAGGGCGGACGTGACAAAGGGGGTGAGCGGGTGCAGCAAGCGAAGGACGCCGTCGAGCACCGCCACGAGTGTGGCCCGCGCCGCCTGCAAGCTGTCGTCCCCGGACTTCCCCATCATTCGGGGCTTTACCAGCTCCAAATACCAATCGGCGAAATCTCCCCATACGAAGTGATAGAGCCGGTCCGACACGTCGTGGAGTCGAAAGCGCTCGAGTCCCTCGCTCACCTCCTCGGTCGTCCGTTGGAGGCGCGACAGAATCCAACGGTCCTCGAGCTCCAGTGAGCCGCCTACGTCGGCCACGGTGGGGACGGGATCGTCGCCCAGCGACATTAAGGCGAAGCGACCGGCGTTCCAAAGCTTGTTGGCGAAGTTGCGGCCCGGCGAGAAAGACGCTTCGAGGTCCTCGTGATCGAGTTGGATGTCCGTTCCGACGGCCGCCGACGAAAGGAGCGCAAACCGGAGGGCGTCCGCGCCAAAGAGGTCGACGACTTCGAGGGGATCGACGCCGTTGCCGAGGGACTTCGACATCCGACGCCCCAGCTTGTCCCGGACCGTGCCGTGCAAAAATACCTGGGTGAAGGGCGCTTCTCCCATGAACTCGTATCCGGCCATGACCATGCGGGCCACCCAGAAGAACAGGATATCCGGATTGGTCACCATGTCGTGCGTGGGGTAGAACGCCCTGAGGTCCTCCGTCTCCTCCGGCCACCCAAACACGGAAAAGGGCCACAACCAGGAGGAGAACCAGGTGTCGAGCACGTCCGGATCCTGCTCTAGATCCGTGCCGCCGCACGATGTGCACTGGTCGGGATCATCCCGTGCGACGATCGTGGCCTCGCAGGACTGACAGTACCACACCGGAATGCGGTGACCCCACCACAGCTGTCGCGAGATGCACCAGTCCCGGATGTTCTCCATCCAGGCCTCGTAGACCTTCTTCCAATGCGACGGGGTAAAGGAGATGGTCCCGTTCCTCGACGCCTCGAGCGCAGGCTCAGCGAGGGGCTTCATGCGCACGAACCATTGTAGACTCAAGCGCGGCTCCACGACGGTGTGGCAGCGATAGCAATGAGGTACTGAGTGACGGTGGACCTCCTCACCGCCGTAGAGACTGAGCGCCTCGAATTCGGCGACGACCCTCCTGCGTGCCTCGAATCGATCGAGCCCGCGGAACGCCTCCGGCACCTCCTCATTCATCGTCGCTTCGTCCGTCATCACGTCGAGTATCGACAGGCCGCTCCTCTGAGCCATCTCGAAGTCGTTCGGATCGTGCGCGGGCGTGACCTTCACCATACCTGAGCCGAACCCTGGATCCACCAGCTCATCCGCGATGATCGGGATGGTCCGCCCAGTGAGGGGGAGTTCGACGTCGGCGCCGACCAGAGCAGCGTAACGCTCGTCCCTGGGGCTCACCGCCACGCCGGTGTCCCCGAGCATGGTTTCGGGCCGAGTCGTCGACACGGTGATGTACCACCGCCCGTCTGGAAATTGGCCGATGGCGGACTCTCCGCCGGACTCTCCTGCCGCCACCTGGGCCGCTTCGGCAGCTTGCGCGGCACTGTTCTGCGCCGCTGCAGCAAGCGGATACCGCAAGTGGTAGAGCCTTCCCTCGGACTCCTCAGCTTCGGCCTCTTCGTTCGAGAGCGCGGTCAGGCAACGGGGGCACCAATTGATGATGTACTCCCCCCGGTAGATCAGATCCTTCTCGTAGAGGCGCACGAAAACCTCGCGGACCGCCTTGCTGAGCCCCTCGTCCAACGTGAAGCGCGTACGCTCCCAGTCGCAGCTCGCCCCGATCACCTTGAGCTGCTCCAGGATCTGGCCCCCCTTCCCCTTCACGTGCTCCCAAACCCGTTCGACGAAGGCTGGGCGACCCAGGTCGTGCCGCGTGCTCCCCTCCTTCGCCAATCTCCTTTCAACGACGTTCTGCGTCGCGATCCCCGCGTGGTCGGTCCCGGGTACCCAGAGTGAGGCGCGACCTTGCATTCGCCGCCATCGGACCAGCACGTCCTGGATCGTGTTGTTGAGACCGTGACCCATGTGAAGCACGTCCGTCACATTGGGGGGAGGGATCACGACGACGTACGGCTCCTGGCCGTCGGACTTCACCGACCCGGGATCGACGTGGAAGTACCCGGCCTCACTCCAGGAACGGTAGAGAGGCTCTTCGATGGTCTTAGGGTTCAAGCGCGGTGGCAGCGCGTCGGCCACGGTCGCTCCTATCATTGGGGGAATCCTATCTGCCGGGAGTACCGGTCGTGTCGGACGCTTCGGTCGCTGGGGACGCTTCGGTCACCTCAGGTGCTGCGGGTGCGGCGGCGGTCTCGTCCCGAACGCGCTGTCGCCGCGTCCGAATGGCTTCGGCGCGTTCTCTCCAACTCGATCTCAGCGCTTGAGTGGCGGCGCCGTTGAGGATGTCCTGGTCCTCCCATGCGCGGCGCGCGGCCGCCTCTCGTTGCAAGGAGTTCCCGCTGAAGTAGAACGGCAGTGGAAGCGTGATGTCGCCCAGATGGAGTTGTCCCGGCGAGACGCCCCACCTTCGCCCCTGGTCATCGGTCGTGGTCCAGTCGGTAAGCGCATACTCGGCAGCGACGACTTCAGCTACCGAGTCGGCCCACTCCTCGAGTCGCCCGGCCAACTCGAGTTCCATCCTCTCGGCCTCGGTGAGCTCGAAGAGTTCCGGCATCGCTTCACGCCAGAGTCGAGTGTCAGAGCTCGTCACCCGCAAGACTTCGGCGGCACTACGACCCCTCCGGAGCTCATCGAGATCGAAATCTCCCGAAACAGGGGGGCCGACATTGGAGACCGACGGCGCTTCAGCGGTCGGCTCAAGAAGCTCCTCAGGGGGCTCAGGGGTCAAGGCGGGAAGCGCGATCTCCAGCACTCGTACGACTCGCATGTTACTCGTAAACCCAGAAGCCGACTGCACGGCTACGGGCGTCTCCCCGGGGCCCCATTGGGTGACGACCACCCCATAGAGCAGGATGACAACGAGGTGGAGGACAGCCGAAGCACCGATCCCTACAGCGAGGGCGCGTCCAGCGAGGGCGCGTCGGTGCGCCATGCCGTAGTCTTTGTGCGCGTACCGCTCCGGAGAGCGGTCGGGCTTCATAGGCGCTTTCATCTCCGTACTAACCCCCCTTAGCTGGGCGGTTCCTCCCTAAGGAGCCCAAGGAACAGGGCCTTCTTACCCCACCACGAGCCTTCCCAACCGTGCAGCCGCCTCTCTCATCCGCTCCTCGTCTACGGTCAGGGCGATCCGGAAAAATCCCTCTCCTCCCTCACCGAGCGCGGCGCCCGGAAGCACGACGACCCCCTCCTCCTCCAGCGCCCGTCCGGCGAAGGCCAGCGAAGACCCACCGTCGGGTACCGGAACCCAGAGGTACATCGTGGCTTTCGGTTCAGTGACGGTGAATCCGGCTTGAACCAATCCCTCGACTGCCACGTCCCGGCGGGCCTGAAAGCGGGCCACGTTTCCCGGCACCCAGCGCTCGTACGTCGCAAGCGCAGCGGTTCCGGCAGCCTGGACCGCCTTGAAGACCCCCGTATCCATGAACGTCTTTACCCTCGTAAGGCTCTCGATTAGATCCGCGTTCCCGGCGACCCACCCCAGCCGCCACCCGGTCATGTTGTAAGTCTTGGAAAAAGAGTGAAATTCGAGCGCGACCCCGTCGGCCCCCTCAACCTCCAAGATGCTCGGTGGACGATAGCCGTCAAATGCGATTTCGCTGTACGCGTGATCGTAGACCAACACCGCATCCTGCTCCCGGCAAAAATTCACTGCGTCGCCGAGGTATGCGAGCGGCGCCGTCGCCGTAGTCGGATTGTTCGGATAGTTGAGATACATCAGTCGAAGGCGGGACCGCACATCGTCCGGGATTTCGTCGAGCGGGATCAGGAAGTCGTTCTCCGAACGCAATGGTACAAGGTACGCTTGCCCCCCGGCCAAGATGACGCCGCCCTGGTAGGCCTGGTATCCGGGATCTGGAATGACAGCGGCATCCCCCGGATCTAGAAAAGCCAGCGGTAGCTTGGCGATACCCTCCTTGGAGCCCATGAGCGGAAGGATTTCGGCGTAGGGGTCGAGGCTCACGCCGAAGCGTTTGTTCATCCACGTTGCGATGGCTTCCCGGAGGTCCGGCAAACCCACCTGAAAGGCGTACCGGGACATGCTTCGTTCCGACGCAGCCTCACCCAACCTGCGGACGGCCTCAGGGGGGGGATCCAGGTCGGCGTCCCCGACTCCGAGATCGATGACGTCGACGCCTGCGGCCTCCAGTCGCTTCCTGGCCTCTGGAATCCCGGTCAGCGGGTACCCGGGTAGGTTCTCAAACCGCCGGCTCCACTCAGGAGCCAACGTCCCCTTCTCCCTCGACCGGATTGCGGAGGATATCGAGGCCCACCAGCTCGACCTCCACTTCATCCCCGGGCGAAAGCGAGCCGACGCCCTCAGGCGTGCCCGGTGTCACGATGTCCCCCGGCTCCAGCGTCATGACGCGGGTGATGTAGGCGATGAGGTTGGGGATCGAAAACACCATGTCCGATGCCTGCGCCCGCTGACGCTCCTCGCCGTTCACCCGGGTGACAAGCGTGATCCCGGGAAAATCCTCGGAGGATACCGTAGACGCCGTGCCGATCGGGCAAAACGTGTCGAACCCCTTGGCCCTCGACCACTGGTCGTCCGCCTTCTGAAGGTCGCGCGCCGTCACGTCGTTCAGCGGGAGGACCCCGTCGACCACGCTCCAAGCCTCAGCCTCCGAAACGTGTCGAGCCCTCGTACCGATCCGTACCGCGATTTCCCCTTCGTAATCGACCCGCCCAACGCCCTGCGGCATCACGATGGCGTCACCCGACGCGATGATGCTCGACGGCGGTTTCAGGAAGATCAACGGCTCCGAGGGGACGGTACCACCAAGCTCAGCCGCGTGTGCATGGAAGTTCTTGCCCACGCATACGATTTTTGTGGGAGGAAGAGTCATTGAACGCGGGGCCCTACCGTCATTCCTCAACCGGCTGGGTGTGCAGCCATGTGCCAACCATCGCCCCCACCCCCGCTATGGTGAGAAACGCGGCAATTACGGCCCACCAGAAGCCGATATCGGAATGGCCGGCGGACCAACCGGCCGCAGAATCACCCCAAGCGAAACCCGCCAGAACAAGAATCCCGACACCCGCCATGATGCCCAAAACGCGAGCCATACGTCATCCGTCATGAAAGTACACAAGACCGGGTAAAACCCAGGCGACCAGCAGAATCTATGGTCGCAGCTATTCGCCAGCCACCCCACCCTCAGCATAGAACTCCCTGAGGAACCGGACCAGGTCGGTCCACGGTCCTTTTTTCATGGGAGCGGGCGGTAACGACTCACGGAGGTAGGTCCCGTAGCTCTTGTGGACGATGCGATCGTCGAGGATCAGTATCGCGCCGCGATCCTGGCGGGATCGCACCAACCGACCGAAGCCCTGCTTGAGCTTCAGCGCTGCGAGCGGAAGCACGAACTCACCGAACGAGCTTCCCCCCCGGCGTTCGATCGCCTCGATCCTCGCCGCGGTTATGGGCTCGGTCGGGACCTTGAACGGCAGCCGCTGAATGATGAGTCCCCTCAGGGCCCGCCCCGGTACGTCCACGCCCTCCCAGAACGATGCCGTGCCGAGCAGTATGCCCGACCCCGACTCGACGAAGCGCTCCAACAAGCGGGCCCGAGTGTCCTCACCCTGGACAAAGAGCGGCCATCGCACCGCCCCGTCCTCGCGCAATAGTTCCGAGACCCTGCGAAGCGCGCGATGGGACGTGAACAGCACGAAGGTCCCCCCGCCGGAGATGGTGCAGGCCTCCCGAACGACATCAGCCGTCGCCTCCTCGAACGCCCCACCGGGCTCATTGACGTCGGGAAGATCCGTTGGGACTATCAATAATGTTTGTTCGTCGAACTTAAAGGGCGAGTGTATGATCGACTCTCTTACCTCTAGTTTTACATCAGATTTGAATAGATCCTCATCTCTTAATCCGATCCGGCTCCGGAGGAAGTCGAAAGACTCCTTCGTCGCAAGGGTCGCGGAAGTCAGGGCGGCGGTGTCGACCCTTTCGAAGAGGTGCTCTCGGAGGAGGTCACCCACTTCGATGGGTGCGGAGGCGATCACGAGATTCCGGTTCTTTCCCCGAGCCTTGCCCCGCCACTCCAGCCAACGCACGAAGCGTTCCTCGCCCTCCTCAGCATCGAGAACGGTATTCAGCGTGAGGGCCGAGTCCATCAAACGACGTTCTCCACTTCGTAAGTCCAAGAGGCGTCCCTCCAACCCCTCAGCCAACGTGTCGTGGTCCTCCAGGCGCTCCCGTACATCGCGCAGTTCCCGTCCCAGTGCTCGAAATGCCGTGGTCACCCCATCGAGGCGCTCCCGTACGCCGGGGTGGGACACGGGCTCGGGCATCTCGGCAATACCGATCCGCACTGCGCCCATCGCGTCGAGGGGCAGAAGCGGCTCCAACGAGTCGAGGAACAGCGTAAGCTGAGCCCTGGCCTCCTCGAGCGCCGGACACACCCGCTCCTCGATCCGTGATCTCAGCTCCGTGGCGGGCTCTCGCTCCGTCCTCCCGGCCAAGGCCTCCTGCATCGCCGTGAGCACGCCCCGGCCGCGGCGATCCAGGCGGGCCAACATCCGGAACATTCCACGGCGCGTGACCTCCCGTCCGAGATGCGACGTGGCCGCGTCCTCGAGGTTGTGCGCCTCATCGAGAACCACATGCCGATACGCGGGGAGTACGGCGGAGGCCTTGTAGTTCTGTGTCGCGATTCGCACCGAGAGATCGGTGAATAGAAGGTGGTGGTTGGTGATCAACAGAGTCGCCGAGTTCGCCCTACGCCTAGATCGTTGGTAGAAGCAGGCCTGGTAATGTGGGCAGCGCGCGCGAAGGCAGATGTCGGCGTCACTCTTCACCTCGTCCCAAACGTCCTCGTTGGGCACGAACGCGAGGTCCGCACGGGATCCGTCCTCAGTCCGGCCGATCCAGTCGAGTAGCCCATCCAACTCATCGGCGCGATCGTCCGGAAAGAGAAGCGGGGCGGACTCCGCTGCCAACATGGCCCTCCGAATGGAGATGTAGTTCCCCCTGCCCTTCACGAGCTCCCAGTCGACTTCTTCTCCGACGAGCTTACGCACCAGAGGCAGGTCCTTGCCATCCAGTTGCTCCTGGAGGTTGATCGTGTTGGTGGAGATCACCGTTCGTTCCGCATTCTGCAGCGCCCACTCCGCGGAGGGGATGAGGTAGGCCAGCGATTTGCCTGTGCCCGTGCCCGCCTCGACTAGCGTGACGCCCCCTCCATTATACGCCTCGGCGACTCGACGAAGCATGGCACGCTGCCCTGGACGGTCCTCGTACGCGGCATGCTCCTGGACGAGCGGTCCCGTCGGGCCGATCAACGCCTCGAGTCGATCGATCTCGAGCGGCTGAACTACCCGCGGCTTGGGGGGTTCGACGACGACAAACAGCCCTTCGGCGGCGTTGTCGGTGATCGCGCTCCCGATGCCCGATTCGTACAAGCGGGCGGCGACACTCAAATCCGCGTCGGAGGGCTCCAATTCGCCGGAGGGATGGTTGTGGATCATGACCGAGCCCTCCTCCGCATCTCGGGCGGCGGCCAGCACCGCCGCGCTGTTCCCGCGCGCGACCGCCCTGGGCTCCACCAGCATCCGATCAGGATCGACTCGAGCAAGGAAGCACACTTCCCGACCACCAGCCTTCCCCACTTCGACTCTAATTTGTTCCGCAGCCGAAGGTGACAGACGCAAGTCGGACGGGGGTGCAGACGGTTGGGCGGGTTCCTGCTGAGCGTTCACGGAGGGTCTCTCAGTTCAATAGACCTAGAAGGCTACAGCCTTCTAGGTCTTGAGCTGCTGCTTCCTGGCCGCTGGAAAGAGGACATTGTTCAAGATGAGCCGATACCCGGGAGAGTCGCGATGCAGGTCGAGATCCGTGGGTGGATCCCCGATCTGATGCTCCGGATCTTCGGGATCATGCCCGCCGAAGTAGGTCCACGTCCCTTCCCCGAGGTTTCCGTGCACGTACTTCGCGATATCACCGTCCTTCGCCAGCACGATCGTGCCGGGCTTGAGCCGATCCGTCCGGAAGGAGGTCGTGAGTCCGTAAAAGTCCGGAATCACCGCCACGTGATTTTGCGTCAGCATAGCGGGCACCGGATCGAATTTCGCTGAGAAGTCGAAGATAGTGAACACCCCGAGATCCAGGCGCCACGGCGTGTTGACTTGGTGCGCATCGATGTCGCTGAAGGCGTTCACGGACGGAGCAACCTGCACCACGCCATCCCTGAAGCCCATCGTGAGGTCCCATTCCATCTTGCTCGTCGCGTCCGGATCGGGCGGCGTCCCGTCCGCATACGAAGCTGCGATGTCGGTGTGCTCGGCGCCGAGCGCGAGCTCTAGCGTCTCGGTCGCGGAACACATCGCCAACAAGAATCCGCCGTCTTCCACGTACTGGCGGAGCTGCTGGGCGACGCCCTTCTTGAGGTCGGGGACAGTCGCGAACCCCAGCCGATCGGCCATCTCCTCGTTCCGGGCCACCTCGTCTTGGAGCCAATCCGACCCGGCGTAGGTGATGAAGAACTTGGAGTACTGCCCGGTGAAGTCCTCGTGATGCAGGTGTAGCCACTCGAAGTCGTCCAGTCTCCCCCGAACGACGTCTTCGTCCCAAACCGTCTCATAGGGAATCTGCGCGTATTCGAGCGCCATCGTGACGGCGTCGTCCCATGGCGTGCTATTGGGAGGCGTATAGATCGCCACCTTGGGTGCCTTCTCCAAGACGACCGTCTCCATGTTCGAATCGGCGATCACCGCGCGAATCCCTGCGATGTCGGCACCGCTCACGGGCTCGGTGGTGATGCCCCGGAGGGCCGCCTGGCGGCGTAAACCCTCCATGTCGGGCAACAGGAAGGACCCGCCGCGGTAGTTGAGCAGCCACTCCGCCTCTCCGTATTGTTCGAGAGCCCAATAGGTCAGGCCGTACGCCTTGAGATGGTTCTCCTGGGCGCGGTCCATGGGCACGAGCAGCGACTGGGCGACTCCAGGTAGCGGCGAGGCCAGGAGCATGACCGACGCGACCCGAAACATCCTCACGAGTCGACCCCTCATGAATCGACGCCTCGCTGAAGTCGCTGTAACTCACGGCGGGCCGTGGGTACGATCGCGCTGTTGGGCTGACTCAGAATGAGGTCCTCCAAGAGCCGAATCGCCTCGTCTACGCCAGCGGGAGCGGCTCCCTTGAAACGTGCGAGTTCGAGCGTGGCCTCCGGTGCCTCGGCGGAGAACGGGTGATCTCGGACGATCCGCCCCCTGAAGTCCGCCGCCGTCTCGGGCCCACTCCCTCCGTCGGCGATTCGGGCTCCCATTGCGAGTAGCGGCGGTCTCTGGTCCCGCGGCACGGCATCGATCGCCATCTCCAACTCAGACAGCGCCAGATCCGTGCGTCCGTGATGGGCCAGGACGGCGCTCCGTATGAAAGCGTCGAGGGATTCTCCTTCGAGCCGGTCGAGGAGGCTGAGGAGCTCGATGAGTTCCGTAGCCACTCCGGGGGCGACACCGGCGAGGGCGTCCTGTAGGGCGCCCCGGCCTGGTTCGACCTCCCCGGCGGCCAGGTAGAGGTAACCACGCTCGAGAGCGCTCCTAGGGCCGGGCACGCCCGCCAGAAGCGATCGCGCGCCCTCTCTGTCCCCCTCGGCATCGAGCTGCACTGCCAACGTAACCGCCAACTCATCCAGTTGGGGCGCGTCGGGAAACTCCTTGGCGAACGCCGCCAGCGACTCCTTCACGTCCGCTCCCGCCCATTCGATCCCGAGCCGGATGATCTCGGCGAGCGCCTGTCGCCGATCGGCGCTGCGTTCAGGGAGAGCGTCGGCAATCGTCTGCTGGGCTTCGAGGGCTCGGACCGTGTCCCCGATCGCCATGGCTACGACCGTGATGCGCTGATCCAGAGCTCTGATTTCCTGGTCTTCGTCGGCGTCTTCCCGGAGGGCCTCGTAGGCCCAGAGCGCCACGCCCATGGCGGCGACCTGCTGAGCCTGTCGCGCGAGAGCCGTCAGAAAGCCCCGGCGCGGCCGGTCCACCAACTCGACCAGGGCGATCTCAGCCAGGTTCCTCGCCTCTCCAAAGGCACCGGCTTCGAGGGCGATTCGGGCGCCAGCCCGAAGACGAGCCTCAGTCGTCGGCCGACTCCGTAATCGCTCGAGAAGAGGCAGCACGAGTGTTCCCTCGTCTTCCTTGATCTCGCCTATTCTTCGCATCACTGCCGATACCGAGGACCCGTCGTTTCCGATGACTGAGGCCCACTCGAGGACCGCCTCCTCCATGCGACCAAGATCTTTCAAATAATCTCCCGCCTCCATAGCGAAAAGCGACGGCCGTCCGAGTTCGGTCCTAGCCCGCTGCAGGACGGAGAGGGCTATCTCAGGACCGAAGGCCTGAGCAAAGACGATGGATACCTCCCGATAGGGCTCAGAGGACGATCCCGCCCTGTCCATCCAATCCTCGGCCGCGTCCTCGAGCGCGTCCTCGTCGTCGATCTCGGTAAACGCTCGCAACTGGACCAGCCTGGGACCTGAGGCGTTCGGCTCGATGTCCGCATACGCCTCCGCGAAGGGCAGAATTTCGCGAATGCGGTTCTGCGCCCGAAGGACTCGCTCTAAGGCAAGGATGCCGCCGGTGGAGGTGGGTCGCTGGTCCATGAGGCCCCGCAGGGTCTCCTCTGCGGCCGCTAGGTCACCGGAAGATTCCTCAATGTTCGCGGTCCGCAGCAGGCGCGTCTCCAACAACGGGTCGTCTTCCTGCGCATGGACCGCAACGGGCCGAAGAAGGGCCAAGCAGAGGACACCTACACTCCATCTCGACTCGGAGATTCTCACCGGGTCGCGCCTTGCGGTCCACCACGCCGCTCCGCCCGATTGAGCCGCTCGAAGTACTCCAGCACCATCTGTCGTTGAGCCGGGGCGAGCCGCTGGAGTTCCTCGGCAGAGGGGGGCTGAAAGCGCAACGCTCCCATGTCCTCCGGCGAGAGCACCTCGACTTCTCCGCGCTCAAACTCCCCGGGCGCGGAGGATTCACGCTCATCCGAAAACTCTTCCTTCTCCAGGCTTCGGCCTGCGTCCAGAAGCCGGTGGAAGAGCCTCTCTTGCCGCTGAAGGGTCTCCATGTCGAGCGTCTCCCCCGCGAGCCGCTCGGCCAGTGCTCGCGCCTCCTGGGCCAGGGCTTGGAGATCGCCCAGGGGTTGAGCTTGGTCCGGCGGCCGATCCGCGAGCTCACTGAGTTGCCCGGCGATCTTTTCTTGGCTGGCGGCGGCCCCTTGAAGCTGGTTCGACTGCGCCTGCTGCCCCAGGTTCATGGGAGTGATCTGCCCGGTTCGGTGATTCACGGAGCCCTGTTGCTGGGCAATCTGCTGAAGCTGCTCGGTGACCTCATTCCCAGACTGGCCCTGCGGGCCTCGTCCTGGGACCTTGGCGGCCGACGCAGCCATGATGGCAGCTTGATTGAGCGCTGCGACCGCCTGTTCCGCGGCGCTGGCGGGAGAGGGCGTGTCTCCCCGCTGACTTTCCAATGCATCGAGGGTCTGCTGAATGGCCTCCATGGCCTGACCTATTTGGCCTGCGACCTCATTGCTGCCTTGACCCGCCGACGTCTGGCCCGCAAGTTGGTCGGCCATGTTTCGAACGCCTTGGAGCAGCGCCGCCTCATCGCGACCCATCTCCGCGAGTTCCTCTGGATTCGCCCCACGCATCCCTTCCTGTAGGGCCATCTGTTCACGAGCGAGCGCCAACGCATCCGTGGCCGCCTGTCCCAGCGCCTGCTGACCAGCCTCCGCGTTCTGCTGGGCCATTTGTTCCTGTCCCTGCTGAAGCTGCTGGGACACTTGATTCATCGCGTCAGCTGCTTGTTGCGCAGTTTCAGACGCCTGCTCGCGCTGGCCGTTCCGCGCTTGCTGCGCGGCCTCAGACATCGACTGCTGCGCCTGTTGGCTCTGGTTTTGGGCTTGCTCCACAGCATCACGCGCCTGCTCTTCCCCCGCCTCTGCCAACCGCTCCTGTAAATCGTCGAGCGACGCGTTCAGATCCTGCGCGCGAGCCTCCAACGCCTCCTGCTGCTCGGCTCTCAGCTCGGGAGAGTCTCCCTCCTTCATGGCGTCGGCCAACGCCTGCTCCTGCTGCGCGAGTTCCTCCGCCTCCTCGGCGGTCGCCCGGAAGTCCTGTTCCATTGCGGCCCGCTCGAACTCCTCGATCGCCGCTTCAAGCCGATCACGAAGAGCTTCTTGATCCCCCGCCAACTGCTCGAGCGCCTCTTCTGCATCGTCGCCGGTCATCTGATCGAGCTGTTCGGCGAGATCCGCGAGACGCTCCTCAAGACTCTCCGGTGCCAACTCATCCAGGAGCCTCTGGAGCTCCTTGATCTCCTCCTGGAGCTCCGGATCAGCGAGTCCCGTCGCCTCCAGAGCCCGATTGAGCTCGGCCATCTCCAATTGGAGGGAGTCCAGCGCAGCCAGAAGCTCCTCCTGGGCCTCCAGAGCCTCCCGGACGTCCTCCTGTTGGTCGAAGTTCAGACGCTCCCCGTCTTGCTCTGTACGGCTCTGGCTCTCAGGGTCACGCTGACTCGAGAGCTCACGTTCGAGTTCTTGCGTCGCCGCACTCCGCTCGTCCGCCTGGTCCGCCAACTGCTCCACACCGCGTGCCGCGTCATCCAAACGCGCTTGGGCTTCCCGCCTCAAGTCGGCAGCGGTGGGCGGTCTGAGTACGTACTCGCGCGTCTCACTCACATTGGGGAGCGGAGCGTTGTCCACCGCCCTCGCGAAGTACCGGATGGTGTCCCCGGGGAGCAGCTCCCAACTCGTGAGATCGATGATCGGCCGAAGCAACGCCCCGCGAGTGCCTCCGACGGTGATCAGCTGTTGGGCGGGAGCCATCCGGTCCCCGAAAGCGGTCACCCGATAGACCACCAGCTCCAGATGGTCCAACCCGTAGTCATCCGCCGCTTCCAGAACGAGGGGCTGCCGGAGTGAAACCGGAAGTAGCGTGTCTCGCCCCGGGAGCAGCACCGAAATGTTGGGGGCGGAGTCGGGGACCATGATGAGCCCCAGAGGCGGCGGGAGGACTTCCGCCGGTTCGCCGTCGACACCGATGAACCGCCATTCGTACAGACCGCTCGCGCGTGGCGTCCACTGCCCCTCGAAGGTGGAGCCAGCCACACTGAGTGCTGGGCCCGTTTCCTCGTCTGCCTCCCCCTCTCCTTCAAGACGCTCCAGTCCGGCAGAAAGGAGGGGACGGCTGGCTTGTCCTTCGAAGGAAAATACGCTCCCCACCGGGATGCGGAGCGGAGGCACCACCACACCGTATTCCTCGGGCGGACGGCCCGTGTGCGGGGGGAAGGCGATCCGCACGATCAAGTCGCCTACCAAGAGCGGATCCACCGGCTGAAGCTCGTAGCGGGGCGAAATCGCTCCATCCGGAGCCTGCACCCAATAGTCGGTTCGGGCAGTGACGTTGCGAAGCACGAACGATCCCCTGTCTCCGTCCAAATCGATCGTCTCTTCGAGGGCGATGTCTCCGGCGGCCTGCCAGTGAACGGTCACCGTCGTCCTTCCCGGCGCAGACACTTCCATTGGCACATCGGAGCCCCGTAGGACTTCGACGGTTCCTGGAGTCACGACGAGCGCCGGCAGAGTCGGGCCTGCCATCAGCTCGAACGGCCTCGCCAAGCCCGCCCACGCCATGAGAGATCGTCCTGGCGCCACAACCGTGAGGACGACGACGAGCGGCATCAGGACCATGAGCCCCAGCGCCCCGCGTCGCATCCACCGTCCCACCTCATGCGTCATCCGTCCCGCGAGGTCCCGACGCTCATGAAGGTACCCGAGAGCATTGTGTGCGGCCTGATCGGCCAGACTCGACGACACGCCAGCCGGAAGCGTTCTGGCCAATTCCAGGGATCCTGTGAGGACCCCCGGTGCCATGCCGACCTCGCGCTCGATGTCGTTCGTGATGTTCCGCTCACGGAGCCACGATCCGGCCAACTTCCGATGCACCAGCCAGGAGGACACGCACAACCCCACGATCAGCCCGTCGATGAGCAGCGGAGCCAACGTTCCCTGTCGCCAACCCTCTGGAGACACGACCAACCAAGCAAGCACCAACGCACCGGTCAAAGCAGCGCCGAACCACAGGCCGAGCGCTAAGCGAGCTCTCCCGAGCAGATGCGTCCTGACACCCTCGACGATCCTGGTGACGCTGGCCGGTGCCGGGCTCACGGGACCATCTGGCTGAGGACGTACAGATAGAGGTTCACACCCATGCGGAGCGCCGATTCGCGGACATCTGGCGCGTCATCGTGGACGTCAGGATCCTCCCAGCCATCACCGAGGTCCGACTCGTACGTGTAGAAAACGACCAGCCGTCCCCCGTGGAAGATGCCGAAGGCCTGGGGTGGCTCTCCATCGTGTTCATGAATCTTGGGCAACCCCTCAGGAAAGTCGTACATCATCCGAAAGACGGCCTGCTCCGGCGGAATCTCGGCGAGTTCGTACTCCGGGAAGATCAGCGCGATTTCTTCGCGAAACGACTTGTCCATCCCGTAATTGTCGTCGGCGTGGAGGAAGCCACCGGCCAGGAGATACTCCCGAAGGGCCGTCCGCTCCTCAGGCGAGAAGCGCACGTTCCCGTGCCCGGTCATATACAGGTAGGGATGATCCCTCAGTGACGGATCCAAAGGGCGTACCGTCTGTGGCGAAGCCGACACCGGGAGTCCCGTTCGTTCCCGAATGGCCGTGAGGAGATTCGGCAGAGACGACGGGTTCGCATACCAATCCCCGCCACCCTCGTACTGCAGACGAGTGACGGTGAGAACCGAATCCGGCGCCACGCCCCACGGGCTGACAAGGGGCGGCAGGCCAAAGTCGACATGGGGCCGGACGCCCGCGCCGGCCGACATAAGAGCCGCTAGAAGAAGAGTGAGCATGACGAACGCATCCCCCGTGCTTCCTGCACTCCGTTGGCGATGGCTCGCTTCAACCCGACTCCTCTGATTCGTCCTCAAACGAGTGGACTACGTCGTACGCGGCGTTCTTTGCAATACCGAGGCGGGAGGACACTTCTCGCGCAACTCGGCTCAGAGTGAGGCCTTCGTCGAGAAGGGCCCGCGCCAACGCTCGGGCGGCCGCCTCGTCGACCTTGTCCGTCTCCTCAGCCGGGGACCGCGGGGACACCACTACGGTCACTTCTCCCCGCGCCTTGTTCTCCGCGTAGTAGCGTGCGGCTTCCGCCATTGTTCCCCTGTAAAACTCTTCATGAATCTTGGTCATTTCCCGTGCCACGACAACCTGGCGATCCGAAGCCACGAGCGCCACGAACTCCTTTAAAAGATCGGCCAAACGCTCCGGGGATTCAAACACGACGGAGGTGTGTTCCGCGAACGCGATGTCGTCGAGCAAAACCCTCCGGTCCTTGGCCTTCCGCGGCACGAATCCGTGGAACGTGAAGGGAACGGTGGCAAACCCGGCCCCCATGAGTGCCGAAAGGATCGCCGATGGGCCGGGCACGGGGACCACGGTGTGTCCGGCGTCCAACACCGCCCGTACGAGCCTCTCCCCCGGATCTGAGAGCAGCGGTGTGCCGGCATCCGACACCAGGGCCAGATCATCACCGGCATCCAAACGCGCCATGACCCGCAGGATTCGTGAGGCTTCATTGTGTTCGTGCAGCGAAGTCAGCGACGCGCTGAGTTCGTAACGCTGTAAAAGTTTTCGGGTTCGACGCGTGTCCTCAGCCAGAATGCCGTCGACAGTCCCGAGGATCTCAATCGACCGTGGCGAGGCGTCGGAGAGGTTGCCGATCGGCGTGGCTACGATGTAGAGGGTGCCCATGCGGGCAGTATAGCAGGAAGAGCCCGCTAGCGATTCCGGTGCTAGGCCCTACATGTGCTCCTTGATCTTCGCCTCGAGCGTCGGGCGCGGCACTGCCCCGACCACCGTGTCCACGTGCTGGCCGTCCTTGAAGAACAACACGCTCGGGATCGAACGCACGGCGAACCGGACTGTCACACTAGGATTCTGGTCGACATCCAACTTTCCGACCGTGACGCCATCGTCCGCGTACTCGTCAGCCAACGCCTCCACGATAGGCGCGACCATGCGGCACGGGCCGCACCACTCAGCCCAAAAATCGATCATCGTAAGGCCAGTGGCCCCCTCGATGGTCTCCGCAAAATTCTGATCCGTGATTTCCATAATATTTCCGTTCACACCCATCACTCGATCTCCCTGTACCTTCAACGGGCCGGACCTACCATCCGGCCCAAGTGTGTCCACTCCGACTGCACCTATAAATCCTCTACTGTACTGACCCATGAACGGTTTTCCGCTCGACCACGTCGGCGTCGCAGTTGCGTCCATTCAAGAGTCCGCGGCGACCTTCGAACCCATCACCGGGGCCACTTGTTCCAGCGTCGAAGAACTGCCAACAGAAGACGTCAACGTCGCCTTCGTCGGATTCATAGAACTCATCGAGCCGAGATCCAGCGCCAGTACCGTCGCACGCTTCCTCGCCAACCGCGGACCCGGCGTTCATCACATCGCCTACCGGGTGCCCGACCTTCTCGCCACTCTCCAAGATCTAAACACTCGAGGGTTCCAACTCATCGACAAGGAGCCCCGCAGGGGCGCCCGAGGGTACCTAGTGGCATTCGTTCATCCCAAATCAACCGGTGGGACCTTGGTCGAGCTGGTGCAACACAGTCCCTGACCGCACGAACTCAGCCCCATCAGGCCTCCGTGATCTTTACCAACTCGATCACGTTGACAAGCCACCGATTGGGTGATTCCAACACCACCGTAAATCCGACGTCCCGCACCGTCGTGCCCTGGGGCAGCCTCAAGTACACACCGATCCGGTTGCTCGGTACTTCCGCTCCTAGCACCATACGCTCCGAAACAATCTCATAGTCGCCGTGCTGGAGGATCTCGGCAATCACGTTCATTCGCAGTTCGACTTTCTCCCTGCTCCCGGAGTCTGCGATGGGTCCATCGTTGTTCCCGAACAGGCGCGACATCGTCTCGAGATCCCGAGTGTTGGCGGCCTGTAAAAACCGCTCTACCGTCAAAGCGGGAGCGACCGGCAACCGGGATTGGTTCATGACCGTCTGACTGGTACACGCACCGACCGACACGAGCATACCGAACAGAATGGGCAGACGTTTCACCAGTCGGACTCCGGGTACGAGGCAACTTCGTAGCGCTCGAAATGATGGTTCACGGCGTTATCCGAGCGGGCTGAGAGCGTCAAGTTCGAGGCTGGGGCAGGCGCCCTCCCGCCACCCGCTTCAGGAGGGTTCCGCCGGCAATGGACTCGTCCAGCGTACGGCGATTCAATAGGGAGATCTGCTCGTCGCTTGCGGTGGAAGGATACCGGCCAATGAATTGTCGCAGAGTCATTCTCGACGGAATTTGAACGATTTCGATACGCGCCGGCTCGACTTGGAGGACGTCGGGATCGGTCACGGGGCGGAAGCTCCGGATGCTCCCGAGCACCGCGCTCTGGTAGGAACCCCACTCAGAAGCGACCGCATAGCCCAGCAGGCGGAAGACCGCCCCCCCGTGCTGGACAAAGAGGACCGCGCCCCGCAGTCCACCCTCTTCCGTATCGGCCGCAAAAGACGCCTCCCACGCCGAACTACCGTTGACGGTCGTTCCGCGAGAGTCTCTCCCGCGAATTTCGTCCTCCCTCAAGAAGGCGGAGAGCGCACTCTGCGCATCGGTCTCATCCACCTCCACCGTCAGAACGATCAAGGCCGTCTCTTCCGAAGAGATGGCGCTCACCTGGGATTTCTGGTTCACGGTGGTCCATCCCCCGGGGAAATCGAGGGCGAACGCCATGTCCGGGTGATAGAACGTCTCCTCTTCGAAGAACCCCTCCCTCGGGTTCTGACCGAACGTCATGCCGTCGAGGCTCCGCAGGTACTCTTCACCGCGCCGGGTATACGCTGAGAAATCCTGTCCCGTCGCGGCGATGAAACCACGGATGTCCTCCTCGCGGCTTACGGGATCGGGGTGGCTCGTGGCCCACCCCGGAACGCTCCCCGCTCCCGCCCCCACCAAGGCGAGCGTCTGGAAGACGCCGACCAGAGCGTTCGGATCGTATCCGGCCTGCGCCATGTACCGCACCCCGAGTTCGTCCGATTGGGACTCGTCTCCTCTGCTGTAACGCAGGTTGAGGAGTCCCAGACCCGCCGACAACACGCCTGCCACGGAGGCCACGTCTGAGGACAGAACGGACCCGACGTCCAAGCCGATCTGCTGTAGCTGCTGGCGGCTCATCTGGCTGGCGGAGTGGCGTGCCGTGACGTGCCCGATCTCGTGGCCGATGACCCCGGCGAGCTCAGCCTCAGAATTCAGGGTGGCCATGATGCCCCTGGTTACGAAAATGAATCCGCCCGGAAGCGCGAAGGCGTTCACCATCGGGTCATCCACCAGCTTGAACGACCAGGGCAATTGGGGACGCTCCGAAAGGGAAGCCAACTCGTTCCCGATGTCGGTGACCGCGCCTTGAAGCTCGTCGGACTCGTACAGCCCAAAGGACTCGGTAATGGACCCGTCCGCCTCGCGACCCATCTCGATTTCCTCGGCCTCACTGATCAGGATGAGCTGGCGCTGGCCCGTGGCCGGGTTCACCGCGCACCCGGTCGCGGTCAACATGGGTGAAGCCACCCAAAAGAATGCGAATACGAGATTCTGGACCCGCTTCCGGACGCGTGTCATGAGGCTCTTCTCCTGCCTGAATCAGTCTTGCCTGGAGTGCTCAAACATAAGGCTGAAAATACGTTGGTGCGATACCGAAACCCGGGATCGTATCTTCTTGACGGGCGATGCGGGCTCCACGAGGTTCTGCTCACCGTCGGGCTTACCGACGAACCCCTCAGTGTTAGCGATGAGTTAGCGATGACACGACCACGCATCATTGTCTTCATGGTCTCCACGACCCTGTGCTGGTCCTGTGGTAGCGGCGCGACCGATGTACCGGAGGACACGGCTGGGCGAGATGCCTTCATCGGGGCCTACCTGGACCTGCGCACCGCGGCGCTGGAGTCGGGAACAGCCGACTTCGGGGATGAGGCTCGCAACAGCATTCTGGCGGTGCATGACGTCACCGGGCAGGATCTGCTCGACTTCATCGATATCCATGGAGAAGATGTCGAGTTTATGAATGACCTTTGGGCCGAACTCGAAGTGCGTATGAGCGAGCGCATGGAACAGAACACGCCCGATGAAGAAAACGAAGGGGCCGACGGAGCTGAGGAGATCGAAGATGGGGATGCCGGAGTTTCGCCGTAGTTTCAGCGGGGCTCCATGGGAGTCACACCGTAGGGTACTGCCGGTCGTTGCGGGCCGGGGATCGGGTGTTCGTCACAGGCACTGCACCCGTCGCGGAGGGTGGAGGCGTCCATGCCGTGGGGACGGCTATGGTCAGGCTATGCGCTACTTCGACATCATCAGAGAGGCTTTGGCTGCGCAGGGGGCCGAGCTCAGCCACGTGGTGCGCACCCGGATGTTCGTGACCGACATCGAGCGATGGGAGGAATTCGGTCGGACCCATCGAGAAACCTTCGGCGATCACCCTCCGACCACCACGATGGTCGAAGTGAGCCGCCTCATCGATCCGGACATGCTGATCGAGATCGAAGCGGACGCGATCGTCACCGACTGATGGGGCGACGGACTCGGCGCCTACTCCCACTCGATGGTTGCGGGCGGCTTCGACGAGACGTCGTAACACACGCGGTTCACGCCCACGACCTCATTCCCGATCCGGGATGAGATCCGCCCAAGAACCTCATGCGGGAACGGATACCAGTCGGCCGTCATTCCGTCGCGGGAGGTCACCGCGCGGAGGGCGATCACGTTCTCGTACGTGCGGTTGTCTCCCATCACCCCCACGGCCTGTACGGGGAGAAGGACCGCGAACGCCTGCCAGATCTCGTCGTACAATCCCGCCGATTTGATCTCGTCGAGATAGATTTCGTCGGCCTCTCGGAGCACGTCGAGTCGCTCCTTGGTCACGGATCCGAGAACACGGATACCCAACCCGGGACCGGGGAACGGGTGCCTGCGTATGAACTCCTCTGGTAGCCTGAGCTCCCGGCCGACCTGCCGCACCTCGTCCTTGAAGAGTTCGCGAAGGGGTTCGATGAGCTCGAACGGCAGGTCATCCGGAAGACCGCCGACGTTGTGATGGGTCTTGATCGTCTGCGACGGCCCCCCTGTGGAAAAAGACTCGATCACGTCCGGGTAGAGCGTTCCCTGCACGAGATGAGTGGCCCCGGTGCCCTCCTCCGCAGCGACCCGACTGAACACGTCGATGAACACGTGGCCGATGCGCCTGCGCTTCTCTTCGGGGTCTTCGACCCCCGCAAGCGCCGCGAGGAACTCATCCGTCGCGTCGGCGACCACGAGACGGACCCCCATGTGCTTACGGGACGTGCGTTCGACGTCCTCCCGCTCGTGCTTTCGAAGGAGCCCGTTGTCGACGTGGATGCACGTGAGCCGGTCCCCGATCGCCCGATGCACCAGGGCAGCAGCAACGGACGAATCGACGCCGCCGGACAGCCCGCAGATTGCGGTACCGTCACCCACCGTGGATTGAATCCGTTCCACGGTCTCGTCTATGAATGCACCCGCGGTCCACGTGGGGCGACACCCGCAGATCCGAAGTAGGAAATTAGAAATGATCTCCTCGCCTCGCGCCGTATGGGCTACCTCAGGATGGAACTGAACCCCGAAGACGGGGCGCTCCTCATGCCGAAACGCCGCCACCGGCAGAGTCTCGGTCGAGGCGAGGGCACGGTAGCCCTCGGGAGCCTGATCGACGTGATCGGCGTGGGAGCACCAAACCTGCGTAGGCTCATCCGGCAGAAATCCATGGAACAGGTCCCCGGGCTCAGTCACGTTCAGTTCGGCACGGCCGTACTCCCGTCGTCCGACAGCAACCTGACTTCCCTCCAGCTGTGCGATCATTTGCATCCCGTAACAGATCCCCAAGATCGGAACACCCAGATGGAGAAGCTGCGGGTCCGCGGTCGGGACACCCTCGTCGTAGACCGAAGCCGGGCCACCCGACAGGACGATGCCTTTGGGATCCCACTCCCGAATCCAGTCCAGGGATCGAGTTGGGGGGTGGATCTCAGAGTACACCCGCTCTTCTCGGATGCGGCGGGCGATGAGCTGCGTATACTGGGAGCCAAAATCCAGAATCAGAATGCGATCGTGCGTCACGCGGTCTCCCCCCGGAGCAAGTCGTCGAGACTCTCGCGGCGGCGAGCGAGCGTAACCTCGGCGCCGTCCACCACGATCTCTGCGGGCTTGGGCCGAGCGTTGTAGTTGGACGCCATCACGAAGCCATAGGCGCCCACCGTGTGCACGCCAAGAAAGTCCCCGTGAGCAGGCATCTGAACCATCCGGTCACGCGCGAGGAAATCCCCGGTCTCACAGATCGGACCCACGACGTCCACGACTTCGCGGGCCGCATCTTCGCGCGAGATCACCGGCTCGATCCGATGAAAGCCTTGGTAGTGGCTCGGACGTATGAGGTCGGTCATCCCACAGTCCGTGATCACAAACGTCTTCGGCCCCGAGCGCTTCACATAAAGCACCTCGGTCACGAGGAGTCCCGCATCGCCTACGATGAACCGGCCGGGCTCCAAGATCAGGCGCAGTCCCGTCTCAGCCACCAGCGGTACGACCATGGCCGCCAGGTCCTCGACGGACATCCCTTCTTCCTCTTCATAACCCACGCCAAACCCGCCACCGAGGTCGATGAAATCGAGATCGATTCCCTCCGCGCGCACCTGGCCGACGAGATCTAGACATTGATTGAGCGCCCTTTCATAAGGTGCCGACTCGAGGATCTGAGAACCGATGTGGACGTCGATCCCGCGGATCTCGAGCATGGGTTGGTCGGCAGCCCACCGATACAGGTCCAGAACGCGATCCACCGGAATCCCAAACTTGGTGGCCCCGCCCCCCGTGCGTGTGTATTCGTGAGGGGTGTCCGCGACGATGTCCGGATTGACTCGAAGCGCCACCGGTGCGGGTTTGCCCACCCGCTCCGCCACTTGGCCAAGCACCTCGAGTTCCTCAGCGCTCTCGACGTTGAACGCGAGGATCCCGGCATGCAGCGCGGCCTCCATCTCCACCTCGGTCTTCCCCACCCCGGCGAAGACCACGTCGTTGGGAAAGAATCCTGCCGCAAGGCACCGGTGGAGCTCTCCCTGGCTGACGATATCCGCCCCAGCACCGAGGGCCCTGAGCCGCCTGAGGATCTCCAGATTGGAGTTGGCCTTGACTGAGTAAGCGACAAGAAGATCCACTCCCGCAAAAGCCGCCTCGATCCGCCTGTAAGCGGCTTCCATCACTCCGGCGTCGTAGACGTACAAGGGCGAGCCGAACTCAGCGACCAAATCGGCAACCCTACGCTCGCCGGCCCACAGCTCACCGTCGATGCGCGGAAAGGGCTGCGTCACGGCCATGCGGTGCTGATCGGCGTCAATACGCTCTTGCCCACACGACCTCCATGGTAGCGTCTCCGTCGCCCCCGATGCACTTCGAGGGAGCCTCTGCGGATTGAAACTCTTCCCCCGGGATACATCGGAGCGTTGCCTTCGTCTCATCCTTGACGCGTTCCTCGACGGCCGGGTCTCCGCTCCACCCCGTGTAGACGTAGCCGCCGGAGGCATCCATGATCTCAGCGATTTCGCCAATGCTCTTCACGCCGCGATAGGAGTTCTCTTCCCGGCGGGCCTTCGCGGCCTCCAGGAGCTGCGTCTGAAAAGCGTGGAGCCGCTCCGGAATCGTCGCGAGCGCCTCGGCCTCCGGCAGGAACTCTTTTCGAGGCTCATCCTCCGCGCGTACGCGCTTTGCCAGAACCACTTGCTCCTGCTCCATGTCCTTCGGCCCGATCTCCATCCGGAGGGGGACGCCCTTTCGCTCCCATTCGTAGAACTTGTTACCTGGATTCAAGTGCTCGCGCGCGTCGACTTTGGCACGCACGCCTCCATCTGCCAAAGCACTCCGGAGAGCCTCAGCCTTCTCGAGGACAGGGCCGACGTCGTCGCCCTTCAGGATCGGCACGATCACGACCTGGCTCGGCGCCAGCTTGGGGGGCAAGACCAGCCCCGCGTCGTCGCCGTGCGTCATCACCAGACCGCCGACCAGGCGCGTGGAGACGCCCCAGGACGTATTCCAGCCGTACTCTTCCTTGCCCTCTTCGGATTGGAAAGTGAGCTCGAATTGCTTGGAGAAGTTCTGGCCAAGAAAGTGTGACGTACCGACCTGGAGCGCCCGATTGTCCTGCATCATGGCTTCACAGGAGTAGCTGCGAACCGCGCCGGCGAACTTCTCAGCATCGGATTTGAGTCCGGTGACCGGCGGCATGGCCATCCAGTCCTCCATGAACGTCCGATACACACCCAACATCCGCAGCGTGTGCTCCTCCGCATCTTCTCCTGTCGCGTGTACCGTGTGCCCTTCCTGCCACAAGAACTCAGACGTGCGAAGGAACAGCCTCGTGCGGAGCTCCCAGCGCATGACGTTCGCCCATTGATTAATGAGCAACGGAAGGTCGCGGTAGCTCTGGATCCACTTCGCGTACATCGCCATGATGACCGTCTCGGACGTGGGTCGCACCACCAGCGGCTCCTCAAGCTCTTTTCCGCCCGCATGTGTTACGACCGCGAGCTCCGGCCTGAACCCCTCGATGTGCTCCTTCTCCTTCTCGATGAAGCTCATCGGTATCAGGAGCGGGAAATACGCGTTCTCATGCCCAGTCGCCTTGAACATGTCGTCCAGGGCTCGCTGCATGTTTTCCCAGATCGCGTAACCCCACGGTCGGATGACCATGGATCCCTTGACCGGAGAGTAGTCGGCGAGCTCCGACCGGAGCACCAGCTGGTTGTACCACGCCGCGAAGTCCTCGTCGCGGGGTGTCAGGTTCTTATCGTCCGTCATCGTCTCTCTCTTCCGTGATATGCCCGGTATCGTTTCGTTCAGCCTGCTCTGCGGCTCCAGTGTTTGCGCCATTTCCGGCAGTTCCGGCGGCACCGCCTGTATCGGCGCGGCGCTCCCGCTTCAGCACAATCCAGCCGGGCACGACGAAGAACAGAAGCGACGAAACGGCCCACGTGGGTCTGAACGGGGCACCGAAGAGATTCTCGACCATCCACGCCGCGAGCGCGCCAGCGATCAACGCGAGCAACATGGCGACACCCAGGATCACATACTCCAGGGCGTTCAGTCGGCGGATGGCGGTCTCCATCATCCGCCTCGTTTCGGGATGTGCCTCACCGGTCGTCATTGAAGCTCCTTCAGTGGGATCTCTCGCTCCGTGCCTGAGGCCATGTCTCGCAGCACCGCACACTCTCGAGCGACTTCATCCGGTCCCAGCACAATTACTTCGCGGGCGCCGGCATTCCCGGCAGCCGTGAATTGTTTCCGAACCGGCTGCTCGCGGAGCGAGTACTGCACGGCGATTCCCCGATCACGCTGCGCATGCGCAATGGTCTGGGCGAGTTCGCGGTGCTCCTCTCCGATGATCACGATGAAGTAATCCACCCCCGGCGCCACTGGCGGTGCAAGACCCCGATCACGGAGGAGCTCGCTGAGCACGACATCGCCCATCCCGAAGCCCACGGCAGGAAGGGAATCACCCCCGACCAGCTCGAGCAAGCGATCGTATCGCCCACCCCCGCAGATTGCCCGCAACTCTCCTTTTCGGTCGAAAATTTCGAACACGATCCCCGTGTAATATGCCAAGCCCCGGACAATGCGAAGATCGAACTCGACAAAGGGCCCAAGCCCCATGGCCTCCAAGGAGCCGAAGTACCCATCGATGCGCTCCAGCTCGCCGGCGACCGCTTGAAGGTCCCCGAATTTCGCTTTGACGCTGTCGAGACCACTCTCGTTGAGCAACTCCAACGTGGACCGGGCACGAACCTCGTCCAACCCCACCTCCGCTTGAAGACGTTCCAGAGAGTGGTCGGCAGACGTGCGCTCGATTTTGTCGATGATCGCGAAGGCCACGGGAAGCCGCTCCCCCTCGACGCCAATCGCTGACAAGACCTCGGACAGAAGCCGTCGATCCGAAACCCGCGCGTGGACGTCTTCATGGTCGAGCCCCAGGTCACGGAGGCCGTCGAGGGCCACCGCGATCACCTCGACATCCGCCCCGACACCTTCCTCACCGATCACATCCACATTCCACTGAAAGTGTTCCCGGAGACGCCCTTTCTGTTGGCGCTCGTAGCGAAACAACTGGGGGACCGAAAACCATCGAATCGGCTTCGCCATGGCCCGGTGGCGGCCGCCGAGAATCCTTGCCAAGGAGGGCGTCATCTCTGGCCTCAAAGCGACGTCTCGATCACCCTTGTCCTGGAAATGATAGAGTTGGCCGACGATCTCCTCGCCGCTCTTTTCTACGTACAAATCGAGGGGCTCGAGGGGTGGGCCGTCGTATTCCTGAAACCCATATCGAGCAGAGACCCGGCGCCAGGCACCCAAGATATGCTCACGGAACGCCAGCTCCTCAGGAAGGAAATCTCGAAATCCCGGAAGTCGGGCGAAGGTCTGCTTGGACATGCGGGCGAATCTAAACCTACGGTGAGGAAAGTACAGAGAGGCCCCTAAGGAAGCTCCAGTCCGAGCCCCCTCAACGCATCCCCAACCGTATGGGCCGAGCCGGTCACGACGATCGTGCCCGAGTCCGTGAGTTCACGAGCCCGATAGAGGGCGTCGTCGAAGTCCGTTTGGATCTCCGCGATCCCCGACCCGGTTTCCTTCATCGCCATGTGGGGGTCCCATCTACGCGCCAAAGGCGCGGAGGGCGCTTGCGTGAGAATCGCGTGGTCCGCTCTCTCGAACAGTGGCGGTAGCATCTCACGCCAATCCTTGTCGCCAAGCACGGCGGTGAGAACCACGATAGGACGCTGAAGCTCGAGCTGTCCCAACACCGAGGCGAGCGCCCCGGCACCGGCTGTATTGTGGGCGATATCGAATACCCACGTCCTTCCTTCGAGGTGCTCCACCTGGACGCGGCCGGGCCAGCGTAGGCGCGACATCCCTTCCTCGAGCGCAGCGCGGGCGGGGCGAAAGCGCGGCGGCATCCGCTCCAGCAATGCCACGGCCAAAGCTCCATTCACGGCCTGATGCCCACCGAGCAGCGGCGTGCGGACCCGGAGTTCACCCCACTGTGCCGTCGACACATCGAAGGCCGTGTGATCCTCCCTCACGTCGACCGACATCCCCTCGAGATCGGATCTGACGTGAACGAAGGGTGCCCCGAGGGAGTCGCACGTGGCCGCGAGTACGGCACGAATACGGTCATCCGGTTCAGCCGTGAGGAGGGGCGCACCAGTCTTGATGATGCCGGCCTTTTCCAAGGCGATCTCGCTCAGGGTCGAGCCGAGATAATCGCAATGATCCAGGTCCACGTTGGTGATCGCGGTAAGGAACGGAGTCACCACATTCGTGGCATCGAGCCGGCCACCCAACCCGACCTCGATGACGGACACTTCGACCCCCCTTCTCCGAAACAGATGAAAGGCGAGGCCTGTCGTGGCCTCGAAGAACGTCAGGGAGTGACGCCTGATGACCGGATTGAGTTCCTGAGCCAAAGTGCGCAGCTCATCCTCACTGACCGGATCTCCGCCGATCTGAAACCGTTCCCGAAAGGAACAGAGATGGGGTGAAGTATAGAGCCCGGCCCTGTGGCCCGCGCAGTTCAACACCGATGCGACCGTCGACGCTACCGACCCCTTCCCATTGGTCCCCCCGACGTGCACGCAGGGAATCCCGACGTGGGGATCGCCCGTGTCATGAAGAAAGGCCTCCATTCGATCCAGGCCCCACTCGATGCCGTGTGTTATGTGCGGGAACAACTCGTCGACCAACGGGTCCCCGGAGACCTTCGTCAACGGATACGACGGCTCCGTCGACGGATGGGGCGGCTGGACGGAGGGGGGGCCGGGGCCCACCATCACGCCATCATGTGGCGGAGAAGCCCTCCAAGGGTCGTCTTCAGTTCTCTTCGATCCACCACACGATCGATCATCCCGTGCTGGAGCAGGAACTCTGAGCGCTGGAAGCCGTCGGGCAGTTCCTGGCCGATCGTCTCGGCGATGACGCGTGGGCCCGCGAAACCAATCAGGGCGCCGGGCTCAGCCAGGTTGACGTCTCCGAGCATCGCATGGGAAGCCGTGACTCCCCCCGTCGTCGGATCGGTGATGATCGAGATGTACGGCAAACCCGCTTCGTGCAGGCGTGCGAGGACGGTCGAGGTCTTCGCCAATTGCATCAGTGAAAAAATGCCCTCCTGCATACGCGCCCCGCCGGAGGCGCTCACGACACACAACGGCTCCTTCCGCTCTACCGCTGTCCGTCCGGCGCGGGCGATTTTCTCCCCAACGGCGGATCCCATCGACCCACCGACGAAGCGAAAGTCCATCACCGCGAGGGTCAGGCCGACGCCGTCGAGTATTCCAGTGCCTGAGAGGACGGCGCTCTTCCGGCCCACTTTCGCCTCTGCCGCCTTCAGGCGTGCCTCGTACGGCTTGAGGTCCTGGAACCCGAGAGGATCCTCGCTGTGCAAGCCCTCATCGATCTCCTCGAAGGAGCCTTCGTCGAGGAGAATCTCCACATACCGCTCAGGGGACAACCGAAAATGGTGCCCGCAGCTGGGACATACCTGGAGATTCTGAGCCAACTTTGCAGCGTACAGGATTTCACCACAGCCTTGGCACTTGTCGAAGACATCGGGGGGTAGATCTCGGCGATCCTGCGCCTTGAGAGGCTGTTTGTTTTTACGAAACCAAGCCATCTAGTCCTCACCGGCGAGTCTCGCCGCCACGGCTACGGCGACCCAGGACATCAGGAGGAAAGTCCCGCCGTAACTTACGAAAGGAAGCGGAATGCCGGTGACCGGCACCATGCCGACCGTCATGCCAGTATTGACGAAAATGTGCACGAGCCAGGCTCCGAAGATACCGAAGATCACGAGACCCGCAAACGGATCGTCTTCTCCCTCAGCCATCCTGACGAGCCGATAGAGAATGAACGCGAATAGCGACAGAGTGAGGACGATTCCCAAGTACCCCAGCTCCTCTCCGATGACCGAAAAAATGAAGTCCGTGTGCTGTTCGGGAAGAAAGTCGAACCGCTTCTGCGTCCCCGCGGTGAATCCCTTTCCGGTCGGTCCACCGCTACCGATCGCCACCATCGACTGCATAACGTGGTAGCCGGCTCCCCTGGGATCTACGCTCGGGTCCAGATACACCAGAATGCGATTCTGCTGATACTCCGCCAACGAATTCCAGAGCGGCGTGGAGATCGTGCCCGCCGCCAGGTTCGCGAGGACGACGGAAAGCGACTCCACCAGGAAGAGGCGGTACCGGTAGAAGTACAGGGCTCCGACCAGGATCACGAAGAACGCGGCCCAGATTCGAGCATCAAAGCTGAGCACCAGGCCGATACCGGGGGTCAGCAGCAACGCCAACAAACCGATCGGCGTCCCAGCCCAATACAGGGTCGCGAAGAGAATTCCCACGAAAGCGAGGGCCGTGCCGAGATCGGGCTGCAGGATGACGAGCACGAGCGGTATTCCCACAATGGCGGCGGGAGGTACCAGAGCCCGGAGCATGGTGGGATCCTCCGGACGGGTCCCCAGATACCTCGCCAAGGCGAGGATCGTGGCGAGCTTGGCGAATTCGGAGGGCTGAAAACGAAGGAAGCCGATATCGAGGAAGCTCCTCACTCCGGCGGCCGTTCCGGACCCGGTTCCCCAGATGAGAGTGGCGACGAGTAGCAGTACGCTCACGACGTACGCGGGCACCGCAACCCACTCGAACCAACGGGGTCCGATCTGGCGGATGATGGTGAACGAGACGAGCGCGATGGCCGCCCATTGAGCCTGGCGAATCCAGGCGCCCTCAGTGATCGGGCTCGGGATGTTCAGGACGCCCGCCGAATAGATCATGGCGACGCCGAAGGCGGTCATCAGGAGCACAGCGAGGAACAGGGCGGGATCGCCCACCCAGCGCTTGAAGAGGTTATCGATCATCGAAAGAGGGTCCGCCCCGAAGTGTCACCGAGCCCAGGGAGCAGGCCGCCCCCTGTTGTAGTGCTCCCCGAGCGTCTGGATCGTGTCGATGGGAATCCCATACTTCTTGCGCAGATAAAAGTCCGCGGTCTTCGCCATGAGCGGCGCCGCCATCCTCGATCCGCTTTCCCCGAACTCCACAAGCGCCACCACCACTATTTCCGGCTCACCGCCCCACTGTCCGGCCATGCCGGCAAACCAGGCGTGGGCGCGTATAGAATCTTGGGCATTCTGACTGCTTCCGGTCTTGCCGAGAACCTCCCAGTGTTCGAGGGCCGTCCCGAAGTACGCTGTCCCTCCCGGAGACGTGACCCCACGCATGCCCTCCCGAAGCACCTCGATGCTTTCAGCCGACACGTCGAGACGCCAACCCTCTGTCGGGTCGGGATCCTCGATCAGATGGGGCGTCGGCGCTGAGCCATCCCTGGCCAACGCGAGATAGAACTGTGCCACCTTGAGCGGCGTCTGAGAGTTGGGGCCCTGCCCGATGGCAAGACTCAGAACCTCACCCTCCAGAGGGTCGTAACCGAACCGACGCTGCCAGTAATCCCGTCCCTCCGGAAAGATGCCGCTGCTTTCCTCCGGCAGGTCGATTCCGCACTGCTCGGCGAAGCCGATCCGGATGCCCTCCTCGAGCATCGGGTCCAGTCCGACCCTCTCGCCGAGCTGGTAGAAGTACACGTTGCACGAGTTGGCGATGGCTCCCGCCAAATCCAGATACCCGTGACCCTCGGCGAGCCAACAGCCGCGGTAAAGACCTCCCCGAACAATGCCCCCGGTGCAGGGCTCCGGCATTTCTTCCTGGGGACCCACCGCACCCCGCTCGAGTGCGATCGCCGCAGCGGCCAGCTTCCACGTCGAGCCGGGCGGATAGAGTCCCATCACCGTCCGGTTGAACAGCGGTTTCTCAGGATCCAACTTGAGTACGTCCCATTCCTCCGGGCTCAACCCGCCTACGAACGCGTTCGGATCGAAGGTGGGAGCTGAGTACAACGCGAGCACCCCTCCGTCCGCCGGGTCCAGGGCGACCACGGCCCCATTGAGCGAGTCGGGGAAGATCTTGTGAATCCACTCCATCAAGTCGAGATCCAGCGTGAGCCGAATATCTTCGCCGGGCTGACCGGGGTCTTCCTCAATCCCCGTGATCGACCCCACGATGCGACCCAAGGCATCGACCTCGAGATATCGCACGCCTCGGCGCCCCTGGAGTCGCTCCTCATACTGGCGCTCAACGCCCCCCTGGCCGATCAAGAGGCCTGGCTCGTACTCCGAAAAGCGAGGCTCGCTGAGTTCTTCAGCCGTGATCTCGTTGACGTAGCCCAAAACGTGAGACACGGCGCTCCCCGCAACGTAGCGCCGCTTCGGCCTCGTCTCGATGACGATACCGGGAAAGTCTTCGCGTCTCTCCTCGAGGACGGAGACCGCATCGAAATCGGCATCGATCTCGACGACCAGAGGCTCCCATCGCTGATATCGCCCCATCAGAATCTCGATCCGTTCGTCCGAAAGTCCGAGATGGGGCTTGAGTCGCTCCAAGGTCTGTCGGGTCGATTCCTGCGACTCCCGGAGCACGTAGATGACGTATCCCGGAACGTTGTCGGCGATGACCCGGCCATTGCGATCGAAAATGGTTCCACGAGGCGCGGCGACCGGGAGAGGTCGAAGCCGATTCGACTCCGACCGAAGCATATAGTCGTTCGACTGGAGTATCTGGACGCGGAAGAACTGGAGGGCCAACGCGCTGAGAACGATGGCAATGACCCTGAGCGCTCCCGTCGCCCGGCGGCGTCTGTCGTGCGGATGTATCACCCTCATCGGACCGTCTCCCAGCCCAGACCACTGATCGCGATCACAACCAGCCCGACCACGCCAGCGTACACAGCCGAGATCGGGGATTGAATCAACATCGTATCAACAAAGGATTCCCTCAAACCCTCCCCTACCGCAACCCAATGGAGAAAATCCCTCATCCACTTACCCAGGACTAGGTACGTTGTCAGGAAAAAAAGGGAATCACCCACGAACAGATCTCTGGTCCGTGCGCCACCCATGCCCACGAGGGTCATGGCAAACGTATTAGCACCAAACGCCAGTACGGAGAAGGCATCGTCGAGAAGCCCTAAGAAGAAACCGAGCCCGGCACCCCGCCCGATGTCCACCTCCTTCGCCGCGATGAGGAGAGCCACTACGAGGAGATCCGGTGCACTCTCACTGAGACCAAGGCTCAGGTGGAGACCGAAATGCAAAAGGATCAAGAACCCCACGACACCCCAGATGCGCAGTGGGGGTCTCACTGACGCGTACTGGCTTCCGTGTTGCGTATACCCGAAGCGGATTCCTCAGGCAGCGTCGCTGGGCCCGGGACCACGGAGTCGCCCTCCGACCACGAGTTTGATTCGCGCAACTCCCCATCTTGCGACACCAGCACGTTCGCGTGCGTGGCTTCCCCAGGCGACACGAAAGACCGCAACCAGTATGACCTTTTCCAACCCTCCTGGGCGTCCGACCCCTCGATCACAACGCCAATCGGGATTCCTCGGGGATAGACACCCCCCAATCCACTCGTGACCAGGGTCACCCCCGGCTCCAACTCCTCCTGGAACGGAACGCCGTCCAGGAGCAATCTATCCGACTCACGAAAACGCCCGGGGCTGGCCTGGACCAGCCCATAAATGGAGCCGTCCTCCGTCATTGCGCTTACTGCAAATTGAGGATGCGTCCAGTCCATGGCGGTGGATCGTGTGGCCTGAGCCTCGAGCACCCTGCCGAGGAGCCCACGTCCCATGATCACCGGGGAATCGTTCGTCACCCCATCGCGGGTTCCCTTATTGAGCATGAACATACTCTCCGAACCCGGCGTGCCGGACCTGATGACACTGGCGGCCACATACTGAGCCGGATTCCGGTTCGACAGCGTGAGGAGACCCCGTAGCCTGCCATTTTCCTCAGACAGCGTGTTGCTGTTCGCGATCACGACCTCGAGGGAGTCCAGCTGCCGCTGAAGGACTTCGGTGTCCGCCGCGTGGATGCCCCTCCGGACCAAACCCTCCTGGGCGAGAACGAACGGTCGAAGCAGGCTGCCGCGGAGGAGCGACGCTACTTCATCCTGCGAAGGGGCGGGGAGGTAGAGAGCGATCACTGAGAGCACGAAAAAGCCGAAGGAGACCAAGCCACTTTGGGCTTTTCGGGATCCGTTGGCGTGACTCTTGTAGTTGGGCATAGTCCCGCCGCTCTAAGTACTCAGCACCGTACGATACTTTTGCAGGTCATCGAGAATTCGGCCAACACCCCTCACCACACAGCTGAGTGGATCCTCGTCCACGTGGATTGGCAAGTTCGTCTCATGCTGAAGGAGACGATCTATACCGCGAATGAGTGCGCCACCACCTGTCATAACGATGCCGCGATCCACGATGTCACTGGCGAGCTCAGGCGGCGTGATCTCCAAAGCGCGCCGGACTGCTTCCACAACCGATTGGATCGGCTCCTGGATGCACTCTCTGATTTCCTGCGAATGAACGTGTACGGTCTTGGGAATACCACTCACCAGATCCCGGCCCTTCACGTCCATTCCGCGCTCCTCCCCCACTTCGAAGGCGGAGCCGATTTGAATCTTGATGGCCTCCGCCGTCGGTTCCCCGATCAGGAGGTTGTAGTTCTTGCGGAGGAAGGTCACGATCGCAGAATCGAACTCGTCGCCACCTACCCGGATCGACGTGTTGGACACGATACCCGCCAGGGCGATGACAGCGATTTCTGTGGTTCCACCGCCAATGTCGATCACCATGTTGCCGGTAGGAGTCTCGACGGGGAGACCCACGCCGATGGCGGCAGCCATCGGCTCCGCGACCATGTAGACCGACTTGGCACCCGCAGACATAGCGCTGGAGCGGACCGCACGCCGCTCCAGCTCTGTAATCCCGGACGGCACCCCCACCACGACCCGAGGCTTAATACGGAAGACCCGCTTCGCCGTGACCTGCTTGAGAAAGTGGCGAAGCATCATCTCAGTGATGTCGACGTCCGCGATCACACCATCCTTGAGCGGACGCACCGCTTCGATCGCCTCAGGCGTTCTGCCCAACATGCGCTTGGCCTCCAGGCCAATCGCCGTGATCCGGCCTGTCTCCTTCTCGATGGCGACCACTGAGGGCTCGTCGAGGACGATCCCTTCGCCCTTTACGTATACCAGGGTATTGGCTGTCCCGAGATCTACCGCGATGTCGTTTACCGGAATCAGCCGTCCCGCTTCCAACCACTGGGCGAAGTTCAAAATTCTTGAAAATCCTTGAGGTGAGCACGGCCTGTAGGCGTCATACCACTAAGGCGCAAACATCACACCGCCATTCCCCAAGATGCCTAGAAGAGATTTTACGTCAAGTAATTGTCAAACGGTCAGTTGCGCGGTCCGCGCCATACGTTCACTCGATTCCTGTACTCCCGAAGCCATCGTTGCCCCGCGCCGTAGCGCCCAATTCCGACGCCTCGACCACCTCGGGTGTAGAAAAGCGGTGAAAAACTAGCTGTGCGATCCGGTCGCCCCGAGTGAAGGAGACGGGCTCAGCACCGCTATTCTGAAGGATGATTCGGAGCTCGCCCCGGTAGTCTGGATCGATCGTCCCGGGACTGTTCGGGAGCGTGACGCCATGGCGTAGAGCGAGGCCCGAACGGGGTCGCACCTGGCACTCCATACCCTCAGGGAGTTCCATCTCGAGACCGGTCGCGACCAAGCGAATTTTCTGGGGAGCGAGGACGAAATCCTCTTCCGCCGACCGGACGTCGTATCCCGCCGCATGTGGTGTGGCTCGGGAAGGCAGCGGCAGATCCGGATTCGCCGGAAGCCGTTTGAAGCGGACGACGTCGCTCACTGGGCCCCTAAGCCTGGGCCGGGGGGCACCAGGAACGCTTGAACGTCGGCACAGTCGAGACCGAACACCTCGGCCACACCCGGATAGGTGATACGCCCATCCACGATGTTCACTCCCTGGGCTAGTGCGGGATCGTGCAAACAAGCGCTGCGCCAACCCATGTCCGCCAGATCAACCGCGTAGGGCAAGGTCGCGTTGGTGAGCGCGAGCGTGCTGGTCATCAGGACCCCTCCCGGCATGTTGGCCACCCCGTAGTGGATCACCTTGTGCACCGTGTAGATCGGGTCGCCGTGTGTCGTGGCCCGAATCGTGTCTACACACCCACCTTGATCCACCACCACGTCGACGATCACGGAACCCGGCTTCATCGTCTTGAGGTCGTCCGCCACAATCAGGCTTGGAGCCTTGGCACCATGGAGGAGAACCGCACCGATCACGAGGTGGGCCTCCCGGATCTGCTTCCGGATCGCATAACGCGTCGAGAAAAGCAGATTGACGTTGGCCGGCATGATGCCCTCCAGATGCCGAAGCCGCGGCAGAGATAGGTCGAGGATCGCCACCCTCGCGCCCAACCCCGCGGCCATCATGGCGGCGTTCATCCCGACCACACCCCCACCCAGGATCACCACCTTACCGGGAAGTACGCCGGGGACCCCTCTGAGTAAGACGCCCCTTCCACCCGAATGCCGCTCCAGGTACTTCGCTCCCTCCTGGACGGCCATGCGGCCGGCCACTTCACTCATCGAGGTCAGCAGCGGAAGCTCGCCATCGGGCAACTCTAGGGTTTCGTAAGCAATGGCAATGGCCACGTCCCCGGAGGCACGGAGGGCCTCGGTCAATTCGAGTGATGAGGCGAGGTGGAAATAGATGAAGAGAACCTGACCGTTCTGAATTTTCGGCCACTCGGCTTTGATGGGCTCCTTGACCTTTATGACCATATCCGCCCGGGCCCAGATGTCGTCCGCCGAATCCGAAATTTGTGCGCCCGCCATGGAGATAGAAGTCGTCGGTGAACCCGCTGCCCAGTCCAGCCTCCGCCTCGATCAGCACTTGATGGCCTGCTGAGGTCAGCGCCTCGGTACCGGCGAGCGTGAGGGCGACCCGATACTCGTCCGGCTTGATCTCCTTCGGGACTCCGATCAGCATATCACGCAGGTCCCAGAGTCAGGATGAATTGGTCCTCAGGATTGTAGAACCGCTGGCAAGCCGCGCTCACTTCTTCCTGAGTCACTGCGTCGATCCTAGCGAGAGACTCGTCCAGGTCCCGATAGGGCTCCCCACGAAGCGTAAACCCCACCAAGCGAAGCAGTCTCGCCCCGGTCGACTCCATCGCCAGAATCGATCGGCCCTTCGCCTGGCTCTTGGCCTGTTCGAGCTCCTCATCCGTAATCCCGTGTTCGAACAACGTGGCGTATTCACCCAGAATCTCCTCCAACGCGTCGTCGGAGGCCTCCGGCCTGGTTCCCACGTAGACACCCGCCATTCCGGCTTTGCTGTAGAAGGACTGAAAGGAATAGACGACGTACGCCAGGGCCAACTCCTCGCGAATCCGTTGGAACAGCCGGGAACTCATGCCACCGCCGAAGACTCCGGAGGTCAAGGTGAGTGCGTTACGGATCGGATCGCCATAGGACGGCGTCGAATTACCGATTACGACGTGGGCCTGTGCCGCATCTCTGACCACCGAAATCCGACCCGAGTTTGTCCCCATGGGTTGCGCGATTTCGGGTGAAGCGCTTCCCGAATCCACTTCACCAAAGAGCTCGGTCAACCGGCTCACCACATCTTCATGTTCGATATTCCCCACGCATCCCAGGACGATGTTCTTCCCCTGATAACGCTCGGTGTGGAGCGAGCGAAGGTCGTCGATGTGGAATGCTCGCACTGTCTCGCGCGTGCCGAGAATCGGTCGCCCATAGGTATGGCCACTCCAGAACTCTGCGCCATGGAGATCAAAGATCAGGTCGTCGAGCGTATCCTCGACCCCGGCGATTTCCTCGATCACGACGCCCTTTTCGAGCTCCAGGTCGGCCGGGTCCAAGCGCGGATTGAGAACCAGGTCCGCGAGGACATCGAGCGCCACGGGCAAATGCTCGTCGAGCACATGAGCTTGATAGCTCGTGAACTCGCGAGTCGTGTACGCATCGAGGCTCCCCCCGAGGGATTCCAGGGAGAGCGCAATTTCATGGGCGCTCCGGCGCTCCGTACCCTTGAATACGAGGTGCTCCATCAGATGACTCACACCAGCCGATTCGGGCGCTTCGTGGGCGGAACCTTGTTCGACCCAAACACCCACTGCGGCCGATCGTACGTCGGGCCTCCGCTCGGTTAGGACGCGTATGCCGTTGTCGAGCAACGCTTCACGCATTTCGTCGGCGCTCCCACGCTGTATTTCTTCCACAGCCTTCATAGAAAGAAGGAGGGCACGGGCTTTCCACCCGCACCCCCCAACGAGTCACTCAGCCCGGTGTGGGTTCAGCCCTGGGCCTCCTCCGACTTACCCTCGTCAGAACTTGCGTCGCCGTCGGAACCTCCCGCAGCGTCCTCCGCGAGCGCGGCCTTACGGGAGAGTCGAAGACGGCCTTTTTCATCGATGGAGAGAAGCTTCACTCGGGTGATGTCACCCTTGTTCAGCACGTCCTCAGTCTTCTCCACTCGGCCATCGGCAAGCTCTGAGATGTGGCACAGTCCCTCCACGCCCGGAACGATCTCTATGAAGGCGCCAAACGACGTCGTGTTCTTGACCGGGCCTTCGTAGATTCTTCCGATCTCAGGCTCCTGAACGATCGCCTCGACCATCTCACGAGCGCGCGCTCCAGCCTCGCCGGACACGGCGGCAATCTTGACCAAGCCGCTGTCATCGATGTCGATCTTCGCCCCGGACTCTTCCTGGATGGCACGGATCGTTTTCCCCTTGGGACCGATGATGTCGCCGATCTTCGAGGGGTTGATCTGGATGCTCACGATCCGGGGGGCGTACTGCGAGAGATCGCTTCTCGGCTCCGCGAGGGCTTGATCCATGAGGTCGAGGATGTGCATTCGGGCCGTGTGGGCACGCTCGAGCGCGGTCTTCAGGATGTCGTGCGTCAGGCCCTCGATCTTGATGTCCATCTGGATGGACGTCACACCCTCTCTGGTTCCGGCGATCTTGAAGTCCATGTCGCCGAGCGCGTCCTCGAGCCCGAGGATGTCGGTCAACACCGCGACCTCGTCCCCTTCCTTGATCAGCCCCATGGCGACCCCGGCACACGCCGACTTCATCGGCACACCGGCGTCCATGAGCGCTAGCGAGGCTCCACACACCGAAGCCATCGACGACGAGCCGTTCGACTCGAGGATGTCTGAGACGATCCGAATGGTATACGGGAAGTCGTCGTAGGCCGGGAGAAGCGGACGGATGGCCCGTTCGGCCAATGCCCCGTGCCCCTGCTCTCGCCGCGAGGTGCCACGATAGGGGCGCGCTTCGCCCACCGAGAACGGCGGGAAGTTGTAGTGGAGCATGAACGACTTGGTGACCTCTTCGGCGCTGTCGATCGTGTCGATCCGTTGCTCGTCGCGAGACGTCCCGAGTGTCGTGGCCACCAACGCCTGCGTCTGGCCCCGCGTGAAGAGGGACGAGCCATGCACCCGGGGTAGGACCCCGACCTCCGACGTGATGGAGCGCACCTCATCGAGGCCACGGCCGTCGGCTCGCTCGCCTTGATCCAGGATGCGCCGCCGCATGGACCGCTTCTCGATGGAGCGAAGGACCTCCTTGGCCGCCTTCTCATCATCGCTGTACGCCTCGTCCTCTTCGATCAAGCGGCCAATCACGTCCTCGGCTACCGCGGCCATCGCCTGGTTCCGTTCGGCCTTGTCCGACAGAGTCAGCGCCTCCTGAATCCGGCTCTCGGCCATCTCGGACACCTTGGAGACCAGGTCCTGATCCGGCTCGATCGGCGACCAATCCATGTCGGGGACGGTGTGGCCCTCCAGCAGTTCGCGCTGGATATCGATGAGCTCTTTGATGCCCCCATGCGCAGTTTCCAGTCCCTCGAGGATGTCGGCCTCAGAAACCTCGAGCGCGCCGCCCTCCACCATCAAGATCGCTTCCTCAGTGCCCGAGACCATGATGTCGAGATCGGAATATTCGAGCTGCTGGAACGTGGGATTGAGTACCCACGTACCCTTGATCCGTCCGATGCGCACGGTCGCCACTAAGGTGTTGAACGGTATTTTCGACATGTTCAGCGCCACTGAGGCGCCGATCATGGCCAAGGTGTCGGCCGCGTTTTCCTGATCGGTACTGAGCACGAAGCAGGCGACCTGCGTTTCGTGTTGGAATCCCTTGGGAAACAACGGCCGGATCGGCCGATCTGTCAGGCGCGCCGATAGAATCGCGTTCTCGCTGGGCCTGCCTTCACGCTTGAAGAAGCCACCGGGAATCTTCCCGGCCGCATAGCTCTTCTCCTGGAATTCGATGGTAAGGGGGAAAAATGGTAGGTGGCTGGGGCTGTCCTGCACCGTCGCGGCACAAAGCACAACCGTGTCGCCAAACTGGACTAGGCAAGACCCTTGGGCGAGCCTGGCCATGCGCCCGAACTCGAGGCTCAATGTGCGCCCCGCGAACTGGCGTTCGATTCTCTTGATCATGTTCTCTCTTCTCTGCTGTCAGGCGGACGGGAACACCCCGTCACGCACTAATGATCCCGTCGGGGACTTCCCGATCGGGTTCTTCCAGCAGGGGTCCGAAGAGAGATCGACCGCCGCAACGGGGGGCACGGAGTGCCCGGCCGGATGCAGCCGTTTGGTTGGGCCGATTCTCCTGGCTCCTGCTGTCTAAATTGGGAGGGGCGGTCAATCTGGGAGTGCCATTCCCTGTCCGACACCGATTAGTGACGGAGTCCCAGATCCGCGAGGATGTCACGGTACCGCTCAACGTCCGTGCGCTTCATATATTCCAGAAGGCGTCGCCGAAGGCCTACCATTTTTAGAAGGCCGCGTCGGCTGTGGTGATCCTTCTTGTGCACGTCGAAGTGCGACCGGAGGTCGTTGATACGCGCTGTGAGGATCGCCACTTGGACGGGAGCGCTCCCGACGTCGCCGTCGTGGAGCTGGTGCTTCTTGATAATTTCTTCTCGACTGATCGTCACTTGTTCTTTGCCTCCGCAGGAGTCTGCGCTACAAGGGAAGCCCACACTACATGATTTAAATAACCGCTTAAGCTAGCGTCAGACCGGTGCAGCAACAACGGACCGGCGGCTCAGCCCTTGGTATACGGTCTAAGCATCACCGAGTGCTTGCCGCGCCTGTTCGACGTCTGCCTTCATCTGCTCGACCAGGGCTTCACTCGTTTCGAACGGCAGCACCTCCCTCAAATATTTCACGAAGTCGACCCGGACCTCTTCGCCGTAGATGTCGTCCTCGAAATCTAGGAGGTGCAGCTCGATGGTCGGGGGAGACCCGCGAAACGTCGGCCTGGGCCCCACGTGAAGGGCACCGTCGAACGTGCCCGAACGGACCGTCCCTCGCACGGCATAGATACCTGGTTGGGGAATGAGCTTGCCCCCTTCGCCTGCTCCCCGGACTTCGAGATTCGCGGTGGGGAACCCCAGCGTGCGGCCCCGTTGGTCACCACGCACTACCAGGCCTCGAAGGGAGTACGGCCGACCCAAACCCTTTCGTGCGGTCTCCACGTCTCCCTCCAGGAGGGCATTGCGAATTTTCGTAGAGGAGATCGCATCGCCTTCGGTGCCGACCGGACCAACCACATCGACGCCGAACCCCAGCTCACGTCCGAGCACCTTGAGCATCTCGACGTTGCCCTCGCGTCCCTTACCGAAGTGGTGGTCGTACCCTACGACCAACTCACCGACGTTCACGCGTTCCACCAAAATCTCCTCGACGAAGCGGCGGGGGCTGTATGCGGCCAGCATCGGCGAAAACGTGAGGAAGACCGCATAGTCGAGACCGGATTCCGCCAGAATTTCTTTCTTCTCCGTCGGAGTGGTCAGCATCAGCGGAGCCACCTCCGGACGAATGATCTTGAGGGGATGAGGGTGGAACGTCACCAAGACGCTCCTACCGTCTACCGCCTTGGCCCTACGCCGAATCTCTGAGAGCACCTCCCAGTGGCCCCGATGCACACCATCGAACGTCCCGATCGTGACCACCGCTTTTCGGTCATCCTTGGGGAGGCCGGACGGAAGTGTCGGGTCGATCGAGTAAACTCTCATCGGGCGGTCAACGGTCTTCAAGTCTCGTGAGGATCTTCTTCGGCGCCAAACGTCCGTTCCGGATCTCAGCGATCCCGACCAGGCCCGCCTCATCCGTCACGGCGATGGGTCCTCCAGTGCCCTGCCCGACCTCTTCGGGCCATGGGACCGCTCCTCCCTGACGAAGGCATTGAGCGGCGTCCGCTTCCACACGAATCGTCGTCAAGTGACCCACGGCGGCGGCCGGCTCGACCCAATGGGTCGGATCCAGGGCCAGGCCTTCTCGGAGGACGTCACCGGACACCGCACGATCCACGGAAAACGCCCCGACGGCTGTTCGGCGAAGCGCCGTGAGATGAGCCCCCACCCCCAACCGATCACCAAGATCTCTCGCCACCGCGCGGACATAAGTACCGCTCGAGCAAGTCATCGTGAATCCGATTTCAGGGGGCGCATAGTCGGTCATCCAAATCTCGAAGATTTCCACATCGACGGGCGGGAGCTGAACGATATCGCCCCTGCGAGCCTTCTTGTACATCCTCTCCCCTCCTGACTTCTTCGCCGAGAACTGCGGAGGGACCTGTTGACCACGTCCCGCGAAGGTGGCCAACTCTGCTTCAATCTGTTCTCGGGTGGGCTCCACCCCGGAGTCGTGGACTTTCACGGTTGTGCCCTCACTGTCATGCGTGTCCGTGCTGATCCCCAGATGAGCACGGGCTTTATATTTCTTGGGAAGCGTGGACAGGTACTCAGAAAGCCGTGTCGCGGGGCCTACGAGCAAGACCAGGAGTCCGGAAGCGAGGGGATCCAGCGTCCCCGTGTGGCCGATTCTTCGTACGCCCAGCGACCTCCGAGCCCAACTCACCGCGTCGTGCGACGTCGGTCCCACGGGCTTGTCCACGAGAAGGGCTCCACCGCTCTCGGGCACGCCCGCCCCCGCCCCATCAGCCGTCACCCGACTCCCTTACGCCGCCCGCAGCAGAATCCTCCGCATCCGCGGTTCCGTCATCCTCCTTGGCTCCCTCCCCATCGAGTCCTTTCAGAATTTCCTCGATGCGGGTGGCCTGAGCGAGCGTCTTGTCCTCCAAGAAACGCAACTCCGGGGTTCGGCGGATATGCAGCACGCCAGCGAGCTCTCGTCGAATGAAATTCGCAGCCGCGGCGAGGCCCTGAAGTGCCTCAGCCCGCTCCTGATCTCCACCCCCCACGCGCACATAGACACGGGCAAGCCACAGATCCGACGTCACTTCAACTGAGTTCACGCCCACGTCCCCCACCCGCGGGTCACGCACGGCTCGGCGTAGTATCGCCGTAATTTCCCGACGGAACTGTTCGTTCAAGCGTTCGAGTCGTCGATTCGGTTTAGCCATGATGCGTGTAGTGGTTCACGACCATTAGAAGGGTGATCGGGCACATGGAGAGATCAATAACGCGCCTTGCGGGCGGAGATGATCACCACCCGGTGCTCACGCTCGATGAAGTGATCCAACTTGTCGAGAACGGAGTCGGCTGAGGCGCCGTCTGCGGTTACGAGCACGACCGAAAGTTGGGCACGGGTCCACACGTCTTGGTAGGCCGTTTCGGCGACGGATACGTTGAATCGTCCCCGGATTCGATCCCTCAGTGACTTGACGACCCTCCGCTTGTCCTTGAGCGAGCTACACTCCGGAAGCGAGAGATCCCAGGAGCACCCTGCAACCAGCACACCGTCTCCCTAAACGGTCGCCCCTGCGAGCGTCCGCGCCACCTCTTCGACGGTGAAGCTCTCTATGACATCGCCAACCTTGATATCGTTGAAGTTGGCGATGCCGATACCACACTCGAGGCCCTCACGAACCTCTTTTACGTCATCCTTGAAGCGCTTCAACGAAGAAACCTCCCCTTCGTAGATCACGATGCCGTCCCGAATCAGCCGCACGCCCGACTTCCGGTCGACGACGCCGTCGACTACCTCGCTGCCGGCGATCGTGCCGACCTTCGTGATCTTGAAGACCTCGCGAACCTCCGCGGATCCGGTGACCTTCTCCTTGCGCTCAGGAGACAGCATTCCCTCGAGCACGGATCGAATTTCGTCGACACCCTCGTAGATCACGTCGTAGACGCGGATCTCGACGCCGTCTCGCTCGGCGTTCTTACGTGCGTTTGTGTTCGGACGGACACGGAACCCGAGAATGACGGCGCCGGAAGTGCCCGCAAGCAACACGTCCTCCTCGTTGATCGCACCCACCGCGCCGTGAACGATCTGGACTTGAACCTCGTTGGTCCCGAGGTGCTCCAAGGCGTCAGAGAACGCCTGCACGGAGCCGTCCACGTCCGCCTTGATGATGAGCGGTAGAGTGTCCGCCGTCCCTTCAGCCAGCATGCCAGAGAAGTCGCCAAGTTTGACCCCACGCTCCTTGATTCGAAGCTGCTTATCCCGATTCAGGCGCATCCGGCTCTCAGCGATCTCGCTCGCCTTTTCGGCGGTCATGACTTGGAACGTGTCTCCGGCCTGAGGAACACCGGTCGTTCCGAGAATCTGCACCGGAATTCCCGGCCCTGCCTCCTTGAGCTGATGACCGCGCTCGTCCAACATCGCACGCACTTTGCCCTCGAAGTTACCGACGACGAAGGCATCCCCAACGCGAAGCGTGCCCTTCGTGATCAGGACTGAGACAACTGAGCCCTTTCCTACATCCAACTGAGACTCGATCACCGTTCCCATGGCCGGTCGGTCGGGGTTCGCCTTCAGTTCCAACAACTCAGCCTGGAGCAGAACCTTTTCGAGCAGCTCGTCGATTCCGTCCCCGGTTTTAGCTGAGATATCGGCGCTCAATACGTCTCCACCGAACTCCTCGACCTGGATATCCTGCTGAAGAAGCTCCTGCTTTACCTTGAGCGGATCGGCCGCGGGGAGGTCGCACTTGTTTACTGCAACGATGATCGGTACGCCCGCGTTGCGAGCGTGGCTGATCGCTTCCTTGGTCTGTGGCATGACCGAGTCGTCCGCGGCCACCACCAGAATCACGATGTCGGTAATCTCAGCGCCTCGCGCCCGCATCGCCGTGAAAGCGGAGTGACCCGGCGTATCCAGGAACGTGATCGTACGACCGTGACCCCAATCGACGTGATACGCTCCGATGTGTTGCGTGATACCGCCCGACTCGCCGGCCACGACATTGGACTTCCGGATCGAATCCAGGAAGAGCGTTTTTCCGTGGTCGACGTGTCCCATCACGGTCACGACAGGCGAGCGGGGTTTCAGATCGGCCTCAGCTTCCACCTCTTCGACCGCATCCGCATGATGGCCGTATTCCTCCTCGCGAATCGCCGTGCATCCGAACTCGTCGAGAAGCAGTTCGATCTGGGGAAAGTCGAGGCGCTGATTGATGGTCACCATGAGCCCCAGGTTCTTGAACGCGGACCCGATGATCTCCATAGAGGACACCTCGATTAGGTCGGACAACTCCGATACGGTCAGGAACTCGTTCACCCGGACGATCTTCGCCTCGCGCTCCTCCTCCTGGCGAGCCTCCTCCTCCGCAACCTCGCGCTCCTCCTTGGACGGCGTCGAACCCTTCCGGCGACGCTTCTTCCCTCCGCCTTTGAGCTGCGCCATCACCCGTTGGATGTTCTCCTGGACGGCGCTCTGATCCACGCGTTGGCGCTTCTTGCCCTTCTTCTGCCGTTGGCTCCGCTGGCCATCGGACGTGTACCCCTCGGCCTGGACGCGAACCTGTCCGGGTCCGTCCGTCTGCCCAGACGTCCCAGAGGCAGGGGAAGCCGTCGGCTTGGGACGGCGAATCACTCGGACTGGTCCCTCAGGCGCGGCCTGCCGTGCCGGCTCCGGGCGTTTACGCGGCCCTGCTTTGGGATCGGGTTCAAGAGATACGGCAACGGGCACGACGGCTTCCGCCTCTTCTTCCGCCTGCGCTTCAGGCTCCACATCGATGGCGGGCTCCTCCGTATCGGCGGAGACGCCAGCTTCGATATCGAGGTCTGGGGCAGCCTGGTCCTCTACCTCCGCGGCCACCGGCTCCGGCTCCAACGCCTCAGCGACCTCCTCCTCGACGTCGGCGGCGCTTGCTGCCACTTCGACCTCTTCGGCCGAGTCGACTACCTCAGCGGCTTCAGGCTCGGGAGGTAGTTCGCTCTTACGACGGCGGCGGCGCTTTCCGGCGGACGGCTTGGCGTCGACGATGACTGCCTCAATCGCATCCGACGTGGAATCGTGCCCACTCCGCCGTTCACGCTCTAGACGAGCGAGAATGAGAGCGACATCGCCCTCACCGATCGGAGCTTCCTCATCCTTCACGGAAATCCGCAGTAAGCGCAGGAGGCTCAGCAATACGCTCGGGGAAACCCTGAGGTCGGTGGCTAATTCTGTAACCCGCATCCGCTTCGTTTACCTCCGCGTCCCGTTTTCGACTGGCACTTCCGGCTCTACAACGAGCTGGGCCACCAACTCCTTGGCGAACTCGCTATCCGTGACGGCTACCGCGGAAACCGGCGGCGATCCCACGGCCAAGCCCAGCGCCTCACGCGTCCCGAGGGTCGCACGAGGTGTCGTCCCGTGTCGAAGAAGCTTCATCACCTTGTCTCGTTGCGTCTCGGAGGCGTCCTGCGCGAACAGAATCAACCGAGCACGGCCCTCCTTGAGCGCGCGCTTCGTCGATCCGGTCCCATACGCGAGCGCACCCGCACGTCGAGCCATCCCGAGAAGGGCCAAAGAGTCACGCATGAGCCTCATTCTCGTCTTCTTGGGCGGCAGCTTCCTCGACATCTACCTCCCCGACGTCGGCGTCAGCCTCAGCCTCCGCAACTTCCTCGATCCGGTCCACTTTAGCGGCATCCTCCAGCTCAGCGACATCTTCTAGCTCAGCGGTATCTGCCGCTTCAACGGTATCTTCCACTTCGGCGGTATTTGCCGCTTCAACAGTATCCGCTACCTCAACGGCAGCCTCCGCCTCGGTCTCGTAATCGGCGACGACCGTCAACTGATCGATCAGCTTGAGCAACTGGTCGGCCTCCGTATCTCCGAGGCCTTCGATCGCTAGAAACGCATCACGCTCGAATTCAATAATCTGTAAAAAAGTACTATATCCAGCACCCTCCAGGGCTACCAGAGTCTCAGGCGTCAGATCCAGTTCAGAGAGCGCAAAGTCGGATGTCTCATAGGTATCGTCATCCGACTCCCGCTTGAACAGGGACAAATCGGCGCCGAGCTCCAGCCACTCCCTGGAACCGTACAGATCGATCTGCCATCCGATGAGTTGCGAAGCGAGCCTTACATTCTGCCCGTTTCGGCCGATGGCCAAGGACAGCTGATCCTCGCCTACGATCGCTGTGATCACCTGGCTCTTCTGATCGCTCATCACTTTCGAGACGCGAGCAGGCGCAAGGGCCCGCCGCGCAAAAATTTCCGGCTCGGCGTGCCAGGGAACGATGTCGATGCGCTCTCCACCCAACTCCTGAACCACAGCCTGGACCCTGGATCCCCGCAAACCTACGCAGGCGCCAACCGGATCGATCGATTCATCACGGCTGTAGACGGCGATCTTGGTTCTCCCACCGACTTCGCGCGCGATTTCCTTGATGTCGACAATGCCCTGATGGATTTCCGGCACTTCGAGATAGAAAAGCGCACCCACGAAGGCCGGAGCTGCTCTCGACAGAACCAGGCGGGGTCCCTTGGGCGTCTCTTCTACTTTCTTGAGGACGCACCGGATGGGATCGCCTTGCCTGAACCGCTCGCGAGGATTCTGCTCCTTCCACGGAATGACGGCGTCGGCATCCGGGGAGCGGTTGAGCATCACAACGATCTTGCCTCTCTCAATCTGCTGGACCTCGCCGGACAAGAGTTCGCCCACACGATCGGCGTACTCGTCCCGAATTCGGTCGCGCTCATTCTCTCGGACTCGCTGCACGATGCGCTGCTTCACCGCCATCACAGCGTTTCGACCAAAATCTTTGAAGTCGACCGGAATCTCCATCACGTCCCCGACCTCGAAACCCTCATCGTCCCAACGGGCCTCTTCGAGGCTGATCTCCGATGACGGGTCCTCGACTTCTTCCACCACGCGGCGCAGTACCACAATGCCCAATCCACCGGAGGCGTCGTCGATGGTGACCTCGGCCTGCACGTTCGGACCGTGTATCCGGGCCAATCCCGCCATGATGCCGTCCCTGAAGAGGTCATTCACCTCATCGGGCGAGAGGTTCTTCGTAGAAGCCATGTCGTTGAACGCCGCTATGATTTGGCCAGAATCGATCATAATGTCCTCAGCGCTGAGCGCTCACTTCCACTTGAACAGGAGGTGGGCTCCCTTGATATCCGCCAGGGGCACACCCACCTCTGCACCATCTCCTAGCCGGAGTCGAACCGTCGGTTCAGGCTCCGGATCCAACCCCAACAACTCCGCCTCAAGCCGGGGAGAGCGCTCCGCGAGCACGCCGTGGCCCTCGACAACCACCGGCTTGCCCGCAAACCGCTCCCAATCCCGCGGCCGCGTCAGCGGTCGCTCGATACCCGGTGACGAGACCTCAAGCACATACTGTTCCGGTATCTCGTCATGCTCGTCCAACCAACTCTCCAACGCACGACTAACGCGGGCGCAATCGTCGACGGTCACCGGCGGGTCACCCATCGGACTCCGCTCAATGCGGAGTCGAATGACCGGCCTGCTGCGACTGCCCGCCCAATTCATCGAAACGAGATCAATCCCCAGATCCAGGAGGAGGCCCTCTGCCTCATGCTCAATCTCTGGCCTCAATGAAGCCATGCCTCCCTCCACCCCGGGGCGCAATGAAAAACCCCCCTGAGAACAAAAAAGCGGGGGCGAACAACACCCCCACTTACAAAAGCGCCGCCCCCGCAGGCGGCCCAGACGAAGCGTAACATAGCCGCAACGTCTTTTCTTTTCAAGACTTCGGCGCCTCCTGAGGCGGAGGCCTCAGGCGTTCATGGGCCCTCCGCGTCGTCGGCTACATAGAATCTGGGGACTATCCCCCTTCGGAGTCCAGCTTCTGCTCAATATCAGCGACACGGGTATCGAGACGCTCCAAGAGCTCCTTCAACGCCTCGAATTCCTTCTGCTTGACGAAATCGAGCGCTTCACGGGCTTCTCCGGCCTTTTCCTGGGCCTTCTCCAGCGTACTCCGCATCACGTCCTTCGCTCTTTCGGGCGTCAAATTTCCGCGCTCTTTCGCCTCCTTGAGGGTTTCTTCAATGGCATCCTTCATCGCCGCGAGCATGCCAAGCCCCTGACGAATTCCACCCTTGATGCCCTCACCCCCCCCTTCGTCGTTCTTCGGCTCCGCCTCATCTTTCGCGCCCTTCTCTGCCTCAGACATCATCACTCCCTTGCCATGAGTCCGCGGACCAGCGTCGTCTGAGTCCCGCATCGTCCGAATAAGGTAACGATCCAGAACGCTGCTGAAGCACAACAGCCTTCTAAGGGACGTCCTGACGCTCGATGCGCGCACCCAGCGCTTTCAGCCGCTCGTCGATCCTTTCGTATCCCCGCTCGATCTGGGTGACGTTTTGGATACGGCTGGTCCCTTCGGCTCCCAAGGCCGCGATCAGCATCGCCATACCCGCGCGAATGTCGGGGCTCTCCAGCACCGTGCCCTGAAGCGCTGAGGGCCCGACCACAACCGCCCTATGCGGATCACAGAGGATGATGCGCGCCCCCATCCCGACCAACTTGTCCGTGAAATACATTCGGGATTCGAACATCTTCTCGTGCACCAGAACCGTACCTGTGCACTGCGTGGCAGTTACCACCGCAATCGATGTCAGATCCGCTGGGAAAGCCGGCCAGGGTCCGTCATCGATCTTGGGCACGACCCCGAAAGCGTCGCTCGCCACCTGGCATGCGCGGTCCCCGTGGACCGTGAGCGTATCCCCATCGACACTCACCTCGACCCCGAGTCTCCTGAAGCCCAAAAGCGTCGAATCCAGGTGCTCAATGGGAGCACCTTCCACAACGATCTCGCTCCCGGTGACCGCCGCGAGGCCCATGAAGGATCCGGTTTCGATGTGGTCGGAACCCACCGCAAACGTGGTGCCCCCCAACTCAGGCACACCCCGGATGTGAAGGTGGTGGGTACCAATCCCTTCGATCCGGGCGCCCATGGCATTGAGGAGACGGCAAAGGTCCTGGACATGAGGCTCCGAAGCGGAGTTGCGGATCGAGGATTCCCCTTTAGCGAGCACCGCGGCCATGATGGCATTTTCGGTGGCCGTGACCGAGGGCTCATCCAAGAAGAAATCGGCCCCCTTGAGCTCACTCGCCTCGATCTCGAATCCGCTGGCCAACTCTACCGACGCCCCCAGCGCCCTGAACGCCAGAAAATGAGTGTCCATTCGGCGACGTCCGATGACGTCGCCCCCGGGAGGTGGAAGATCGACTCTCCCAAAGCGAGCCAGTAGTGGACCGGCCAAGAGAATAGATGCCCGAATTCGTTCGCCCGACTCCCGGTCTACGCTCCCCGACGAGATGGGCGAAGCATCGATGATCACCGTGTTGTCATCATCCCAGCGAACTTCCGCACCGAGGAAGGATACAATTTCCAGGAGGGTTTCGACGTCGCCTATCCTGGGGATGTTCTCAAGCGTGACCGGCTCCGACGCCATGACTGTCGCCGCGATCGCGGGGAGAGCGGCGTTCTTGTTGCCCGCTGGCCTGATGCTCCCGCTCAGTGAATGACCGCCTTCTACGATGTAACTGGGCATGGCCCCCCTTATCGTGTCTCAGACTCTCCCGTCGCAACTTCGGGCCAACGTCTTCTCCTAGTCCCGTCCTGGTCCCGCGTCCGTCGACGGACGCCAACATATTCCCTCCCACCCAAGCACAGCAACAATCGGGCCGGCGAGAGAGCGAACTGAGGGTTACCTTGACACCTGGTGTGAGCCTAGCCTAGTCTGGTGGGGTGTTGGATAGACAGCAGCGTCGTATGATTTGATAAATTTATAATTTAGTGTAGTATATGATTTTACATGATTTATTTAAAGAAAATTATAAGATAGATGGATTCAGCGTAGACCCCCTCTCAGTGACTTGAATCACGCATTGATCGACCCGCTTAACGGACGAGGTTTCGGCGAGAGCACGCGAGAGGATATGGACGAACCGTGTTGACGCATGGACCCATGCACCTCCTGGTCGCTGTCCTCAACTCCCCCGATGACGTCGACGCGATCCTGGCAGGCTTTGTCGAGTTGGGGGGTACGGGGCGCGACGATTATCAACTCGGAGGGGATGGGACGCGTGCCCTCCCACGACATCCCCATCTTTGCGGGGCTGCAAACGCTTCTCAATCGGTCCGGGCCTGAGAACCGGACAGTCCTGACCGTGATATCCGCAGATCTCATCGATCCGGTCATCTCGTTGATACGGGAGTCATGCGGCGATCTGGAGAGGCCGGCGACAGGAATCATCTTTACGCACTCCCGTTGGACCGGATTGTCGGACTGGCCAAGCAGGAGCTGGGCAAGAACCCAGAGTAGCGAAGCTCGTGGATCCCCTCTTAGCGACCCTCATCCTGATCTCTCTGGCGCTTGTGGGGGCGCGTTTCTCTTTTTCTACCGCCAAAATCGCTGCCGGCCCCAGGCTCCTTTTCAGAACCGGTACCCACTTCATCGTCCTCAGCTTCGTGGTGGGTCCGTCGGTATTGGGGGTGGTCACCCGGGAGGCGCTCGAACACCTCTTTCCGTTCTTCGCGCTGGGATTCGGCTGGGTGGGATTCCTTTTCGGAATGCAGCTCGAGAAGGACACGGTGCGCGCGTTCGCGGGCCATTTACACCGATTCTCCGCGGGGCAGGCCCTTCTCACCTTCATTTTCATGGCTACGGTAGGGCTCATAGGATTGCTGCTGTTCGGGTGGACCGGAGGCCCTCCTGGTCCTCTTGGCGTCAGCCACCGCCTGTACCTCCGCACCTGTGGGAATCGCCATGGTTTCCTCGAATTTTCTGGTGCGCGGACCGGTCAGAGACATGCTCTTCTTCGCGGCCTCAGTCGACGGGATCGTGGGAATCATCCTGCTTCAATTGATCTATGGCGGCTTTCACCCGTCCGACGCGTTGGGTGTCTTGGTGGACCTCCCCGTGTTGGCATGGACGCTGCTGGCCATCGGGGTCGGAGTCCTGTGCGGGATTATCTTCGTATGGCTATCCCGAGGCCGCACGGCGATCGAGGAGTTGGTCCTGTTCCTCATGGGAATCACCGCTTTCGCTGCTGGTGCAGCGATCCAACTGCAGCTTTCCCCGCTCTTCGTTGCGGTCATCATGGGCGCCGTCGTGGCCAATCTCGTACCAGACCAAGGGCGGGTTCTCCGAGTGATGGCCCAGTGGGAGAAGCCGGCCTATGTAATCCTTTTGATCCTCGCCGGAGCGCTGGTCTAGTTTTCAACGCCATGGATTATCCCGATTGGGCTGGTTTACGCGATCCTCCGAGGTGGCGCGAAGGTGGCGGCTGCAAACACCATGATGCGCATCGAGACGCTGCCCTTCCCCACCCCGAAGTTTGTCAGCTTGGGATTGGTTCCACAGGGCGGGATCTCGCTCGTCATGGCTTTTTCGGCCCTCCTGACGTTTTACGGTCTCGAGATCGGGGGCGTCGACGTGAGTCAGGGGCTGTTCAGTGTGGTCGTCCTCGGGGTCGTGTTGTCGGAGTTGGTGGGCCCGATGCTCACAACGGAGACACTCCGTAGGGCTGGTGAAATTTCCTCCTCGGTGGAGAACGCGCTCGCGCTCGGGGACGATGAAAGCGCGAGAGCGGAGGCGGAGCGTCACACGTCCTAGAAGGCTGTTCTTCAACGGCCTTCTGGATTCCGGACGGTGCAGAAGTAGACGAGGTACTAGAACATCCGCCTCATGAACCTTTACCTTTAGAAATGATGACTCGTTTGCTTTCAGTCTCAGTTTTGCCGCTACAGCAACAGGCGGCGGGCGGCGCAGGGACGTCCCTTCAGGTCGCTGCGGAAGTCTCCACCGTGGTCATCGCCGTGATGTCGATGCTCCTCCTTGTGGTCGCCCTGGCTCTGGCTTGGCAGCTCAAGAAGCTGGTTGGTTCGCTGCAAAGCTACATCCAACCTGTGGCTGAGCGCGCGCGCGTTGCGGCTGAGAACGTGGAGTACATCTCAGCCGTGGTGCGGGAGGACGTGCAGAGAGTCCGGGCATCGGTTTCCGGCTTGTCCGATCGTCTCAAAAAGGCGTCGGATCGAATGGAGCAGCGCGTCGAGGAGTTCAACGCACTCATGGACGTGGTCCAGGACGAGACCGAATCGGTTCTGCTCGATACGGCCGCCGTGGTACGGGGCGTTCGGGCCGGGGCGCAGACCATGGGCGAGGGTGGGGTCCAAGCCACTCCTAGAGACACCCCAGAGCCCACGCCCCTCGATGGGGTGGACGACCCCGCAGCCGAATCCGAAGCCGGAGGATGACGTGGGCGAGGCGATGACCCGGGAAGCCCCCAAAAGAGCGTGAAAACCGCCACCGCCGCCCTCTGGGCAGCTCTGGCGTGGATTCTCCTACAGCCCGGAGTCGCTCTGGGCATGGGGCCCGGGGACGCATATCGCTCTGGGGGAGGGTGTGCTGGCTTCGCTCTACCTGCTCCCCCGGCCATCCGCGCCATTATCGAGTCACATCCCCTTCACTTCCTCTACGGCTTGATCGCGGCGGACATCTCGTTCGCTAAGAAGTATGTGCCCGAAGGGAGACACTGCCATCACTGGCACGTAGGCGAAGAGATCCTGGCGACTGCCGACAGCCCGAGACTCAGGGCGGTCGGTTATGGATACCTCGCGCACCTGGCTGCGGACACGGTGGCTCACAACCTCGTCATGCAAAACGATCACTCGGCGGCGGACGCACTCTTCGATCAGGTGCTGAGCAACACGATTTTCGGCTTCCGAACGAACCAGCGAATTTTTCGGGGGATGATTCAGTTCAGCGACAGCGACCGTTGGAGACGGGTCTTCGACCAGGTGCTCCAAAGGTCTCAGTTCGATCTGCCTCCCCCGGTCGTGTCGGTCTACCACGCGCTTTCGTTCGAGTCCGTCATCGACTACTTGGTCGCAGGAGCCGACTCGCAACCACCCAATCTCGACCCGATCGGAGAGGTGAACTTGAAGCTCGCCAAGAAAGTGCAGCGTCTGTCTTTGGCTCAGGACGGTGTGGCGGACGAGGCCCACCTTCATGAGAGCGCCGACGAGTTCTTCCCCCTCCCCGAGAAGGACCTCGTATTCTGGCCTCGCCGCGAGGAGCCGGAGAGTCTTATTCGTCCAAGCGACCTCGAAGCAACGCCGATAGTGCCTTAGGATCAGCCCGACCTTGGGATTTTTTCATGGTCTGGCCGACGAAGTAACCGATGAGCCGTGTTTCCCCGGACCGGTACCGCTCGACCTCGTCGGAATTTTCTTCGATCACGGCATCCACCCAGGCGTTGAGTTCATCGGAGTCCTGGACTTGCGATAACCCCTCCGTCTCGATGATCTCCCGTGCAGTCTTGCCCGAATCGACCATCTTACCGAGCACCTTCCGGCCCATCGTGCCTGAGACCGTGCCGTCCTCGACCAGCCCGATCAGCTCAGCCAAGCTCGCAGGACGTATCGCCAGGTCGTCCACCGACCGCTGCACGCGATTTGTCTCCTTCAGGAGGGGACCCCTCACCCAGTTGGCCGCGGCCTTGGCCTCGCCCACGATCTCTGCCAGGGCCTCGAAATAGTCGGCAAGTGAACGCGAAGCGATGAGCACCTCCACGTCGTTGCCATCGAGATCGTGTTCCTCCATGAGCCGCATAAGCCGCTGAGCGGGGAGTTCGGGGAGCTCAGCCTGCAACTGGCGGATCCGTTCGGGGTCGATCCGGAGCGGTGGAAGGTCGGGGTCCGGGAAATAGCGGTAGTCGTGGCTCTCCTCCTTGGACCGCATCGACCGAAGGGTGCCGTCTCGTTCGTCCCACAGGAGCGTCTCTTGGACGATCTCGCCGCCTGCCTCGAGGATCGCGGTTTGCCGTTTGGCTTCCGCCACGACAGAACGCTCTACCGCCGAAAAGGAGTTGAGGTTCTTGACCTCCGTCTTCACGCCGTACTCCTCAGCACCCTCAGGCCAGAGCGACACGTTCGCGTCGACCCGGAGACTCCCCTCCTCCATGTTGCAGTCGCTGACGTCCAGGTATTCGAGCGTGCGCTTGAGCTCCTGCAGGAAAGTCCGCGCTTGAGTCGGAGAACGTAGATCCGGCTCGGTAACGATCTCGACGAGCGGCACACCCGCCCGGTTGAGGTCGACCGCGGTACTACCCGAAATGCGATCGTGAATCGATTTACCCGCGTCCTCCTCCATATGAATGCGACGGATTCGGATGGGGTGGACCGCACCCTCTGAGTCCACCAAAACAGTCCCCTCCGTCGCCAGCGGCTCAGAGAACTGCGTAATCTGATATCCCTTCGGCAGATCCGGATAGAAATAGCTTTTGCGCGCAAAGACACTCACCTCGTGCACCTGACAATCCAGTCCGAGGGCCGCGACGATTGCCAGATCGACGGCCTCGCCATTGAGTACAGGGAGGGCTCCCGGGAGACCCAAACAGACCGGGCACACCCGGCTGTTGGGCGCAGCACCGAAGACCGTTTCATCGGAACAAAAAAGTTTCTCAGCCGTGCGGAGCTGCACATGTATCTCCAAGCCGATCACCATCTCCCAACTCATTCGGCGTCCCACTCTTTCGCGTCGGAGCGGGACGACCGGCTCGTCGATCGCCATCCCGCCTCACCCATCGGAATTCTCGCCCGCCAGAGCCTCTTCCAGCGCGAAGGCCGCACGGAAGAGAGCCGTCTCTCCCCACTGGGGCGCAATCAATTGGCCACCCACCGGAAGTCCATCCGAAGTGCCGATTGGAACCGAAATGGCCGGGAGTCCAGCGAGGTTGGCCGTAACCGTAAATACGTCGGCCAAGTACATCTGAAGGGGATCCTGGACCCGAGCGCCCAATGGAAACGCAACGGTCGGCGAGGTGGGCGTGAAAAGGACGTCGACTCCCCCGGCGAACACGATCGCGAAGTCGCCGGACACCAAGCCCCGTACGCTTTGAGCGCGCCCGTAGTATTGATCGTGGTAGCCCGCCGTCAGAGCAAACGTACCCAGAAGGATCCGGCGCTTGACCTCTCGCCCGAAACCCGCCGTACGCGTCCTCTCATACATCTCACCCAGATCTTCGCCCGCGCTGTCCCTCAGGCCATACCTCACCCCGTCGAAACGGGCGAGGTTGCTGGACGCCTCGGCTGTCGCGATCACGTAGTACGCAGACAGGGCATACTCCGTGTGCGGGAGCGAGACCTCACGGATGTGTGCGCCGTTCGTCTCCAATGCCGCGAGCGCCGCTTGGCAGCGCGCCTTCACGCCGGGCTCCGATGCGTCACCGAAGTACTCTGCCGGTACTCCCACGACGAGACCCTCAGCGCCCGCGTCGCGGCCCTCCGAGAACTCCGGCACCGGCCGATCGACCGATGTCGAGTCGCGTGCGTCGTGACCCGCCACCACCTGGAGGAGCTCAGCCGCATCCGCCACGGTGCCCCCGAACATCCCCACTTGATCCAGGGAAGACGCGAAGGCCACCAGCCCGTAGCGACTCACCCGACCGTACGTGGGCTTGAGCCCGACCACGCCGCAAAAGGAGGCTGGCTGGCGAACCGACCCTCCGGTATCCGACCCGAGAGCCGCCGGAACAATACCCGCCGCGACCGCCGCCGCGGATCCACCGGAGCTTCCGCCCGGTACGCGGGCGAGGTCACGTGGGTTGCGCACGGGCCCGTATGCCGAGTTCTCGGTCGAAGAACCCATAGCGAACTCGTCGAGGTTGGTCTTCCCGACGATGACGGCACCTTCTTGGCGGAGTCGCTGTACCACGGTCGCCTCGTACGGGGAACGATAACCCTCGAGGATCTTCGACCCACAAGTGGTGGGAAACTCCAGAGTAGCCATGTTGTCCTTCACGGCGATCGGGACTCCGGGAATCCGCCCACCATCTCTCGGAACCTCCAGCGCCGCGGCCTCGGCATTCGACAGCGCCGCGAGAAAAGCATTCAGCCCCTGCGCCCCTTCATTCTGCTCATGGAGCCGGGCGACGGCCGTCCTGGCCGGTTCCGCCGCGTCTACTCCCCCATCCCGTACCGCTTCCGCCATGGAGGCAATATCAGTCATGGGGAGTCCCCCGGATCGTCAGCGCTGCTGAGCGACGGAGGGGAGGGCACCACGAAGAACTCCTCCCTGAAGTCGGGAGCCGAATCAGCGGGGGGGTACGCCATCGGGGCGGGGGCGATCTGGCCGGGCTCGCGCTCCGGGGCTTTCGGTGGACCCAACTCGAGTCGCTCGCCCTCGGGCCCCTCTATGGAGGCGAGCATATCGAAGTATTCAAGAATCTGGTTCAAGTCCTGGGAGAGATCCTCAGACTCCGCATCCGTGAGTCGGAGTCGGGCCAGAGTGGCGATCTGGAGGATCTCTTCGCGGCTGATCGACATCGTTCAGTCGAAGTCGCGGCGTAGGCCGGCGTACCGGACCAGAAGCCGCTTCGTGCCGACGCTCTCGAAATGGACCGCGACCTTCAGATCTCTGCCAAAGCCCGTGACCTCTCCAACGGTCCCCGAACCAAAGGTTTCGTGCAGGACCGCCTCACCCTTCACGAAGCGTGGCAGGTCCTGGTTGAATCCGTCGTCGAACGCCAAATCGTCATTGCTCAGACCGAGGTCGATCGGCCTGCCCCGTTCCGGACGGACGGCCCGGCGGCCCCCATACTCACCGCCTCCACTCACGACCGCAGTCGCAATCTTCTCGACCAGCCCCGTGGGGATCGCGTCGACGAACGGCGACAGTCGGCCATACATCACCTTACCGGCGCGGCGGCGATGACGGGCGTGAGTCAGATGGAGTTTGTCTCGAGCGCGGGTAATTCCGACGTAGAAGAGGCGCCGTTCTTCCTCGAGCCCAGACGGATCATCGTAAGCGCGGGCGAGGGGAAAGAGGCCGTCTTCGAGCCCGGAGATGAACACGACCGGAAACTCGAGACCTTTGGCATTGTGTAGGGTCATCAACGTTACTGCGTCGGCATCCGGATCATGGCGATCCACGTCCGCCACGAGCGCCACCTGTTGAAGGAATAGATCCAATTCCGTGAAGTGATCCAACGTCTCGCCTTCGAGTTCCTCCAGGAGCTCTGCGTTGTAGTCCAACGCCCCGGCAATCAACTCGCGAACGTTGTCCGCCCGATCCTCTCCCTCCGAGCCTTCGTCCGCAAGGTGCCGGAATAGGTCCAACTCCTCGACGAGGTTCTCCAACAGCTCCCCGACCCGCATTTGGGACGCCAGCGCGGAATGCCTTTGGACCAGGGCGGCGAACGCGAGAAGACTCCGCGCACCGCCCGCGGGGACATCGGGTGCTTCGTCGGCCCTGGCGGCCGCCTCGAGAAGGCTGATTCCTTCCCCGCGGGCCCAAGCCGAGAGCCGCTCCTGGGACGCATTACCGACCCCTCGCCTCGGGTAGTTGACGACCCGCTCGAAGGCGCCGGCATCCAACGGATTAGAAATGAGCCTCAAGTACGCCAGAACATCCTGGATCTCCCGGCGCTCGTAGAACCGCACGCCCCCTACGATCTGGTAAGGTAGACCACGTCTCCGGAAGACGTCCTCCAGTGCGCGTGACTGTGCGTTCGTGCGGTAGAGAATCGACATCTCTCGATACGGGCGTCCCGGCCCTTCGGACACGCTGGTCTCGATCTGGTCGGCGATCCAGCGGGCTTCGTCCGTCTCGCCGGAAGTCGTGACCAGCGTGATTCGCTCGCCTCCCATGCGATCGGTACGAAGCGTTTTGCCCTTCCGGTCCACGTTCTCCGCGATGACGGCGTTCGCGGCCGAGAGAATGACCTCTGTGGAACGGTAGTTCTGCTCCAACCGAACCGTGTGAGCGCCTGAGAACGCCGTCTCGAAATCGAGGATGTTTCTGATGTCCGCACCGCGCCATCCGTAAATGCTTTGGTCGTCATCCCCCACGACCATCAGGTTCCGGTGCTCTGACGCCAGGAGCTCCACAAAGCGAAATTGGGCTCGATTCGTATCCTGGTACTCGTCCACGAGAAGGAATTGGAAGCGGTTCCGATAACCCTCCAGCAACTCCGCGTCGGACTCGAACAACTCGACCGGCTTCACCAGCAGATCATCGAAGTCGAATGCGTTCTGCGCTCGAAGAGAATTCTGATAAGCCGGATAGACCTTGGCCACATTCCGGGCGAAGGCGTCGAAGCCCTCGGCGTTTTCCTTGACGAACTGCTGCGGGCCGATGAGCTGATTTTTGGCGCTACTGAGATGGCTGCGAATCGCCTTGGGTCTCCACCGTCGGGTGTCCAGACCTACGTCCTCGGTGGTCCTCTTGATCAGCCTGAGGCTCTGCTCAGCATCGAAGATCGTAAACGTGTTGCTCCACCCGAGTAGCGGTGCATGGCGCCGGAGTATTCGAGCCCCGAGGGCGTGGAACGTGCCGGTCCACATCCCCTTCGGCGCCTCACCCAGCAGGCCGGAAATCCGTTCTCGAAGTTCGCCTGCGGCCTTGTTCGTGAACGTAACCGCCAGGATTCGATCCGGTGGGACGCCTCTTTCATGAATGAGGTGGGCGATCCTCGTGGTGAGGACTCGTGTTTTTCCAGATCCGGCCCCCGCCAAGACCAGCAGCGGACCCTCAAAGTGGTCCACCGCTTCTCGCTGTTCCTGGTTCAGCTGCTCGAGGTATGAATGGGATCCGATCACGGCTGCGCCGTCGGGAGCCGGATTTCAAAAATCGCTCCCTTTCCCTCGCTGTTCACCAGGAAAATTTGTCCCTTGTGTGTCACTTCAATGATGCGCCGTGACAACGTGAGGCCAACCCCCCAGCCGCGGGCCTTTCCGCTCACCCGCGGCTCGAAAATCATGTCGCGCAACTCCGGACCCACACCCGGGCCAGTGTCGTGGATGCGAAGGTGAAGCCAGCCTGGCGGACCCCTCCTGGCCTCGAGGCGGATCTCTCCCCCTCGTCCGGCCAACGCGTCGAGGGCGTTCTTCACCACGTTCTCGAGTGCCCAGGAAAGCAGAACCTCACTTCCGAGAATCTGAGGCATGTCCTTAGGGACATCCACGATCAGGACGACCCCGGACCCGAGCCGTGGGAGGCGGGCTTGCAGGTACCGCTCCAGATCTCTCACGACCTCCCGAACGTCGAGGCTCTCTAGCACCGGCTCCAGCCCGATGAGCTCGAATCGATGGCTGATCCGTTCCAGCCGCACCAGGTCTTCCTCGATGCCCGCGGCGACCGCATCGCCTTCCAATCGCTCAGGCCTCTCCTCGGCGGGTAGGCTCATGATCTCCAGCCAGCCCTGCAAGGAAGAGATGGGCGTACCGAGTTGGTGCGCCAGCTCCCTGGCCATGGCGGTCCAGGCCTTGTCCTGCTCCGCCCTCCTCTGATACCTGATCACCAGGAACCCGATGAGCGCGGTCAGCATGAGTCCACTGGCCTGAAGCCAAGGAATCCAACGGAGGCCCGAAAGCTGAGGCGTATCACCGAAGTAGATCATATCTCCGGCCGCCCCTCTCACCGGCTCGCGTCCAGTCGCATCGAGCCGGCGTACCTCGGCTTTCACCAATTCCTGCCCCGCAGACGTGAAGATGTCTGCGTAGAAGGGCAGGTTCTGCACCGATAAGACGCTGTCGGTCGGGTTGATCACAATCATCGGGATTCCCGACCGAATGATGACCTCTTGAAGCTCGAAGAGCGAGTTCTCGAATCCACGCACGTCTCGAAGGCGTCTACCCGCACCCGTCGTCTCCGAACCCGTTGTGTCCTGAATGAGCTCCTGTGCGATGCTGAACACTTGCTCGTCAGTTTTTGGTTCTCATTGAGTCCCACAAGAAGCGATTGAGTGTAGAGCAGGTACCACCCGAAAAGGACCAGAAAGAGTGTAGCCAGCGCGACAGGCCACCTGATGCGGATCATGGCATCAAGCTACTCAGCGATCGGGTGCGCTCGGCTCGATGACTGCAAAGCCGAGCCGCTCTTGAAGCACTTCGGGCACACGCCACGTGCCGTCGGCTTGTTGGTAGCTCTCGATCAGCGCCACCATGAGCCGAGGAAGTGCAAGAGCCGACCCGTTGAGGGTGTGCAAGAAGCGCGGTTTTTCGCCTCCCGACGGACGGTAACGGAGGTTGGCCCTTCGCGCCTGGAAGTCCCCACACGTGCTGCAACTCGACACCTCAAGCCACTGCCCGACCCCGGGCGCCCAAACTTCAATGTCATAGGTCATTTCAGCCGAAAATCCGAGGTCGCCGGCCGCAAGCTTCAAAACACGGTAGTGCAGACCGAGTTGATCGAGAACATTCTCAGCCTCACCCGTGAGTTCCTCCAGGGCTTCTCTGCTGCGCTCAGGGGTTTCGTAACGCACCAATTCGACCTTGTCGAACTGGTGCACCCGCAGCAGCCCTCGTGTGTCGGCACCGGCCGCGCCGGCCTCACGACGGAAACAGGGACTGTATGCCGTATAGCGGACCGGCAGGTCCTTGGCGGACAGGAGTTCACCCTGATGAAGGTTGGTGATCGGCACCTCCGCGGTCGGAATCAGCCAAAGGTCGTCTCGTTCGCTCTGGTATGATTCGTCCGCAAATTTTGGGAGCTGACCCGTGCCTGCCAGCGTATCCCGCGTCACCAAGTACGGGACCCGCAACTCGGTGTATCCGTGCCACCCCTTTTCTTCATGCAAGCCCTGGGTGTGAAAATCGAGCATGAAGTCGATAAGACATCGCTGGAGTCGAGCACCCGAGCCCGTGAGCACCGGGAAGCCAGAACCAGAGATCTTCGAGCCCCGTTCGAGATCCAGGAGTCCCAGGCTCGAGCCCAAGTCCCAATGTGGCTTCGGCTCGAAATCAAACTCCGGGGGTGAGCCCACCACACGCACGATTTCGTTTTGCTCAACCCCTCCGGAGGGCACTTCATCGATCGGGAGATTCGGGGTCAGTAACATCAACTCGCGGATGCGCTCTTCGGCGCGATCGACTTCCTCATCGATCTCATAAATCCGCGCGCCCACTTCGCGCATCTCTACGATCATCTGGTCGGCCTCGCCGCCATCACGCTTGATCCGACCGACCTCCTTGGAGACTTCGTTGCGCTGCGCCTTGAGATCATTCACCTCGCTGAGCGCGGCCCGGCGACGTTCATCCAACGCCAGCACCTCGTCGAGGGCATCCACGAGGCCCTCCGCACCCCTCCGACTGAGGGCGGCCTTTACGCTGTTGGGCTCGCTGCGGAGCCTCCGAAGGTCAAGCACGTCACCCTTCAGGAACAAGAGCACGATCGTCACAGATCCTGTTCACATCGTAAGCAAACCGTACCGTTTCCCGGGCGGGATCGATTGCTACCGGCTGGAATTTACCATAGAGGCTGCACAATAGCCCGAATCGATTCGGACCCCTATGGGTCCTCAGCACATAAACGGTGCCCATGTCGACGGGAAGAGGCAGATCCCGCGTGTAGAGGGTGGTGTCTTTGGGCGCCCTCAAGACATCGTCGAAGGCCGCCCCCGGCATCGGGAAAACCAGGGTTGCACTTTCGATGTCCAGGGCTCCCGGCGGAAGGAAAACCAATTGGCCACCCTGAGTATCCAGCAGCAGGTCCCACTGACCAGTCACCCCGGCGGCCTGGGCCCGGATCGGGAGCCGCCTCACAAAGTCGAACCCGGAGAAAACATTGAGATCAGGATGAGCCAGTGAGTACACCAGGGCCGTATCGACTCTCGCCTCCGTCCACTTCACCTCGAAAATGTTCTCGCCACAACCGGTCAAACCCGAAGCTGAAGCGAAAAAAAGCGCCGCCACGCGTAGCGACCCCGATCTGGATAGAAAAGGTTTATTCACTGCGAAGAGTCAGAGGACGGTTGAGGGCTGCCCGAAGGCACCAAGGCTATGCGAATCAAAGGGGCGCTGTCAACGCTCCAACCGTTGAAGTTCCTTGACTTCTACACCGTTTGCCGGGTAGGTTCCCGTGCTGATATCGCTCCAAAAAGGGGCCGAAGCCCATGCAACCAGCGGCGCAACGCTCCACCTCACGTGGGCGCATTTTGATCGCCGACGACGAGCCTCATATCCGCCGTATTCTACAAACCCTCCTCGAGATGGCTGGGTTCGAGGTCGATCTCAGGCATGACGGGACCGATGCGATCGAGGCGGTCCAGGGCGGAGATCACTACGATTTGATCCTTTTGGACATCATGATGCCGGGAGCCACCGGTCTGGAAGTCCTCGAAAAGATCCGTCAAATGGACGAACGGAGATCCACCCCGGTCGTCATCCTCACCGCCAAGGGCCAAGACGCGGACCGGCAAGCCGCCTTCTCCCTAGGGGCGGATGACTTTCTCACCAAGCCTTTCAGCCCGAAGAAGCTCCTTGCCCGAATCCACCAGATCATCGAAGAAGATTGATCCTCACGTCTACGTCACGGTCCTCGCTGGCGGGATCGGCACTCGTTTCTGGCCAGCAAGCACGCCCGGCCGGCCGAAGCAGTTACTCCCCCTCGCCTCCGATGCGCCGCTGGTCGTCGACACCGTAAATCGGGCCCTTGATCTCGTGCCCGAAGAGCGGATTCGGATCCTCGCGTCGGATCGGCTGACGGAGCCGATCCGGGAGGTCTTGCCCAGCCTTGGCCGTGAAGCGTTCATGGTGGAACCACAGACGCGAGGCACCGGCCCGGTGCTGGCGTGGGCGGCCTGGGAGATCGCCAAGATCGACCCGGATGCCATCATCATATCACTCCATGCCGATCATATCATCGAGCCCAGAGCCGCTTTCCTTCAGCTCTTGAGCGACACCGTCGGCCTGGCCCAGGAGACCGGCCGGCTGTTCACGGTTTCGGTCCTGCCTAGCCGCCCTGAGACCGGCTATGGATATATCGAGCCTGGTGAGCCGCTCGTCACGCCCGGCGGCGTTCGCGCGTTCGCTGTCGGTGCTTTCCATGAAAAGCCCGACGTTGAGACCGCACACCGCTACATCGACGAAGGACATTTTTGGAATAGCGGCATTTTCGTGTGGACGGCCTCGGCCTTCTTGAGTGAAGTGAGGGCGGTGGCACCGGAGATCGGCGATCTTCTGCCGCTTATCGATGACGAGTCCCCTGAAGCATTTTTCGCTCAAGTGCCCAAGCTCACCGTGGATGTGGCGGTACTGGAGCGGAGCGCGAACGTGGCCTCCATCGAGGCCACGTTCGACTGGGACGACGTGGGTAGCTGGGATGGCCTTACGCGGAGCCGCGAGGCCGATCTCGACGGAAACGTCGTCGTGGGTCCCGGACACATCGTGGACGGGAAGAGAAACGTCGTCTACGCTGAGGGTGGCACGGTCGCGACGTTCGGCGTGGACGACCTGGTGGTCGTGCAGTGCGGTGAAATCACTCTGGTCACGACGACGGAGCGGGCACCGGACCTGAAGCGGCTTCTCGAACAACTCCCCGCTTCGGTGTGTGAGCCGACGACCCCGGAGGGCGGTGCCTGATGGCACTTATCCTGTTCGACGATGAACGGGCCCGCGCCTGGATTCCTTTTTCCGTCACGCGGCCGGCCGGGGAGTTGCTGTTCGGCTGTCTCACGCTCCGTGAACGTTCAGAGCATTTCTGGGGTGAGGCCTGCGTTGGGCACGTCACCGATCCGCGACTCGACGGATTCGCTGAGCCCGGAGCCGCTCGGGTGCTCGATTCCGACGCACGGGACTCGGCGATCGGAGCGGGCACGGGGGCACTGCGGATTCTCTTTTCGAGTCGAGCCATCCCGGATTTCGTCCCCGCACCGCCCGTAGACAAGCCTGCGGTTCTGACCATCCAAGGCCAGATCGTCGGCTGGATTCTTCCCGACGGGACAGACCCGCCTAGCGAGAGAGACCTATTGAATCCGGATGACTCCGCCGTGGGGCTCCCGCAGGTCGAGATCCCAGGTCGAGTCCTGGCGAATATCTGGGATCTGATGGCCGGCAATGGAGAACAAGTGCGTTCCGACGTGCCCCTCCTCTTTCCTGAGAGTCGCTTCACGCTGACTGAGGGCGTTCACGTCACCGGAGCCGAACGAGTGTCGCTGGGAGAGAACGTGCACCTGGAAGCGGGTGTTCATTTGGACGCCTCCGATGGGCCGATCCGTTTATCAGACAGCGTTCACGTCTCCGCGTTCACGCGGTTGGCTGGGCCCGCCTTCGTGGGATCGGACACGCACGTCCTCGGTGGCGCACTCAGTAACGTCACGATCGGCCCCTCGTGTCGCATCAGGGGCGAGATCTCCAGCACCGTCCTGTTGGGTTACGTCAACAAGGCCCACGACGGATACGTCGGCCACGCCTACGTCGGCAGTTGGGTGAACTTTGGCGCACTCACGACGAACAGCGACCTCAAGAACAACTATGGCAGCGTACGGGTCCATACGACCGAAGGGACCGTCGATACCGGACTCATCAAGGTCGGATGTTTCTTGGGCGATCACGTGAAGACAGGGATCGGCACGTTGCTCCCAACGGGCTGCGTTGTAGGTGTGGGTAGCAGCCTCTTCGGGGGCCTCATGGCTCCAGTCCATGTCCCCCCGTTCAGTTGGGGTTCTGGCAACCGCCTCGAGGAGTACGAAATCGAGCGCTTTCTGGACACGACCTCGCTCGCCATGTCTCGTAGGGACGTGTCACTGGACGAGGGCGGCCGGGCTCTCCTTCAACAGGCGTGGGAGCGGACACGTCCGGAGCGTGAATGAAGGTCTGTGTTCTCGGAACCGGTAGCGCCGGCAACTCTACGCTCGTCGAGGCGGGCGGGACCCGGATCCTCGTCGACGCCGGTTTCAGCGGCAGAGAGATCGAGCGGAGGCTTGGAGACATCGGGCTGACCCCGGGAGCGATCCACGCCATCGTGATCACCCACGATCATCGGGACCACACCCACGGGGCCGGAATCTTCAGCCGTCGTCATGGCACGCCGGTCTACATTACGGATCGGACACGGGCCGCGTGTTCCGACCTCTTCCGCGGTACCGAGTCTTTGAGGCCGTATCAGGCTGGTAGAGCGTTCGCAGTCGGAGCCATCAGCGTGGAGCCCTTCTTGACCGTGCACGACGCTGCGGATCCCGTAGCCGTGGCGCTTGTGGACCGAGACACCGGGGCGCGGGTGGGCATCGCAACGGACTTGGGACGGCCCAACGCGCAGATCCGGCTCGCGCTCGAACACAGTGATTTCTTGATTCTCGAGTCCAACCACGACGAGGAACTCCTTCGAGCGGGCCGATACCCGGCATCGGTGCAGCAGAGAATCGCCTCAAGCCACGGGCACCTGTCGAACCATGCGGCGGCTCGCTTCGCCTGTGAGCTTCTCCACCCACGCCTCGCGGGTGTCCTCTTGGCGCACCTGTCCCAGGAATGCAACCGTCCAGAATTGGCCTCAGCCGTGGTGGGGGGGGCGCTACGCAAGGCCGGGTTCGAGGGATTCTTGGATGTCGCGCTTCAGGGTCAACCCACGGACTTTATCGACATTGAGGAACTGCGACACCGTACAGGACCCGCGCAGTTTACGCTGCTCTAACGTGGCCGCCCGGGTACCCGGGCGGCGGCACCGGTGGCTCCCACTGTACTTTTTAAACAACCTCCTAGATCCCGAAAAGCCTCAGGATGTCATTGGACAGCGCCCAAAGCATGATCCCCATGATGACCAGGAATCCGACGTGACTCCACCTCATTCTCTGCTCCAATGAAAGCGCCTTGCCGCGTACGGCCTCAATGCCGAGGAACACAAGGTGGCCACCGTCCAGAACCGGAATCGGAAGCAAGTTGAGAATCGCAAGGTTCACAGAAAACAGAGCCATGAAACGGAGGAAGGTCTCTATCCCGAGCTGGGCAGCCTGTCCGGAGGCGACACCGATGGTCACGATGCTCCCGACCGATCGGGGTGACACTCCGCCGGTCACCAGATCGCCAAGAAAGCCCAGGATCATCCTACTGATTCCCACCGTTTCGGCATATCCGAGCTGCACGGCCTGGATCAGAGAGATGTCTCGATACACGAACTCCGGCGCGGAGTAGATCCCGACCCTTCCCACGCTGCGGCTCTCGCCGGTCACCGGATCGTCTTCATTGACGGCTTCGGGTGTCACGTAGCGAGTGAGAGGTCGACCGTCACGCTCCAGGGAAAGCTCTAACCGAATTCCCGGGCTGGCTTCGACGACATCCACAAAGTCATACCAGGTGGTAACCGGAGTGCCAGCCGCGACCAGCACCCGATCACCAGTCTCGAGCCCGCCCTCCTCCGCGGGCTGCCCCGGATTCACGATGCCCAACTCCGGATTCAGCCAGGGCGACAACCCCCGAAAGATCCGGATCCTCGCCTGTGGATCTGCTGCGAGGTCGATCTCGACCTCCATTCGAGGCTCGTCGGTGACAATCCTAAGAGGACCTTCCGCTGCTTCCAGGATGCCATCTCGGACGTCACCCCAATGCTCTACCTGGCGTTCTCCGACCGTGATGAGGCGAGCTCCAATAGGCAGCTCGGCAAGCGCCTCCGCTCCGGGAGGAAGTAGCTCCGACTGAACCCGCGCGATCCGAGTCTCAGAGAATTCTTGCAGGCCCCACACCGCGTTCACACCCGTGTACACGGCGAACGCGAACAGCATGTTCATGATCACGCCCGCGGAAATCACGAACGTCCTGGCCCATATGGGTTTGCCGTCGAAGTCACTCACCCGAGGCTTGCGAGGCTCATGGATGGTTTCTCCATCCGTCCCTCCGTCGGTCTTGTCGCCTGACCCTCCCTCGAGCCGTTCCATCACCTCGTCGTCCATTCCGCCCATCTTCACGTAACCGCCCAGCGGCACCCAGCCTATCACATACTCAGTTTCACCCCTCCGGAATCCGACCATCGTCGGCGGCAAACCGATCGAGAAGCGCTGCACCTCGATGCCCACGGATTTCGCGGCCATGAAATGGCCGAGTTCATGGACGAAAATGAGGACGCCAAGTACGACAACCGTCGCTAGAATCGTCATGCGGTCTCCAACATCCCTCTCCCGTGGCGGCAGCCGCCACCAACCCTTCTCACCCTTCTCACGTGACCTTCCTTTTCATCCGTGTCTCAGCCACCCGCCAGCGACCGATGTGTGCATACCAACTCGCTGGCCGCAATACGGGCAGCCGTATCTGCCTCCAATACGTCATGCACGGTCTCCACGTTCCGTTCGGGAACCGTTTCAAGCGCATGCCCCACCACCTCAGGCATCTCGACAAATCGGATGTCCCGCGAGAGAAAGGCCTGCACGGCGATTTCGTTCGCGGCGCTGAAGACAGCGGGCGCGGTGCCTCCACGGACTCCCGCTTCGACTCCGAGTGCGAAAAGCCCGAAGCGGTCCCGATCGATCTCCTCGAACGTCAACGGCGAAGACCGGACTGGATCGAACGTCCTCAGTGATGCGTCCGCAAAGCGCTCCGGGTGGGACAGCGCATACAGGATCGGTAACTCCATCGTCGGGAATCCGAGTTGCGCGAGCACCGAGCCGTCGCTGAACTCGACAAAAGAGTGAACGATCGACTGCGGATGTACGATCGCCTCGATTTTTCCGTAGTCGATGCCGTAGAGAAAATGCGCCTCAATGACTTCCAGCGCCTTGTTGGCCAAAGTGGCTGAGTCGACCGTGACCTTCGCGCCCATGTCCCACGTCGGGTGGCGGAGCGCGTCTTCCGGACCGACCGCCTCCAGCTCAGTTTGCCCGAGCCCGCGAAAGGGTCCGCCGGAAGCCGTCAGCACCAGACGCGCCACAGACGCGGGGTCGTGACCCTCCAGACATTGCAGAATGGCCGAGTGCTCACTATCGATCGGGATCAGCTCCCCGCCACCCTCATTGGCGGCTTGGATCACGAGCGGACCTCCCGCCACAAGCGACTCTTTGTTTGCCAAAGCCAGACGCTTGCCTGCCCGGAGCGCCGCCAGGGTCGCCTCCAAACCGGCGGACCCGACGATGGCGTTCACAACCACGTCGACATTCACATCCTCAACCACCTCCAGAACCGCAGCGGGCCCACTTCTCCACTCCGCCGCCGGAAGGTCGTCGAAGCCGCTCAGTGCTTCCGGGTCGGCGATCACGGCGACAGGTACGTTGTGTTCCACCACCTGGGCCGCGACATCAGACACGGAGCCGCGTGCACAAAGCGCCACGACTTTAAAACGATCCGTATGGCGCGCAATCACGGACAGCGTGGCTCGGCCAATGGAGCCCGTCGATCCGAGTATGGCGACCCTGGTCAAAGCCACGGACGGATCAGGAGGAGGAGGGCATAGGTGAGCGGAACGGTGAAGAACAGTGCATCCAGTCGATCGAGGACACCCCCATGGCCGGGGAGCAAACGGCTCGAGTCTTTCACCCCTGCATGGCGCTTGATCACCGATTCGGCTAGGTCGCCGACTTGCCCCGCAATGGCGATCGGGAGGCTCAACGCTGCACCCACCGGCCAAGAGAGGGCGAACTCAGGGACCCCGGAAAGCCAGAGCCGAGCGAACACGCCCCCAGCCAACACAGAGCCCAGCAGCCCACCGATCGCCCCGACGACAGTCTTGTTCGGACTCACGGCCTCGATGAGCTTCGCCCTGCCCCAACGGGATCCGAAACCATAGGCGAAGGTATCCCCAGACCAGGTCACCCAGATGGGGAAAATGAGCAGAGCAGCACCGTGGAACGCAGTCGCTCCGGCGGAACTTTGCTCGGGAAGGGCGCGAAGTAGGACCCAGAACGACAGCGCTCCACCAGTGTAGAGCGCGCCCATGATTGTCCGGGCGGCAGCGTCGAGAGGATGGCCAGCGGGCCAGCGAAGCCAGATCGAGAGGGCCAGCGCCAGCAGCGCAGTCCCCAGGACCAGCGCGAACGCCACTTGAGCGAAAGTATGATAATCGGAGTGGATCACTGCGATCAGCGGTAGCGCCCCCGCGAGTGCGACTCCCAGCCACACGAACGCCAAAGTCTCGTCTGGCTTCAAAGCGTAGAACTCCCGAGCTCCGAGAGCTCCAACAACAGCCAGGAGGACCCCGAGAGGCCAGGCACCCCGATAGATGATGAATACCGCCAGCGGAATCCCGACGACGGCCACCATGAGCCGGCTGGCTAGCTCTCCCCTCGCCATCGTGTGGCCCTACCCGACCGGCACACGACCAAACCGACGATCGCGTTCCTGGAAATCCAAGACAGCCCGGAACAGGTCCTCTCTCGAAAAATCGGGCCACAGGACCGGGGCGATATGCAGTTCGGTATACGCCACCTGCCAGAGCATGAAGTTGGAAAGACGGAACTCGTCTGAGGTGCGGATCAGGAGATCGGGGTCAGGAAGGCCCTTGGTGAACAGGGCCGCCTTGAACGTGGCTTCATCGAACTCCTCAGGTATTAGATCGCCAGAAGCAGCGCGCTCGATCATCTGTCTGCAGGCCCTCAGAATCTCGTCCCGGCCCGAATAGGAGATCATGAGATTGAGACGCAAATCCATTCCCCCGGCGGTCTCTGAGGCGATGAAGTCCACCGACTTTTTCGTGGAGGCGTCGAGGGCATCCACGTCCCCCAACACATGGACCTCGCAGCCCTGCTCCTGGAGCTTTCGGGTCTCTTGGGCTATGTAGCGACGGAGCAAGCCCATCAGGGCAAGCACCTCAGATCTAGGCCGCTGCCAGTTCTCGGTAGAAAACGCGAACAACGTCAGAATTTCTATGCCGGCGGCGAGGGCGCCCTCGACCGATTCCCGGACGGCTTCCATGCCCCGCTGATGACCGGCGGCACGCGGGAGACTCCGCTGCTTAGCCCAGCGGCCATTGCCGTCCATGATGATTGCTACGTGACGCGGGATTTGCCCGTTGAGGCGGATTCTCTGCAGTAATTCCGAAGACGTCATAGTGACAACTGAGCCAGCCTAGTTGCGAAGAGAGATCGTCGACTAGAGGGCCATCACCTCCTTCTCTTTGTTCTCAAGCATCTCATCGATCCGTTTCGAGCAGGCGTCCGTCAGTTTTTGGATTTCATCCAGTTGACGGCGACTCTCGTCTTCGCCGGTCTCATGCGCCTTGGTAGCCTCTTTTACCTCGTCGTTTCCGACTTTCCGCGCATGGCGCAGCGAAACCCTACCGTCCTCCGCCATCTGGTGGAGGAGCTTCGCGAATTCCTTTCGGCGTTCCTCGTTCAAGGGGGGCACCGGAATCCG
>Ga0310121_10000098_pt1 | contig 83860 bp, 52 predicted proteins | sample CB27_Tmax_986_MG_FD_203504 | JGI IMG/M metagenome (GOLD analysis project Ga0310121, IMG submission 203504) | Marine microbial communities from Western Arctic Ocean, Canada - CB27_Tmax_986 | ecosystem: Environmental > Aquatic > Marine > Oceanic | place: Canada: Western Arctic Ocean | collected... | reverse complement strand
TGAGTGACAGTGGTTGTCCGCTTAACAGTTCAAACGACATGCACGGCCTCTTTTCCTCGCGTTTGGTTGAGGTGCAAAGTCGGAAAGCGCGAACCTCGCCCCTTTGGTTTGAATCTTGCCAGTTGTATATTGGCAGAAGAACGTCAGTGGCAGAATTCGTCCCTGATTAAGAAAGGTTGGGAATAGCATGGTACGAGTCGGAATCATGGGGGCTACAGGGTATGCTGCCCTGGAATTGATGAAGATTCTGTTGCGTCACGATGAAGTTGAAATCACCTGCGTTACGAGTCGACAGGAAGGCAATCCCCGCGTGGATCACGTGCATCCCCAACTTGCGGGACGCCTTGATTTAAACTTGGAAAATGCCGAGCCGGCAAGTGTGGCGGCCAAGACAGATTGCGTGTTTAGCTGCCTACCGCACGGCGCATCGGCGTCCGTCGTGCGACTGTTGCTGGAAGCGGATCTTCGCGTGATTGATTTTGGTGCTGACTATCGCTTGAATGATATCCAAGTGTATGAAGAGTGGTACGGACAAAAGCACCCGGACCCGGACCGGGTGGGTCACGTGGTTTACGGTCTTCCGGAGATATTCGGTAGCCAGATACCGTCATCTTCCCTCATTGCCAACCCGGGCTGCTACCCGACGTCTGCCATTCTGGCGTTGGCGCCCTTGTTGGCCGCTAAACGGATTGAACCGAACGATATCATCATCGACTCGAAGAGCGGAGTGAGTGGGGCTGGTAGAACACCGAAATTGATCACCCATTACCCCGAGTGCAACGAAAGCCTCGCGGCTTACAATGTGGGTCGTCACAGGCACACGCCAGAGATAGAGCAGGTCCTGTCCCAGGTAGCCGGAGAAGCCGTATCGGTGATCTTTACTCCCCACTTGGTACCGATGGACCGGGGCATTCTGACGACCGGTTATGCACGACCGTTGCCGGGCGTGACAGAACAGCAACTACTCGAGTCCCTGCACGAATTTTATGCCAATGCTCCGTTCATACGGGTTGTCGAGCACTTGCCGGGTACGAAAGACTCGGCAGGTACAAATTTCTGTGACATCACGGCGCGTCTTGTGCGCGGTCGAGTGATTACGATCAGCTGCCTCGACAATTTGGTAAAAGGAGCGGCCGGAGCGGCCGTTCAAAACTTCAATTTGATGTTTGGATTTCCCGAGACGAAAGCACTCCTATAACTTCGAGGAACGCCTATGTCCCATCTACTGCCTCGAGGATTTCGTTTTGCCGGGATGCATTGTGGTATCAAGCAGGATTTGAAGCAGGAAGATCTTGCGTTGGTTGTCAGTGACGTGCCCGCGTCGGCAGCAGGTGTTTACACACAAAATCTGATTTGCGCTGCGCCGGTGGATTGGGATCGGCAGCGCACGCCGGCCGCAGCCATTCGAGCTGTCGTGGTGAATTCGGGGAATGCCAATGCGTGCACCGGCCAGCGGGGAGTGGAAGACAATAGGGAAATTGCCCAAATCACAGCTGATGCATGTGGTACGTCGGTTGAGAATGTGTTGGTCATGTCGACCGGTATCATCGGTGAGTACTTGCCGATGGAATGTTTTCAGACGGGAATTCCGGCGGCTGCCAGCCAACTCGATTCCGATTCTGATTCCTTGTTGGCGGCTGCCAGAGGATTGATGACGACCGATACGGTTCACAAACTTGCCAGTCGCTCGGTAGCGACACCACAGGGGGAGATTCGGATTGCCGGAATCGCAAAAGGGAGCGGCATGATCGCTCCTGACATGGCGACGATGCTGGGACTGGTGGTGACCGACGCGGCGCTGGAGTCGCAGGTTGCGCAACGGATGCTGGGTGAGGTCTGCGATCGAACCTTTAACTGTATCACGGTCGACGGGCACACCAGTACCAACGATACGGTTTTGTTGTTGGCAAACGGCCAGTGTCAGCAGCCCGTCATGGAAGTAGGAGAAACTGACGCATTTGCCGCTGCACTGGAGGAGGTTTGTGGAGACCTGGCACGGGCCATCGCGGCAGACGGGGAGGGCGCCACTCACCTGGTGACAATCGACGTCGACGGTTGCCGTTCGATAGCTGACGCGCGTCAAATTGCCAAAACAATCGCCCAGAGCCCGTTGGTAAAAACTGCGATCACGGGGGCGGATCCGAACTGGGGAAGAATTGTGTCGGCCGCGGGCTATTCCGGAATTTCTTTTGATCCGAAACAGTTGGACGTGTCACTCAATGGCACTCCGATTTACGGGCAAGGCGTCCCGATTGCTTTTGATGCGTCGTTACTGTCCGAGTCGATGCATCAGCAGCATGAAACGAAGATCGCCTTGCGTTTCGGGGAAGGTCGGAGCCAGATTCGATTTTGGACCTGCGATTTGACAGCGGACTATGTGCGGATCAATGCGGACTACCACACCTAGGCTTATATAAAAACCAGCCTGCCCGCGTTCCCCGCAGGAGGCGCTTGTGTGGCATCTGTAGATTTGCCTGGCGGCCAAGCAGTTACTGATTGGAATTTGCGCCGTTTGGCCGGTCCTTGCCGAATGGTTGTGGCTCTCGGTAGAACGGTTTGGATGCTTTGTAGAGTTGAAGTCTGGCGCGGATTTCTTCGGCCAACGGGTCGGCCTGTTGCCTGGCAGCCAATTTTAGTGCCGACTCGGCCGTTGTGACGGCCAGTTCGTATTGTCCCACAGCCGCATGCGCGGCCGCCAGTGTATCAAGCACTCCCGGGTGTTTGTTTGCAAGCCGTTTCGAGGCTCGTCGCGCCAACTCGACGGCTTGCAATCTCAACGATCGATGCAACTCGGGGTCAGGGCAGGTAGCCAGAGTCCACGCCAGATGGTTGAGAGCCTCGATGTGATCGGAGTTGAGTTGCACGGACCGATGCAAATGAGGAATCGCTTCCATCTGCTTACCTTGAGAATCAAGTAGCATCCCCAGTTCGTAGTGCAAATTGAATTGATCGGAACGGTCCAAATCCAAGTCGAGAGCCAATCGTAACTGGGATGCCAGGGCGTTGTGTTTTCTCTGTTCTTTAAGCGAATCGATGCCTGCCCGGTAGGTGACTCCAACCGGAGGAATATGTGCGTGCAGGATGATCGAACGGAAAAACCCCAGCGTAAACGCCAGAAAAAATATCGCGATGCCAACCACAAACGCGGTTTTGTAAAGACAATCTTTGAGGGATACCTGATACATCAGCTTGCGGTTTCCGGCCGGCGTTCCTGCCCGAGTTGCTATGAAAGCAAAAGGTTTCTAGAGGGGCGCGGTAGCCCCTGTATCCACAATCGCACGATTGGCGTCCGCCCTCTTCAGTCGCCAGATGTAGGCGTCCACGAAAAAATGGTGGATGTTAATCGCAGCGACAACCAGCAACACGCTTTCCACGGGACCGAATCCTGCTAAGACGTATGCCTGTGGAAAACAGTTGAAAAGGGCATACCCCAGCACAACGCATGCCCCGTAAAACCAAAGTACATGGTACGTGGCGCTGTGGCGTTGATTCGGGCGACCCATCTGGTCCTTGACGTGAAAGAAGACCACGATGGCCAGGTACTGAATACCGTGAAAAATCGTAGCCCACACAAAGGCGTTCCCGGGTCGCAAAATGAACCACCACACCGCATTGGTGATCAGCAGCAGGACACTGATCAGTGGCATCGGGCGACCTTGGTGAAGCGAGATATTTCTCCATAAATAGACGGTCCCCGCGATCCCCACCAACGGTAAGGCGAACTGAAACGTCTTCAGGAATGCGTCGATACTCGGCCTGTCATCAAGCCACCCGGCCATGTCGATCCAGTGGAGTCCCACATTGGATCCTGTCGCAAAAACATAAAAGAAAGGAAGCATGCTCATCCACCAGAGTAGCTTTTTGTTACCCGCACTCAGCAGGCAGCCGGATCGGTAGCAGTACATGACGGCAAGCCCATAAGCCTGTGCTGCGTAGTGGTAGGGGGACCAGGTTAAGTACAGGGATGTCAAATGAGGTCCTAGTGTACCAGCGAAACGCATGCATGTTGTAAGCAGCACCAGCGACACCAGGGGCAGGGCCATGGTGACAAAGGGCAGGGAATGAAAAGCACCAGGTTTGGTGTACAGCCGGACGGTCGAGGCGGCAAAATGCGCGCTGTTGCTCAGCAGAATGATGTAGGGAAGACTGGCAGCGCTGAACGTGAGGGCAGCACCCGGATTCGGAAGCACACAGGCGCCGACGACCAGGCTTAGCCCGCCACCGATGAGCATGTAGTCAAAGATTGGGTGGACGAATGACTGGCCTAAGAGAGAGGCGGGTAGATTGCGGAGAGCCGACTTCGCCATCAAATCAATCCTCGCGTTCCCGCCTTTGGGGAACTTGAACTCGCCCCCGAGATCAAAACGGGAATCGCTTTCAAATTTTCCATCTCTTTCTATGGTACTAGATTTCATGCTTGATTTCAACTGCGCAACCGACGGACGGACGAGCCGCGTCGCTTCGACGGCTAGCGAAAGCAAGTGGACTGGGGGTTCGCAGGGGAACAAGCGGTGTGGACGAACAAGCGGCTGGACGCGTAGTACAAGGTGGCGTCGATTTGGTCCCCCGCTGGCCGGTGTCGGCCGCCAACAATTGACTCGAATGTTGCTCAAATAAGCGGAGAGAAGTTATACTGAGTTTCGCGATCGGAGACCAACCAACACGACCGGTTTTCTTTTGATGGTGTGGGATGTCAAATTTCGGCCAAGAGCAGTCGATGCTAAAAATGGCCAGTCGCCTCCCTCGTGCCGCCCCTGGTTTTTATACCGAATGAATAAAACGACAGCGACCAAAATCCCGAGTTGGATAGCGATTTGTTTCGTGTTGATTTCTGCGTTGTCATGTTCTCGATCCATTGACACATCGACAGGCGACCGACTGGTCTGTAGTGAACTGACCTGGCCCGGTAGGAAACCGGGTGGCAACGTCATCATCATCGTCAACGATACAATGCGTCGTGATCGGATGGGGGTGCACAATGGTACTGCGAAAACACCAGCCTTTGATAAGTTTGCCCGCGAAAATTTATTGTTTGAAAAGGCGTACACTCAAAGTCCTTGGACCAAACCTTCTCTGGCGACTTTGTTTACTTCACTTTATCCTTCCCAGCATGGAGTGGTTTCCCATCCTGGGCTCAAAATTAAGACCAGCAAGGATCCGAATAGGCCCGGCTTCAGCAATGACGTTTTAAGCAAGCGGCATGTTACGATTGCCGAATCCTTGCAAGACGCAGGTTTTCATACGGCTGCCATCGTGGCAAATCCCTGGTTAAAAAAGGAATACGGATTCGCCCAGGGTTTTGAAACCTACGATGATGTGTTCGCCACAGATGTTCAACCCACGGATAAGATTTCCCAGTGGAAAGTTTCCGGATCGGAGGTAACGGAAAGGGCGATCAACTGGTTGAATGATATTCAGCCCGGCCAGCGTTTCTTCCTCTACCTGCATTACATCGACACCCACCGACCTTATACGATTGGGGCTGACGAGGTTGGGGCGCGAGCCGATGAATTTCGCAACGACTCGCGGCAGATCTCATCCAGAACGGGCCGAGTGATCAGTAGTGTCGTCAGGCTTCCGAATGGACGTCCGGCAGTCAGCCTCGGCGTTCCGGCAACGTTATCGTTACTGGAGCGCGCATACGACCGGGGCGTCGAAACTTTCGACCAGCAGTTAAAGGAGTTTCTAAGTTACTTCTCCTCACATCAGGACTTCGATCAAACCGCAATTATTGTCACATCGGATCACGGGGAGGCGCTCTTTACACGAGGTTATGGCAACCACGGTCACGGGCTTTACGAGGATGAGGTGGCGATACCTTTTGCGGCCCGCTTTCCAGGAGTTACTTCGGAGCGGAATCGCGTCGAGACTCCTGTCGGGCTAATCGACATCATGCCCACACTGTGCACTTACCTTGGTGTGGATTTTCCTGAATCTGCCATTTGTGGAAGAAGTCTGCTTGCCTCGGCGCAGCCGGGCGAAGGGCGTCATCGGTCTGTGATCGTTGCTGAAGGCGTGATGGGGAAACCGTCCAATCGCGCGATTATCCACGGCGATTATAAGGCCTTGTGGCAACCGGTGCCTGGGCCAGACCACGTCGGACATGCGCTGTTCAACCTGAACGACGATGCCACCGAGGGTGCGAATCTGATTGGTTCTACGAAGTCGACGGATCGGTTCCGGGAGACGTTCGACCGTCTTGTGAGGTTGGCACGCAGTACAGTTTCCTCGGTGGAAAACTATCCGAAGGAGTATGTACCAATCGATCCTGAACAATTGAGGCGATTGCGATCTCTGGGTTACATTGACTGACTGCATCACTCATGAATCTTACCGACTTCACTTTTCTGGCACCGGTGATTCGGTTCCGGTTCCCCGTGAGTCTATCTGCTAGCAATGCGGGGGACCTCTCCGCGGGCTGACAAAATCTACCTGTACGATATGTTGCGGAGCGATTACACTTTCTCCGCGAAATCTCTTCACCGGAAATGCCGTCGAAAAAGTTGACACCTGTGTTGATTTGTCCAGGAAGTCACGGCGGGAGAAATTTGCGGTGTCGCCTTTCGGCGTCTTTGCCCGGAGTGTTGTAAAAATATTTGCTTGAAGTGATTCGGCGGCCACCATGTCTAAACGCGCGCCCTTAACCGAACGACCACGTTTAGCTGTTGCCATCATTGTGCGAAATGCCGAGTCGCTTGTCGTCGAAACGCTGAAAAGTGTTCGTTCGCTGGCAGATGTCATCGTTGTTGCAGACACCGGTTCGACTGATAGAACTGTCGAGACGGTCAGGCAGTACACACCGAATGTGATACAGCATGGATGGGCAGACGACTTCTCGGCGGCTCGTAATGACTGTTTGAATTTTGTTCGCACGCAGTGGATTCTTTGGTTGGATGCAGGAGAAACCATTGCTCCGGACGATGCTCTGGCTTTGCGGCGATTCGTTGAACTTGAGGCGGACCTCCAGAAAGCTTACTTGTTGATGGTTCGTATTACTCCGGCTCCGGGGGCTGTGGCGGCGGAACAGATCGGACGGGTTCGTCTTGTTCCCCACTCTCCCGGTATTCAATTTCAGGGAAGAATCTGTGAAGACATTGTTGCTTCGTTGGCAGGTTTGCAAATCGAAGTAGAGTCGTTGCCCTGGCAGATACATCGTGGAGCGGTCGAACACGATCAAGAGAGAAAGTTCTCCCGAGCTCGCCGTAACGTGAAACTCACCAATCTTGAGATGACTCAAAGAGGTGCCCAGCCGCACTTGCTGAACTGTTTGGGAGAAGCATTGTATTGTTTGGACGAGAGAAAGCGGGCTGCCGATTGTTACAAACAGGCAGTTGGTTCCGCTACTCCCGGTTCGACTGAGATGCTGGAAGCTTATTACGGGTTGCTGACTGCTTTAGATGGAGAAGAAAAAGCAGTCGAACAACAATTGTCTGTTTGTCTTGAAGCGTTAGAGACTTTTCCATTAGACATGCAATTGTTGTGCGCCATGGGAGGATACGTGCAGTTTCAGGGTCGTTTGGACTTGGCCGCCCGCAGTTATAAAACTGCCTTTCTACATGGCAGAATTAATTTACAAACGTGGCATTTGGAAGACATTCGTGAAATCACGGCCCAATGTTTGGCTTCGGCTTGTCACGCGTTGAACGACGATGCAAAAGCGCAAAAGTTTTTGGAGGAGGCACTTCAGGAGAACATGCAATCCACGAGGTTGCGAGAAGCATTGGTCGATCTGCATGTCAATTGCGGACGGCCAACCGAAGCTCTGCAACACGCCATGCTCTTGCCCGCCCATCTGGCCAAACCGGAAACGCTCGAAATGGTGGTGCGAGGAGCCTGCTTGGCCGCCCAGGGGGATTGGATTCAGGCCGTTTGTCCCCTGAAGGATGCTTACGCTGCTGGATGCCGTGACCCGCTTTGTCTCCGCTGGTTGACCGCCAGTTTTACTTCCTCGGGTGAACTGTATCAGGCTCAAGAGGTGATCGAGGAGTGGACCAGGTTAGCTCCAGACAATTCGGAAGTTATTGACTACGAGGACAAATTGAAACAGCTACAGAAACAGACTGACGGTGTTGTCGAACTCACTTCCTTGCAGAAGACCGGCTCCAGCGAAGGCAAGCAGCAAGTAAAAACGTCCCTGGGTTCAATTCCGGCGCCACCGTGAGATCCCCAACCACAAGCTCCGTTTCTCCTCCCGCAGCCATCGATTCGCGGCCTCGGCTACCTTTTAGCTGCCCGCGAGAGTTTTAGGCACTCCAGCAGAAATTTTGGAGCGGTCGGATTGACGGCCGGTGGCAGACCGAACGACAGGTTTCCCGTTCCTTTGTGTGGGACCCCTTCAGATTTTCCAGGGGAGGGTCATTGGGGCGTAAGTTAGCCCGGCAGGTTTGTCCTGATCAGGGTTAAGCGACCTAACGCGGTTGCAGTGCTTGACGCTGGAGCACGGGATGCCGGATTCTGTCAGACGGCCTCAAAAAGCACTGAGACTGGCAAGCTGAGTTGATTTTAATCCGTCATAACCGGCACAGTAGGTGCTGTGTGCAATAATCATCTGAAAAACGTTTGTTTCTCTGGTTGTTTCTAATGCCCCAAATTGACAGGACCGGGACTGGAATTAGGGTTGAATTAGAAAGCAGTCAGAAAATTTTTGGCGATTCTCTCATCTAGGCTTTCTCACCCCCCGTGCTGGGCAGGGTCACGTCCTACTTCGTGTGCCCTGCCCTTTTTTTGCGATTCTCGACTCATCGAAAAGTTCTCTCGAGGTCACTGGATCGGTTTCCGGTTTGTCGTTTGGGACGGCTGACTGGCAGCGAGACGGTTTGCTGGGGGTCGTTTGGACAGGCCAGATCATGTCATGTCACGAAAATGAGCTGCCCGGTTGGTCTTTCCGGAGACGCCCAATCCGGGCAGAATGCGTGTTTTGATGGTCGTGGAAGGTGATTCCTGATTTTTTTTGACAAAGCTTGGCCCCCTTGTGGGCCGTTGGTTGACAAAATGACGTCCGTGGGATACCTAAGATCGATTCCACCTTTTTCGACACGTCAATTCCTTTATTCCCTATTGAGACCTAAGTAGGTTCCAGGGCTCCAATCGAGTGAAGAGGAGTTTTGCAATGTCTTGCGGAGTTCAACGGCAAAGATCGACCGAGTTGTCTCAGGGCCAGGGCGAACGCGTTGCATGGCCGTTTGTCAATGAATGGTTCAATTGGAACGGAAATTCGGATCAGGAGAAGGACAATTCTGGCGACGATGATTTCGACGATGATTTCGACGATGATTTTGACGACGACTTTGAAGAAGAGATTGAAGAAGAACCGGTCCCGGATGACGAATTCGAGCACGAAGTGGAAGATGACAGTGCTGGTGATGAGGAAGGGGATGAGAGTTGAGCATCGACTCTAATTCGTAGCCTAAACATACGTTATGTTCAATTCTGTTCCCGCTAACATTCGTTTCCCTCAGCTCGAAGAAGCAATATTAGATTTCTGGAAGCGGCAACGAATCTACGAAAAATCGTTGGACCAGCGTAGTGACGGTCCCGCGTTTATATTCTTTGAAGGGCCGCCTACCGCCAATGGCTTACCGCACCCGGGCCATTGCCTAACGCGTGCCATCAAGGACCTCTTTCCTCGCTATCGAACGATGCGTGGTTATCGTTGCGAAAGAAAGGCCGGTTGGGACACCCACGGCTTACCGGTTGAAGTAGAAGTCTGCAAAGAGCTGGGGATCCATTCCAAGGAAGAAATTGAATCTTACGGTGTGGAGCCGTTCATTCAGAAATGCCAACAAAGTGTCTGGCGTTACATGAGGGAGTGGGAACAGCTCACCGAACGGCTTGGATTCTGGATTCACTTGGAAGACGCCTATGTGACTTATCATCAGAGCTATGTCGAAAGTGTCTGGTGGTCATTGAAGACACTCTTTGATCAGGGTTTGCTTTATCAAGGACACAAGATCGTCTGGTGGTGGGCTCAAGGTGGTACGGCACTCAGTGCGGGCGAAGTAGGCCAGGGCTATCGTGAAGTGGATGATCCCAGCGTCTATACACTTTGTCCATTATTGGACGATGAAGACACGGCCCTGCTTGTCTGGACGACGACACCCTGGACGCTTCCCAGCAACCAGTTCGTGGCCGTTCATCCCGCACTGGAGTATTCCATCGTTTTCGACACGGAACTCCAGAAAAAATTGGTGATTGCTTCGTCACTGGTTGAAACGATCGCGGCAAAAGTGAAACGGAGTCTGGAGGTTGTCAGGACTTGTCAGGGAAGTGAACTGATCGGCAAGCGTTACAGACCGCCGTTTGACAATTACTACAAGGATGGAGCTGATGTGCTGGGAATGCTCCGAGATGGGGGGCAACAGCACGTCGCGTGGCGAGTGATAGCGGCGGACTTTGTCACGGTCGAAAGCGGCACCGGGTTGGTTCACCAGGCCCCTGCTTTTGGAGAAGTCGACTACGAAGTCTTCGTTCGGGAGCAAGATCGATTTGTTGAAGGCGAAGGTCCTGCGCTGATCTGTGCTGTAGGTCCTGACGGGAAGTTTACTGAAGACCTTCCGGAGTACCAGGGACGCTGGGTGAAAGAGGCGGACAAGGATTTGTCACGTGATTTGCGATCCCGAGGACTGTTGTATTTGCTGGAGCAGTATCGGCACGACTATCCGTTTTGCTGGAGAGCTGATGAGGATGCCTTGATCCAATATCCCCGTGAGAGCTGGTTCATCAAGACAACTGATTTCAAAGATAAAATGCTGGCCAACAATTCCCGTATCAACTGGTTGCCTGAACATATTCGCGACGGTCGTTTCGGTAATTTTCTGGAATCCAACGTCGATTGGGCATTGTCACGAGAACGCTACTGGGGCACTCCGTTGCCGATTTGGGTGTGCAGTGTTTCAGGCAAGCAGGAAGCGATTGACAGCTACCAACAACTGCTGGACAAGCCGGGGGTTCAGGGCATGGAAGTTTGGCAGCAGGCAAAGAAAGAAAACCCCGATCTGCCCGAGGACCTTTGTGTCCACAAACCCTACATTGACGCTATTACCTATGATTCTCCGTTCGCTGCTGACGCGCGCATGCAGCGAGTCCCGGAGGTCATCGATTGTTGGTACGATTCGGGAGCGATGCCCTTTGCTCAATGGGGATATCCCCACCAAGGAGTTGAACGATTCAAATCTCAGTTTCCTGCCGACTTCATTAGCGAAGCACTCGATCAGACTCGAGGTTGGTTTTACAGTTTGCTGGCAATCAGCACGATGCTTTTTGGCGATGAAGCAGAAGACGAATCCCAGACGCCGGATGACGGTTTTCCTCACCCTTATCGTAACTGTATTGTTCTGGGGCTGATGCTTGCCGAATGGTGGGAAAGCAAGGATGGAAAACAAAAGTTTTTGACTGGAGAAGAAGCAAGGGCCGCATGCGGAGAGCAATCTGTCAAGAAAGTCGGCAAGATGTCGAAGCAACTCCGCAATTATCGGAGTCCGCAGGAAATCTTCGATGTGCATGGCGCCGACGCCCTGCGTTGGTATCTGTTTGCCAACCAAGCGCCCTGGAATTCTATTATTTACAGTGAGCGGGCGATCAAAGAGAGCATGCCGGAGTTTTTACTTCGGTTGTGGAATGTCTACAGTTTTTTCGTCATCTATGCGAACATCGATGGGTTCGATCCGTCCCGGTCATTGAACGATGACGTTGGACAATTAGACTCGGCAACTCTTTCCCGAGCGGATCAGTATCGGCCCGTCAGCAGCCGGAGTGAGCTTGACCAATGGATTTTGAGTGAATTGAACCGCACGCTGATGCAGGTTGTCGAACGAATGGACGCCTACGACAACTTTGCCGCCTGCTCGGCGATCAACGCTTTTCTTGAGGGTCTCAGTAACTGGTACGTACGTCGCAGTCGGGACCGTTTCTGGAGTAGCGAAAAACAAGCTGCCGACAAACTTGATGCCTATTGGACACTGTACGAGTGCCTGCTGTCGCTGACACAAATGGTGGCTCCTTTTGTCCCATTTGTTGCTGAATCACTGTGGCAGAATCTGGCAGGAGTGTTTGGAGAGCGTGCAGTCGAAAGCGTGCATTTGTGCGATTATCCGACCGGGCAGGTAGATGCTGTCGACGAGCAACTCTCGCGACGAATGCAACTAGTGCGTACAATTTCCTCTCTGGGACGCAGCGCCCGCATGAGCGAAAAACTCAAAGTTCGTCAGCCGTTGAGAAAGGTTGAAATCATTTTAGCCGACACTGCTGATCAGCGATGGCTGGAGGAACACGGCGCCTTGATCAAAGAGGAATTGAACGTGCTGCATGTCGAATACACTAAGGATGCCGAAAAATATATCACTTACCAGGTGCAACCGAATTTCAAGAGATTGGGACCCCGCGTTGGCAAGCAGATGCCCGGACTCAAGCAGGCCTTGGCAGGAGCCGATGGCGGAGCAATTCTCCGCGAATTGGAAGTGAATGAAGTTGTCGCTATCACGCTGTCTGACGGACAACAGGTGGAGTTGGACAGTGAGGACATACAAGTGCGACTGCAGGCAAAATCTGGTTGGGCAGCCGCCCAGGATACTTCCTGTGTGGTGGTGTTGGCGACGGAATTGACTCCCGAGTTGGAGAGGTCCGGGCTGGCACGAGATCTCGTACGGACGATTCAAGACCGGCGCAAACAACTAGCCTGCAATTACACGGATCATCTTGAGGTTGGAATTGTCACTGAATCAGAGCAGATGCAACGTGCCGTCAATGAAAACGCCGCATACATTCAGCGCGAAACATTGGCCGATAGTTTCACCCTGGATGGAATCCGGGGTGTAGAAGGTGTTGAGCATACGATCTCCGGTGATGATTTGACGCTCTACGTGAAAGTGATAACGTAGAGCCTTGTTTGGGACTTGTGGCAAGTGTTTGAACTCCGGTTCTCCGGCGCGAAAAAGGACGCGGTCAATTGGAGACAGGGGAAGCCGTCAGTAGAAGAAAGTCAATGCGATTCAACATGGAATGACGCGGCATTTGTCAGGGCTGTCCTTTCTCGGACCTGCTCAGCATGCCGACTCGTGTAACGACTATGAAACTTCATCCTCCCGTTTCATCTCCTCTTTCGATCGCTGTCCTCATTTCGGGTGGTGGGACGACATTTCGGAATTTGGTCGAAAAGCGAGATGCGGGTGAGCTTGATGTCGACTTCAAGCTGGTAATTTCATCCAGCACCCAAGCCAAGGGCCTGCAATATGCCACGGAGTTTTCAATCCCTGCTGAAGTTGTGGAACACAAGATGTTTGACGACACACAACGGTTCAGCGAGGCGATTTTCAGCCACTGCCGCGAGGCAGGCGTTGATCTTGTGGTGATGGGAGGGTTTCTGAAGCATGTTGCCATACCCGCAGATTTCAGATGGCGTGTAATGAACATTCATCCAGCGCTGATTCCGGCATTTTGCGGCCAGGGTTTCTACGGACTTAGGGTTCATCAAGCGGTTCTGGACCACGGCGCCAAAATTTCAGGGTGTACAGTTCACTTGGTGGACGATCAATACGATCACGGACCGATTATTCTGCAGCAGGCAGTTGAAGTTCTGGACAATGACACGGCGGACACACTTGCCAGCCGAGTGTTCGAGCGAGAATGTGCTGCCTATCCTGAAGCGATCCGTCGTTATGCCTCCGGGCAACTGGAAGTAGAGGGGCAGCGAGTCGTCTGTAGCCAGGGAGAGGGCTAGCTCGGTCAGATGGTTGAAAGATTGTTGCGAACAGGAAAACTCGTCAGGGAAAAAATTGAAAGGTGTAAGTTGCGTGCTGGATGGTACATCTGGCGAGAGGTTCGATAGAAGTTCTTCTTTTTGCGTGGCACGCGAAATAAACTCACGAAATTTGTTCGTAATCCATTTGCTCGTAAAAAGCCGTTGCTTCTCTCCAGTCGGTCTCTGATTCCAACGCAATTCGGCGATAGCCCAGTTGCCAGCATTCCCGCTCCAATCGAGCCATCAAAAGACGACCCACTCCCCGTCGACGCGCTGTCGGAAGAACTGCCAGCCAATGTACCACCGGCTGTTCTGGTCGCCGCATTGCCAGGGTGACGGTGCCAACCACCTGTCGGTGGCCCATCCCCTGGTCCATTTCGGCGAACCAGGTTCTTTCGGGTTGCCACCACTGTCGATTTTTAATCTCACGATGGAAATCGTCCAGGTTCCAAGAGCGTATCGGGGGCACGGCATTTGCGAATGATTTCTCACGGACTGTGAGCCAGGTGTTGATGTCGTGATCTCCTTGAAAAGTTCGTACTCCTAGCCCGTTGAATGTGACGTGTTGTGGTTCTTGGATCAGCAATTTAGACAATACGACAACCATGGTATGACGCGTCTGAGTTCAGTTCAAGTTAGTCCAACAGCAGCAAACCCGGGATGGTGAGGCGTGGCCGTGGCAGTAATTTCAGAATGGTATTCCATCGCGTCGGCGGATGTAGATTTGATCGACGGTGGCCTGGTCTGAAAGCGACAGTAGATAGAGAGTCGTGTTGGCAATATCCTCGGGTCTTATCAGACCGGAAGGGTCGAGGTCTGGCCGGGCCTGGGCAACCATCTCGGTGTCGACGCCTCCCGGTAGGATCGCTGATACTCGAATACCGTGTTCCTGTGCTTCGGCTGCAAATGATTTTGTCAGGCCCATCACGCCATGTTTGCTTGCCGTGTAGGCTGCCTGTTGGGGGTAGCCCTTGAATCCGACAACGCTGGCGATATTAATGATCATGCCGCGAGAGGCTGGTATCATGCGTTTCAGTGCTGCGCGGCTGCAAAGGAATGTACCACGGAGATTAATCTGCAGGACGCGGTCGAAATCGGTAGTCGCGAAGTCAACTGCCGGTCCGAACAAGCCGATGCCGGCGTTATTGACCAAAATGTCAAGTCGCCCGAGTTCGTCTGTCCGTGCGAATAACTGTTCGACCTGGGCTTCGTCTGCGACATCGGTGGTCAGGACGTCGGCCGATCCTTCAGTTGCGGCAATCCGGGATGCGGTCTCCTCCAGTTCCGATTGGGTTCGCGCTGCCAGCAGAACATGTGCTCCACGTCCGGCAAGAGCCAGGCTGATCGCCCGGCCAATGCCGCGCCCGGCACCGGTGACCACGGCAGTCTGGCCTGTCAGATCTGGTTCCATAGCGCTTGTTCGTGTCAATTATGGTGCTGCAACTTTTAGTAATTCCCGTTCTGCATCTTGGCACCAACCTTTTTGATCGAGTTGGGCCGCAACGGTCGGGAAATGTTGCTGCATCTCCGCGAGAGGGATAAGCCCCACATCGTAGAGCATCGGATAAACGATGATTTTACCGGCTAATGTGCGGTTTTCCACGGCAGCGATCCCGGCGGCCGCGCCCGCCATGCCGCTGATTGCGTCCACTGAGCAGTTCGTGTCGAGTTTTCCGGCTTCTACCTTGGCCAACACGAGTTTCATGTCCTCGATCACCGATCCACTTGTACCGAACATGAAACATTGTTTTTCGATGTATCGGTCCAGGTCGATTTTGTGTTTGGTGGGTGCCGGAATACCGGCGAAGATGTTGATGATTGCAGAATCGGCAGCCGATTGAATGGAACTTTCAATCAGCGCAGGTAGTGGAGCCATGATCGCAAAATAACTGAACTGTTCCTCAAGCGTTGTGTTCTGCGGATTCACCAGACGGAGCGACACGCCATTGGCCTCGGCGAGTGGTCTGGCTTTGTTTTCGATGGAAGTCAGGCGGGCATCGTCGAAGTCGGTACCCACTAAAGAGATGCCCTGAATTCCCGAACAGATATTGCGGATGACGTGCATTTGGCCCATCGGACCACCGGCACCGATCACAAGAATGCGATCATCGGATCGAATTTCATCAACGGCGGGAATGGACTTATAAGAATCAGCAGCGCTCGATCCGGTCGTCCCGACCCAACGCGTCATGCCGTAGTGTATGCGACCGACACCGAGGTCGACTTTCTCACCAATTGGTTGACCGGCCAAGACAATGTTGATGAGTCCCTGCGGTGCAAGTTTGTCGTTTAGAATTTCAATGGTCGCTCGATCAGACCCGTAGTAGACGATGTCGTCGAATGATTCGTTTGCAACCTGAGTTGCTTCCGACGGCGTGATGTGCAGGATATCGCCTGGTGGTCCTTCGGGGGCGAAGGCAGCCTGCAGGCCCTTCACCTGTGCAGTTGAATTGCCGACGACCAGCAATTTTCCACCAGCTTTGATCGTTTGACGTTCACGGTTCACGTAAGAGTCTTCCACACAAGCCCAGGGCTCCACCAAGGCAACCGCGGACGCGCTTTGTTCCGCACTAACAGGTATTAAAAACCGTTCGCCACTGGGGTCCATGACCACGCGCTCGTCTACCAGCACATACTCCTGCAATCCACCTTCAAAGTTGTACCCAAAGGCGGCGCAGGACGCGGCGGTTGGTAATTGACGATAGTCAGTTTGAACCAGGCACCGCTCGCCGACTTGGTGGTGTTGTACCTGGTGACCAGTGGCCACGATCTCGCACACGACCTCATGCCCCGGAACGACCGGTTGGTTGTTGGGGACATAGCACTGCATGCCCTGAAGGATTTCCGGATCGATACCGCTTACGACCTCGCTTTTGCGGGCATGTTGGTCAAATTGCTTGAGTAGCTTCAGGTCAGAAAAGCAGAGACCCACGGCCTGGACCTTCAAGAGTATTTCGTGCGGTCCCGGTTTTGGCACAGCCTTGGAACGATTCAACGTCAATTGGTTGGGGCCAACTAACTGAACAGCGTGTTGTGTTTGTGGCAGTGTTGTCATGCAGAAAAATCTTTCACCCATTGGACCCTGGGGCCTCGCGGAGGACTGGTTGTCTTTGCCAGAATCGCCGTTGGCTAAGGTCTAATGTAGCATCACCTGACCTCCGGTCACTGGCAGGGCCTGCCCTGTTTCGTACTGTTGGTCCATGAGGTAGAAAATTGCGGCGACGACGTCCTTCGGCTGGCAACCGCGCCCCATCGGCACTTTGGATTCGTAGAAACGTTTCACATCGTCCAGTGTTTTGGCTCCGGGTACTTTACCGGCTTGCAGGTATTGAACGAACAAGCCCTTCTTCGGATCAGACCACAGAGGACCATTGAAGTAATTTCCCGGACAAACGCAGTTTACTTTAATACCGTCGTCAACCAATTCCAATGCGAATGACTGAGTTAAACCGATACTGCCAAACTTGCTACCGGCATACGCGGAGTTGCGATTTGATCCCACCAGACCACTCTTACTGTTGATTTGAATCACGTCGCTCCGGTAGTCGGGCTTGGCCGCGTGTTGTGTCGACAGAATTGGGGCGACTTTTTGAGTGCAAAGGAAATAGCCAGAGTAGTTGACGGAGTTAACAAATTCGAAATCTTCTTTCGACTGAGTTTTAACGGATTCTGCTTTAAGTACACCGGCGTTGGATATGAGCAGATCGAGTCCACCAAAGGTGCGCACCACCTGGTGCAGACAGGCAACCACCGACTTCTCATCGGTGACGTTGATCGATAGGCCGGTCGCACGCCCGGTTCCATGCTCTTGACACAATGCGTCGGCAGCCTGCCGAACACCATCTTCGTTGAGGTCGGCGAGAACCACCTGCGCCCCCGCCGCCGTTAACAGGCGAGCAATTTCCAGGCCAAACCCCTGGGCAGCACCGGTGATCATAGCCACCTTTCCCGTAGCCCTGCCATTCCCGGCAGATGCCAGTGACACCCGTTTGCGATAGGATTCCACTTCCCAGTCTTCGATGAAGGTCCGTTCCCGGTCAGTCAGGTAGTTGACCGCTTCTAACTGTGCCGCTCCTCCCATGACCTGTATCGCATCGAGATAGACTTGTCGCACAGTATCAGCAGTGCGGTAGTCATCCCCTGCGACGAACAGTCCCACTCCCTGTACTAAGACGACCTTGGGCGGAAACCGGTGTTGACTGATGTGCTGATCGATTTCGGTTCGTAAGCGTGCTATGAGTGCATCCGTCTTTTCTTCGGGGTCTGTTTCGACCCACAGCGGATAGCTCGTGCAATACACGATCTGGTCAGGTGTGAGAGGCCCGCTGACAGCTGCACACCGGCCAATTTCCCCACCAGTCAAACTGAGTGCCACCGGTGAATCGTCAAAGGTGACGGTTTTTAATGCCGGAGATTCTGCAAGTAATCCGCGTAACGCGGGGCCTACGACATCGATGACTTTCTGCGGATCTTTGACGCATGACACTTTGCCAAAGCCTGTGGTTTTCCAATCACCATCTAGCCTAGCGGCAATACTTTGCAGGATGTGGGTGGTGGTTGCTTCTATCTCTTCGGCCGTGTCTCCCATGACGATGAGGCCGTGATTTGCCATGAGAATGAAGCGAGGTGTGTTGTCAGAGGGCGCACGCCTGGCCCAGACGTTCTGTAAGGTTTGGGCAAGAACAAAGCCGGGATCGACGTAAGGCAACCACAGGAAGTCATTGTCGAACAAGTCAGCGGCAATTGCCTGCCCGTTCTCCGAGCAGGTGAGAGTATTGGCGACGGTGGCATGCGTGTGGACAACAAACTTGCCCGGAATCAGATGATGCAACAAACACTCTACCGATGGGCGCTGTCCTTTTTCCGGTGCAATGCGGGCCGCGTAAATTGCGTCTTTGAAAAGTGTTTCGCGTTGTTCCGGATCTTCTCCAAGGTCGCTCGCGGCGAGATCCGCCAACTTGGAACGGTCCATCTCAACAAAACCGTCAACATCGATGGTGGACAATGCGTGGCCACTGGCTTTGACGAATAAGCAGTCCTTCGATTTGACGGATGTGTTTCCGCCACCGGCCAGGACGATCGCTGGATCACTGCCGTAATGGCGTGAGATCTTTACGAGCGTCGAAATTTCCCGTTCGTCCATGCTTGTTACCTGATTCTGATTGCAAAGTGCTGCTGGCTTCCGAGCGACCTGGAATTTTCCGGGGGAGCGCTGCCAACTGGAAACTCAGCAACCTTTTATAAATATCGTGACCACGAACGTTTTTTGCGAGCATGGTCTTTTCATGAGGGTTCAGCAGTGTGAATCGGTTGTTGCGAAGACGTCAATGCCCGACGCCGATGACCTAGGAACAATGATCGGTGTACTCGGCAATCACAGCCGCACCCAGTTTAGCGAATTCGTTGATCCGCTGCTCGTCGGTGGAGTATTCGGGGTTGGGATTGCCCTGATTATCGACAAATCCACATTGGCCATGCAGTACCAGGAATTGATGGGCAGCCACGACACAGGTTCCTTCCCAGAGGATGTCCTGAACGTCGCTGGGGAAAGGGCCGTCCTGACAAACCGGTTCCATTCCAATGCAATCGAGCGTGTTGTGTTCTGTTCCGGACGTTACGAACATTCCAGCGTCGCGGTAGGCGCGGATGTAATGGCTGGCCACGTTGATCGAATTACGAATGGGGATGAGTTCGGCTGCGTGGATGTTGCGACGTTTCAGTTCCACAATGAGTTGGTCTGCAGATACTTCAAACGGACAAATGGGCGACGTTCCATCGGCCAGTGTCGGATAGCAGGGAATGCCACCGAGTTCCAGAATCAATCGCATTGCTTCATCAAAGTTGACAAAGGTTTCCTCAACAAACGCCGGTTTTCCAGTTTTTAACAGGTGTGAACGAATGTCATTTTGAATTGCCACAGCATCATCCGGATCGCTGGATTTCGTCTGAGCGGCTAAGACGCCGTTTAACGTTGCGATCCGGTTTTCGGCAGGGACCAACTGAAACAGGCGTTCCTGAAATGCCTGACAAACATGGCGTTCCTGCAGATAAACAGTTTCACGGGGTGATTGATGCCGCTGCACGATCATTTCGATGATGTGGTCTTCGTCAATTCCCATGTCCAGACTGTGCGTGCTGAATGTTTGGTCCAAACGCTCAACCATTTTTGACATCCGTGTCGAGTCGTTACAACGGATTTTGTCGAGCAACCTCGATGCTTCGTCACTCATTTGGTTCGTGGGCGTTTGGCCAAAGCGAGTGATCCCTTTACCACAGACGTAGAATTTTCCCGGGTTGCCGGGGTCATTTACCTTGATCCCCGCGTCACGAAGTTGATCGTCGAGGCAAATAATTTCTAGTCCGAACAACGGGAAGATACCGCAGGTGTGGACGCGGCGAGCAAAGTCCTCGTAAACCGAGTAGTCGTAGTAATTACTAACGCCGAGGACGCTGACTCCTTGCGAGTCTGCCAGATCGACTGCTTGCTGGACGGTTTCAAATGCCGAGAAATTTGGGGGTAAATGAATGTGTGCATTAAACCGTGGCTGGACATTCGACGCCTGGTCGCACACCACAGGTTCTGATTCATTCATAGCGCGGAGGTAATCAGGTACACCAATTGTTCGTAGAAAATGAAACGGGTCCGGATCTGAGCGAGTCATGGATTGATTGTACTTCTTTCGTTCGCCAGGAAGAAGCGGTGCGGAATTTTCCACGCGTCCTCACCTGGGTGACGATGAATCTTTAGGTGAACCGGCCGGTTCGCCACACAGGAGTGGATTGTAAAGAGTCGCTGATTGGAGGCTGTCCGCGGAATTGGAGAAAGGGCTCCATCGTCAGCTTGACGCAGTTCGCCTGAGATGTTCAGGTGAATGTGATAAGTTCGCAATGGTTGCGTGACAGCGGGCAACAAATACTTGAAAAGAACTAAGAAGTTTACTGATGATGAATGAGATGCTGCAGCAGTACTTGGCCTTGTCAGAACATGAACGTTCGTCCTTGTATTGGGAATTCCAGGGCATGGGTAAACAGCTCGCGCCTGAAATGGCAGATTTTCAACACACGTGTGCTAAAATGTTCGGCTCGACATTCAACCCGGGAAATTCGGGCAATGCGGCTTTGTTACTGCCTGGTCCACCAGAAGCATACAAACAGATGAAGCGAGACTCGCCGGGGAAGAAGGGGTTCGCGCATGATTACCGGACGCCAGACAGCTTTCGAGGCCGGTTCGTGGTTTGTACTTCTGCAAAGCAGCCACTGGGGATTGCGGATTATGATCCGCGACGCTTGATTGGCGTTTATGAAATCAGTGAGGATGGACGAACCTATGAACCATTGTGGGGCGCACCCCAGGCAACCAGTGAAATTTTTTGTCACATTGAGCAGATGGATCAGACGGAACTACCCGCCAGCGGTCACGGCCATTTGTGTGAACTGAGTGCGACCATGCAGGGTAGGGGGGTGAAGGTGGATGTGAAGTCACTCAACGACTCCTTGGCCTGTTTTCTGGAAGTGGATTACGTGAAACAGTACGGGTACTTGGAAGAGGCAGTGCCTGGCAATCCGACATTCGGTCGGCACTTGGGTGCTGAAGCGAAGCGAGTCAAGCAACCGGAAGGTTTTGCCGTCGTAGTCTGGGGTACTCATGGGTTCAGTGTGGCTGCCGAAAATCCATTGATGATGTGGTCGAAGATGGAAGAAGTTCGTCGCCAGTTTGAGGTTACGTACGCCGCCCAAACGGCTTTTGGGGAAACCGATACGGTGCGTCCCGACACACTACGAGGCCTTATTGAAGTTTTTGGCATTCCATTTGAACAGAAGCAACTGGACGTGATTTTATCCAGCAGTAAGACTGGATCTTTCTCCTGGAAGTCTGAAGATCAGTGACTGACGAATTGACACGTAACGGCTGAGTTGATGGTGACCGATCAACTTTCGAATGATTCTTCCAGTGACTGAATGTACTCTAACGCCTCGTCGACATCGGGTACGAAAAATCCTGAGCGGCGACCTTCACGGTCGAGTTGTTCCAGAAGAATTAATTCGTCGTAATCTTCAGATTCCTGCAAACGTCTTTTAGCACGAACTCCCAGGCTTCCGTTCCGCAGCGCCTGTGCGTCCGCGTGATGTCCGATGAACCAAGCGGTCCGTTCAGTAATTGTTTCTCCTAGAGCTTGCAAACCGCTGTTCACACGGTCCCGGGAGTCAATGGCTTTGCCGACGTCGTGCAACAGGGCCGCCAGGAGAAATTCTTCGTCGTAGGCCACATGTTCGCGTGCCAAATCATAAACCTGTAAGCTGTGGTACAGGGCATCTCCTTCCGGGTGATTTTTGGGCGATTGTTTCACATCTTCCAACGGAAGAAGTAATGACCGGTAAACCCGGAAGCGATCTGTAACGGGTGACTTGTCTGCCAAAACCTGATTCCAAGAGTCAGATGCCGCGTCTGCGGGGTTTTCCAAGGTCGATTTCTCGACCAGCGAGCGGACCTCAGCTCGGATCTCTTCATTGGTCGGTAAGTCGAATGCCTGCACTCGTGTCTTCGACACGATGCGTGCGGCCTGGTTTCGGGCGCGAAAGAATTTGGATTCCTGCCGCTCGTAGATTAAACGGGCAGCAATCAAGGTGATTTGCCGCCGAAGTTTTGAGGGTTTCATGGCAGAGGTCGCCAGAAGTCAGTCCTTGGAAATTTGTGCAACTGTTGCGGGAACAACGTGCAGCGTACGTCGAGGTGCTTCCCTCACCAAGCCAGGCATAGGGGAAACCATCAAAAATATTTACCGAGGAGTTCACCAGTGTAGTGTCTGTTTCAATCGCTACAAAAAGTCTACTTACATTTTACTTCAGTGAATGAAGGCGTCCAGTCAGCCGTGTCAATAAATGGACATCGAAGCACCTTAATGTTTCACAACTCTCTGACGATTCCGGAGGCGGGACAGGTCTGATTTCCGAACTCAAAATTTCTTCTGGTGATAGGCGTTTGAAGTGAAGATCAACAAAGAGTTAATCGTTACGGCGTTCCATTTTTGTTGAAGTTGTGCACTCTTCAGGTCGATAAGCGCCGAGCCGACACGGACCAGGTCGGCGACGCTCACGCTAGCATCTTTTTGGACTGTTAACATGACAAGCAATAACTCGAGTCGACGCAAAGCCGCTGTCTTGCTGATGAGCCTGCCGCATGAAGAGGCGGGCCAGGTGGTGAGTCAATTGGGGTCCGGGCAGTTGGAAGCGGTTTCTCTTGAAATTGCCAACGTCCAACATATCTCGAACGAAGAACAGAAAAGTACGATCTATGAGTTTGCAAAATCGAGTTCTCCAGGCGCGGGGACGGGTCGGGGAGGAATCGACCTGGCACAACGGATGGTGGCAGAGGGCCTGACTACTGACGCTAACGCAACGATCGATAACCTGCGACAATCAGTTGGAGCGGTACCCTTTGGATTCCTCCAGCAGATCAAAACACAGGACCTGTTGAGGTTCCTGACGGATGAGCATCCCCAAACCATTGCTCTGATCCTCTCGTGTTTGACTCCTTCCTATGGAGCGGACGTCTTGGCTGGACTACCGCTTGAGATGCAAATTACCATTATTTGCCGGATTGCTACAATGAATCCGGTAAGTTACGAAATCGTTGCAGAAGTGGAACGTGGTTTAAAAAGTCGCATGGCATGCATTCTGGACGGATCCTGCGAGGCGACGGGAGGCGTTTTCCGTGTGGCGAAGATTCTCAACCTCACTAACCGGGCTACAGACCACGCCCTTGATCATCTGGAGGAAGAGTCGCCGGAACTGGTCGAGGAAATTCGCCGCCTGATGTTTGCCTTCGAAGATATTGTCCATTTGGCGGAGGGGGACATTCAACTGGTGTTGAAACATTCCGATGTTTCTCAGTGGGCCATTGCCTTGAAAGGTTCCAGTGACGAACTCAAAGAAAAGATTTTCAGCAACTTGTCCAAACAGGCCTCAGGAAAGTTGGTAGAAGAATTAGCTTTTCTGGGCCCCGTTCGACGTTCGGAAGTGGAGTCTGAGCAACGGCAAATTGTAGATATCATTCGGGGACTGGAAGACGCCGGATTGTTGAGGCTACAGCCTTCTGTCGGACCAGAAGAGTATGTCGCATAGCATCGTGGTTCTCTTTCTGGATTGAAGATCATGATGGATTAGGCGAATTTGGTGGCGGAACTCGGAAATTAAAACCTTCAACGCCACCCCAGGTCACAGGGACGGAACAGAGCCGGAAGAGCAGCGGGGACCTTGACCCGACCCTGTGACGAAGGCACCCTCTCCGAAGTTCCTGCGTGCCTTTGGATGAGTGCCGTTTGACACTCACCTGCCACCGCCAGTTTCCTCCCCTCCCATCAGTTGCCGCGCCTTGCTAGCATGGCGGACTATGGTCAAAAACGGTATGTCCCCGATGATGCAGCAATACCATGACGCGAGGTCCGCCTGTGGTGATGCGCTGCTTTTCTTCCGCATGGGGGACTTTTATGAACTGTTTTTCGAAGATGCCAAGACGGCAGCCCGGATTCTTGGTCTGACACTGACCAGCCGTGATAAGGGTGAGAATCCGATACCCATGGCAGGTTTTCCACATCATCAGTTGGACGGTTATCTGGGTAAGCTGATCAAAAAAGGTTGTCGCGTTGCTGTCTGCGAACAAGTTGAAGATCCACGTCAAGCCAAGGGGTTGGTGCGCCGCGAGGTGACGCGCGTTGTGTCACCGGGAACCGTCACTGACGAAGCACTTCTGGACCCACGGGAAAGCAATTTTTTAACGGCCTGCGTGGCTGGTGACGGAAAGACGACATTCGGGTTGGCTTGGTTGGAATTGTCGACAGGTCGATTCCTGGCCGCGAGTCTATCGGCCCACCGGGTAGCGGATGAACTGGCCCGAATCGGGCCATCGGAGTGCCTGCTGGCCGAGGGCGAAAGCAGCGAACATTTCGCCTTGAGCGACCGAGTGATGTTGACCCGACGCCCCGAGTGGTCCTTCAGCTATGACACGTCCATCGAAATATTGTCGAAACAGTTCGGCACGCTCACGTTAGAAGGGTTTGGATTTGAAGAACAGGACACGTTGGCAATTTGTGCTGCCGGAGCGGTTCTGGAATACCTTCATGAGACACAGAAGTCGTCGCTGTGCCACATTGACCGGTTGTTGCCGTATCGTGCCGGTCAGCAGCTTGAGATCGATCAAGCGACCCGGCGGAGTCTGGAGCTGACGCGTACTCTCCGCGACGGTGACCGCGAGGGATCGTTGCTGGCGGTACTTGACCGGACCGTTACGCCGATGGGGTCGCGGTTGCTTGGCGAATGGCTCAACAGCCCGTTGACCGAGTTCAATGCAATCAATCAAAGGCTTGACGCTATCGAAGAACTGGTGAGTGAGGCATCGTGGGCCCACGAGATCGGTCGCGAATTGAAACAGGTTTACGACCTGGAGCGCTTGGTTGCCCGCGTCAGTACGGGTCGAGCCAGTCCCCGCGATCTGAGCTTTGTGGGCCGTACTCTACAGCGGCTGCCCGGCATCAAGGACCAGCTTTCTGCGCGGAATAGTCAGCTCCTGAAGCAGTTGGAAGGGGAATTGGATCTCTGCCCGGATATCCAAGTCAAACTGGAGGCAGCCCTGGTGGATGATTGCCCTCTCGCGGCGAGGGAAGGTGGTTTCATCCGTGCAGGATTCAATGGCGAGCTAGACTCGCTGCGCGAACTGGCAGCAGGAGGCAAGCAGTGGATCGCAAATTATCAGGCCGAGCAGGTGAATCAGGCGGGAATACCCAGCTTGAAAGTGGGCTACAACAAGGTGTTCGGGTATTACATCGAAGTCACCAACGCCCATCGCGACAAGATTCCTCAGCACTTCATTCGCAAACAAACTCTTAAAAATGCAGAACGCTACATCACGCCGGAGTTGAAGGAATACGAGGAAAAGGTACTCCAGGCGGACGAAAAGGCAACGGATCTTGAATACGAGCTGTTCCTGGAATTACGTAAGAGCGTTGGCCTTGCAACCCGGAGGCTGCAGGCCACGGCCGTCGTGTTGGCAATGTTGGATGTGTTGGCGGGCTTGGCTGAACTGGCTCGGTCCCGGAATTACTGTCGCCCGGTCCTGCTTGAAGAAACAGTTTTAGAAATTGTAGACGGCCGGCATCCTGTTCTCGACATTTTAGAGCCACAAGGCACCTTCGTTCCCAATGACATTGTCATGGATACAGGAGAAACGATACAGATTATCACCGGTCCCAACATGGCTGGAAAGAGTACTTACATCCGACAGGTGGCCCTACTCACGTTGATGGCGCAGATGGGAAGTTTCGTGCCGGCCCGGAAGGCAAGGGTAGGAATTGCCGACGCAATTTTTGCCAGAGTCGGAGCGAGTGACGAACTGTCACGGGGACAGAGTACCTTCATGGTGGAAATGACCGAAACAGCACGTATTCTCAACATGGCTAGTCAACGCAGTCTGGTCATACTCGATGAGATCGGCCGTGGCACCAGTACATTCGACGGGATGTCACTGGCCTGGTCAATTATCGAGTACATTCACGACCGTATCGGATGCCGCACACTTTTCGCCACCCATTACCATGAACTGACGGATTTGGACCGCAGTCTGGAATCGGTTTCCAACTTGAATGTTTCTGTCAAGGAGTGGGAAGACAACGTTATATTCTTACACAAAATTGTTCCGGGTGCGGCAGACAAGAGTTATGGAATTCACGTGGCACGTTTGGCCGGTGTGCCCGACGAAGTGAACCAGCGGGCCAAGGACATTCTGGCACAATTGGAAGCCGAACACCTCGACGAGCGAGGTCGACCTAAAATTGCCAGGCCGGACAAATCCCGGTCTTCAGGAGGTTTGCAACTGACACTCTTTGGCGTTGCAGAACATCCGATTCTTGACGAAATCCGTGAACAGAAGATCAACGATTTGACTCCGCTCGAAGCCCTCGAGCGGTTGCAGCGGTGGCAAACGCAGTTGTCAACCGAGTCACTGCCCAAGCCACGGTGAAACGGCAACGCTGGAAAAATACGGGTTCACTCACTCCACCCGCCCGGTCGGGGCACGGTCGCTAAACTCCGCTTGTACTGTCGCTGGCGAGAAGATCTACAACCGCTGGCGAGAAGATCTACAACCCGACAGGATTTTCTAGACGATCTGGATACCTGCCAGATCGGATTGATTGTCAACCACGTGCCCCACGACGGCTGTCTCGAGATCGGACTGTTGGCCCAAATCCTGAAGCACTTCGTCCACGTATTTTTCCGGGATCCCCAGGAGTAAACCACCGGACGTCTGCGGATCGAATAAAGCGCTGTATTCAGGTAGGGCACGTTTTTTTTCAGGAATTCTAATGTTCGTTTCAGTGGCCCGGTTAGCGGGAGCCAGGGTACTTTCCTTACCTTGTTGAAAAAGTTCCCTGGCGCCGGGCAGGAGGGGAATGTTTTCAAGTTCGATGACCGCTGAGACATCGGTGGCTCTTAACATTTCCAACAAGTGCCCCGCCAAGCCGAAACCGGTGACATCCGTAACGGCAGCAATGTCGTACCTGTCCAGCAGTTGGGCAGCCGCCTCGTTGCTGTGCAGCATTGACTGCAGCAAGACCTGCATCCATTCCGCACGGCAGGCGGCCCGCATGTGAGCTGCCAGGAGCACTCCTGTCCCAACGGGTTTGGTAAGCACCAGTCGATCGCCCTGCCGGAGTCGGCCTTTGGTACGGGCTGCCGCGCTGCCCTGGTCGGCCAGCACCGTGAACCCAATGGTCAGCCGAGGCCCTTCAATGGTGTGTCCGCCTACCAAGGTGGCTCCCATTTGCCGGAACTCTTCAAGAGATCCTTGCAGCAACTCGTAAAGCACTTGTTCCTGGGCGCGCGGATTGCCTACGGGTAGATTTGCGGAAGCCAGGGCGGCGATTGGCTTGGCTCCTACGGCAAACACGTCACTGGCGGAGTTCAGTGCAGCAATCCGGCCTACAAGGTACGGATCGTCGAGCGGTGCCGCAAAAAAGTCTACGGTCACTGTAACGGGATTTCCCTGATTGGTTTGGATGATTGCGGCATCGTCCGGCTGATCTAATCCCAATAACACATTTTTGTGCGCAGGAATGTCAAGCCTTTGGAGGACTCGCGATAACACCGAACCACTGACTTTACCTCCGCAGCCGGCACATCGCATCATGGCGGGAGATTCGTCGCGAGGTCCTGTCGTCATCGGCATGGGACTGTAATCCTGATACATGTCCATGAACCGTTCATCGATGTAATTCTTCAGCCACCAGCACCAGGCCCCTTCAAATGACAAACCCATGTATTCGCCGACCGAACGGCCATCTCCTGTATTCAGAAGTTTTAGAAAGTGCTCTTGTGGTACATAATCGCGGAGCGGCTTACCCGACAGGTAGCGTTGCAGGTTGTCCCACAGGAACGGACCCTGGCGAACCGCATAGACACCTGCCTTGGGTGATGTGTTTCCCTCGATCGTCCCTGCATCACCCACTGCAAAAACAGGACTGCCGCTGGTGGAAAGCAGATTCGCCTGCGTCCGTAAGAACCCCCGCTCGTCGAGAGGCAGGCCGAGCCTCTCAAGAATGGCAGGCCCCGAGGCTTCGGTGGCCCACAAGACCAGGTCAGCGTCCAGAACTTCGTTGGAATCGAGTGTAACCTGTGAATTGGTAACGTCTTTTACGCGGGTGTTGCTGCGCAGCTCCACCCCCCGGTTTTCCAGGATGGTGGTGATTCGGCTGGCCGTACCAGGCAGCGACCCCGACAAAATTTGCGATGACGAATGGACCAGGGTCAGTCTGAATGGAACATCCTCCAGTAGGGATTGGAGCCGAGCCGGCAGGCAGAGTGTGATTTCGACGCCACCTGCTCCTGCACCCACGACGACGACTTTGAAAAGTTTGGAACTTGCCTTCTCACGCCAGCTTTGAATTCTGCTGATGAGTCGTTCCAGGAAAGTTTGCATGGGCTTGATTGCCAATACCGTGTCATCCAATAGCTCAACACCGCTTTTACTTGGCACCGACCCGATCCCGACGGACAGGATATCGAAAGGCAGGCTGGGGCGGTCGTCAAAGAGTAATTGCTGCTGTGCAATGTCGAGTCCGGTAACATTGCCCTGGATCAGCCGCGCACCCGATGCAGCACACAGTCGTACCAGGTCGATGCTCATCCGGTCCGTCGAATACTGTCCCGCTAGAACTCCCGGCAACATTCCCGAGTAAGTGGCCACCGGAAAATTTGAGACACAGACCAGTTGTGTGTCTGCCAGAGGTTTCATGCGCCACATCCGCAACACATGCGAGTTGGTGTGACCCAATCCCAGCAACACAATGGACTGTTTGGGCAGGAGTGTTTCCATGTTGAATCTCGGCCATCCTGTTTCGGCCTGCGCAGTGGACCCGGGTGGTCATTAGTTTAGTTCAGAACACCATCTTCATCCAAGTGCCGGTCCCACCGATGGTTTACCGTTGTGGTTGTCGTGCGCTGAACAATGAAGATTGATTTCACCAAAAAACCACTAAGTTCAAGTATCCCACAATCAGTAACAGCAGACTTGCCCAAATCCAGGGCTGGAGCCACCATCCGGTCCGTTCTGACGAGGTCTGTGGAGTACCTTCCAGCGTCGTGGGGACGGTTCGGCGGGACCTTTCCAGCCATGTCTCTCCCGGTGCGGTTTCTTCGTCTGCCGAGTCGTCCGAGGGCTGATGCCGAGTCGGTCTGGCAGGGGCCATCCCTTGAAACGTTTCACGGCTTTCCCAGCCAGTGATCATGCTCGCCACGATCATGGAGAGACTCGTAACAAGGATACTCCATAAATAACCCCACCAGATGTCAGTCCACCACACCGGCAGGGGTCCCAGGCCCCATTCTAAAAGCATCGGATTCATAAACCGCGTCAGACCAGCCAGCATTGCCACGCTGAGGCCTATGGTGGCCGAAGACCGGGCCACACGTGTGAAGACTCCCATCAGGTAGACGGTAAAGAGCGGGATCACCGCCACTCCGGCCAACTTCATGTAGAATTCGAGCATGCCCGCTTTTAGGAATGGAATATAAGCAAATGAGGCCAGGATCACTACCACCGTGACGATTCGAGAGACCAACAGGTAATGCCGGTCCGTCCCGTGCGGGTGGATAAAGCGAGCGTAAATGTCGCGTGTAAAGACGGAGGCCAATGCGGAACCTATCGAGTCGTAGGTCGACAATCCTCCGGCCAGCAGCCCTGCCACGATGATTCCCAGGAGACCTGCTTGCATGGTGGGGGCAAATTGTTCGATGAGCGTTGGCAAAATTTGGTCCGTGGTTTCAAGGTCGGGTACTACCGCTCTTCCTAACACTCCTAATGTCACATTGAACCACATCATGAAGGCCGTGACCGATCCGGCCACGACCGCTGCCATTTTCATGTCCCAGATCGAACGCGCTGCGAGCAAACGCATCGCTTGGGACTGGTTGATCGTACAATAGGCGGAGAGCGCCAGGATGAATCCCAGGACAACAATCACTGCAGGAGCAGTTGTGCTGTCTAAACCACCGACGTGGGTCATGGAATGAGCCGTGGCCTCTGACATTCGATGGGAGGCCACGTGTTGGTCAAGTCGGTTTTCCAGTCCCTGCCATCCCCCTACATGATCCCAGACGGTCCACCACAAGACGATGGAAGCCAAGATCATGACCACCGATTGAATGGCGTCTGTCACGGCAACGGACCGCAGACCTCCCAGGGCCGTGTAAGTAGCCGCTGCCAAGGCAATGCCGACGACCAACCACCAGGTTTGTGTTCCCCAACCGGTCAATACGCTGAAGGTTAAATATAACGAAAAGGCCACATTGGCCATTACGTTGGTACGTGACTGGATTTGGATCAGTACACTGATGACCCGAGCAACTGGTCCAAAACGGAATTCCAGGTATTCCGCGTTGGTGAACATCCCGGCGCGATACATGGGGACAAACAGGAAAAAAGCGACGAGACACCAGCCGATGCTTAAGCCCAGCCACCAGGAAGAAATATAAGACAATCCAAATTTGTAGGCCCCGCCGGCCACGGCCACGTAGTCTCCGCTATCCACCGCCGTGGCAAACATCGACAGACCAACCATCCACCAAGGCAAGCCTTTGGCTGCTAAAAACCAGTCCACGCTGCGTTTTGTACCCCGGGACAAATACACACCGTAGAGAATGATCGACCCGTTGAGGGCCACGATCAGAAACCAGTCGAGCGCGGATAAGGACATCATGCCGGGCGTTACGAATTTTTAGAGTGGCTTGCTAGTCGTCGACGGCCTGGTGTTGGACCATCGCTCGAAAAGAGCGCCAGCCTTCCAGTTGAGCAGGTGATAGCGTGGAGGATTTGCGTCTCGAATAATTTCCCGCTTGATAGGATGCCAGCGAAATGGATTGTGACATCTGTGTTCGATGGTCGACAGCACGGAGCCAACGCCGCGTGGAACGGGGAAGATTGACTCGCTCTTTTTTCGAGTCGCTACGGCGCGACCCGGTCGACGAATCATCGACCGCTGCTCTGCAAAAGAGCGGCCCAGGCCAACTGCCCATTATGATCGGTTTGGTTTTGGACAAGGTCAAGCCCCGGACAGTGTAAGCTGTTTTCTCAGGGGGTCACAGATCACTGAGAGCACTGGTGACCCCATCTGCAAATGTTAATAACGGTCTTCACGTCTCTTCACCCGGGAATGTTGTTTCCGGGTGTCCCGGCACCGACCACGAAGATGTTGGGGACAATACTGTTGTTTTGCGCCGGACTACGGTAGAATACCGAACGGTTTTTATGCCTGCCTGCCCGCGGACCAAACGAAACGTGGGTCCTTTGCAGCTTTGGTTGGAACCCCTGCTACAAGAAAAGGGGGCCTTCTTCTTCCCTGGAACAGTCGATGGTGATTCGGGTAAGTTTTCTTTTTCCGTTCATGGTTTTGTGCCTGATTGGGCTGAATTTCAGCCTTTCGTCGGCTCACGCGGAAAACTGGCCCATGTGGCGCGGGTCACGGCAAAATGGAACGACTCAGGAAAAGGATTTACCTGTCACTTGGAGTCGAACGGAAAATGTTCATTGGAGGTTCCCTCTTCCCGGGGTGGCACCGTCCACGCCCGTGGTTTGGGAAGACAAGATCTTTCTCACCACGACAGTGAAGAAGACGGAACGTCTATTGTTGATTTGCCTGGATCTCTCTGGTAGGCAACTGTGGGAGCTGCCCATTGGAAATGGACCGTCCGAACAGTTGGAACAGCAAAACCTGGCGGCACCTTCCCCCTGTACGGATGGAAGGCACGTCTGGGCATTTTCGGGAAACGGCACCGTGTCCTGTCAGGACCTGTCGGGTAAACAGATATGGCAATTTCACGTTGAGGACCGTTATGAGAAGGTGAACATGCCCTGGGGCATGGCCTCCTCTCCGGTGTTCGGTGACGAGTTGCTTTATATGCAGATATTCCACCTCGATTCGAGTCGCGTTGTGGCGTTGGATAAGCTGACAGGAAGAGAGTTCTGGACTTCGGACCGGGAAACTGATGCTCGGGGAAAGTGCATGCGTTCCTACGCCACGCCGGCAATTTATCGCGATGCCGAGCGTGAGTACCTGTTAAGCCATGGTCAGGATTACATTGTGGCGCATGATCTTCAGGACGGAAAAGAGTTGTGGCGATGCGGCAACTTTCACCTGGCAAGTGGTTACAACCCCTCGATGCACATGTCGTCTTCGCCCGTTGTAGCTGAAGGTCATATTGTGGTGCCCTCATCCTCCTCGGGGAATTTTCAAGTCGTGCGCGGTGATGGTGCAGGCGACATCTCAGACGATCCGCATTACCGACTATGGAGCAAGCCGATCTCGCCGACGATTCCCTCGGCGCTCGTAGTCGATTCGCTGGTTTACATCTGTAGTGATGCGGGCGTGTTGCTTTGTCTCGATTTAGCGACCGGAGAGGAAGTTTATCGACGCGCGGTTCATCGCCATAAGCACCAGGCGTCACCTGTCTACGGCGACGGTAAAATCTATCTGACGGCGCGTGACGGCACAGTGGTTGTCGTCCAGTCAGGTCGTGAGTTCAAGATTCTTGCAACGAACTCTTTGGACGAATTCATTGCGGCGTCACCCGCGATTTCCGGTCGACGGATCTATCTACGCACGTTTGACGCCCTCTATTCGATTGGAGACCACCCGAACTGATTGAAGTACCGTCCCGACGGATGCGACCGGCGGGGTGCAGGTTGTTCAGGTAGGATGCTCGCCAAAAGTTAGCATGGGAAAGTCTGTCGCCGTCACAAATGGGTGGCAGCCGAACCAGGTGCTACCGAAGAGCGAGCCGGTCATGGTACTGATAACCAGCCGTCGGGACTAAGGTTGCGAAGCGCGGCCGGTGCCGTGCATCCTGGCCTGTGCTCGAACATGAGCCACGATTTGTTTTTCAACCTCCATGGTCCACGCTGAAGGTAGACCGTAGTACACCATTGCACCACCCCCTTCGTAACCGCCTTCCAGCAGCACACGCCGCGAAGGGATATAGGCCATGACGTCATTGGCATAGCCCGCGACCCAGGTCGTGTGGGGTGCGAGTTCCCGTTTCAAACGCAACGCGTAGTCAACGACGACCTCTCCACCGAGAAAGACCCACGTCAAGTGGTTACCTAATTGCCAGGTTTGTAGGGGGTAAGGGTAGGTCGCGGCGAGTTGGCCGTCGCGATCCCACTGTTGCAACAGCAGTCGGGCCCGGCGGGCTGTCGCGTTGTCGCCAGAAGCTTCTCTTGTGAGTTGTTCGCGAGAAGGTAATGAGGCAAACTGGAGATCGAGTTCTTCGTACGTTCTGCGCAATCGTGACGGGATTGTAGTCATGTCAGATTCGAGCGCGGTATCAACCGCATCTGCCAACTGCCGCCCGTAACTCCGCGCCAATTCGACCTGGCGGCGCGGCAGCGGATTCTGGTCAGCCCCACATCCGGCCCAGAACAGGGCCGTCGAACCTGGATGGCGTTGTTCCAGTTCCAACTGTGTGAACCCAGGCCAATCACCTGACCAGGAGTAATCGTTCAGTACGGTGGCGTGACAGGCATAGCCACAGACGATCGCAAGGAGTTTGCCGGTGGTGGCACGGACTGCTAACACGGGCACGTCGTGATCGACAGGGCCCACGAGTTTGTTGGCGGAGCGAAGTTCTGATATTTCGGGTTCCGGATTATTCCGCCGGTTGACAGCAAAGGCGGCCCTGCCGTTGCCAGTGAACAACGTGGCGGGAACGGTGTTCGTGATTGCCGCTCCCACAACCTGAACAATCTTTTCCACCAGACCCTCAGCGTACTGATCGATAAGACGCTGCTGTCGAGCATCCAGATCATACGCGCAGGCCAGATTGCGTCCGACTACCGGACCCGTGTGAGTGTGCGAGACCGACAACACGATATCAGCTCGCCGCAGGTTGTACTGTTGTTCCAGACGATGGCAGATTGCCAGAGACAGTGTGCGATCGATTCCCAGCAGGTCCATGGTCACCAGCACAGCCGGCTGCCCGTCGGCAGCGGTGAGTGACAATGCCTTGGCCCACAGGTCAGTCAGTTTTCCTGTCGCGGGTTTATCGCGACCCCCGTAGCCCGAGAGCCACATCGGTTCCAGTGGTGTGATGTTGACGCTGGCGACACCCGCCTGCCATGGGGCGCCAAAGGAAGTCGTGGCAGACACGGTGACAGTGAAGGCCAGGAAGGTGATCCAAACGGCTCGCATGAAAGGTACTCTGGATGACGGGGTTTTAATGAAACGATGTTACGGCGCCGCTTACGGTTGTCCAGGTAGCCAGGAGGTTTCTGGATTTTCTAGATAAAGCATTGCCGCAACATTCTTGAAGTCGATCTGCTGTTCCAGTCCCTCGGGTATCAACGACAGGTTCGTGCTACGGATGCCATCTTCTTCAATTTCGATGCGGGTAATGGTTACCTGGGCGTCGTTCTGCCGGTGACACGCGTTGCACCAGTTTGTGAACCGAAGCAGCAACCCGGTCTTCAATGTCTCCCGCCCAGCGGTAGGCCGGGCGGCCATACTCATAGAGATTCCAGCCACCTTCGTAACCCCCCTCTTCCCACACCCGGCGAGAGGGAATGTAGGCGATCATGTCGTCCGTATAACCACATACCCAAGTACGCGGTCCGAATTCCTGCTTGAATCGCAAGGCGTAGTCCACGACTGTTTCTGCACCCATCCCGATGATCAGTATCTGATTGCCAAGTCGCCAGGCGTGCACGGGATAGGGGTAGGACGAAGGAAATATCGCTCCTTGGTCCATTTGTTCTGCCAGACGGGCGGCCCAGCGAGCGCGAACCGGGTGTTCGCTCCGCATTCCGACGCTCAAGTCTTCCCGGTTGACTACCTTGAGATACGAGAGTTCGACATATTCGAAGGCAGTTCGTAAACCCGGTGGTACGGACTTCAGTGGTGACTGCATTGCTTTTTCGACTGCAACCGCGAGCATGTGTCCGTATTGACGGCACAACTCGACACTGCGGCGAGGCAAAGGATTCTGATCACCACCACAAGTGTTAACAAACATGGCGGTGACACCGGGATGAGCCTGTTCGATCTCCAATTGAGCGAAGCCCGGATAATCACCACACCACTTGGTGAATTGGAGAGTTGTGGGGTGACACGCGTAGCCAAACAAGATGACCACCAACTTTCCACTGGGTCGCGTGACCGTCAAGATCGGCACGGAATGGTCGACGGGCCCTTTCAACGGAATCCCCTGGGCTCGCAAAGCCGGTACTTGCGATTCGCGGTTGTTACGGCGATTGACGGCAAAGCTTGTGGTTCCCTCACCTGTTTGCAGAGACGCGGGTGCGACGTTGCTGATCGCTTCGCCAACTAGTTCCACCACTTTATCCACCATGAGAGACGTGTACTCTTGCACCAATCGGACCTGGTTGGCATCGATGGGGTAATAGTCAATTAAATCGTCACCCAAGCGGGGGCCGCAGTGATTGTGGGAAAAAGTGAACATCACCTGTCGGCGTTCGAGCCCGAAATTCTCCGCTAACTGCCGGAATACCCGGTCACTCATGCTTTTCGGGACTCCCTGGAAATCGCTGGTAATCAGTACGGCACGTCCTCCCTGACCGTCGTCCAGTGCCAAGGCCTTCATCCAAAGGTCGTGCAGTTTTCCATCGGGGGCGCGTTTCGAACCGTAACCGGCAAGCCAGACTGCTTTCTCTGGCGTGATGATTTGTTTGGCCACACCTGCGTTCCACTCAGCGGCGCAAACGGAGTCCCGGAGGTGGCCGGACATTCCCAGCAGACTCGTCAGCAACATCAGACAGAAAGTGTGTGGTGGTGCGGTGCACAAACTGACGCGACAAAAAGTAAAACGTGCGAGTGTTGTCACGATGCATTTCAATGCTGGCTACGGATCGGATGAGTCACTGAGGGTGTTTCACTTATCGCCCATTTGAGGCCCGCTTTCAAGTCGTGTTGACCTGGAACTTAGCATTTCCTGTGCTTCTCTTTGCGACAGATGACGCGGCGATTTTTCCTGAGGTCTTCCGCGACGGGGATGTCGTCAGGGGATTCATTCCAGACGGTCAAAAACCAGAGTCAGCCGGTTCGGGTCGGTGCAGAAGAGAATGCAGCTTCGCTTTCACGTCGAGAAGCAGGGTGAACAGCGTGGGTACCAACAACAGTGTGAAGAGTGTCGAAAGGAACAGGCCTCCCAGTACAACACTTCCCAGGCCTCGATAGAGTTCGCTACCTGCGCCCGGGAACAATACCAAGGGACAAAGACCCAATACCGTGGTAGCCATGGTCATGAAGATCGGACGAATTCTAACTCGCACGCTTTCCAGTACTGCCTTCCGCGAATCCCACCCGTGATTTCGTGAGTAGTTGAGAGCCTGGTGCACAATCAGGATAGCGTTGTTGACGGAGGTGCCGATGAGGATGACAAATCCTAGCATCGTCAGCACATCGAGCGATTGAGGAGGTACTCCCTGCAGCGCGAGGTAGACATTCAATAATCTTAATCCGATCAGGCCACCGACTGCGCCCAACAAGACGCTGAAGATGATTGCCAGTGGATAAAGCCATGATTCAAACAAGGCTGCCATGAGCAGATAGGTGATGGCCAGGGCCAGCAGTACGTTCCAGAACAGTGCAGTCCAGGTTGCTCTCAGCTTGTCGACCGTTCCCGAAAGATTGATCCGGTAACCTCCGGACAACTCGCCACCCGCTTCGAGCGGTTCGAGAATCTCTGCGTCGATGCGTTCGATCGATTCTTGAAGTGAGATTTGTTCAGGAGGAGTAACCTGAATCGTGATGGTTCGTTCTCGCTCACGTCGATTAATCTGTTCCGGTCCACTGTTCAGACTCACATCGGCGATTGTCCCTAAGGTCACGAGTTGTCCGGTTGGCGTCGCGATTTGTAGAGCCTCAATATCCTGAGTGTGTTGTACGAACGAATGCTTGCCGACGATCGCCAGATCAATCTTGTCACCTCCCTGGAAGAAATCCGTAACGTAAGCACCGTCCACCAGCGCATCGACGGTGTAGCCCAAATCCGCCGCTCGAATCCCCAGGGTCACCGCGTGTTCTCCCTTAGGTTTCACGTGCAGTTCGGGATTGGACAAATCAAGGCTTGGGACAGGGCGAACCTGGACTTGCAGGCGGAATTCCGGAGGAAAGACATCCGGCACATCCTTCATAATTTGCCGGCCCAATTTCACCAGGTGGGCGAGTTCGGGGCCGCTGACTTCGATGTCGATGGTTCTTCCCGCTCCCAGTCCCTGCTCGAACAAGCTGGATTGAAAGGAAATGATTCTTGTCCCGTCGTCAAAGATCCCGTTCAGGGTCCACAGCAGCTGGACGAGTCGCCACGACTCCGTGGGGTTGTATGCGCGTAAACCCATGAAGACCTGGCGGCCTCGAGTGACATAGAACCAATCGCCAATTGCCGGGAAATCCAAAGCGCGGGCCTCATCACTTTCAGGGTTCAGGTCCCAGTAGGGGGCTAACTTTTCTTCAACGTACGCTCCCATCCGCATCATCTCTTCCAGGTTGTAGCCCGGTGGAGGGAGAATGACTCCAATTGCCAGGTTACGGTTGCCGGTAGGGAGATATTCAACTTGTGGCAGAAAGAAAACGATCGTTATCAGGCTGGCGATTATAAAAACAGCTACCAATACAAGTTGTCGGACGAACCCTTGTTGGAAGTATCTGAGAAACGTGATCACGGCGGCCACAAAACGCTGAGCGATACGCTCGACGGTTCCCGGTTTGCGTGACACGCGGCCATGACGGGGCCTGCGGAACAGGCGTGCCGAAGCAGTAGGAATTACCGTCACGGACACCAGGAGCGACAATCCCACGGCACAGCTGATGGCGAGCGCGATGTCCAGAAAAAGTTGTCCCGCCTCTTCTTTGACCAGGACTACAGGTAAGAACACGGCTAGTGTTGTCAACGTTGACGCGACGACCGCCCCCCAGACTTCCTGGGTGGCTTTGACGGCGACCTTAAATGTCGGTTCTTGTGTTTGGTAATGGCGATAGATGTTTTCGAGTACCACGACGGCGTTGTCGACCAGCATTCCCACAGCGAAGGCAAGGCCGGCCAGGCTGATTACATTCAGGGATCGCCCCAGTCCGTTTAACAGCAGAAATGTACCGACAATGCTCGTCGGGATTGCCAAAGTGACGATCAGCGTGGCGCGTACGCTACGCAGGAAAATCAACAGGACCGCGACGGTCAACATGCCTCCGATAAAAATGTTCCAGTTCACCAATCCGACTGCGGCATAGATGTAGTCGGTCTCGTCGTAGACTTGAGTCAGTTGAAGCCCGTTTTCCTTGAGGATTCCGGCGTTGAGCTCCCCTGTCGCTTGCCGCAGCAGGTGCATGACTTCCAGGACGTTCGCCCCTGTCTCTCGCAGACAATTAATGGCGATGTTTGACGTTCCAAAGCGCCGCACCGAACTTTCGGGCTTTTTAAAATCGAGTCGGACTTCTGCCACGTCCCGCACGTAGATCGGACCGTTCTTGTCCGCGATCAAAACTTGATCGGCAACTTGCTGGGGGTCCTGAAACTGACCTCGAGTCCGCACAACCCATCGTCGTTTACCTTCGGAGAAGTCGCCGGCGGAGGTGTCAACGTTTTCTCCCCTTAATGCCTGACGAAGGTCCGTAATGGTCAAATTCCGGGCAGCCAACTTCTGCGGATCCACCTCGACCCTCAATTCGGGGTCCTGACCTCCGAAAACATTCGATGTGCTCACTCCCCGGCAGCGTTCAAAACGAGATTCAATGAAGTCCTGCGCAAACTTACGCAACTTTGGAACGTCGATGTTTTCGGAGGGAAGACGTGCTGCAATTTCGGGATGAGCTTCGGCGATGCGTCGCAGGCGCAACACGGAAAGCCCCGGATTATGTGCGCGCCGCGCCGGTTCTAAAGCGTTAGACAGATGGGGTAATTCCTGTTGAAATTTGGCGATGTCGCCGCGCGTGGGCATTCGCTGGCTGAGGATAAACCAGGCAATGGCCCGGTCCGCCGCATCGGACATGGCAATGATCGGTTCATCGGCATCCTCTGGATACTCGGGAACTTGCTGCAGCCGGCTGCTTACTTTGATGAGGGCCTCGGACATGTCCGTGCCCACCACGAATTCCATCTTGACGGTGCCCCGTGAGTTTTCGCTCTCGGAGGACATCTTCCGTAAACCTTCGACACTTTTCAGCTGGTCTTCTTGTTCCTTCACGATTGCCCGTTCAATTTCGTGAGGACTAGCGCCGGGCCAACGGGTTTTGACGGTGATGGTCGGTGTCTGAATCTCAGGAGTCAACTGCATCGGCATACGAAACAGGGAAATCAATCCGAAAAGGGTAACGATCAAAACGCCGACCGATACTTTCACGGGATTTCGAACACAGGCTTCAATGGGATGCATGGAGTAACATTCAGATGAAGGGAGCCGACACGGATACCTGCCACCAGGAAAACAAAATCACGAAAAGACGATGGTTCGCATGCTCTTGGCACTTTACACGAAAGAAAATATTATTTTGTCATGACGTTTTGACGGGGCGTCAGCACTGCGGTCACGACCTGCCCGCAAACGTCCATCGGGGGCCGCGTTGCGGTTTGATCCTTCCGCAACAAATGCTTTGGTCGGGGTGTTTGGCCAGGTAAAGTGTGTCAAGGGATGACCCGCACCGCTTGCTGGGGACGCAATCGTTCATTGCCTTTGATCACAACCCGCTGACCCGCAGTGATGTCGCCTCGGACCTCGATCCAAAGTCCATCTGAATTTCCTAATGTGACCGGCACCGCTTTCACCGTTGTTGTGTTGTCTTGTTGACTTGCCGGCACGATAACAAAGACGATGCGCCGGTTACCGTTCAGCACCAAGCTGTCTTTCAATACCATTAACGCTTCATTTGCGAGATGAGAGGTGAGTGTTACACGGGCGAACATCCCGGCTTTGATGAGCGGCTGGTTAGCTCGCGTAGGATTTACCAACTGGACTTTCACAGGAAAAGTTCTACTTCGTAGATCCGCTTGTGGAACAACCCGGATGACTTCGCCGACAAATTCTCTGTCCGGCAGCGCATCGAATCGCACGATCGCCTCGGCTGTCGGGCGGACATGTGTCACGAACTTCTCCGAAACCAAGACTTCGACTTCCATCGGATTTAGCTCGACCATTTCCACAACAGGTTTTCCAGCAGAAGCCCAACCGCCCACTTCGTTGTGACGTTTGACAATGTATCCGTCGAAGGGTGCTTTCAGTGTGTGTAGTTTAATACGGTCCTCAATTTGCTGAATCACTTTATTTTGTATGATTACTTGAGACTGGGCCTGTGCAATTCGTTCTTTACGGGGGCCCTCGAGGGCCATTTGGTAGTCGGCCCTGGCTGCCTGCAGGATGTTCTTCGCGGCGATGGACTGCGAAAGAGCTTCTTCCACCTGGTCTAACGTGATGACTGCTCCATTGTCGTAGGTCTGGCGGGCCCGACGGAGACGGGCCTCGGTATATTCGAAAATGGCCCGTGCACCTTCGACCTGTGCCTTTGTTTTTTCAATCTCTTCCGGGCGGGAGCCGTTGAGCATTTCAGCCAACTCATGGGCTCTCAGGTCGAGTTGAGCCTTTGCACGTGCCAACTCGATTTCCAGGGTCCCGGTGCGAAGCCGCACTAAAGGGTCCTTCGCTTGGACCGCGTCACCTTCACGCACAAACATCTGCATCACTCTTCCGTCGATCGCGCTGCCAATGGTGCTGCGGCGCCGAGGCGTGGCGGTACCGATGAATTCCCGCTCAAGGGTGATTCTCCGTTGCATGATCTGGTGTACTCTGACCGGTGCCGGAACCTCCTGGGCCTGGCAGAATGATGCAGAAACATGCAGTGCGCATGCGAGAGTACCAATGATCGCCGAGCGGTGCCAAACGATCACCGGTGACAACCGGCTGGCATTCGATTCATGACACGAAAATGGACACATATTACTCCAGATTAATCCACGGCGCATTCCTGCGACAGAGATCAGTGGTAGATTGGTAGATTTAGAGGTGAAGGCCCGGAAGGACCATAAGACCGTCGAACCAGTGTTGCCTAGCCGAGTCCGGCCTTTTTCTCCGTAAATTTGCGCTGAAACCTCGATTGGTCGACTTACCCCGGCCCATGGCAAAGGGAAGCTCGAACTGATACCACAGTCTGGTATGAACTCGTGGCAACTTCCAGTAACAGACACAAGGACATTTCAAGTCATGACGAAGAACGGTTGGCAAGTGAGCGTGATTGTTTTTTACTTCTGGATGGTACTGCCCCCGTGGATCGCCGCGGGTGAAGAGTTCTTCCGGCCATTGCAGAAGGGAGTCGTGTCCACTTTTTCGGTGGTGGCTTGCGACTTGAAAAATCGGCAATGGGGAGTGGCAACTCAGTCACGCGTGTTAGCAGTGGGCTCCATCGTCCCGTTTGCCCAGGCCGAAGTGGGGGCGGTTGCCACCCAATCTTGGGCTAACACTTCATTTGGGCCTCAAGGTTTAAAGATGTTAAATGCGGGTCGTACCGCTCGAGAAACCCTTGATGATCTGCTGCAGCAGGACGAGGGTCGCGCTCAGCGTCAGGTAGCGCTCATCGACCGATCGGGACGAGTTGCGCACTTCACCGGCGCGGAGTGTCTGGATTGGGCAGGAGCCAAGACCGGAGAAAATTTTTGTTGTCTGGGTAATATCCTCACGGGTGAAGAGGTAGTGACGGCGATGGCCGACAGTTTCCAGAAAACCGTGGGGCCGCTTGCTGATAAAATGATGTCTGCCATGGCAGCCGGGCAGGCAGCCGGAGGTGACCGAAGAGGGCGCCAGTCAGCAGCCCTGCTCGTCGTACAGGAAATGGCAGGTTACAGCGGTTTTGATGACCGTTACATCGACCTCCGTGTTGATGACCATCCCCGTCCGATTGAAGAACTCGGACGTTTGTTGAAGTTGCGGTTCCGGGGGGATCCCGCGAACTGACGATACAAAAGGCCGACGAAAGGATAAGACATCAGTCGAAAAAATTTGCGGAAGACAGGCCGGCATGTCGGGAATAAAAAGTATTTTGACTGACTGGTCTCCCCGCAGTGCAGGAAGGTCTTGGCTGCACCCTCAACGAGTCGGATTGGTCTTCGCGTGTCTTTCTGTGAGGCGTCGAAACGGTATTTAGCGACGGTTGAATCTACACAGAAAGATCACACCCAGCAGCATGAGACCTGCAGACGCAGGTTCAGGAATGGTGACTTGGATTGTTGTGCGATGGTTATCGATTGCCAGAAAACCGGTCATGGATTCCAGATCGGGTTGAGAATAGAAGACATAATTTGTATCGGCCTGGTTGATTGACGATGCGACAACCGTAAGGCCAGCCAGTTCCCATTGCAGACCGTCAAATGTGAAAGCGGCACTGCCGGAATCCCCCAGGGTGGCGATCGCCTCGTCACTGTCGGCTCCGGCGTTATTCAAACCGGGCTGGGGATCGTTGAAATCAGCTGTAAACCCCGTGCCGATAGCCGGAAAAAGCAGATTGACGGCCGTTACCTGGTTGGTCCCCCAGGTTTTCAGGTTGGTTGTTGCCCGTTCGTATCCATCGGTCAGGAAGCCATCAATGGTTAGCGGTACTTCGCCCGAGTTGCGATTGAACCCGTAACCGATCAGGGTAATCTGCTCGCCGACCGTCACTGGTGTTTCACGGAGTCTCACGCCGGGCTCCGGTGGGAGGGTATCCAACTGAAATAATTCCATGTCGACCCCGGCCAGTTCCACACTAGGGGCCGATGAACTGTAAGTTGTACCGTTTAATTCAAAGTTACCAGTGACTCCCACGTGTTTAGCGGTGATTGCCCAACCGTTACCAAGATAGACGGCGCTTCCGTTGGCACCTGCGATGTTTCCGACATGGTCCCATGGTGCGCCGTTTGACGGTGTCGTCTGGTGTAGATTGACAGGGGACGTCACGTTGTCCGGTACCGCCACGATGACAGCAACTGCAGGCAAAGGCATCCCTAACAGAATGACCGTCAACCAACTCAAAATAAACCTTGTTCGCCTGGAACGATCAGCTTGGAAGGATGATTGAAAGGAAGTGTTGGAAATGAGGGGGCGCTCCATGAGACGCTCCGATAAGTAGTTTGCAAAATATAGGATTGTAACCTGCAGCAAATTCATTTTGGCGGGAAAACCTACGCGACCACAATCGAAGCGGGCTTTCCTCAGCCTAGCCGGTGAGCGGCGGGCAATCTGGTTCGTGTTGTGAGACACTCGGTTTCTGTCGAAAATAAAATGTAAGTAAGCCATGGAATTCCTGCACGCGTTCCCGGTGGCTGTTGGGAATGGTGTGACACTCAGAGTTCGCCCGGTCATTTTTCGCGGCCTCACTCTATTTTACCCGGAAACGCAAAAGAGGCCAGCAAATCGGCCATCTTGCGTGAACCAGGCGAACTCGTGATCGTTTTCCTGTTTGCACGCTTGCACATGTTTTTGTTGTTTCAGTTGTCAAAACCTTCTACCTGCGGGACCGATTTGACTTGGCTGGCCAAACCCTGGCCGAGGAAATCAAAACAGCCACGGGCATCCCTTTGCTGAAGCAGGGAAATCAGGCAAGTTTCTTTAGCGCGCGTTTCATTTGGATTTGTGGATCACCCTGCTCCCGTTTTTTCGCAGGACTTAGAAAAGCAAGCGACGTGTCAAACTTTGTGGTAAAAATTAAATCTATGACTTGCCAACGGTTGCAGCCACTCATTTGGGTGCGGCGGCGGGTTCGGTCCGTCTCAAAGCGGGATGGACTCTCTCCAATCGAGAATCTAGCGAAACCCAATGGAACGGCAGGTCAGGGTCAGAATGCCCTTCCCGCTGGTAGACCGGTTTCTCGTGGTGTTCCACGGTGGTTAAAATAAGATGACTAGGTGTGACCCGTGGATGATAAACTGCATCTTGTGATGAGGTGACTGCGATGAACAAAGCTTTTGTTCGCGAGCCGGAATTTGATGGACGTGCGTACTGCCCACGTTGTGGAACCGTGGGAACCACCGTCGATGTGAGGCCCTTGGACACTCACATTCAGCCAGAATTCCGCGCAAAGATGCATGATTCAGCGTGGTATTGCGGTTTCGCAGGGTGCGAGGTGGCCTACTTCAACTTGCTGGAAACGGTTGTTGTGATGGATGAATTGATCGCACCGATTTATCCCGATGATTTTGACGCACCGCTCTGTGCCTGTTTTGGTTTCCGTTACGAAGATGTGGAGGCGGATGTGTCTGCGAGCAAACCGGTCCGGATTCGTCAACTACTGGCCAAGTCGCAGTCAAGCGAAGCGCGCTGTCAGGTCCTCGCGGTGGACGGAAGGTGCTGCTTGACGGAAGTACAGAAATTGTACTTTAAACTCCGCGCAAAGCAGGAAGAAGAATGAATCCCCGGCAGTGGTGGCCGAGAAAAATAAAAGGTGTGTTCGATTTGTGGAAACCGTAGAGATCCTTAAGGAGTCACTGGGATTCCCAGCGACTGACGGTGCAATGCGGTCACTTGCTCAATCTGTTGCCGGGACTCAAACGGTACGTACAGCCCTCGCATGACCATCTGATATCGCTTGCCAACCTGGTAATCAGGAATCAAGTACTGGAAATCCCAAGCGGGGTTTCCTCTACCACCTCCTGAAGGCGATTGCGTCAGGCGAACCTGATCCTGCGGCCGAAACATTTGGACCCAGGCCATCCGGTGACTCACTCCATAGTACCAGGATTTCGAATAACGATAGTTGGATCGATTAAAGACCAGCGACAGAGGAAAGTCCGGGTCATGCTGAAAGGTACGCATGTCGGTCAAGCTTAAATGGGTGGCCAGTTCACCATGGCTGGGCGTTGCTGATTGGATCCAGGATGACTTCTTTGACGAAGACGTTCTTCCCTGGAAATGGATATCCAATGACTCTGGCTGGTGAATATAACTTGCCCAGAAAAGACCTATATATCCGTGTGCATAGCTCCGCTTGTGTGGCACACATTCGAGTGTCATCTCCAGCGCACCATCTTTGAGCATCTGGTATCGCAAACAGCTCTCCAGGCCATAATGAGGACTCGGCGCCTGGTAAAGTTCAACCGTATGCTGATCAACAAGCCGTAACTGCATGGGGGCATTGCGCGGTTCAAACAACACCTTGCGATCCTGTTTAGTCCCGTCATGAATGTGCTCGTAATTGAGGCCGGCATACGAGGGCACGAAGAGGTTTTCTGTTCGTTGCGAATGGCCCAGGTAAGCCAAGCCACTGTATCCCGCCCGATGGGCAGAGATCACGTCATCGACCACTGCCTGGTTATCTACGACAACCGCCTTCACGCCATTGCGCATCAAAACGGCAGTTGGTTTTTCGGAAATCCGATAAGAGCACTCAGGGTCGCTTAACGATGTAAGCCGAGGCAATTCATCCGCTAACCCGGTCCCGGGAAGCAGCAAGGCAATGATTAACAACCATGGTTTCATCGGTAGTCAACTCTGTTCGATCAAGTGTTTCATAAAATCTGTTTTGGGAACAGCTGGTCATTTCAAGCAGAACCAGCATCGGTCACTGTAGAAACCTGCTGCTATCTGGACCGCAAATCTGAGCGGCAGACAATGAATCCTCGCGGCTCGTTGCTGTGCTACCTGCCCCTTGATGTTACCGGTGGCAGGGCCGGCAAGTTGCAGTCAGAAGTGATCCAACCTGACAGGTGCGTCTATTGGGGTTTACCAACAGGCCTACACCAACTCGCGTGGTACTTTTCCACCCTGAACCAGATGAATCGGTCGCCCGTCAGGCAGCTTGACGGTTAAACGATTTGGGTCCAAATGCAGGGACCGGTAGACAGTTTGACACAGGTCAAGAGGTCCCATGGGTCGATCGGTCGGGTAAGCCGCCTTGGAGTCCGTTTTACCAATCATCTGCCCGTGCCGATAACCACCGCCCGCCAACACGATGCTCTGTGCGGGACCCCAATGATCACGACCGGCATCTTTGTTGATCACAGGTGTTCGACCAAATTCACCTGCTGAAATAACCAATGTATCCTCCAGTAATCCGCGTTCCGCCAAGTCCGCAATAAGGACTCCGACAGCCCGGTCGTGGCGCGGCATTTTACTGTCGAGCGCGTTTTTGATGTTGCCATGGTCATCCCAATAACCTGTATTGAGTGTGACGAAGCGAACGCCCGCTTCTACCAGTCGACGGGCCATCAAAGCCTGGGCGCCCCAGCCATCACCATATCGCTCGCGAACCGCAGGATCTTCTTTTTCCAAATCCATAGCGTCACGGGTTCGACCAGAAGTCACGATTTCCACTGCTTGGCGCGAATAGATATCGAAACGTTCAACTTCTTTAGAACTGTCGAGATTCCGTCGCAGGTTATCCAGGCGGTCGGTTAGAGAGAGTCGAGCACTCGCGCGATTCTTGGAAAGTCCATCGATAAGTTTCAAATTTGATTCGTGGATGGCTGGAAACTGAATGCCTTCCCTACCGTAGCTATAACTTCCAGTATTGATGGGATTGTAAGCAGTACCCAGGAAAGCCGCCCCGTGGTATCCGAAGCCTCCGTCGTTGATGTTGACGTACGGTGGAATTCCGGACTGCCTTGACTTGAGAAAACGGGAAACCACCGAACCCATCGACGGGTTCCGCGGTACTTTGTCTCTGCCGGTCGCTCCGAAGTAGCCACTAAGTATCCAGTGAGCCGCGGCAAAGTGGTCGTTGGTGCTATGGGTAAAACTGCGAACCACACTGAGCTTGTCCATGACCTTGGCGTGGTAGGTCATCAACTCACTGATACGGACACCGGGAATCGTTGTCGCAATCGACTTATAGGGCCCACGGACTTCGCTTGCCGCATTCGGTTTCAGGTCAAAGGTGTCGAGTTGCGAAGGGCCACCGTGTTGCCAAATGAGGATGACCGAACGTTTGCTCCGCTGGCCGGCGCTTTCAGCTGCCAGCAGGTTACTGAGCGTGCAGCCAAAAAACCCCAGCGACCCCACTGCGATAAACTGGCGGCGCGAGAGGGAGTCGCAAAGCGGCCGTGATTTTCCTGTAATGTAAAGCATGGGGAGATCTACAGGTTAAATTGCAACTTGATGATTATTGATAGTTTCGGCCTGAAATGCAAGTCTTTATCCGGCGTGCCTCGCGGAGTATAGGTGAAAGAAATTGTGCCACAAGGCGACCGCCCCCTGTCTATTATCGGAAAAATATTCTGACACTCTCTTGGAAATTTATGAGTAAAAGTTAAAGTTCCAGCGAGTATCCGCCAGCTTTTACCGTTAATTGTGTGTGATGTGTGTCGAATGTGGGAGGGGATTGTTTGCTCTGGAAAAATGCAGCGCAGGCTTTTGTGAGTTCTCACAAACAATTCTCCATTGGACGCTGCGATGGAAGAGTTGGTGAGTCCTTGCCGGTGAACTTCGCCAGTCACCCGTTTCAGGCATTGTACGACGCTGCGCACGTTGTGGACAAAGCGGTAATCTCCCTGAACCACTCCGCAACGGAGTCAGTAGCTTGTGCCAGAGTGGCTGGGATAAGGTGACGTTACTGTGGCCGCGATGGCTGGATTCATTGACTCCACACACCGCGGAAAAATCGCAGGGCATTGCCGTGGAGGATGTTGTTCGTGTCGTTGTCCGAATAACCCGCGTTTTTCAAAAGGGGGCCAAATCCTTGCAGGTCCGCGATGGTATCGACGTCCGTGGGAGTTGCTTCAGCGCCGAAACCACCATCCATGTCGGTGCCAATCGCAAGGTGATCCATGGAACCACCTGCCAGGTTTGCAATGTGTTCCATGTGCGGTAGCAGGCCTTCCATGCCGTACTTGGGAACCAAATCGTGGTGCGAAGGACGTGTTTCCCAGGTCAGGTCCGGATCCATGAAAAATTGGCAGAAGACCATTCCAATGATTCCGTCGCGGGCGATCACTTCCTGGATCATCCAGTCGTCCAGATGTCGTTGGCCCGGCACAATGTTGCGAGACACGCAATGCGATGCCATGACAGGTCCATCCCATAGTTCAAACGACTCTTTTACGGCCTGGTCGGCCATGTGGGTGATGTCCAGAACCATTCCCGCTTCGCGCATGGCCCGGTAGAGTGCTTTTGCGGGAGGTTTCAGGCCACCGACGGTACCCGTGCCGTGAATGTAGGTGTTGTCTCCAAAATGCGCTGGACCGACGACACGCAGTCCCGCGTTCCACCAGAACTCCACATCGTCCGGACCCGCGATCGGGTCGGCGCTTTCCATCGAAAGAATGTGATAGATCGGTGTTTGATCCGTGGGGTTCTGCCAGGATTCGACGGCTTCGTTTAAGTCACCAAGGTTGTGAACAGGTTTAATGTCACCGCGCCGCACCATGGCTTGATAGTAAGCCAGATGACCGCGTCCGATGGCCATGGTCTGTTCCTGGGTTTTCATGCCGTCCCGATGCACTTTTTCACGAGGTTGAATTCGCGACATGATGGTGCTCAACATGATTCCAACGCTGCCGCGACGCATTTCCGGAAACGTCACGGTGCACAGGCCCGTGTCAAATCCTTCGGCCATCGCCGGTAGATCCTTTTCTTCCTGTCGGCGTACTTCGTGGGCGTTCAGTGTGAGGTCGCGATTCCAGAAAAGTGCGTCCCAAGCTAAGTCGAGATGCAGATCGATGATAAGTGGTTGGGCCATGTGTTGTCTTCCTCGCTCGACGAATCTGAAAAGAACGTTCAAATTACGGGACCAACTGTTGGATGTCAACGTCCTGCAAAGTGACAGGCACGAGGTGTTATTGCGGACGCCGTCGAAACAAATGTCGTTGAGTGACCCAGCAATGGAATGGCGGAAAAGGAAAGGGAGGTGGGTATCGGGAGTTTCCAAAAATGATGGTGTGGAATATGATCGGGGTCGTGTATTCCTTTGTCCATACGGGTTGTGGTCCAGGTGGACTTCTGACCGAAGGCGCCGGCCGTTACAGAAAATGATGTGCAGGCTCTGTCAATCCTATTGACCAAATTAAATCAGGAACGTCAGTCGACAATGATTGCAATCGATCGTAACACACCCGGCTTTGGCGACGAGCGACCCGTGTTCGAACCCGGGCAAGTGATTCGTCATCGGCGTTATGGCTATCGAGGAGTGATTGTCGATAGCGACGCACGATGCATGGCAGACGAAGCGTGGTATAAGAAAAACCAGACACAACCGGATCAGAATCAACCCTGGTATCATGTGCTCGTCGATCAATCAACGGCTTGCACGTATGCTGCCTCGCAAAATCTGGTTGCCGATCCCAGCGGGACTCCAATAGACCATCCTCTGCTGCAACATTTCTTCAGCGGATTCAAGGATGGCCACTACGTTCGCAATGACGAGCCCTGGCCCGGGTAGGAGTCAGGCGGACTTGGCCGCAGCCATGTTTTTCAGGCAGCTGTCTTCCAGCGGTTGCAGGGGTGTGAAGTCGCGATTGTGTTGGTAACTCGGACGCTCCGTACCGGTACAGGCGTTACTCACCGCGTTGTAAATCAGGTACATGATAGCTCGGCGCCAGGGTGAAACGTTGTTGGCTGATCCATGAACCACGTTGCAGTGTACAAAAGCGACGGACCCGGCCGGCCCGATCAGGGGTTCGATGCCGAACTCTGTAGCCAGGCGTTCCAGTGTAGCGTGGTTGATGTGGTGCAGCGCATATCCTTTTCCCTTTGCATCCTTGTGGGGTTTCGATTGGAGCAAACCATGCCGCTGGGAACCCGGTACCACCAGAAGAGGTGAACGGACAGCATCACAGTCGTCCAGGAACACAGATGTCATCACACAGCGAGGTTCGGGCATGCCGTCGATCGTGTGCCACGGTGGATAATCCTGATGCCAGTCCCAAGCGGCTCCCTGGCCAAATCCCTGTTTGGGATTGATCCGGCTCTGATGGAGGTAGACCTCGTCGTTCAGCAGTTGTCGCACCGGCATCAACATTCGCGGAAGCAGTGACAAACAGCGGAAAGGTTCGGAATAGATGTGTGCACCAAACGCGAGCCGTGCCGCTGCCGGGTTGTCTTTTTCGTGTACGATCTCCGGTCCCTGCCGATCCAGAACCTCCAGCAAAGCTGCCTGCAAGACTGCCACCTCGTCGCTTTGTAAGAGACCCGGAATGAGCACGTACCCTTTGTCATTAAACTCGGATACCTGGCTTTCGTTGAGTTGCATGATAGAAGTTTGCTCTTTGGTGAGAGGGGGATCTTAGGGCTGCGAGTCCGTCAACAGGACAGGGGTCTGGCGTCGAATAGATTCCAGCACGGCCAGCACCAAGGCAAGCGAACGCGTTCCGTCCCGGCCGTCGATGATCGGGGGTTCTTCTTCTCGAACCACACGACAAAAATGTTCCAGCTGGGACTTGAGTGGATCGGCCCGAACGACGACGCCTTGCGACTTTTCCAACGGATGCTGCCAGCCGGATGCTTTTTCACAAGGATACCGCCAAGACTGCATTTGGGGAAAGGCGAGGGAACCCAATGTGCCAAAAAAATAATAGCAGTTTTCATCCGTGGGAAAATAGAGCGGATTCTCGCGAGTGGTGGCCTCGTAGGACCAGGGTGAGGGGGTCGTGTCCGAGGCAAGAATCGAAGCCACGGCACCGCTTTCTAATGCCAGCGAAATGCTTAATGTGTCTTCCACGGCGAGTTGTCGCGCCGCAGAACTCGCTTGAGCATAGACCTGGCGGACTTCACCGCATAGATAACGGACCAGGTCGAGTTCGTGCACGAGATTGATGAAGGTGGGTCCGCCACCGGGCGGGGTGCAGCGCCATTGTTTCTGGTAATAGTCGATCGGTTTCATGAGTGTCCACAACATCGAGACCGCGGTCAATTTTCCCAACTCACCGCTTTGCAAGGCAAGGCGTGTTTGTTGAATGAGTGAATTGTGGCGGCGATGGTGACCAACGAGAACCTGAACGCGGTTATCGTCAGCGGCCTTTACAATGCGGCTGGCTCCCTCCATGCTATCTGCGATCGGCTTTTCAATAAGAACGTGAATGGAATGCTTTGCACATAGTTCTGCAATGGCTGCGTGTTGCCTATTGGGTGTCGCGATGATTGCTCCCCGGGGCTTCTCTCGTTCCAGGAGTTCTTTCACGTCTTTATAAACCGGAACACCGAATTTGTCGGCGTAGGGTTGGCAACGGGGATCCACATCACAAACACCTACCAGCGAGCAATCCGCGTTGGCAGTAATCAGTTCTGCGTGCCGCTGTCCGATCTCGCCAAAGCCGATGATTGACAATCTAACGGGAGGAGGTGGCATGTGTTGGAACGCCTGCTGCTAGGTGGATGAAGATCGCTTCTCTGAAGATGATGGCGGTCGGTCCGTTGGGGTGGAACCAGTGTTGCCTGGCGCAGGGGTGTCGCTGGGAGGTTTATTTTTCATGGCAGCGGATCAAAGAACGTTAAATTCGCACCAAAATTGTCCATTCCCGTGACCGAATCACCTCGCAAGGTCACACGAATGGGATGGATGTGCAGGCGTTCTGACAGAGTGATTTGAGAGTCCTTCAGCGGGAATCGTAGACGAACAGACTCTCCGGCAGCGACGGAACTGAAAACCAGGTAACCGTTTGCACACGTCGGCTCGGTGTTCGTACCACCGATGCCAATTTCTTCGCGAGTCAGCCAGGGCGGTACACGTACCTGTAGCGGTCCAGGCTGTTTGAGCGTGATTTCTAAACAGTTGTGGGTGTAGGGCGACTGAACCTTGCTGACGCTGGTTTCGTGGTCAAATAACAGGTTGACCGAAGTGCCAGGGCCTGTCGGGCGGATGACTTCGAGATAGGCTTCGCACAGCGAGTTCACTGTCCCACCGACAATGTCCATGTTGAAGGACAGATTGCGACGTCCTTTTCCCGTTGATTCGTGGCCGTAAGGCGCAGGAAATCCAAATGCCCCGAGGTGCCGGTTAACAACATCCCTCAGTCCATCGATGCTGTCAGGATTCGGCGGGTCATCAACAAAGGACACATCTCGAAGCTGCGCGGGTAGCAAATGGCAACGCAAAATCCTCTCCGCGTCATGGTAGTATTCCGTGTGTCCCCAACGTCCCAGGATCAGGGCGGTTTCCAGAATGTCTCCCGTGTTGTTCGCCTCTCCATGGTCCGTGTCTTGTTGCCCAACGGACTCGGGTGACCAGCCGATCTCGTCGCGCATTTCCCAGAGCCCGCAATCGTAGAATGTTTTCACGCGTGCCAGCAGATCACCATCCGAAAGCAGGTCTGCCAACTGCGCCAATGACGACATGACACAAGTGACCGAATGGCTGTGACGCGTCGCGAAACGCCCCGGATCCCAGTCGCCGGCGGCGGTGTAAAAGTCGGCAAGCGCCTTGTCTTTGAGGAGTTGGGCTAGTTCCAGGGTTCTGCTGTCGGACGTGGTGCGATAGAGCTTCACGAGGGCCCCCAGCATGCGTGCCTCCCCGTGAATAAAGCCTTCGCACTCCTGGTAGCGAATTCCCAGATTTTCGAGTTGTGTAACATCCCACCCGCGTTCGGGTGTCCATAATTTCAAAACGGACTCCACACTGCCTGTGGCCAATTCGAGAGCCTCATCGTCGTCCCGAAAGCGCGCCAGTGCGTACAGCGCGTGAAAGCCTTCTCGAAGGTTGTGCGGGCAGAAGTTTTGCAGTGGCCCATCGACGGTCTCCCGATTCAAGGGCAGGGTAACAGGTCCACTGTAGGAGAAGAGGGCAGCTTGTCGATGATTCTCTACGGCAGTTTCATCCAGATCGATGCAGGCGGCGTATTCCGCGTTCAACAGCCCGCTCAAATGCCGTCCTGGAATATGGGCATCACTGGAATAGGGGGAGAACGAAAGTGCCGCAGTGGGCTTAAGCGTTGACTGAAAGAAGGGCCTCAGTTGATCGTCCGCATTGAAAACATTCTGCATGGTTCGACATCCAAGTCGGATGGCGTCTCGAATGCTGGTCGTATTGACGTCGTGCAGTTTGGTTGTCAGCGTAGTTGTCATCTTGGAACAGGCCGTTGGTCATCAGGGCTTCAACAGGTGGACGTGCGCGTGTGACCTACTTGAGATATTTGAGTTGAATGGTTACCTGCGGTAGTTTTTCCTGCAAAAGTCGTGCACCCTCTGCGGTAACAGCAGTACGCGCCACACGCAAATCGGCAAGCTGGTTCATGCCTTCGAGAAAACGGAGTCCGTTGTCTGTGATTCCTGTTGTGCCCAAATTCAGAACCTTCAGTTGTTTCAGGTGCCGGAGGTTTTCCAAGCCCCGGTCCGTGAGCGACGTATTGTCTAGATTCAGCGACTGGAGATTCTGAAGTGTTGTGAGGTGTGCTATCCCTGCATCGGTAACGGGCAAACGATACAAATTCAACGACGTGATTTGAGACATCCCTGACAGATGCGCCAGGCCTTCGTCAGATAAATTTGAATTTTCGCTGAGGTCCAACGAACTCAGTTGCGTCAGACGAGACAGAGGCTTCAATCCGGGGTCGGAAATTTGCGTTTTGGCCAGACGGAGTGTTTGGAGGCTCGGCAAGCCGGACAACAGTTCCAGGGCTTCGTCGTCGACTAAAGTTTCCGCCAGGTAGAGTTCGCTGAGTTGGTCCAGGCCGGTAAGGTATCTCAACCCTTCGACACTGACCCACAGGCTATCTAAGGAGAGCGCCTTCAACTGAGTCATCGTTTGGAGAACGGCCAGTCCGTCATCGTCCACGCTGGTCGCTCCGTTCTTTCCTGACAGACGCAGGCTGCGAAGTTTCCGGAGCGGTTCGAGTTTAGCAAGTCCCGAGTTCGAGATTGCACAATCACGTAAGTACAGGTGCGTCAGTGACTCGATCTGGCCTAAAGTAGCCAGGCCTGCATCGGTAATCCGTGTATCGTCCAGCATGATCGAACGAGGATGCGCAAGTCCTGGCAGGGCGCTCAGAGTTGAGTCGTCAGCAACAGTACCTCGCAAATCGATTTCGACGATCTGTCCCTGGCGGTCATATTTGAGTTTGGCAGCCAGTTGTTCAAGAAGCTCGATACTTTCGGCTGAATCCGACGGATCGTTGATGGCGGGACGCTCGGGTGATTCGGGAGTCAGATCCCCCTCAGGCTGATTGGTTTGACGATTTGAGTCGACTGTCTGTGGAGAGGGACTTCTCTCGCAAGCGACACACAGTGAAGTTACCAGGACGAATAGAAATGGAAGTCGTCGGCACTTCATGCGCCGCTCACTTCCCATCCGGTTCGATAAAATTTGTGGACGAACTGGTTCGCTTCGGGGCAGTTAGTGGCTTGCAGTGTTTCAGCATCCCATTCCAGTCGCTGTCCGGCGCGGTAGGCGACGTTTCCCAGCAAGACAGTTTCGCTTAGTGCCCCCGAATAATCAAAGTTGCAGGTTGTCGTTGATCCATCCTTGCACGCCTTGATCCACTCCTCGTGATGGCCGATCGATTTAGGAATGCTGGGCGCGGGGGCTTGGAAGTCGGCGAACTTCTGCCGCGGAAAGAGGCGATAGCTCGAGTAGTCCGCAAACAGATTCCCTTCGCTCCCGACAAACATGACTCCCGCGGACGGGACCCGCTCTCCGGCCACCTTCTTGGGGATTCGATTTCCATCGGACCAGGTAAGGCGCACCGGTGGTAAGGATTGGCGGGCAGGAAATTCATAGCTGACGTGCAGACCGGGCGGAGTGCCCGTCGCATCGACCTCAGGACCCTCCACTTCACAACTGATCGGGTGTCGCAATTTTAGCGCCCAGAATGGAAGGTCGACATAGTGACACGCCATGTCAGCAATGGTTCCACCACCAAAGTCCCACCATCGTCGCCAATTTGCCGGGTGGTACTTACCAGGCAGGAAGGGTCGTTGCTCAGCAGGTCCCAGCCACAGGTCCCAAGCCAGGCTGTCGGGAGGGGTTTGCGGTGTAGCGATAATGTTTTTGTCAGTCGGTGCACCCGGGTCCACGTATTCCGTGCCGCTCCAGACCTTGCCAACCCAGACGTGCGCTTCGGTAACGTCTCCGATAGCTCCTGACTGAATGATTTCCACCACCCGGTGATAGTTGCCGGTGGCATGAATCTGGGTACCCATTTGCGTCACGACCCCGTGTTGTTGCGCGGCCCGGGCAATGACCCTGGCCTCGGCCACCGTATGTGCCAGTGGCTTTTCGCAGTAGACATGCAAACCCGCTTGAATGGCGCGGAGTGTTGCCGGTGCATGATGATGATCGGCAGTGCTGACCGTCACCGCATCCAGCCCCTTGGCCTCTTGATCGATCAATTCGCGGTAGTCGACATACGTGCGAGCCGCTGGAAACTCCGTCTGGGCACGTTCCAGGTAATTTCGATCGACGTCACAGAGGGCCACCACATTCTGGGTCTTGACCGCATTAACATTGACCGCCCCACGGTTGGCGGTTCCGATGCAGGCGACGTTCAGACGCTGGTTTGGCGAGTTGGACTCAGCGGCCGCTTGTTCTGTCCAGTAGCCAGCCGACACGACTGCCACCCCCGCCAGTGCGCTCGATTTTCTGATGAAATCTCGTCGAGTTGTTTTTTTCTTCCCTGCCATGTTGTTACTCCCGTGGCGGCATCAAATCCTGTTTCCAAATGAATGGTCAACATTTCTGCCAGGATATTTCCAGAATAGAAGAATCGCTGGCAGATGACAATGAACCAGTAGTTGTTCACGGATAAAGTTCCGGCCATGATAGCAGACCGGTTAGATCACGTTATAATCCAATTTTGACAAATTGGTGTCCCAAGTTCCATTCCAAATTGTTCCATGTGAGGCCTGAAATGATTTTTACCACCCGGGTGGTCCCCTTGGTATTCCTCGCCAGTTGCTGTTTGATCTTGACGCATCTGCCCGTGGTCGCTGAAGAGACGGACCAAAGTCTTCAGCCTCTTTTCAATGGCCGGGATTTGTCAGGTTGGCACGGTCGTGCGCACTACGATCCGCTCGAACTGCAAGCATTGGAAGAATCGGCACGCGAACGACAACTGGCTGCTTGGATGCAGGTACTGAAGGCGCACTGGCGGGTGGAGGACGGCCAGATCGTCAACGATGGGAAAGGTCCTTATCTTACCACGGATCAGGAGTTCGGCGATGTGGAATTGTTGATCGAATACAAGACCGTGCCCGAAGCGGATAGCGGGATCTATTTGCGAGGTTGTCCTCAGGTCCAGATTTGGGATCCGACCTACGAAAAGTTGTGGCCCTTGGGCGCGGACAAGGGTTCGGGCGGATTGTGGAACAACAGTCCCGGTCGGGCGGGTAAAGATCCGTTCGTGAAGGCGGATCGACCATTTGGTGAGTGGAACCAATTTCGCATCATGCAAGTCGGAGCGCGGACCAGTGTGTGGCTGAATGGTCAACTGGTCGTGAAGCAGGCTGTCATGGAAAACTACTGGGATCGGACACGCCCCCTGTTCGCCCGCGGCCCCATTCAACTGCAAACACATGGCGGGGAAATCCGCTGGAGGAATTTGCAGGTTCGGGAAATACCTGCCCGGGAGGCAAATCGCTGGTTGCAAGCGCATGGTGATGAGGAAGGTTTTGAAGCGGTGTTTAATGGCCGGGACTTGACAGGCTGGCAGGGTGCCCTGAAAAATTACGAGGTGGTGGACGGGGCGATTGTCTGCAAAGAAGGCCATGGCGGATTGCTGTTTACGAAAAAGAAATATGCGGATTTTATCTCGCGACTCGAGTTCCGTTTGCCGCCGGGAGGCAACAACGGATTGGCCATTCGCTATCCGGGTGACGGGTTGGCACATTTGACCGGGATGACCGAGTTACAAGTGCTGGATTCGGAGCACCCCAAGTATGCCAGTTTGGATCCGCGACAATATCACGGTTCGGCTTACGGGATGGCGCCCGCTCACCGGGGCTATTTGCGCCCCCCGGGCGAATGGAACTACCAGCAGGTGACCGTCGTCGGTTCCACGCTGAACGTTGAACTGAATGGTACGACCATTCTTGATATCGATTTGAGCACGGTGACCGAGTTGATGGGGAAGGAACCGTATCCGGGCCGAGATGTGCGTGACGGGTACTTTGGTTTCGTTGGTCACGGCGACCCGGTGGCGTTTCGCAATATCCGTGTGAAGCCGCTGGGAACTCGGTAGCTGGTCGCGGATCACCTGCCGTAAGGGGCCCGGATCAGCGGCAGGGTGCCTTGGTGGTCCGAGACGCGACTCACTCGTCTGCCTCGACTACCTTCAGGAACGTGCCCAGCCGTTGCCGCACTTGCTCACTCAGCTCTGCCCGGCTCATCAGTTGCCGGACCCAGGGAGCCGCGGGTGCTGCTACCTTACCTTGTCGGGCCCAGTGCTCCAGGATGACCAGGGCTGCATCGGCGTCCCTCGGCCCGCCCCCCTCTTTCCCGATCAGGTCGACCAGGACGCGCAAATCCTCCGGAGACCGCCTGACTTTGTAGAGCGCGTACCGCGCAACGGCATCGACGGGAAACGCCGGGTTGGATCCTTGTCGCTGCAGGAAATTTTCCAGCATGGGAACTGCTTTGGTCTCTGCTCCGATGGCAATCAGCGGATTCAACCAGAAGTCGTGAGATGGCCAGCATCCCTCATCCATCAGGCGCCGCTGGCCCAACTTGACGATCCCCTCACCGGCGGCGTTGGCTTGCGGGCCAAGTGCGGCAATCGTGTTAAGTACCAGGGCAGGGCCGCCTTCCCATGTCGCCTTCTCCAGCAGTTCGATCAGCACGGGCAACGCCGGCCGTGCATGTTCCTTGCTCATTCGGGCAAGCTGATGCAGGACGGCGTAGGGAACCGGCGTGTAGTCGTCACGCGCCGCGGTGATCAACACATCGATGGCAGGTGCGCCGATGGCCCCGGCTGCATAAGTCGCACCAAGGCGCACGAACGCATCCGGATGCTCGACGAGCACCGTCAGCTTCGCCAAGGCCGGCAGACTTTCCGGCCCGATCGCCTCGAGCGCCCGAAACGCAGGCATCCGCACCTCCGGGTCGTCCAGCAACTTCACCAAAGCCGCCACCGCCGCCGCGCCCTGACTGCCCATCTCCCGGATCGCCCATGCGGCAGCGCGGCCCTTGGTGACATCACCGCTCTCGAGCCCTTCGATGCACTGCTCGACCGTCTTGCCCCGGTAAAGCTGCGCCTCGTCCTTCAGGCGTGTGACAGGTTCGCGCTCGACTTCGTCAGCGGGCACCGGCCCCAGCCGCTGGATGTATTGCGCGGCCTGTTCGCGGATCCGGTCGTACTCGTCCAGGGCCAGCGGTTTGCCCGGAGCGACCGCGTGAGGATCGACGGGCATGACCCGCGCCCGCAGGCGCTCCAACCATTGACGCGCCTCGCCCGCCAACCAATGCCCCGGCCGGGCTGCGATGCAATCTTCGAGCATCTGCAGGTAGCGATAGTCGTCGATACCTTCACGACGCGTTTCCCAGCCCACCATCGGCATCGGGCGCTCGTCACCTTCGCGCACCCAGATGTGCTTGTAGTTTTGAAACGCATAGTGAGCGAACATGCACTGGCCCTTGAGCCGATGCGCCCACGTATAAAGCCCTGCGTAGTAGCGCACCCGCAACGGCTCGGCCGCGTAAATCCGGGGGGTGTACGACCACACGGCCGCGCCCATGCGCCCCGCTTCGCCCACCAGTTGAGGCGTCACTTCGCCGGCCCGAACGATCCAGATATCGTGAATGTCACCCAGCCCGTAGGCCGCGTTGGCATCCATCGCGGTCGCCAGGCGCATCTTCACATCGCGGAAATACGTGCTCTCCTGGCGAACCAGGCCCGCGTCGGCGGGGTAGCGCGGCTCGTCGCGCGCATAGGCGGCAAGCTCCGGCCAGCCGCGTTTGCGACGTTCGGCCTCGTACCAGGCCACTGCTTCGTTCTTCTGCTGGACGGTCAGCCGCTTGTCGAAACTGATCCGCTGTTCTCCGGACTGAAGGATGGCGCCGTGCACCACCGGAACATCCGCGCTCATCAGCCCCACCTCCACCGCCATCGGCAGCAGATCCGTAAATACGCCGCCCCCAGGCGGGCGCTTGGCCCAGTCGATTGCCCAGCCCGGCTCGCCGATGCCCAGGCCCATGACCGAGGTGAGCGAGTGCTCGGCCATGTCGCGGAAGATCCTGCCGTACCACTCGAGGTTCTGGGCGAACCTGGGCAGATAGTTGTACCGCTGGTAATGCACGTAATACAGATACTGGGCGAATACGATCCGAGCGCGCTGCAACTCGAACGGCCGGACCGTCACATCGAGGTCGATTTCAACGGCCGGCCGGCCCGCAGGCTGGATGCGTATCCGGGCCCGGTGGCGGCCGGGCGTCGTGCCCTGCTTCGCGTGTAACGTCAGCCAGAAGTATGACGTGGTTGCCCCACTGAGGCCGGCAATCACATCCGATTCATCGAGGCACGCGGCCCGAAGGTCGATCACGGTGGTGGGGTGGCGGCCGTCGGCGTGGTCCCTGCCCGCCGCCGCGTGCCTTCCGGGTATAGGGTTGACCGATGAGGCGAGCATCCTGCTTGTCGCTTCATCAATCGGCCGGTAGATGCGCGCCTCGAGGTCCGATGTCAGTTCAAGGCGCACGTCGTGAAGATCTTCACCCAGCGCGTGGACCCCCACCTGGACGGATCGGTATTCGCCCTGTGCCAGAGTACAGCCGATCCGGCTGACGATCGCTTTGCGGGTTGGTACGTAATTCGTCGGGCGCTGCGCCAGTGTGCTGTGCACAAAGGCTACGTAGCCGTGGGTCGTCTCTTGCTCAGTCCACTGCGTTGCCGCGTCCGATCTGTGTGCCCAACCCAAGGCACTTCCCAGGACGAAGGTCCAGACAATCTGCCAAGAAACGCTACTTTTCATCGGAATGTCCCGCCGATTGTTCCTGATTGGCAACGATTGTCGTCACCAGTGTTTCTTTTAACTTATCCACTGGCTTTCGATTTTGCCAGACTCCTTGAAGATGTGTTTTGTTTTTTCCGCAGTCACACCAGGAACCGAGCAGGAACTCTCGGCGCGGGAGTCTCGTCAGTTGCGCCCGAATGGGGTTGGTCCGGGGGACGTGCAGGCATCACGGTGACCGGCCACTCCGTTCATGGTGCCGGAAGTTCAACCTCTTTCGATTCCTAAAAAAAGGGTGGGGACCGGCGGGCGGGGTGCGAGCCGATGATCGGGATGCAGTACCTATCGGGTCTCAGGAATACGGCTGCAGGAAGCGATGCTTATAAATTCAACAACCGCCGAGGATTGTCGTTTACCAGCTTCCCAAGGGTCGCCTCGTCGAGACCAATTTCACTTCGCAAGCGATCGAGCATCATGGGGAATGTGGCGGCGCAGCCGACGAAAAAGGAGTCGTCACCACCCACGAAACGTGTCACTCCCCGTTCATCAACGCTGACTTCTTTCCCACCCATAGGATAGGTTCCCGGGCCCAGGCCGGCTGCGAGCATGGCATCGGTGGTTACGATTGCTCGGCTGTATCCGATCCGTTCCAGGTAGTTGTGGAGAGCAAAGAAAGGGACGTGGATTCCATCGGCGACAAAACTCACCCAGAGTTGGTCCGTGAGGGATAACACACGTTGAATGATGTTGTCATGACGGTGCATCTGCCCGGGACACCCGTTTCCCAGGTGGGTAAACATAGAGAGACCGGCGTCAATCGCGCGTTTCAATTCTTCGATGCTTGAATCGCAGTGTCCGGCACTGACGATGATGTTCTGTTCTGACAGGTAACGTGTCACCGCCATGTCGGCGTCCCGTTCCGGGGCCAGCGTCACAAGACGAACCAGGCCGGCACCCGCGTCGAGTAACGTCTGCATGGCGTCGATGCTGGCCGGACGCACGGCGGGAATCGGGTGGGCACCGACAAATCCGGGAGTTTCGTTGATGAAGGGGCCTTCCACATGCAGTCCGCAAATAAGACTTCCGATGAGCGGGTCCTCGTCACAGGCCTTGGCAATCTTGCTCAAACGTCCGGCCATTAAGCCAACTTCGTCGGTAATGATCGTGGCCAGAATGTGGTCCACCCCATCCGCCCTCAGGGCTTCACACGCTTGCCGGAGGCCATCGATGCTGAGATCATCGCTGTTGAAGTCGAACCCCATGTATCCGTTAACCTGGACGTCTACCATTCCTGCCATCTGTATCAACTCCCTGGTTCGTGCGACTGCAACATCCCGGTTGAAACCCAACCTTAGCGACGATTTCGAATCGAGAACGGTTTTCCTTGTTCCACGTGCCGCGGGCTGCTGGCGACTGAGCCAATCAAATCAAAGGCCCGCGGGCTGTGAGTAAGAAGGCATCGTTTGCGTGCCGGTATGAATTGGAACGCGCAAACAGCATAGAAACAAGGGGACAAAAATCCTGCTCGCTCACCTGAAGTCCTCGATTTTGACGGTTCTCTTTGGTTTGGCGGACTCTTCGGTGTTCGGAAGGGAGTGTTCTTCTTAACACTCAACAGACTTCCCTTCCGAACGGAAAAATTTGGCCGTCGACTTGTTTGGAAACCTTTTGGAAAATCGTCAAATTGAAGTGCCTCGTCTCGCCGTCGGGTGCCCTGTTCAGGCAAATCCGAGCTGACAGGCTTGGAGAATGGTGCGCTGCACTGCCAAGTCGTGCTCGTGGGAAAAATCGTGTTGTTTTTCACCCCGAATGACTTGGTGCATATCGAGAAAAGTGCCGTCGTAACGTCCTGCGCCTGTGGGTAGACTCACCCGCTGGGAGCCGCTTTGAAACTCCCCTAGCGGTTTGGCCAACGTCAGGATCAGTTCAGGCGGTTCCAGAGGGCGGACAACAATCGTTCCTTTGTCTCCACAGATAACAAACTGTCTGCGCCGACTTCCCCTGACTTCCACCAGGGCACTGCGGACGGTGGCTGTTGCCCGGGGATATTCCAAAACCGCCAACATGTTGTCATTCAGGTTATCCTGTTGCGGACGAGTTTTGCGAACGTACCCCGTTACCTGATCAGGTGGGCCCATGATATGTAGCAGCGGATCGATCAGGTGGCATCCAAGCTCAAACATTGTGCCACCTTCATAATTCGCCAGTTTGTGCCGTACGGGGGCCGGACTCGTTTTGCTCATCACGCCGTGAATCTCGAAGATGTTTCCCAGCCACCCCTCGCGCACCGCGCGAAAGATGAATTGGAAGCCCGGGTTGTAGCGAAACATGTATCCCATCTGAATGACCCGGTTCTTTTCGGACGCGGTTCGATGAAGTGTTTCCAGTGCGTTCCAGGACTCTCCTGCGGGTTTGTCAAGGTGAACATGCAGGCCTGCGTCGACGCACCGCTGGGCAACGTCCAGCAGGTCTTTTACCTCGGTTTCCACCGCTACCGCCTCTAACCCGGAGCAGTTGAGAAGCTCTTCTTCCGTCATCCAGTTCACTCCCTGATACTCCGGTCTCGTCTCCATCCGTTTGCGTTGTGCCTCGTCGGGTTCGACCACTCCCAGTAACTCGTAATGTTGAGAGAGTTTTCGAATCGTACTTGCCTGGCCGGCCGCGTGTGCGTGCTTGGTACCGATCTGACCGATCTTGACCGGTTTTAGGCTGGCGCTTTTAGCCGCAACCTGGCCAGTCCAAGCCAGGGCCGATCCGGTTGCGATGGTCTGTAGCAGTTGTCGTCGTTTTTCGAAAAAGTTTGTCATAAAATTTTCCAATTGGAACTCCCGGAAAACGTTGGCAAGCATCTGCAGAAGCTTCCCGGATCGAAGAGACGTAACCAGCCCCCAACGCGTGTCTCCAGGAACATGGTTGCATGCGGGGTGACAAGGTTGAAGTCCTCCCACGACCGGAGTCAGTTGTGTAGGATCGGCGAAAAGATTTAGACCGATTTGGACAATTCAAACGGTTTCCGATATTGTTTCGTCAGCATCGCATTTGCCTGTGAGGAATTCACAAATCGTTCAGTTTGGGGGTCAAATTCCAAGCTGCGGCCGCTAACGGTTGCAATCTCACCCAGGTGCACCAGGGCACACGATGCGTGGGCGATCTCCGGAGATGCGTTCAGTGAGGTTCCTTTGCGGATCGCCTCCAGAAAGTTCTGCATGTGTTCAACGTAACCCCGGTTTCGACGTGTCGATTTTTTTTCCGTCGGTCCCGGTTTTCCTTTCGGTCCGAGGAACACGTTGAACGCGCCGCGACGGGAAAAAATCATGTATCCATCGGTTCCATAAAAAGCATTGCCGTTGTCGAAACCATGCAATCCATACGCCGTGAACGGGTAATTTTCGTAAATTAATAACCGTCCATCGGGGTATTCGTAGCTGATGTTCAGATTGTCCGGATACTCACTGACATGTCCATGCAAACTCATCCGACCTCCGCGACCGGTGACATACTTGGGTAAGTGGGGATCACCCAGACCCCAGCGGGCCATGTCGAGGTCATGGATTCCGTCGTCACCAATCTCTCCATTTCCGTAGTCACGAAAGAGACGCCAACGGTTGTGGAAGCGAATCGCGTTGAAAGGTCGAGAGGGTGCGGGACCGAGCCAGCGGTTGTAGTCGACTCCTGCCGGAACTTTACTGTCCGGAACGGGCCGCAGGACTTTGCGGGTTTCAGCCGTCCAGGCCCGCGCGACCTTGACTTCGCCGATGATCCCGTCGGCCAGCAGTCGGCCGGCCTGCGCTGTCACTGGACTACTGCGCATTTGCGTTCCTTGTTGAAGCACACGGCCATATTTGTCGGCAGCTGCCACAAGTAGCTTGCCTTCGTCGTAAACGTGGGAAATCGGTTTTTCCAGATAAACGTCCTTGCCTGCTGCCAGGGCTGCCAGCGCGATGGGAGCATGCCAGTGATGAGGTGTGGCCACGACCACAGCGTCAACCTGTCGGTCACTGATGACGTCTTCGTAGTGAGATGTCCGCTTTGGGGCTGCCGACCGGGCGTTGGCGATGGTGCGCGATATTGTGTCCATCTGGCGCGGGTCAATATCACATATCCAAGGGAGCGATACAGCCGATTGTTGCTCGACGAGTCTTTGCACGTGCTGCTTCATGATGCCACCGCATCCGATGATACCTATCTGAATTTCACTTCCATTGACAGCCGCTTGGGAATGAACGGGTCCAAGCCTTGTCACTGCGGCGGTCACTGCGACCGTTTTGCCGGAACGGATGAGAAAGTCGCGTCTGGTTTGTGAGCAAGTCATCGGTTGACCTCGTGCATAGACCGTATGGTTCCAAGGTAAGAACGGAGGCGATGGCGAAGTTAGTTGAGTCGTGCCACTGGGTGCACGATCACTCGTGAGAGACGTTCCAGAGATTTCATCAGGTCCTTCTTGCGTCCCTCGAAGCGGCTGCCTGGTATCGTACCTTCAGCACCATCAGGTTACTAGGATGGAATTGCAGATGCTTTTGACCTATGCTTTCCCGTTTCGGTCACCAGCTGGGAAAACCAAGGCGATGACGCACACTACCGACATCCAATACGAAGTGCCGCTGGCTCCGGAACTTATCGACGAGTTGTCATGTTTTTGGGAAACCATTTTTGGTGGAGATCCGGATCTCCCGCGAGAGGTGTGGCTGGGAAACGAAACCGAACATCACCGGTTACGGGTGTATCTTACCCGTCGCGACGGAGACTGTATTGGATCCTGCGCGACAATGACATCTCACGCTTTACAAGGCCTGGGAGGGTTGGCCGAAGTCGCGACGTTGCCCACATCTCGCGGTCAGGGAATTGCCTCGCGGCTCTGTCAGCGGGCGGTTTCAGACTTTCGCGCGGGCGATGGCAGGGCATTGTTTTTGGGGACGACCAATCCGACGGCCGCACGCGTCTACCATCGCCTGGGTTGGCGCAAGCTGGCAGGAGCCGATGTGATGGTGAATGTCATCAACGGCGAATCGCCCGAAACCTTTTTAGTCGATTATTTTCGCCCACCCGGTAGTGTTTCCATACTTCCGGCCGATCCCTCCACGCGGATTCCCATGATTCCATTGCTGCACACCCCTCACGACTGGCAGGTGTTGGATGCCAACGCGACTCTGTTTTCCACGCGTTACCATGTCCAGCAATCCTGCATGGGATTGTACAAGCGGTACGGCCACTGTATCGACAGGGACCGTGGTCAGTGGTTTTCTGCCTGGACGGATGATGGTCGCCTGGTTGGTTTGTCAACAGTTCAATTGACCACATCTGGTTGTTGTAACGTCGATGGTTTCACTCATCAACGGTTTTCTGACTGTTGGGAACCGCTCCTTCAAGCTGCGATGGATTGGGGACAGATGCAGAACACGTCAATCTTTACCGCGAGACTCTCGGTGGAAGACAAGGACAAACGGACGCGTTTTGAGTCCGTGGGATTTGGAAAAGCGAAGCCCGCCGAGCCGTTTGAATTGGGAGGCCGGAGCGTTCCGTCGCTGCAGTTGCAGCGAGATTAGAAACCGCTGTTATCAGGCGATCCAGTCGGGAATGACCTGGCCGCCCACATCGGTGAGTCGAAAATCACGGCCTTGAAACCGATGGGTCAGCCGCAGGTGATCCATGCCAAACAGGTGCAGCAAGGTGGCGTGAAAATCATTGATGTGCACCGGACGATCGACCACAGACCAGCCGATTTCGTCACTCGCACCATACACCTGGCCGCCTTTGATTCCGCCACCCGCCATGAACAGGCTGTAGGCGAACGGGTGATGGTCTCGGCCCGTATTGAGCTTGTTTTTGCTGCGGTTTTCAGCCAGTGGTGTGCGGCCGAATTCGCCCGCACACACGACCAGTGTCTCGTCTAGCATCCCACGTGTCTTCAGGTCGCGAATCAGTGCAGCGATAGGCTGGTCAATGACACCGGCGTTGTATGGCAACTGGTCGTCAATATCACTGTGGTGATCCCATGAGGCATAAATGACGTTAATGAAACGCACACCGCGCTCCACCATCCGCCGTGCCAGCAGGCAGTTGCGAGCAAAACTTTTGAAAGTGTCCCCCTGCTTGCCTCGACCACCGATTCCAGCTGGCTCAGGTCGTTCAGCCCCGTAGTGATCCAGCGTGTGTTGGCTTTCCTGGGACAAGTCGATCAAATCCGGGGCCGCTTGCTGCATGCGGTAAGCCAGTTCGTAGTTGGCGATCCGGCTGGAAATCTCCGGATCCCCTACCTGTTCGTACTTTTGTTGATTCAACCGTTGCAAAGTGTTCAGGCCGGCGCGCTGTAGTTCGGCTGGGAGTCCCATCGGATTCTGAAGATTCAGAATAGGATCACCCGTATCGCGGAACAAAACACCAGCATAGGTCGAGGGTAGAAAGCCGCTGGACCACAGCGTGGCACCGCCACTGCTACCGCGACCGCTCGTCAACACCACGTATCCAGGCAAGTTTTTGGACTCTGTCCCCAGTCCGTAGGTCAACCATGATCCCATCGCCGGCAAACCGAAATCACCGCGGCCGCATTGCATCATGAGTTGGCCGGGATGATGGTTGAACTGCTCAGTATGCATCGAGCGGACCAGTAGTAGATCGTCGGCGACCGTTCCCAAATGAGGCAGCAGGTCGCACAGTTCCATTCCACTTTGACCGTGCCTGGCAAACTTGCGATTCGACCCCATCAGGATCGCGGTCTCTTTCTTGATAAAAGCGAAACGAACGTTTTCAGTCATGGACTGCGGCAATTGTTGCCCGTGCAATTCCTTGAGTTTGGGTTTGGGATCAAACAGGTCCAGATGAGAGGGGGCACCTGCCTGAAAAAGAAAGATGCAGTTTTTGGCTTTCGGGGCAAATGAAGGGAGTGAGGAAGCAAGCGGGTTTACCGTTTGCGGCGCAGCGAGAAGGCCATCGTCAGTAAGGAGTGACCCCAAAGCTAAAGCTCCCAACCCGCTGGCAGTGGTTGTGAGAAAATTGCGGCGGAGACAACTCGTGGACTGACTTAGTGCCCTCGTCGGGTGATTTGTGTTGGTCATATGAGTTTTCAAATTCAGGCAGTGACATCCCGTGTCGCAGAGCCTCAACCCGGCGGGTTGAATGAACTTCAACGGCTGACGTTATTTTAACCTTGCTTCACTTCAGTGGTCGTTTACTCCCGGGAAATAAATTCGTCCTGGTTCATGACGACACGACATGTTGCCACCCAAGCGGCGGTTTCTTCGACAGGAATACCTTCGGGTTGATATTTACCGACCAACAGTCGGGACTGGTCGGTGTGTTCTGCGTACCACAACTTGGCTTGTTTCAAAAGCGACACTAACTCGTCCAATTCCGTTTGGGTAGCGGGTCGAGCGACACACAATCGCATCGCATACATCATTCGTGAGGCATCATCGCTGAATTGGGAGTTCAGTACGCGTGTGGCCATCGCCTGGGCCGCCTCGAAGAAGACTTTGTTGTTCAGAGTAGCCAGGGCGGCCAGGGGCGTATTGGATGTTTGCCGTGATACGTTGGTCGTATTGGCGTCGGGACAGTCGAATGTCAGTAGGTTGGGATGAGGAGAGGTGCGTTTGAAGAACGTGTAGATTCCGCGCCTGTAACGGTCTTCGCCGGTACTGATTTTCCAGCGGAAGTTGTTGTTATAACTTAAATCCGCAATGCCCTGTGGCAGTGGCGGGAACACGCTGGGACCACCGATTTTATCCGATAACAGGTCGCCCGCCGCCAAATACAAATCTCGGACAATTTCCGCCTCCACACGAAACCGGTTTTGGCGGTGGAGCAATTTGTTTTCGGGATCCTGAATTTGCGCGGCGGGGTCGGATTTTGCGATCGACGAGGCTTGCCGGTACGTGGATGACATCAGAACCGTTTTCATCAAAGCTTTCCGGCTCCAGCCAAGGTGTCGATATTCCACAGCCAGCCAATCCAGCAGGTCGGGATGTGTGGGTGGTTCACCACGGACACCAAAGTCATTCATCGTCCGCACCAAACCGTATCCGAATAAGTGACTCCAAAGGTGATTGGCAGCAACGCGCGGAGTGAGCGGGTTTGATTCGTCAAACAGCCAGCGAGCCAGGTCGAGTCGGCTCGGTGAGTCGTGGGTGGGATTCGATTTTAAGGCCGGCAAAATCGACAAGGTTGCCGGAAATACTTCATCACCGGGTTGCAAAAAATCTCCTCGGTGTAGCACGTGAGTCTGGCGCGGCGTTTCGCGCTGCGAAATCACGCGGACATCCATTGTTTTACCCTGTCCCAACGCTTCAGTGATACGGCTTTGCAGGTCATCCACCTGGCTTCGGAGTTGAGAAGCGACCACGTCTCGAGACGCGAAGAAATCGACCAATTGTTGCTGCTGGTCGGATGTCCGATGATCGGATGCAAGCCCGATGATTTGCCTTGCATACTCCGGGACGAATTCAGCCTCATCCAGTAAACTGACGCGAAAGCGGCCAATCGTATGTTGTTCTCCGTAGCTCTGTTCCAATATCACGTTGAGATGAAAGGGTTGGTCTCCTTCAGATTGTGTCGAAACGGGTTGTTTGAACAGAATCGTCGTGTGGTGGTTGTTGTTCAACTGAGGCGCCACAGCCCAACCTGTTGTTTTATCTCCGTCAATGGTGGCCTCAACAGGCCAGCCGGATTGTGAATAGGCGGACCTGGCACTGGCGAGCGGGACGATATCACTTGTGCTGAACTGTTGTGCTGTGCCAGCGTAAACACGAACCTCTGACAACACGAAATTTCCGTGGGCCGCACGCCCAGGTCCACCGGAAGGCAGCGACGCATCGGCAAGTACCTCGATCTGCACACCGACAATGCTGTCGATCGTGGTAGTACCGTCGAGCGTGTATTTGTCTTCCGCCGGATTTGTACCGCTTACGAGATAAGATCCATCTTCAAGTGGTTGGAACTCGACCTTTTCCTGGGATTGAATGCTGGAGATTTCATATTCAGTCTGACTTGGGATCTTGCGATCGTCGAGTTGCCGGACGATTTGCTCCTCAAGACGTGGTAAGTCGATTGCCAATTGGGCTCGACGCTCTTCCAATCGGTCGATGACGGGTTTTAATTCTAATTCCAACTCTCGGGCCTGTTCCCGGGAAGGAAATTGATTGGCCAAGACGTCCGCGGTTTCTTCGTCACCGTTGTTGAAGAATGCAAAAAACTCGTAGTACTCTTGCTGGCTGATCTGATCGTACTTGTGGCTGTGGCATTGAGCGCAGCCAACTGTCAGGCCAAGCCATACGGTCCCCGTGGTGTTGACACGATCGACAACCGCTTTGACGCGGAATTCTTCCTGATCTGTCCCCCCCTCGGTATTTGTGAGTGTCTGGCGATGGAACGCAGTTGCCAGTTGATCCAGCGGGGTCGCTTCCGGAATCAGGTCTCCGGCAAGCTGTTTGATCGAAAATTGATCAAAAGGCAGGTCGCGATTGATGGCGTCAATCACCCAGTCCCGATAGCGCCAGGCACTAAGCCGCGGACTGTCTTTTTCGTAACCGTCACTGTCGGCGTAGCGGGCCTTGTCCAGCCAGTGCCGCCCCTGACGTTCCCCGAAGCGAGGCGATTTCAAGAGGTCATCCACCAGTTCCTCGTAAGCGTGCTGCGAGGGGTTGTGCACAAAAGAGTCGACCGCTTCCAGTGTGGGGGGTAGTCCCAGCAAGTCGTAATACAAGCGTTTGATCAGGGTGTAACGATCAGCGCCCGGGGAAGGGGTCATGCCAGCCCTTTCAAGGTTGGCAAGCACGAACCGGTCGATATCGTTATGGCACCACTGGGAGTCTTGAGTAAGGGGCGGTTCCGGTCGCTGGAGTTTGCGATAAGCCCAATGCACACTCCATGGCGCGCCCGCTGAAATCCAGGAACGAATTGCTTCGATTTCCTCTTTCGAGAGGGATTCGCCCTCGCCCACCGGTGGCATGCGCTGATCGACGTCATCCGTCGTCAAACGGCGAATAAGTTCACTCGTTTCAGCAGATCCTGGAACGATGGCATGAGCGCCCGAATCCAGTTCCACCAGTGTTCCCTCGCGGAGATCCAACCGGAGACCAGCTTCTTGCTGGTCGGGCCCGTGGCAGCTGAGACATTTCTGAGAGAAAATCGGCTGGATGTCTTGTGAAAAGTCGATCTTCTCGTGAGCTGACAGCAGATTGCCGCACCACACGAACCCGCAGAAAAAGAGACAACGAATGGTTTTCGCCGGGTGAATTCTGTTAAAAAAACTGAGCAGTTCAGGTTGTCGGGCGGTCAGATACATCGCGTCGCTGGACCTGTAATTACAGAACCCAAGGAGAAGAAAGAACCGGAATCTATTGACGACTTGGCGACCAGTATAAACTACCGAAACGCGAAACGCCAACAGATAAGCCTGCGTTTGGATTAACTTTGTGCCCGAGTGTCTATTGTCACACATCAGAACGCGGTTTCAAGTCGATTCGCGCCTGGCTGTAACAGCGCGTTAAGACGGCTCGCCGTTTTGGTTTCTCTCATTCACCAGGTCAGCAACCGGCGAGTTCCCGCTCAGGGGTTTCATTTTTGTGGTTTGTTGGCAGTGATTAATGAAGCCAATGTTGTTTGGGCGACCAGGTGCCGTTGAACTTCACGCAGTGACGTGAGTAGTTGACGGCTGGATCCGCTTCGCCCTTCATCCACTAACTGAAAGCCGACCTGGATGAGATGTTCTGCATCCACTTGATCGGGTGGAAGGGCGAGAGTTACCGCTGTTTCTGTAGATCCCACCTGGTGCAGGATTCGTTCCTGAACAAGACGTCGAAACATGATCGCCACAACACTTTCAGGCAAATGACCGTCCACGGCAACTTGACGAACGTTCGATGGTTGGCCTTTCTGAAAACGGTCTGCCACGATTTCCATCACCTGGAGAATGACCGCCGGATCGATCAGCCCACTTATCCTGCTGCGCTGTTCCATCTCGTCCAGTTGTCGCCCACCTAGAGCCTGTAAGGTGGCACTTACCTCCAAACCGAAGAGGACTGCCAGCCACATCAGATAAATCCAAAACATGAACAGGGGAACAAGGCCTAAAGATCCGTAAAGCTGTCCGATGGAAAACGCATTTTCCAAATAAATATTCAGAGTGTGGATACCGACTTGCAACAAGATGGCTGCAACGAAAGCACCGCCCATCGCGTGCCGCAATCCGACAGCCGTATTGGGTAACAGTGCGTACGTGGTTGCGAGCAGTAGCCAGGTAACAAAAAGATTCCACAAGATGCCGCCAGCGACCAACAGGTTCTGGCCGGCATGTATCGACTCGATCCATTCGGCAGCCTGATTGTTGCAGTACCACATGATTCCGATCGCGACGGGACTGACGGTGAGTACAAACCAGTAAATGGGGGTGCGGCGGGTCCAGGGTCGACCTTCCGGAGCGCGATAAATCGTGTTGAAACTATTTTCGATCGTGGCAATGAGGCTTACTGCTGCGTAACCAATCACTGCCACTCCGACCCAGCCCACGGCAGCCAGGTTGACACTGGCGGCTTGACTCAGGAGGCTGTGCAGCCATTCGGCCAGAGTGATGGACGGTTCAGTGGACGTTGGTAGCGACTGAGTTGCTGACAAGACGCGAACGTCGTCCAGATTCAATGATGTAAACAGTTGTTGTGCTGAATCCAAAAACGAGTCAGTTCCACGAACCGCCTTGATGACAATCATTCCTACGATGAAAACCGGTAGCAGCGCGAACAAAGAGCGAAATGCCAGAGCGCCAGCCATCTGGGATGCCCGATCATGGCGCAATTGCTGGGCGCCGTAACGGGCGAGATCATAAAAGAACCGGGCGGCTCGCTGCCAGCGGTCCAACTCTTCCCGTGGACGAGTGATAATGTTCCGTAAGCATGTTGTCATCCATTTGAAGATCCGTTGTATCATGAGATTGTTTTTCGCTAAAAATGTCGGAAGTGAAAAACCGTTGGCCGACTTTCAGGGGCTTGGGTCGTGCGGCCTACAAGGCTTGAAACCACTGAGGTTGTTTTGTTGACGCGGTGTTCTGGTGACAGGCTCTTACGCTTTAGATTTTAATTCATTGTTCATCATTGAGTCGAGTTGCAATTTGTCCGGGGCGAATCGATCGACAGGTTGTCGTCTGAGCCGGCCGCGTGAAAAGAACTGCAGGTTCTTTTTTCTACACCGTACGTTGTCGGATTCAGTTGGCGTTATTGGAGTGCGGGTTCAGACGCTCAGGTGAAGCCGGGAATCTGACGGCAAAGGTTCTAAACTTGTCGATTTTTCGGATTTTGGCGGAGTGGGGCGTCCAACGCGATCAAAATCCCGGTCATGGCGAGTGCCACTAGGCATCGTGTACCGGGATGAGCTGACCAACTTGAACGGGCACAGCCGGTGGTTGGTAAGTCAAATAAGCCTGGGGCCGGGACGTCGTAGCCAGGGGAGAACTCCAAGCGCTGACAGGGCACAGACTGCCAGAAAAGACGTAGCAGGCTCCGGGACGGTCGCAATGATATATCCTCCTGGCGCAAAGTGCGTGGCTAACACATTGTAGTCCAGGAGGTCTATTTGGTGATCGCCATTGAAATCCCCCTGAGCCCAGGTCAGGTCCAGTCCGGAGGGGTTAAAGTTTAAAGCGAGCGTGTTGTAGTCGGTGATGTCGATACGTTGATCGAGATTTGTGTCGCCATATTGTTTACCCATCAGGTCCACCACGAGTTGATCGACGTCGGACCTGTCAATCACTCCATCTGTCACCAGATCAAAGCGGGCATGTGTTGGTGGCGAAGTTTCAGATAATTGTTCGGAGAGCAAGTCAATGTCTTGGGAATCATAATTTCCGGAAGCATTGAAATCTCCCGGGAGCAAAGGGTCGCTAATTGCCAGGTACGCACCGCGCACTGCAGGATTGATTTCAAGGTTTCGATCTACGAACAAGTTCGTTCCGATAATGCCTGGAACGATATTCACTCCGTCACGGGGGTCGGCAATGTCGAACACGATCACGGGTACGTCAGAGAGAGTGAACGTGCCTCCTACGGTGTCGATGTTCAAGGAGTCAATGTAAATTCCAGGTATGTCGGTTAGTGTGCCACCGGCTCCATCGACATCCACCGTGAAATCGGGAGTGTCCAGTACCGCGTCAAAACCGAGATTGATGGCGGTCAGTCGAGAAATGACAGTTACTTCGGCACCCGTATCAAAGAACATTGTTTCATTGTCCAAACCGAAATTGTCATTGGCCAGATCGACACTCAAGTAAAGATTTCCTGAAGCGCTTGGCAGGAGCGGATCGTTTTTAAAATCGAAATTAAGGATGTCGATTCCTGGAAAAAAGATCGGTTGGGTGAGAAACCGATCTCCCGGATAGAGGCTCATCGGTGCGTGTCGGACCACATTAGGAAGTCCAGTAGTTCCCAGGGGCATGAACTCGATATTCGGGGAGGTGTAAGTTTCACCCTCGAAGGTAATTTCTTGCAACTGGTCGTTACGAATCACGGTGGTGCGCTGAGACATGTAAGGCATGCCCAGCACATCCGGAATCAGAGAGTTCGGGTTGTCCAAAATGACAAGGGAAACGTTGATCTGTCCGTCCAGGGAATTGGGTTCAACCACGATAGGCGAATCACTGCTGACGGCGCTCAATCCCGCAGCGTAGATTCCCAAGGCATCCGTATTGATACCAAATTCGGATCCAGCGGCACCCACAAGTTCGGTGGTGTTGCCACCCTGCAAATTGGCTCCTAGTAGGTTGAAGCTGCCAGAACCGAGGGTCTGGTTGCGAAAAACGTGTGCTTGAGCACCGCTGTCAAGCAAGGCCAGTGTGTAGTAGGGCGGTTGTCCGCTGGGCAGCATCGTGTTCGCTGCAGGACCGCTGCTGTCCTGTGCGAAGAAGTCGGAGTCTTCGGAGGTTCTTTCATTTGTCAAGCTGACGGCTACGCGCGGAATGAAACCGGAAATCGGTATGTCTCCGATAGCTGCGTCTGCGCGTAACTGAATGTTGTTCAGATGAACTCCCCCTAGAAAGCCTAAGGATGTGGCCTGTGCGCCGGTTGGTGCAATCCCAATGATGGTTAGCAGTAGAGCACCCACGGTGCTTACGGCATGCTTCAGGTTCAGGTAACCAAATGGCATAACGATCTCCTCTTCTACTTCACGAGTCCCCTGCTGGAAGGCCTGACTCCTGATTGGCTGGCTGTGCGATTCTCAAAAAATGAAGGGTCGGGGATTTTCTCAACACTGGTTGGCTAGGTGCGGGCGAAGCCACTTCGCTTCCTGCTGGTGGTCATCGTTTTTCACATTGCTAAGCATTCAATCTAACATTATTCACCAAAAAACGGGCCATGACGAACAAGTTTTTTTTGACATTTCGTCCCGCTGAAGGGATTCGTGCTTGTAAGTAAGTTCACAGCGCGTTTTCGGATAGATTTCAATTGTCTGTCTGGAGAGGGAAGACGGATCAGAAACTGTACCGTGGAGTCAGGTTGCAGGTACCGTATGGACCATCTTTCGTTGTGCGCACTATCTGGGCTGTAAGGACCGTGTTGAGCAAATGAACCGAACGGTTTTGAAGCAATTTCGACTGCCGACTCAAGTTGTTGCGTCCGGACTCTCGAGTTCTGAAGAGTGGTTGCGTTTGCGGCCAACAAACCATTTTCCCAGCGGGCTGATCAGCAAAGCCGGTAGCAGTAAGAGGTCACCGATCCAGGCAGCCATAAGCAGTGCGAACATCATGAAGGCGAAACGCCGGGTTGGTACGAACTCGCTGAAAGCATAAACCAACAGCCCTAGTCCACAAACGAAGGTTGTTTGTGTAATCGACCGGGCGCAGTGCCGGAAAGTGCGACTAACCGCTTCCACTCGTGAACAACCAGCCTGCGTTTCTTTCCGAAACCAGTTCAAGAAGTGCAGCGTCCCATCGACAGCGATTCCCAGGGCAACGCTGGCACTCATCATGGATCCAATATCGACCGGGCGTTCCAGCCAACCCATGGCACCGAACAGAATGAAGGTAGGAAACATGTTGGGCAGCATGGTGAGAAAACCTGCGAGCGGACTTTTTAGAACGACGATCATCAAAATCCCTACCAGGCAGAGGGCTGTCAGGTAGCTGTAGATCAGATCGGAAAGCATTGCTCGCTGGACGTTGTAAACCAGGGGCATGACACCCGTGTAGATCACCCCGATGTTGTAGCCCGTTTTCTTGTTGTAGGCCTCCAGGGCGGGTTCGACGCGGGACTTCAATTCGTCGAGAAATTTTCCGTAATCCAGATCACCGACGGCCGGAGCGCGCGCGCTGATGCGCCAAGACTGTTCCTCTGAATCCAATCCGTGGAGGAAATGCCGGTCGATCAACTGTTGTTGCTCTTTTTTCAGTTGCTTCAACAAAACGGCGCGTCGTGCGGTTCTTAAACCGCCTTTGGACGGGATCGGCGGAAAAAATGAAGCTGCTGACATGGTTCCATCGATGTTTTTGATTTTTTCCAGTGACATCTGTGCACCGCGAATGAGTGTCATTTTTTCCAACAGGTCCAACTGCGAATTCTGAGGGAACTTTAAGACAATCTCGAGCGGGACCATGGGGCCAACATGGTCTTCCATCCAATGGTAGTCTCGGACCGTGCGGCTTTCGGGTCCCAGCATGCTGAGCACTTTGACCGAGGTTTTGATGTGCCACAGCCCAAAGACAGATGCGGCCATCCAGCCAACACAGAGCAAGGTGATCCAGGGCCAGAACCGAGCAATGAACGATGCAAATCCGTCGAAAAAGGCGTTGCTTCGGCCCCCGTTTGCGTGGTTGTCGGTGAGAACCGTAACCGGCCAGCGAACCATCGTGCCAGGCAAGACCACAAACAACAGGGTGGTGGTTGAGACGAGACCGAGGCTGGCAAAGATTCCGAAATGTTTGACCGGGATGATTTGGCTTACGGTCAGTGATAATAGGCCGATTGCTGTCGTCAAGGCGGCCAGGACGCAGGGAGCCCATCCATTAATCAATGCTCTTTGAGCTGCGCCGGAAATTCCTTTGAGTTGTACCTCGTCGTGATAATAGTTGACGAGGTGAATGCCGGCGGAAACCGTCAAGACAAACACCAGGGGCGCCATCACCGTAAGTACGGCGTTCATCGTCATGTTCGCAAAGTAGATCTTCGCAAAGTAGACGGCTGATAGAACCAGGGCCTGACCAAACAAGGCAGTGACAAGCACAGCAAACGTCAGAGGCCAACTCCGAAGGCACCAGCGGCAAAGTAAAAGTACCAACAGTGTCGAAGGCAACATGAAAGTCCGGACTGAATTCGCACTGGCCACATCGATGGCCACGCCGTCGATGGGGGAGCCGGCCAGGTACACAGAATCGGAGTGAATGTTCAGTGCACGACTTGTGATATCTAGGAGACGTTTGAATGTCCGTTGGTTTTTACGAGTTCCAAGTTCCGTGAGTCCCACCACGGCACAGCTGATTTCCCCGTCGGGTCCAACCAAAATACCTCGCATCCGCTTCACGGCGCGATTGCGAGGTAAATAAAGTGGAGCATCCTGCAGTGACTGGATGGTCTCGTATCCTGTCATCACACTGTCAAACCACGGCTCGGAACTACCGGGCCCATTTGGGTCCTGCTCGACAGCATCGGCAAAGGTTTGCAAACGCTGGTCATCGATCGTACAACCTGGCCAGCTGATAATCACATATTCAGGTAGTTGAAAACGATCTGTGAACCAGTCATAGGTGGCCCGCTGCTCAAACGATTTCGGAATCCAACGGATGGGCGAGTTCCGCATTTCAGCGGCACCTTGAAACATTCCATGAATGAGAAACGGTGCCGAAATCGCCATCAGTGACAAGGCGAGCAGAGACCAGCGAAAGAAATTGGACTCTTTCATGGGGTGGGCCTTTGGTCGTCGGGATCAATTCAGCTTCGAAAATTAATCCGCCAGACCGGGGTGAACAAGTCTGTGGACTATTCGAATTATGAACTTCAGGAGGGATACGAGCAATGAGGCAACTCTTGTTCTGGAATCAACCGCCACATTTGATTCCAATGTTGAGAGACCGTGGAAGCCATTTGTTCCAAAGCTGTCACGAGCAGAGCCGGAGTGACATTTCAATTTGGACATCGCCAACAAGTAATCTGAGGGGATGTGCCGCACACAGCTACGGCAGCGAGAACATCTTTTTTTGGGGAGATATTAGTTAAGTGCCAATGTTCTGATTTTGCAGAATCTTGGAGGAATTTTACCGTGACCACGGGGTCCGTGTGAGCTGCCGAGACAGCGAATTGATTCAACGGATAAGAAAGACCTTGTCCGGTGGCCTTAATAAAGGCTTCCTTGCGAGTCCAGATTTCGAGAAAGATTCTTTCGTGTAAGGAATTTGGGGCACTCAGCAAAGTTTCTACTTCGGGTGCAGCGAAGTATCGTCGTGCCAGCTTCGCTGCATCTGATACGGGCCGCAGGTGTTCGATGTCGATCCCGACGTGGCCAGCATTCGTGACCGCAATCAAGGCCAACTCTTCCGACTTGGAAACGTTAAACTTTGTTTTCGACGTAGTTTGCCCTGCTGCCAAATCTGGTTTCCCCCTGTCACCATACTGGAATTCGATATTTGTTGTCGAACATTGGATGTACCCGGCAAGGATTTTGCGCAGCTGGCCCCTGCAAGCGATATAACGTCTGCGGTGCCTTTCGAAATGGTAACTTTCCGCTTGCGATAGTTCGTCTTCTGACAACAGGCCTTTCAGGCTATGGAGACGCGTTTCGTCGACTTCAAGCGACACGCACCAGACGTGCAAAGAATTTTCGGCAAGTTCGGGGGAGACGGGTCCCCGCGGCCATGTGCAGTTTGATGTCATGTCGCAATGGTAACCTTGCCTGTGTCGTTGTAAAGTGTTTTCAACAGGCCCTTTACAATCCACAGAAAGAGCCCTGCTAATTGTTTTAACGTATTGGATGCCAAAAACTTAACGCGAAACCATATAAATCCTGAAGTGGTTCTGGCATCATTTAGACGGTCGACGTTGTTTTGAGACAGCTTAAAATGACCATTTGATCTTAATCAGCTAGCCACTGTGTGTCCGTAACGAGAGGCCCGGTTGCACGTCCAAGATGAGCCAGATAAACTGGATCAAAGAGGATGGTCTGACAACTTGGATCGGAGATGCCGCCTGTGACAGGAGAGACCGGCGTCTGAAACGTCGATGACATCCTGCCGCTGTCCACTGCAAAAATCCTTCCGCCCCGCCCCGCCTCACCTCGCCTCGCCTGACATCCCCCCGAACTGCTGAGCCAAGATGATTGATTTGGTGGCTGATAATCCGGCTCGTACTACCAATTTGGTGGATTTGCTGCGCTTGCGAGCTGCTTGGTCTCCGAACCAAGTAGCGTACACTTTTCGTGTCGAAGATGAAGGCGACCAGAGTGTTACCTATGGCGAACTCGACCAGGCTGCCCGAGCCTTGGCGGTGCGCCTGGCAGAAGTGACGAACCCTGGTGATCGTGCTTTGCTTTTATTCCCAGCGGGGCTGGATTTTGTCAGGGCATTTTTTGGATGTGCATATGCCCGTTGCTTGGCGGTGCCCTCCTGTTATCCGAAGCCACACCGTCCGATGCCGCGGCTTTCTGCCATTGCGAATGACGCTCGTGCGGTGGTGGTGCTGACGGAATCGAAGACGTTTGAGCTGGTGGAAACTGCTCGAGAGACTTCGGAGCTAGTGAATCTGGATTGGATCAACGTCGATGAACTCGACATGGACCTTGCCGATCTTTGGCAGCCGGCGCGGATCGATTCTGATGATGTTCTTTTCCTGCAGTACACCTCGGGTTCGACGGATGATCCAAAAGGAGTCATGGTTCAGCACGGGAATGTGCTTCACAATCTGGAAGTGATCCGGCGGGGATTTCATCTTGAGTTTAATCATCGGAACGATACGAATGCCGGAAAGGGAGTGTTCTGGCTACCAGCCTACCACGACATGGGGTTGATTGGCGGGATTCTCACATCGATGTACGTCGGTGGACAGAGTTTGCTCATGTCACCCAATGATTTCTTGCGGCGGCCTGCACGGTGGCTAGAGGCCATATCCCAACAGCGGGCACGGGTCAGTGGTGCCCCCAACTTTGCCTATGATCTCTGCGTGCAGAAGATCACTGAAGAGCAAATGGCTGACCTCGATCTCAGTTCCTGGAAGGTGGGATTTTGTGGTGCGGAACCTATTCGTCCTGAGACCTTGGAACAGTTTGCTGCAAAATTTGAGACTTGCGGATTCCGCCCCGAGGCGTTTTATCCATGCTATGGGTTGGCTGAATCGACTTTGCTGGCCGCGGGCGGTGACGGACCTGCGTCACCTGTGGTAAAGCGTTATCTTCGGACTGCGTTGGCTCAACATCGTGTCATGGACGCCAATGGTGCTGGTGCCAACGAAGTGGTGAAGTTGGTCGGTTGTGGGTCCAGTCGTTTGGAACAACGCATTGAGATTGTGAATCCGGAGAGCCGTTTGCGTTGTGATGCAGATGAAGTTGGTGAAATCTGGTTACAGAGTCCCAGTATTGCAGCGGGTTACTGGGATCGGCCCGAGGAAACGACAGAAGTGTTTAACGCTTACTTGCAGGGTGCGGACGATGGTGCCTTTCTGCGCACGGGAGACCTGGGATTTTTTCAGGAAGGCCAGTTATTTGTCACCGGTCGTGTCAAAGAGGTGATCATCATTCGGGGTCGCAATCTTTATCCACAAGATATCGAAAAATCAGTTGCGCGGGCCCATCCCAGTTTGCGAAATGATGCGGGAGCGGCTTTTTCGCTTAGAGGTTCGGGCGAAGAACGGTTAGTCGTGGTCCACGAAATCGACCGCGCTTTCCGACGTACGGATTTGAGTGAAGTCGTCCGCCAGGTACGTCGCGTTATCATTGATGAGCACGAGGTTGATCCTCATGCCATTGTTCTGATTCGCCAGGTAAGTCTTCCCATGACAACCAGCGGAAAAGTTCAGAGATCACTTTGTCGGCAGCAGTATCTTGAGGGTGCATTGCGAGTTCTGGAATTCTGGAAGAACGAAACGTCACTTGGACACACTGCGGACGAGGCTTCAGAGAAATCGACACCACCGGTGCTGGCGGCTGCAACGGTGAACGGTAACGGTCGACAGAAGGCCCAGGGGGCTGCTTCCTCGAACCACGATGGCGAAACGGCTGCCAGATTGACGAGTGGGCTGAAAACGGTTCCTTTGCAACTAGGGGACCAGCCCCTGACAGCTGATGAAAGAGATCGATTATCGGAGCGCATTGAAATCTGGTTGATGGATTGGCTTGAAAAGCGGGCGAGCGTTTCCCGTGATCAGATTCAACCTGATAAGCCCTTTGCCGAATACGGGCTAGACTCCTTAACAGCTGTCGAGATGAGCCAGGACATTGAAGACTGGCTTGGTGTTCATGTCACCACGACGGTTGCCTGGAACTATCCCACGTCGGCATCCATGGCCGGTTATTTGGTACAGGAAGTGGCAGGTTTGCCGGAACAGGGAGCGCCCCCGACCGAGGCGGTTGCATCCCGGCTGGAGATGGATTTCGACCGGTTGTTGGGTGAAGTCGAGGACCTGACTGAAGAGGAAGTCGAGATTCTGCTGGCGGAACAAGAAGATTCCGTCGTAGAGAGCAGGCATGGCTGAAGTAGCCCGGCGGCTGGCCGGTCTTTCACCAGCCAAACGTCGATTGCTCGAGCAGCGTCTGAAAAGTCGTCCCGAAGCGGCTGAACCGGTTGCGATTGTTGGAATGTCTTGCCGCTTTCCAGGAGCGCCGGACATCAGTTCTTTCTGGAGAGTCATCGAAGAAGGTATCGATGCTACGGGTGAAATTCCCGAGTCAAGGTGGGCGGTTGACCAATTCTACGATCCCACGGGTGAACAGAGCGGCAAAATGTCCACTCGCTGGGCAGGCTTGATTGACGGGCCTGACCAGTTTGACCCGATGTTCTTCGGCATCACTCCTCGCGAAGCCAATTTCATGGATCCCCAGCAAAGGTTGTTGCTGGAGGTGGCGTGGGAAGCGATGGAGTACGGTTGTTTGGCTCCCGAAAAAATGGGCGGTTCGTCGACAGGCGTGTTTATTGGCATCGGGGGTACCGACTACTCGAAAATACCTTCTCAATTCAGTGACTACTACGACCACATCGAGGCCTACACCGGAACGGGAAATGCTTTGAGCATTGCTGCCAACCGGTTGTCGTACGTGTTTGATTTTCGTGGTCCGAGTTTTGCCGTGGATACGGCTTGTTCGTCGGGGCTTGTTGGTGTGCATCTGGCCCTCCAGTCGTTGCGAAATCGCGAATGCGACGCTGCGCTTGCTGGCGCTGTCAACATGATTCTTTCGCCGGAAACCACGATTGCTTTTTCCCGTGCTCGCATGCTGTCGGTCGACGGTAAGTGCCGTCCCTTTGACGCTTCTGCCAACGGTTATGTGCGAGGTGAGGGATGTGGCATGCTGGTCCTGAAGCGTCTGACTGATGCACAACGAGATGGCGACAGTGTCTTGGCAGTGATTCGAGCCAGCGCTGTGAACCAGGACGGACGGACTTCCGGTATCACAGCTCCCAATGCGTTGTCGCAACAGCGTGTCCTGCGCGCTGCTTTATCTCAAGCCGGCCTCGCTCCTGAGCAGGTCAGTTATATCGAGGCGCATGGGACGGGGACACCACTCGGAGACCCCTTGGAGATGCAGGCTCTGGCTGAAGTCTATCAGCGACATTCGGCCGACGAACTTCCGTGTCGAGTGACATCGGTAAAGGCCAACGTGGGGCATTTGGAAACAGTATCAGGAATTGCGGGCCTGATCAAAGTGGTATTGATGCTCCAGCGTCGCCGGATTCCGGGACAGCTACACCTGGAAAAACTGAATCCGAACATTAATCTCGAAGGGACACGGCTGGAAATTCCCACGGAGGTGACAGAATGGGAATCACCTGGCCAACCTCGGATTGCCGGGGTGAGTTCATTCGGCTTTGGGGGAGCGAACACCCACGTATTGGTTGAGGAGGCGCAGCAATTTACGGCCGAACAAGTTGAGGCCGAGCGGCCTCAACACTTGCTGACGATTTCGGCCAAGACAGAAACCGCACTCCAGACTCAGGCCGGACAGTTCCTTGAATTTCTTAAAACACATACCGCCGTGGAACTGCCTGACTTCTGTTACTCGGCAAACATCGGCCGCTCAGACTTCAACCACCGCCTGGCGATTACCGCTGACGGTCGCGAGCAGATGCTTGACAGATTGCAAAGTGCTGCCGCTGGCCAGCAGAAAGCAGGCGTACAAATTGGACAAGTCCGGATCGCCATGCGCGCCAAGGTGGCGATGGTGTTTACCGGCCAGGGGTCTCAGTATGTGGGGATGGGCAGGGAACTTTTTCAGCGGCACTCGGCGTTCCGTGAAACTTTCGAAGAGCTCGACGAAAGTTTCCGCGCCACAACGGGAGATTCTCTCCAGCAGGTACTCTACCGGTCAAATGGTGATGAAACTTGTCTTCACGACACGGCCTACACGCAGCCTGCTCTGTTTGCAATCGAGTACGCACTTGCTTGCCTGTGGCGAAGTTGGGGTGTCGAACCGAGTATTGTATTGGGCCACAGTGTGGGCGAATACGTTGCCGCCTGTGTAGCGGGTGTACTGACCCCGGAAGCTGGAATGCAATTGGTAGCTCACCGCGCTCGATTGATGCAGCAATTGCCCCAAGACGGTGCCATGGCAGTCCTGTTCACTGATCCGGAACGTGTCACCGAGGAATTGGCCGGTTGCGAGGAATTCGTTGCTATAGCCGCAGCTAATGGTCCCCAGAATACAGTCATCTCAGGTAAAACTTCCTTCGTGGAACAGCTTGTCCAGCGATTCCAGGAGATGGGAGTTGATTCGCAGCCGCTGTCCGTCTCCCATGCCTTCCACTCGCCGCTCATGGACCCGATGTTGGACGAGTTCGAAAGGATTGCCGGCAAATTTGAGTTTGCTCGCCCCCGCATTCCGATTGTTTCGAATCTCACGGGTCAGCTATTCACCGATGTGCCGCCGGACGCGAGTTACTGGAGAAGTCACGTTCGAAACACTGTCCGCTTTGCCGATGGTATGCGGTGTTTGTCTGACCAGGGAGTGGATGCGATTCTAGAGGTTGGGCCGACGGCCAGTTTGTTGGGAATGGGTAAGCGATGTCTGCCACAGTTGGAGGTTGCCTGGCTGCCGTCTTTGCGAAAAGGACAGGATCCATGGCGCGTTCTTCTGAAGAGTTTGGCCGAACTCTACTTGCTTGGTGTCCGCATCGACTGGCCGGGTTTTGACGCTCTCTGGAATCGACAACGAATGGCATTGCCGACATATCCTTTTGAGCGGTCGAGGTACTGGTATCGTGATTCCGTGACCCGTCAGGGTCTTCCCGTGGTCCGCGCAGGTTCGGAACTGCACCCGTTGATCACCGCTCGTTTGCCCACGGCTTTGGATACAATGCTGTTCGAGGCTCACCTCAGTAGTCAGAAACCCGCTTACTTGGTTGATCATCAGGTCCAGGGTTCGCCGGTGACACCCGCGGCGGTTTACATCGAGCAGGCGCTCGTAGCCGCACAACAGGTTTTTGGCGAGGGAAATCACGTACTCGAGAATATTTCCATTCAACAGGCGATGTTTTTGCCCGAGGGGGTGAGGCGACATGTTCAGTTGGCTATTTCACCTGAAATCGGCGGTCAGCGTCGTTTTGAAATCTACAGTTGCGCTGGTGACAATGGTGACAATGGTGACAACGGTGACTCGCGGTCATCCTGGACGTTACATGCGTGCGGAACTTTCGCTCCGGCGCAGCAGGAGGC
>Ga0310121_10000097_pt1 | contig 84237 bp, 63 predicted proteins | sample CB27_Tmax_986_MG_FD_203504 | JGI IMG/M metagenome (GOLD analysis project Ga0310121, IMG submission 203504) | Marine microbial communities from Western Arctic Ocean, Canada - CB27_Tmax_986 | ecosystem: Environmental > Aquatic > Marine > Oceanic | place: Canada: Western Arctic Ocean | collected... | reverse complement strand
GGCGTTCTTGATCCAAGGGGCAAGACAATTCCCGTAGTTACGCCAGAAAACATCACCAAACTAATTAGAGAGAAACAAGCAAGCGCAGGAATGGTGACTAAACTCCTCGCCTGCCAAGACGCAAACGCGAAAGGAGTCGATCGCGTCGAAATCGTGGACGGCAAACATCCAAACTTTCTCAGCAACGAGCAAGAATGCGGAGTCACACGCGTCACGAACTGACACCATATTCCGAGTGAAGCACAACCGAGGATAGACCTGACAATGATAGACGCTAACGAGGTAAAACAGATTGAAGCGAATCACGTTCTGCAGGTTTATCGGCGGATTCCGTTGGTCCTCGTTCGAGGGAAGGACTCGCGAGTATTCGACGCTGACGGCAAGGAATATATCGACCTGCTGTCTGGTCTCGGCGTCGCATCACTCGGTCATGCCCACCGTGGCCTTGCAGATGCCATATCAGCTCAGGCTCAAGAACTGGTGCATACATCTAATCTCTTTTTTCACCCTCTCCAAGGTCAGGTAGCCTCGAAACTCGCTGCGATGTCCGGCCTAGCAAGGACCTTCTTCACAAACAGTGGTACCGAAGCCGTTGAGGCCTGCCTTAAATTCGCTCGGCGATTCTGGTTCACAAACGGTGTGTCGTCGAGAACAGAGATTGTTGCGTTCAATCGTTCCTTTCATGGCAGAACGTTCGGATCGCTCTCAGTAACATCTGAATCTTTGTATCGCGAACCTTTTGAACCTCTCCTTAGCGGCGTGACTTTTGTGTCACCTGATGACCCGGCAGAACTTTACGATGCAATTTCTCGAACGACAGCAGCAATTATTGTTGAACCGATTCAGGGAGAGGGAGGTGTATGGCCCATCTCCCAAGAAACAGCCGCCGCGATTCGACAAGTCTGCGCCGAGACGGGAACACTACTCATTGCAGACGAGGTCCAATGCGGCCTCGGTAGAACTGGAAAACCCTTTCATTCAGACACTATAAAACTCCAACCCGACCTAATGGCAATCGGAAAAGCTCTAGGTGGTGGAGTCCCAGTCGGCGCCGCGTTGATGAGTGAAAAAATTGCCGGAGCGATTGCATTTGGCGACCACGGTAGCACCTACGGTGGAAACCTTTTGGCCTGTCAAGCCGCACTCGTTTTTTTGAACGCCCTCGAAAATGGTTTGGTGGACCGAGTAAAAACCGCTGGACACCGCTTCAGAATAGGCCTGAACCGATTGGCTGAGCAGTGTGGGGCAATTAAGGAAATCCGAGGAATGGGTCTCATCTGGGGGCTAGACGTCGAAGAAGCAATTGCCGAACAGATTGTACCTGCTGCACTGGATCACGGATTGATCGTAAATCGAACAGCCGGAACCGTTATTCGTCTTTTACCACCGTTGACAATCAGTGACGAAGATATCGACGCTGGACTGACCCGACTGAGCGCAACTTTCATGACCGCAATTGAGAGAGCACCGTGAGTGGCCTGGCACCTAATATAGACGTAGGGTCTCGCGAGAACGATAGCGCCATAGAAGTTAGACCTGCTGCTCCTGACGAAGCAGCAGACCTTTTTCGTCTAATTTCTGACAATCTTGAAAATGGTCATTTGCTGCCACGGCCACTAGGCGAGATCGTTTTACATGTACCGAGTTTTCTGGTTTCAGCTGGATCTACAGGGGTTGTCGGATGTGCGGAGTTGGCCCGTCTTGGACCGGGCCTCGCCGAAGTACGTTCACTCGTTGTCGCGGACACTCATCGGAATCAAGGTGTCGGCACACGCCTGCTGAGTCGCACGATCGAAACGGCTCAGTGTCAGGGGTACAAAAAACTCTGTGCTTTTGCTTATAACCCTCATCTTTTTATTCGACTTGGTTTCTCAATTGTGCCTCACACCTGGGTGCCAGAAAAGATTTCCACTGACTGTCACCGGTGCGTGTGGTTTCGCCGTTGCCTACAGTATGCCGTTGCACTTGAATTGAAACCTCTAGAGGGACGACGTCATGAAACCTGATAACACCTTCACACAAACCAATGGAGGAATAACGGCACCAAATGGCTTTCGGGCAGCCGCAGTCTCGTGCGGAATCAAAGTTGACGCATTGGATCTTGCCCTCATCGTTTCAGATAACCCGGCGAGCGCTGCAGCCATGTTCACGACCAACAAAACTGTGGCAGCACCAATCGTCGTGTGTCGTGAACATCTGAAGAGCTCCGGCGGAATTGCCCGTGCCATTGCAGTAAACAGTGGTTGTGCAAACGCGTGTACGGGAGAGACTGGATTAACAAATGCCCAAATGATGTCCCAAGTGCTAGCTTCCGAAATTCATTGTCCGACCGAACAGACGCTTGTGGCTTCAACCGGCGTCATCGGGTTGCCTTTGGAAGTGTCTAAGATTGAATCAGGAATCATTACAGCCGCAAGAAACTTGGACCGCCATTCGAATCAAGAAGCTGCAAAAGCAATAATGACAACTGACCCTTGGCCAAAAGAAACAGCTGTTCGGGTTAATACACCCGCTGGTTCGTTCACAATTGGAGGCATGGTTAAGGGCTCTGGCATGATCGAACCGATGATGGCAACTATGCTTGCTTTTCTAACTACTGATGCCTCAATTGATTCGCTCCGACTGCGCCACGCCTTGTTATCGGTGACCGACGAGACATTCAATGCAATAAGCGTGGATGGCGAGTGTTCGACGAATGATTCTGTGTTTCTTCTCGCCAATGGCACTAGTGGAACATCTGTCAGCGATGCAATTTATCCATTTTTTGTTGACGGTCTCAGGCAGGTTTGCTCAAAGCTTGCCAAAGAGATTGTTCGGGGCGGAGAAGGAGCCACAAAACTGGTCTCGATCCGCGTGACAGGAGCCAAAACAGGCCATGATGCTAGACGGGCGGCACGGGCCATCGCAAACTCGCCTCTGGTCAAGACCGCACTACATGGCGCCGATCCAAATTGGGGTCGGTTCATCGCTGTTGCAGGGCGAGCTGGGGTAACGTTCGAACCTAGTCGAGCTCAAGTAAGGATAGGGTCCGTTGTGCTCTACGAAAACGAAACAGCCTGGGCAGAACGGGAAGTGGAAGCATCCAAACACATGAACGGTGACGAAGTTGGCGTAGTGGTTAACTTGGGCACAATGGGTGATGAAGAAGCGACTGTATGGACTTGTGACCTCAGCGCCGAGTACATTCGAATTAACGCGGATTATCGGACATAAATATAAGGCCGAAACCAAACAAGCTTAACCGGGTTTCAAAACCTATACATTAGAGACCTTAGTTACATGAATAGCCATCTTTCTGGTCGCTGCTTCCTGTCGATACTTGATTTTGACCCAGACGATCTCCTCCACAACCTCCAGCTGGCTGCGACGGTTAAGCAAGAACGTCATTTGGGAAAGGAAGCCACCACATCCGCGGCGCTTGAGGGCACCTACATCGCGCTACTATTCGAGAAACCTTCATTACGAACCCGTTCGACGGTTGAGATTGCGATCCGAGAACTTGGGGGAGATTTTATCGACCCCGATGCTGACGTGGCGTTAGGAAAACGAGAATCGTTGGCGGATGTCGGGCGCACCTTAGAACGTTGGGTATCAGGCGCTGTGGTCCGCACCTATGAACAAGCTCGGCTTGTCGACCTCGCGAAGGCTACCCGCACGCTTCGTGTGGTCAATGCATTGAGTAATGAAGAACATCCGTGTCAAGCCCTGGCCGACTGTCTGACATTACAAGAGCGATGGGGCACGATGAATGGTCGGCGCATTGCTTTTGTTGGCGATGGCAACAATGTCGCCACATCGTTTACTCAAGCAGCTACGATGCTCGGAGCTTCCGTCCACGTTGCATCCCCCGAAGGTTTCGAACTTCCAAGCTCAGTCGATCGAGAAATTGAGCGGATCGCCAATGACGACGCTGAGATCCGTCGCTATCACGATCCGATCGAGGCAGTAAAAAATGTGGATGCAGTCTATACGGACGTCTGGACCTCCATGGGCCGCGAGAACGAAGTTGCTTCAAGACGTCAACTCTTTAGCCCCTACCAAGTAAACGTAGAGCTTATGGCACACGCTAAGCCTGATGCCTGCTTCATGCATTGCCTTCCAGCTCATCGGGGCGAGGAAGTCACCGATGCTGTTCTAGACAGTGCCGCGTCAGTAGTATTTGACCAAGCTGAAAATCGCCTGCACACGCACAAGGCTCTTTTGTTGATGCTTTTTGAGGATTAGAAAAAGTTTAATCTGACCTAGTAAAGAAAAAATTGCTGAATAAAAGAAGACCGGTGGCATGGTCGCTCGACCTTGACTGCAATCGAGCAAGAAAGCCTGTCTATGGTGGAATCTAGATTCTTTTTGATTAAACGAAGCTCCTTGGCTCTACTGCGACTCCAACTTGGCGGCTGCCTGTTCGACCTTAGAGGCTAACTTCTCCTTATAATTCTTGACTACGGTAGCGACACGTTCATCAGTTAAAGCAAGAATCTGCGCCGCGAGAACAGCTGCATTGGTCGCTCCCGCGTTTCCAACCGACACTGTAGCCACAGGTACTCCAGGCGGCATCTGTACGGTCGCCAATAGTGCATCCCATCCTTTGAGAGGAGACGAATCAATCGGAACGCCAATCACCGGCAGCGTTGAATGCGCTGCCACAACTCCAGCAAGATGAGCTGCGGCACCCGCTCCGACAACGAATACTTTGACGCCATTCTCTGTAGCTTCCTTAATCAATCTTGCGACACGATCCGGTGACCGATGGGCCGATGCCACAGTCATATGGTATGAAATACCAAATTCTTTTAGAAGGTCGACCGTTCGCTGCATAGTAGGGCCATCAGAGTCTGAACCCATTAAAATTTGAACTTTTCGATCAGTCATTTATGTGGCCTCACTCGCCGTCTCCACTCGTCATGGTTGTCGGACCCGAAAGGGCCTTATAACCAATGTCTGTTCGATAATATTTGTTTGGAAAACAAATCTTAGCAACTGCTGAGTACGCTATGTCGATCGCTTCTTTATATGTGGCGCCACGACCAACTACAGTCAATACCCGACCGCCGTTTGTAACAGTAACACCATCCCTTATAGCGGAACCGGCGTGAAAAACCATCACGCCAGGGACTTCGCCTGCTTCGAAAAGTCCATCAATTGCAAAACCCGTATCGTAACTCCCTGGGTAGCCTCCCGAAGCTATCACGACCCCAACATGAGGATCTGAACAGACCTTCCAATTGACTCCGCTCAGGTCACCATCTGCAGCAGCTAAAAGGACTGGGGCTAGATCGGTCTGAACCATCGGTAGCACCACTTGTGCCTCCGGGTCTCCAAACCGCACATTGAATTCAATTACCTTCGGACCATCTGTTGTTAACATAAGACCGACGTAGAGTACTCCCCGATACTCGGTTCCTTCCGAACGAAGCCCGTCCAAAGCAGAAGTGACAATCTCCGCCATTACCAAATTCGCCAACGTCCCAGGGAAAAATGGACTTGGCGCGAATGCACCCATTCCTCCAGTATTCGGACCTTTGTCTCCATCAAACACCCGTTTATGGTCTTGCGCCGACGGCATAGCTAGCCCTTGATGTCCGTCACAAATAACAAGAAATGAGACTTCAGTTCCTATGAGACACTCTTCGACGACCAGCCGTAAACCCGCAGCGCCAAAACGACCTTCGACCATTGCCTCCCGAATAGCGACTTCTGCCGCCTCTTTATCCTCAGCAACAGTAACTCCTTTTCCTGCCGCCAAGCCGTCAGCCTTTATGACAACCGGAAACCCAAAGTCTCGGCAGGCGTCCATAGCGTCCTCAGCGTTATGGCACACATGAAAAGCAGCCGTCGGGATCTCGTAGCGCTCCATAAATTCCTTGGCAAATACCTTGCTAGATTCGAGTCGTGCGGCTGCCTGAAGTGGTCCAAAGAGCGGGCGCCCAGCATCGTAAAATCGGTCGGCTACCCCTTTGGAGAGAGGCAATTCTGGACCAACAACGGTCAAATCGACCGATTCTTTCACCGCAAGGTCTAATAGAGCCGCAGAATCCTCTATGTCAACTGGAACACATTTCAGATGGCCAGTTTTCCCGACGGTTCGCCCAGTAGCAACCTCAATGCCAGCGTTTCCAGGGGCACAAATTAGCTCTTCGACAACAGATTCTTTCCCAAGTTTCCATGCTAAAGCATGTTCACGCGCGCCACCACCAATAAGAAGGAGCCTCATTCTCGTATCCGTATAGAAAGAAAAGTATGTTACGGCCCTAAAGGCCCTCCTTAGGCGGCGAAGACAGCTTAATTGACGGCATCTTAGCTTTCATCCTATGATGACAGATCCGCGGGCGCCTCATGGTCCGACTGTGTTGACCGCAGTGCAGGAACCACTAATAACCGGTTTCTACTTCGAACCGGGTCAGTCCAGACGGAGTCGAAGAATATACAGATGGGGTTCGCACGTAGCCTAGTATATTGTGTTCGTAACCGAACCATGACCGAAGGTAGAGGAGGTGGCATCTCAGGTGGCGGAAGTTAGAGTTCAAGACAGCGAGTCAATCGAAAGTGCTCTGCGTCGATTCAAGCGAAAGGTACAGCAGGAAGACATCATCAAAGATATCAAGAAACACTCCTTTTATCTGAAGCCTGGCGACAAACGTCGTACGAAGCAGGCATTGGCCAGAAAGCGGGCTCGAAAAAAAATACGCCGGGATACAGACTAGTATCCCAAGAATTTGTAGTGTCCTGAAAGTAATAATTAATGGCGATCCCAGATAGAGCTTTTGATCACCTGGAAATCCTTGATCTTGACAACCTATCGATCGCTACTGGTCCCATCGGTTACCCCAAGCGAGATAGATAGCATAGGAGATGATAAGTCAGCGGCTGCACGCTTGCACCATTTCTGGGCACCAATTACGCGTTTGAGCGAGTGCTATAGTGTGGGGTATCAGACCATGGACGTGACTATTTTTAGCCGAAGCTTAAAGGACAAAATAGAATGTCCGAATTTAACATCGAATCAGAATCGATAGACGTCGAACGAGTCATGAGCCAGATCCGAGAGCGGATCCGACAAAAACGAAATGAAGACTATACCGAGGAACAAATTCGTGAATTAGCGGACGTAAAGCTTGAACAGTTTCTTGACCCGAAAACCGTGCGATCCGGAATGGTGCAGTACTACCAAAAGCGCCTGAAGGAAAAAGAAGCGGCCCTACGTGACACCCCCCAAGCTCCACCATCGTTTGAATTTGATCCAGATATCATCTACAGATCATCGCGTGGTGTTACAGGAAAAACTGTCCGCCTGATCCGTAGAATACTGAACCCGTTCTTAAAACTTTTCTTCAACCCTGCACCAATCGTCCACGCTCTGACAGTGCAGCAGCAGATCAACGAGCGTCAAGCCAAGGTTATTAGCCAAATGGTACGAACCCAAGTCGAGTTCATAGAAATCGCGGCGTTAAACTACGAAGTCATGAACAACCTCGTCGTTGAGATGACACGTCTATCCATTGAGATGAAAAACCATCGGATGCGCGTTGAATCCGTGGCGGGCCGGCTTGACTTTGATGAACGTCGAGCTCGTTCGCTAGAGAAGGTAGTGCAACATCGAGAAGCAACAGGCACACCTTCAAAGTCAAATAGCGACACCGCGTCGGAAGGTCGAAAACGGCGCCGACGGCGCCCACGACGACGCCCCTCTGGTTCGACCGACCAACAGGAAGGGTCGAGTTCAACCGCGGCAGCACAAACCGTTCCAACGACTTCAAATTCACCGAAAGACACGCCTCCGGATGGCCCGAGTTTGACTACGCAGTCGCAATCCTCCGTGTCGGGTCAGCCTTCTGATGTGGTCGAATCAACCGGCGAACCGAATCGATCAACAGATCCGGGCAAGTCTTCATCATCTCCCGTCACGTCCCCAAGTATGGCTACGCCATCGACTGAAAACGCTAATCCCGATTCGGGCTCAAATGTTGCGTCATCAGACGGGGTAGAACCCTCTGACCGGTGAGACTGGCTGTTGTCGTCCAGCGCTATGGGGCAAAACTCAATGGAGGCGCTGAATTGCATGCGCGCTTCGCCTCAGAACACCTAGCACACCACGCCGATGTTGAAGTCCTGACAACCTGCGCCAAGAATTACATTACTTGGCGGAATGAGTTCAAACCCGGCTTGGACAAGGTTAACGGCCTCTCGGTTCGTCGTTTTCCAGTATCACAAGAGCGGGATCCAGATGAATTTGGAAAACGGTCAGAACGTGTCTTTCACAAAACGCACTCTCTCGCAGATGAACTCCGCTGGCTCGACTGTGAAGGACCAACGAGTCCTGATCTCATTAGATACATACGACAACACAAAACGAGTTACGACTATTTCATTTTCTTCAGCTATCGTTACTACCATGCGTATTACGGCATAAGGGAAGTCGGAAATCGATCAGTTCTGGTGCCAACCGCCGAGAGAGACCCCGCATTAGGACTTTCGATTTTTGGTCCCACGTTCCGTTCCGTTAGAGCCATCATGTACAACTCGTTTGAAGAACGAGCCCTCATTCAACGTATTGCTTCCAATCGGAACGTTCCCAATGTCGTAGTTGGAATTGGGTCAGAGGTGCCTTCACGCGTGAACACTAGGCGCTTTCGTCAACGGCGTAATTTGTTTCGACGATTTGTAATCTATGTCGGTCGGATCGATGAAAACAAGGGGTGCACTGAGCTCTTCGCTTATTTTCAACGATATTCAAAGACTGGTCAACTTGACCTCGTTTTGATTGGTAATCCCGTCATGGCCGTTCCTTCCCACCCACGAATCCACCATCTTGGCTTTGTCTCAGATGAAGAAAAGTTTGATGCGATGGCTGCCGCTGACTTATTGATCATGCCGTCGTACTTCGAAAGCCTATCGATGGTGACACTTGAGGCTTGGGCATTAGGATTACCTACGTTGGCAAATGGCCACTGTGATGTGCTTCGCGGTCAAACAATTAGAGCAAATGCTGGATTGTACTACACTAATTATCAAGAATTTTTTGAGAGTTTACGCCTACTTGAAACGAATCGACCACTTCGTCAAAACTTTGGAGCGAATGGTCAATCCTACTATCGCCGTCACTACACTTGGCCTGTGATCGAAAAGAAATATCTCAACATGCTGCACCAACTTAGCGGCAGCGACAAGCAGGTCCCAGTCATTGAATCACTTCCAGGGTGGTTCGCACGAAATCGTCGGACTCTCCAACCAGCGCACCACATCATAGAACAGATACCAAAAGGCCCCGTTTTGATCACGCGGAAGAATGTTTAGTCGTGCAGAACCAATTACCTGGGCTTATCGGCGTACATCAAGTAATGGCTACACTTGGATATGGCGACGCCATCGGTCACGAAGCACTTGGTATTCAACGTGTTCTTCGGCAAGCAGGGTATGAATCAAATATTTATGTGGAGACCGCTGACCTGCGTGTGGAATCCTTCACCGAGGACTACCATGACCTCATCGAACACAGTAATCCAAATAACATCCTGATTCATCATTTCTCACTAGGTTCGAAAGCCTCACGAGTTGCGTTTGCTTTGCCGGATCGAATGATCCTGATTTACCACAACATCACTCCACCTGCCTACTTTATTGGTGTTAATGATGATTTAGTCCGTCAATGTTATAGCGGTCGTCGAGAACTGACAGCCTATGTGCCACGGTGCGACCTTGCACTTGGCGATTCTGAATTTAATCGCCTGGAACTTGAACAGGCCGGTTTTCCAGTAACTGCTGTGTTGCCAGTTGTACCTAGTTTTGAACATCTCGATGTCGAACCAAATACCATGCTGGCCAATGAGTTTGATGACGACCGGACTAATATCTTGTTTGTTGGGAGAATGATCCCTAACAAGCGAATCGACGACCTGATCAAATTCTTCAATGCTTATCGTTTAAGATACAACCGACGGTCTCGTCTCCTTTTGGTCGGAGCTCACAGTGGTTTCGAAGAATATGTCGGCGCGCTGTACAGCCTCATTCAAACTTTAAAAATTCCTAATGTTCACTTATTTGGCCATGTATCAAATGAAGAATTAACAGCTTTGTACGATGTTGCAGACCTTTTTTTATCAGCAAGCGAACACGAAGGGTTCTGTGTGCCGCTGGTTGAGGCTTTCCATAAACAGGTCCCCGTAATGGCTTATTCCTCGACAGCGATCCCAAGCACTTTGGATGGCGGAGGAATTCTTTATGACCGGAAGGACCCTCGTCACGTCGCGGCAATCATCAACACAGTCCTCTCGAACACATCACTGTACGATGAAATAATGATCGCCCAAGACGCGGCACTAACTCGATTGCAGGAGAAGGATTTTGGATTGACTTTGACTAGTTTTATTAAACAGGTTCATGAAGCCCCCCGTGCCGACCCTCCTGCGGTGGCACCTGAGTTTTGGGAGCAGTTCACAATCGACGCACGGCGGCGGGCTAGGCGTTATCGCTGATAGGTCAGATAAGGCAGGAATGTCAACTTCGCGAACTTCGGCAAAGCATATTGAGATTGTGTCACACGAAAGAAAAGAACAGAACGAAACGTAATAAGAATCATGAGCGTCTTCTAACGGTTCCCTCGTACGAGGCCGCCTGTGATCCCGACAACGATTAACACCTATGATCATTAACCAATGGATTCCCGCTGCCCACTACGGTGATGCCGTCGGAAACAGTGCACGGGTTGTTCGAGACTTGCTGAGAAATAAGGGCTGCGTTTCGAATATCTTCGCCCTCACAGTCGATGAGGAACTCCAAGGTGATGTCCGTTTTTTCTCAGAACCTGAGGCAACGAGTGGCGATAGCACGATTCTTCACTTCGCTGTACCCTCACCGATGAGCGAAGCCCTAACTCGTCTTTCAGGGGGTCGGATCGTCCAATATCACAACATCACTCCTGCCCATTTTTTTGCGCCTTACTCACCAGAAGTTTTTCGCATTGCCGCCGTAGGCCGACACGAATTGGCCAGTTTGGTGGGCCGTGTCGATCTTGCTCTTGGCGATTCAGAATTCAATCGAGGCGAACTGGAAGCTTTGGGTTTTAAGAAAACTGGTGTGTTTCCAATAGCGGTTGACACCGAACGTATCCAACATGGTGAGCGAAACTTGGCGCTTGAAGACTGCCTTACCGATGGATTGTCCAATATCCTGTTTGTTGGCCGAATTGCCCCGAATAAAAAGATCGAGGACAACATACGTTTGGCGGAATATTTTCGGAGATATGTTGATAGAGACTACCGATTCATTTTTGTCGGCCGCACAGATGCCGTGCCTCGATATTACGCGACTATCCGTTCGCTGATGGCCAAATACGGCATGAGAGACGATCGATTCGTATTCACAGGAGCCGTTCCAAACGAAGATCTCGCCACCTATTACAAGACAGCAAGGGCGTATGTTTCTTTGAGCGAACATGAAGGCTTCTGCGTGCCCCTTGTCGAAGCCATGGCCGCGGATCTTCCAATCCTAGCCTACAGAACCTCCGCTATTCCTGAGACTCTTGGCGGGGCAGGAATTTGTTTTGCACCCAAAGACTTGGAGTACGCCGCCGAACTCCTAGGTATGCTGGTGTACGATGATGGGTTGAGAAACAAGATAATTTCAGGTCAGCGGAAACGCTTACTTAATTTCTCGCCTGCGTCTGTCAATGCAGCAGTTCAGAATTTACTTGCGAGTGTTACGTGAAAATTGCCTTCATCGTTCAACGTTACGGAACAGAAATCCTTGGTGGGTCTGAGTATCATTGTCGCCTCGTAGCTGAACGGCTTTCAGAAACCCACACGGTGGAAGTATTAACCACCTGCGCCAAGGAATATACCACTTGGGAAAATGCGTACCCTGAAGGTAAAGATAGAGTAAGAGGAGTCACTGTTAGGCGATTTGCGAATTCCGAGACCAGGGATCTTAACGCATTTAATTCTTTTTCCGATTGGATCTTCACAAATCCGCATAGCGCTGAGGATGAACAAAACTGGTTGAAACAACAGGGACCCTGGTGCCCAGCGCTCCTCGAATTTCTAGAGCAAGAACACCGTTCATATGATGCACTAATATTTTTCACCTATTTGTACGCACCTACGGTGCTGGGACTGAACATTGCTCCCAGAAAAAGTATTTTGGTACCTACCGCTCACGATGAACCAGCCATTCGTCTGGATATCTACAAGAAGGTATTTTCACTACCGGCGGCTATCGCCTACAACACAAGTGTGGAACAAGGTTTCTTACGCCAACGGTTTACCCCCAGCGCAAAAATCCAAGAGGTAGTTGGCTGTGGTGTCGACCTGCCATCAGAAATGGATCTCTCAATTAAAAATCAGGCCGAGAACACCAACAAAACAGCTGAATTTATTGCGGGTGCCCTGATTTCTGAAAGTCGACCGGAAAATGGTCGTCAAGTAGCTCGCGGCGGAGCGTTTCGGCAACGTCATCGATTCTTTGGACCGTTTGCTTTGTATGGAGGACGTATCGACCCCGGCAAGGGGTGCGAGGAACTCATCGAATACTTCAGCACATATTCTAAGGAGCGGGGTGACGCCACACTTGCCCTAATGGGTATCAAATTGATGCCCATCCCTAACGAACCATTCATTAGGTTCGCTGGAATGCTTCCAGAGACCGAGCGCCTAGAAGCACTCGAGGCGGCTAACGTCGTTCTAGTGCCGTCACCCTACGAGAGTCTGTCCCTCCTCGCATTGGAATCTTTTGCCGTGGGAACCCCAATTCTAGCGAACGCCAGAAGTGACGTACTCATGGACCACTGCCAGCGTAGCAATGCCGGACTGTACTATGAGAACCGAGAAGAGTTTGTCGAGTGCCTCAAGCTGTTGATGGACAACTCGGATTTGAGAACCAAGATGGGTCAAAAGGGACAAGCTTACGTTCGCCTTAATTACAGCTGGAATGTCATCCTAGAAAAGTACGAAACAATCATCACTGGTGTCGGTGGTCGTCAAAGACCAGCGAAAGGTCAGCATCGGAGCAGAGGTCGAGGCAGACCCAATCGCCCAAGTCCAAGAGAACGGCGATCCTCGGACTGACACAATTTTTATTCGGCCAAACTTCCACCCACTCCAAATCAGGCAGTGAACAATTCTGATGATAGAGGAGTAGCCGATTCGTGCTGCAGGGTAATCGAATGAACCGTCGAAAGACCTGGTTTCACTTCAACCAAAGAACGTTGCTTCATGTCTTGGCCGTAGGAATGGGTTCTCAACAGATACTGTCCCGGTCGGAGCGAACGGAACTCAAAGCGACCATTAGAATTACACAAAGCCACGGAAACACAGCCTTCGCCGGTCGCAGAAACAATCGTGCCTTCGATCGAAGCCCCAGCAGTGTCAGTAACGACACCTAATAAACGACCTGAGTCAAAAGAAGAACTCGCAAGGACTAGACTACTTGGAGGCTCATCGTCTGCAGACAAAATGATTACTGGCGACAAAATGAACTGACAGAGAATAACTGGCAGAACAGTCGCGCTAAGACGATTCACTGACATCACCAGATTCAGCTCCTACTTCAGCACCAGACAATCACTCATTAACATTAAAGACGAAGGTGTGGTTCAAAGTCTCCGCAGCTGCGTTATCCGTAACCTTAATCTCAAGACGATACTCACTCGCCGGAAAGCCGGACAGGGGTATCGACACCTGAGACGGAATTCCGCCCGTCACCGCGTCAAATCCAGCCGGCAGTGTCTGCGCGTTAAATTCCTGGGGCGCTGTCCGATTAAAAAATGATTCGCCCACGGCGTTGACTGTGTAGAAGTCAAAGCCAACGGTAACATCTGCCTGACCCCCGTCCACCTGCGGGTTATAGACGAAGAACAGTAAAGTCAGAGAATCTTCTGCTTGAAGATAATCTCGATCTTGCTTCGGCACGAATTGAGTAGATCCGAACGTATACGGGTTGGTGCGTTGGTCTTCTTCGGACAACGGCTGGTCTAGCTCTGCAAAGCTTCCAGCCGCAATGATCGAACTAGTCTGCAGCTCTCCGTTCCAGTAGTCCGGAACCTCAATCTGTTCTACTGAAGTAACGATTACAGATTCTGAAAGATCGCCTCGATCGCCGTCCTCACCGACACTGTCACGAACCAGGATATAAGCATCATAAATTCCAGCCGGCGCCTGGAACGCTCGGTCGAACTTAAGTAGCTCGTCATCGTCTGACTCAACGTCAGACACCGAAATAAAGAACACATCTTCGAATACTCGACTCTCAAACAACTCCTCTGCGATATTTGGGTCGACCGCAACGCCGGGAGAATTCGACGACTGAGGCCCCGCCGGGGCCGCTTCTCTGGTTGCAGAATCCGTGTGGGGCACGACGATCAAGTACATCACGAACTCAGACATACTGAACGTTGACGCGTTCGCCTCAATCGTGAACGGCACGAAAATAAGACCGGACCCCGTATCTTCGTCGGTCCCACCTTTTAGAAAGTCCACAGAGATTTCAAAGGCGTTCTCAGCCGGAACTTCACTACGATAGATCGAAGTCAGCCGTTCATACAGCGGCCTTAATTCCTCCTGTTGCCAATCCTCAAGCTCACCCTGACCAAAAGCTCGATTCGGATTAGCCATTAACAACAACAAAATGGCACATGCAGTCTTGACAATGCATCGGAGGAGCATTCTGTTCATAAGAGATTGTCTCCTGTAGCGGAAAACTCTTTTGAGGCAAGAGCAAGAGTTCCCGTCTACCAGTTTTTTCAGTTTTTTATGTTCGGTATAATCTGAAGTAGCGTTCCAGCTTTTTTATTTCCTGTGCTACTCCGATTAGTCTACGGCTCAAAGAGAAATCATAGGCGACGGAAACAGCCAAGTCAAACTCGAAATACCGCTTCAAATCGTTGTCGGAAAAGGCTTTATATGTAGGCCGCCAATCCAAGTCTCAGTTTGGACATGGTATCATCGCCGGTCAAATCACTATCGCTAATGGCAAACCGTAAACCACCCCTCGTCCTGATTGTTCTAGATGGTTGGGGCCTACGTGAAGATCTCGACCAAAATGCCATTGCTCTAGCAAGAACGCCAAACTTTCAAGAACTACTTGAGCAATATCCCCACGCCTCGCTAGTCACAGCTGGCGAAGCCGTCGGTCTTCCTAAAGGGCAGATGGGGAATTCAGAAGTCGGCCACATGAATATGGGCGCTGGTCGAATCGTGTATCAGGACCTTTCCAGGATCGACAATAGCATTAGCGATGGAGAGTTCTTCACGAACCCGCCACTCGTCGCCGCGCTAAACGCCTCCCGAAACAAGCGGAAGGCCCTTCACATAGTAGGACTTGTCTCGGATGGAGGCGTGCACAGCCACCTGCGTCACCTTAAAGCACTACTTCGAATGGCCGATGACCAAGGCCTTCCGAAAGTTTTTTTGCATGCTCTGATGGATGGTCGGGATACCGCTCCAACTAGCGGACTAGATTTCATAGCTGACATCGAACAAATCATGAATGCCTGCGGTATTGGACAGGTCGCTACCGTCTGCGGCCGATACTATGCGATGGACCGTGATCGCCGCTGGGAACGCACTCAACGAGCTTATGATGCAATTACATTGGGAAAGGGAGCCGCCGCCTCAAGTGCAGTCGATTTGATCGCCGCCTCTTACAAATCTGGAATCACAGATGAATTCATTGAACCTAGTGTCGTCGTGGACGCCGACAATCAACCTGTTGGCATTGTAGGGAAAGGCGACTCGGTAGTGTTTTTTAACTTTCGAGCAGACCGCGCTCGGCAACTTACCCAAGCACTCGCTTTTGGCGACGAGTTCACTAGTTTCGCGAGGCCTGCACACCCTCAACTCAATGTCACAACGATGACTGAATACGACGCCACTTACCATCTTCCGTCGGCCTTCGCACCACAGGTATTCTCATCGAATCTAGCCGACGTACTTTCCGACAATGAACTGAGTAATCTCCGCCTGGCTGAGACGGAGAAATATGCTCACGTCACCTACTTTTTTAACTCTGGTGAAGAACGTCCATATGCGGGAGAAGAGCGCCTGTTGGTCCCCTCAGCAAAAGTTCCGACCTATGACCTTAAGCCAGAAATGAGTGCGCCAGCCATCACTGACCAACTCGTAGCGAATCTAGCAAAGGGGCACTACGACGTGATCATCTGTAACTTTGCCAACGCCGACATGGTCGGACACACCGGCAACTTTGAGGCGACCGTCACAGCTGTATCTACACTCGACCTATGCCTGGCTCAAATCATCTTAGCCGTCGAGAAAGTAGGTGGCACCGCTGTTGTTACCGCTGACCACGGAAACGCTGAAATGATGTGGAACGCAGAGCGAAACGGTCCGCATACTGCTCACACTACCAATCCAGTCCCGCTGCTTTTGATTAATCGAGATATTCGGGGGCGTGGTTACAATCTGCGAGACGGTTCACTACGAGACGTGGCTCCAACGATGCTCGGAATTTTGGGTGTAAAACAACCGACCCAAATGACAGGCAGTGATTTACGAACATGGATTGAGGCCGAGAGTAATCCCAACCTCAATACGTGACAAATTAACTCGAATGAGCGCCTATTCAACCTTCTGATTCAATTCGTCAGCCGCTATTCGGAGTGACCTAAGAAACCTTCGATCATTAGCCGTAATGCCGACAGTCTGATCCGGTTTAGTCACCTCCTGTGCCGCCGTCACCTTCGTCAAAGCCTCGGAACCTTCATACCTGGCAAACCCAATCACGGCTTCCAGAGAGATTCTCATTTCATAACCTGCAGCCCGAGCCTTTTTACGACACTCCTCAACACGCGGATCTTTAGAAACATTCGCACCAATTGCGTCGGCTAGCTCACCAGCGAGCCGATGTACGACGTCGGCCATTCTTCGCTCCTCCTGAACGCCGCCTGGCAGGGAACCGGGGCACGCCCTCTTCTGAACCTTCGAAACTCAAGGCTGAGATTAACTCGGCTCGAGAAGGAAAACAGAATTGCCATGAGTAGATAAGACAAAGTGGTAAAAGTTAGAAACAGAGTAGCACTCGTGAGAATAGTGTCAAGGAAAAACCACATCATGTCGTGTTGCCATTTTCATGGCCGCAAGATAGTGTGCCCCCTTTAGGGTGTTCACCACTTTCCTGTTCATTAGATGCGACGATAAGTTTAAAACTTAATAGTGGAGCATTCTGCCATGTCTCTACTAGAATCTAATCGGATGCCGACAACAAGTCGAACGACTGATGGCCCATCCGAGCCAACTCTAGAAGAACAACTCGGGTCCCCTGGTAGCTTCCCCTACACCAGAGGCATCTATCCCTCTATGTACAGGGGACGACACTGGACTATGCGCCAGTACGCTGGATTTGGCACTGCAGAAGAATCCAATCAGAGGTTTCGCTATCTACTTCAACAAGGAGTAAGCGGCCTCAGTGTCGCATTTGACCTGCCCACGCAAATTGGTTTCGACTCGGATGCTCCAGAAGCAGCTGGAGAGACCGGCCGTGTTGGCGTAGCTATCGACTCAATCGACGACATGGCAACACTGTTTAAAGAAATTCCGCTTGACCGTGTCTCAACCTCGATGACGATCAATTCAACGGCGATAATTCTCTTGGCTCTATATATCGCGGTTGCCCGCCGTCAAGGTGTCTCGACTGAAACGCTAGCGGGCACTCTACAGAACGACATCCTCAAGGAATATGTAGCTCGAGGCACTTACATCTACCCGCCGCGCCAGTCCTTAAGACTCGTTTCCGACATTTGTACCTACTGTGACGTCGAATTGCCAAAATGGCATCCAATCTCGGTCAGCGGTTACCATATTCGTGAAGCCGGTTCGACCGCTGCACAGGAAGTCGCGTTCACATTTTCCCATGCCATCGCCTACGTCGAAACCGTGGTGGCAGCAGGACTAGAAGCAGCAGCATTCGGGCGCCGGTTGTCATTTTTCTTTAATGCCCACAACGATTTTCTTCAGGAGATCGCGAAGTTTCGGGCGGCACGACGACTCTGGGCACGCATTATGCGAGATCGGTTTAATGTAAGCGATCCGAAAGCCCAACAACTTCGTTTTCATACTCAAACCGCCGGCAGCACACTCACTGCGCAACAGCCTGACAACAATATCGCCCGAGTTGCTCTGCAGGCGTTATCCGCAATACTCGGTGGCACTCAGTCTCTCCACTGTAACGGTTGGGATGAAGCACTAGGTTTGCCAACTAAGGCCGCCGCTCAAATTGCTCTGCGCACCCAACAAGTCATAGCTTCCGAGACCGGCGTTACCAACACGGTTGATCCGGTGGGTGGTGCTTGGGCTATTGAACGTCTTACAAATGACATCGAAGATGAAGCGGTCACCTTACTGGATCAAATCGATCAGCATGGTGGTGCTCTTGGTGCCCTTGAACACGGGTTTATCCAAAAACAGATTCAAGAATCAGCATATCGTGCCCAAAAAGCGATCGACGAGGGAAACTTAGTGGTGGTGGGAGTTAATCGGTTCACCGACACTGAGAAACCTACCGTAGATGCGTGGCGAATTGATCCGAAGGTTGAGACAAAACAGATCGAGAAGGTCAAAGCCGTACGTCACTCCAGAGCTGAAGGCCCGTGGCGCCGATCACTTGAAGAAGTCCGTCTGGCGGCATGTGGAACTGCCAATCTAGTTCCTCCGGTTATAACCGCGGTCGAAGCACATGCAACCGTAGGGGAAATTTCTGGCATCCTTCGGAAGGTTTTTGGCGAGTATCGAGAATCAGAATAGAACTAGCAACAAAGAATTCAGATATACCTTAACCCGCCGCTTAACTGACCCGGGTCAACCGCTGTAGCAGTCTCATTTCTCTGATCACTGCCAACCTTTCCATCTTTGATGTGAATCACACGCTTCGCGTGGGCTGCAACGTCAGCCTCGTGGGTGATAAGTAAGATTGTGTTACCTTGATCGTAAAGTCGCTCAAAGAGCCCAATAATCTCCGTCCCCGTCTTCGAATCCAAGTTGCCGGTCGGCTCATCAGCCAGAAGAATTGACGGCCGATTGACTAGGGCTCTGGCTATCGCGACGCGCTGGCGTTGCCCTCCAGACAGTTCGTTCGGTCGATGGTTCATACGATCACCTAGATCGACCAGATGTAATGCTCTTCGCGCCCGATCGGAACGTTCCTTCGGTTTCAAGCCGGCATATATAAGTGGAAGTTCAACGTTGTGCAAGGCGGTAGCCCGAGGTAAAAGGTTGAAGGTCTGGAACACAAACCCAATCTCTTCATTCCTAATCCGAGCAAGTTCATCGTCGTTCATACGACCTACGTCTTTCTCGTTAAGCAAATAGCTGCCTCGGGTCGGGGTGTCCAGGCATCCAATCAAATTCATTAATGTTGATTTTCCTGAGCCTGACGGACCAATAATAGCAACGTACTCTCCTTGCTCGATTTCGATGGACAACCCGCTCAGGGCGTGCACTTCTTCTGTTCCCATGCGATAGGTTTTCCACAGATTATCGGTCTCGATAAGAGCCATATTTTTCACAATCGGCAGGCGCAGCGTTTAGACGTTAAGCCAACAAAACAAACACCGCCAGGCACGCTCTAGGCTGGGAGCACAAAGATCAGTCGACATCAAAATCGACTCTGCTGCCAGCCATGTTGGTCATCCAACATTCACGATATGTCGTCCGCAACAAACAGTTGTTTGTAGCTGAAACAAACAATGTCTAGAAGGGCAGTCAGTTCATTCTTCTCAGTCGTAGTACTCCTGACCCAAGTGGGTAATGAGTTCTTCGCCACGTAAGAAGCGCAACGTGTTCTTCAATTTCATTAATTGGATAAAAAGATCGTGCTCCGGATAGAGATTTGGAGCATGGATCGGACTTTTAAAATAGAAGGATAGCCACTCCTGTACTCCACTCAGTCCCGCCCGCTTGGCTAAATCCAGAAACATCACTAAATCGAGCACAATTGGCGCGGCTAGAATGCTGTCACGACATAGAAAATTGATTTTCAGCTGCATGGGATAATCCAGCCAACCAACCAAATCAATGTTATCCCAGCCCTCCTTGTTGTCGCCACGGGGTGGGTAGTAGTTAATCCGGACAACATGGTGAACATCGGCATACAAAGTAGGGTAAAGCTTTGGCTGAAGGATGTAATCCAGCACTGACTTCTTGCTTTCTTCCTTTGTCTTGAACGACTCAGGATCATCAAGGACTTCGCCGTCTCGATTCCCAAGAATGTTTGTTGAGAACCACCCTTCGATACCGAGCAACCTAGCCTTCAGGCCAGGTGCCACGATTGTCTTCATTAACGTCTGACCTGTTTTTAGATCTTTCCCGGCCAGCGGAGACTCAGTTTGTGCGGCCAATTCCACCAATGCTGGAATATCGGCGCTCAAATTCGGGGCAGCGTTAGCATAAGGCATGCCTTCTTTGATCGCTGCGTATGCATAGACCATGCTCGACGGTATGGCAGGATCCGAAGCCTCAAGCCCAGCCTCAAACGCAGCCAAAGATTGATGCACCGGTTGCGATTCCATGAAAACCTCGGTGCTCGCACACCAAATCATGACCATTCGATCAAGTTGTTTTTCGACCTTAAATTGTCGGATGTCGGCAGTAATTTGATCGGCCAATTCCCGCTTGTTGGCGCCACTCTTGATGTTCGGACCCATCAAACGTTTGACATATTGCTGGTCGAAGACCGCAGGCCAAGGACAGATCGCCTCCAGTTCAGGACGGAGTTCTTCAAGAAGGGACGGGTCAAGAACTCCAGCAGTTTTAGCAGCCTCGTAGCAATTCTCGTTAAAAATGTCCCATCCACCAAACACGAGATCGTCTAGTGTTGCCAGTTCAATAAAGTCCTTAATCAGCGGGGTTCGCTCATCGGTGCGCTTGCCCAAGCGAATCGTACCAATTTGACTGAGAGCACCAGTCGCCGAGGCACGACCCTTCCGAATAGCAAGCACACCGGCTATGAATGTGGTGCTAACGGCCCCCAAACCGACCAAAAGCACCCCCAGTCGACCTTCAGGTGGAACGATCTTATTCAGTATTTTCACTACGAAAGACTATAACATGTAGATTTTCATAGCCTAAAATGCAGTCTACTCTTAATGTCGATGTCTCTGTTTAGACTCAGAAAAAGCCAAGGATCTAGGGCCCTTGAATTGGCCATGGCAGGTCTTAAACTTGGTACGAACGTGCTACAAGTCCGCGGACAAGACACCAGACTGATTGCCGCTCTGGCCAAGATTGTCGGTCTCAGTGGCCAAGCATGCGCAGTGGCGGCAACCGAACCTGAGGCGAAACTGTTTAAAAAATCAGCTACCGAGGCCGGCGTTTTGGTCGAGGTCAAGGTGGCTCCTGTTTCTAGTCTTCCGTACGAGAATAATTATTTCGATCTTGTAGTCATAAAACACGTTCTTGGCGAACTAACCCAGAACGAGCGTGTCCTGTGTCTTCAGGAAACTCTTCGTGTAATCAGAGTTGGAGGCCGCTGCCTCGTGATCGACCCAGAGACTCGCGGCGGTCTCGGCGCAATCTTTTCACGACAGTCGAAAGACCCACGCTATCTAGATGGCGGCGCCCAACAAGCGCTTAAGCACGAGGGGTTCCGTGCTGTACGCATTCTCGGCGAGCGCGAAGGTTTAAAATTTACCGAAGGCCTGAAGGTCGGCGGAGTCTAGGACGGAGCAATACATCCTTCCCAAACTGACCGCCATGGCACCGGTGATACAATCCAGCGCCCCATGACTCCGAACAACACAAAACGGATATTCCTGATCGATGGTAGTTCCCAGATGTATCGGGCCTATCATGCTATTAGAGATTTGACTGGGCCCGACGGCCGACCGACAAATGCAGTCTATGGTTTTGTCACGATGCTTCGTAAACTAATCACCGATCACAAGCCAGATTTTCTTGCGGCGGCATTTGATCTTGCAGGACCAACGTTCCGCTCTGAACTGGCCGCCGACTACAAGGCAAACCGAGCTCCTATGCCCTTGGACCTGGTCGAACAAGTGCCGCTGGTACACGAAGTCTGCGAAGCCCTGGGTGTCCCGGTGCTGACATCGGAAAAGTATGAAGCTGATGATGTGATCGGCACTCTCGCCTTTCAAGCGGTCGCCCAAGGACTCGAAGTGGTAATTGTTACTAGTGACAAAGATTTCTTTCAACTTGTGAATGGTCAGATTCGGGTCTTCGACCCTCGCAAAACAGGAGCGTGGTTCGACACCGACGCCGTGAAGGAAAAGATGGGAGTTGACCCATCTCAAGTGGTCGATCTCCTCTCGCTGATGGGTGACGCGGTCGACAATGTTAAGGGAGTTCCAGGTATAGGAAAAAAGGGAGGGCAAGATCTCATCAACGCATATGGGTCACTTGAAAACCTGCTGTCTCATGCCTCAGAGGTGACCCAAAAACGTTACCGAACCGCACTCCTCGAAAGTGGCGAAGCAGCGCGCCACAGCAAGCTGCTCGTACAGATTCGCACCAACGTACCGGTCACGTTCAAAGCCGACGTACTACGGTATCAAGGTCCAGATTCGAATCAATGCTTTAAACTTTTTTCACGGTTTGGATTCCGTACGCTGGTTGCCGACCATGCACCAACCGTGAGCGCGATAGCCAAGAACTACGCAATCGTTCGCTCCGCAACAGAACTCGATTTACTAATCAACGACATTTGTTCAAGCGGACAATGTGGGGTCAGTGTCATCACTGAACCGCAAGAGACTAGAGGACCCAGCTTAATTGGAATCACACTGTCGAGCGAGTCAGGCCAGGCTAGATACGTCCCTGTGGGCCACAGGGCAATGGCAGATGTTACCGATCTCGATACCAAAACTGCGATGCTAAAACTCGCGCCAATGTTTGCGGACGAATCAATCCGTAAGATTGGTCATGACCTCAAAACCGACTGCCTTATTCTTGAACGTCATGGCTTCAAACTTTCTGGCTTAGACGTCGACACCATGTTGCTTAGTTACGTGTTAGACGCCACGAGGTCAACTCACAAACTAGGGGATTTGTCGCTGGATCAACTTGGATATCGCAGTATTGGTGCTGAGGAACTTCTCGGACGAGGAACCAAAGCCCTTAGTTTCGGAGATCTGCCACCGGAAGCAGTTCTTAACTACGCTGGTGAACGCTCCGACGCACCAATCCAGCTCGCCGAGCAGATGGCGCCTCAACTCAAGCGCGACGGCCTCGATTCCGTCTACACCAATCTAGAACGCCCATTGATCGCAGTTCTGGTTGCTATCGAGCAGGCTGGCGTCTGCGTGAACACGGAAATTCTTCAAACCATGTCGGTGGAGGTCGGTCGCAAACTCGATGGACTTCAACACACAATCCAAGAATTAGCTGGCCTTGAGTTCAACATTAACTCACCCAAACAACTTTCTGACGTGTTGTTTAACCGGCTCAAACTCCCGACGCTGAAACGAACCGGTAAAACGAAGGTGGCTTCAACCTCAGTCCAAGTGCTAGAAGAACTGGCCGTGGTGCACGAGTTGCCGCGCAAAGTTCTCGAGTGGAGAAGCCTACAAAAGCTAAAGGGCACTTATATTGACGCCCTGCCGAAATTGGTCAACCCCGACACAGGTCGTATACATACATCTTTCAATCAAGCTGTCACCGTCACAGGTCGTCTGAGCAGCAGCGACCCCAACCTTCAAAACATTCCAATTCGGTCGGAGTTAGGTCGTGAAATCCGTCGAGCATTTGTCGCTGACCCCGGCATGGTCCTTATCTCGGCAGATTATTCTCAAATCGAACTGCGTGTCCTAGCTCACCTTGCAAACGATGAAACTCTGATCGACGCTTTTCGTCGAGGAGAAGACATCCACCAACAAACAGCCAATAAAGTCTTCGGCTCAAAAAGCAACCTGGATGCCCATGAACTTCGTCGGCGTGCCAAGATTATTAATTACGCCCTGCTGTATGGAAAGACTGCGTTCACCCTCGCCCGGGACATTGGTGTCAGCCAAAAATCAGCACAAGAATTTATCGATGCTTACTTTGAAGGGTTTCCCGCCGTACGAGAATACATCACGGCCATTGTGGACCAAGCTCGAGAAACGAAGGTTGCAACAACAATGTTTGGGCGTCGCCGTCCCATGCCGGAACTCGTAAGTTCAAACGGTCAGGTCCGAGCCGCAGCGGAGCGAGCAGCCGTTAACATGCCAATCCAAGGGACAGCGGCCGACATCCTGAAACGCGCCATGATCGATATTCATGAAGGGCTTCCGTCTGGAGTCAAGATGATCTTGACGGTCCATGACGAACTTGTGTTCGAAGCTCCGGAAGCGAAATCACAGTCAGTTGCCAAATTCGTTCGAGAACGCATGGAAGGCGCAGCGTCTCTCGATGTTCCCCTAACTGTCGATCTCGGAATCGGTATTAACTGGAAGGACGCCAAGGGATGATGCCGTCTACCGTATAATTCACCTATTGGTTAAACCCCTCGTTATTCCGCACGCCGACCACTCGATTTCACTCGATCAGATTGATCCAGATGCACTCAAAGTCCTGTCTCGGCTTCACAAATTTAATCATCAAGCTTATTTGGTAGGGGGTGGAGTCCGCGACCTACTATTAGGTCGCACTCCGAAAGACTTCGACATTGGAACCTCTGCTCACCCTAGTGAAGTCAAAAAAGTCTTTCGAAACTGCTGGATTATCGGACGGCGGTTCCGACTGGCGCATATTAAATTCGGACAGAAGACAATTGAAGTTGCCACATTCCGGCGAAAAGTTCCAAGCGAAACAGCTTCTGAAGATCAACAAACCGGGAAAACCAAAAACGCCGGGACAGTTGACGATCTGCTCAAACCGATTCGCCGTGACAACACATTCGGAACGGCCGAAGAAGATGCATTTCGTCGGGACTTCACAATAAATGCACTCTTCTACGATATTGCCACCTTTAAGGTTATCGACTACGTAGGCGGACTAAAAGACCTTCGCAATGGCATTATTCGCTCAATCGGTGACCCGAACGATCGCTTTATCGAAGACTCCGTGAGAATGCTACGCGCGATCGCTTTCATGGTGCGATTGGGATTCCGGCTCGATCCACCTGTATATCGCGCGATCAAGCGACATCAGAACGAAATCGCTAAGGCCTCACCGGCACGAATGATCGAAGAACTCTACAAGATCTTAAGGAGTGGACTCGCAACCTCGACGTTGCGTTCACTATCTGCTCACGGACTTCTCTCACCGATTGCGCCAGAAATTGAACATCGAAAAACCGGGTCACTATGGCGATCGCTCAAAGCCCTAGATTTATATCGAAATAAATCTGACTTCATAGCGGAAAACCTGACAAACCCAATTCTACTTGGGAGCTTGACACAGCCAGTGCAGCCACTCGATTTAAGCCATCGGCGCCGCGACAGTAAACATCCAATCGACATTAAGCTCGGCCGGTTGCCTGTCGCTCGGCGGGATATTGAACGACTCCGGCAGACCCTCCAAATTCAACCTCGCCTCCAAAACGCGAACATTGGAGTCGCGAACCAGCGGGCGGTCACGCATCGTCGAGCCTTCAAAGAAGCCATCACGTGGTTAGAGATTCACGGCGATGACTTAGAATCCCTTGAAAGATGGAAACCGCTCGTAGCCAGTGATGACCTGAGACAACCAAAGGTAAGACGGCCGCGGCGACCAAGACGACGCAAGTCGTCAGCACATAACTCACCAGCCGCCCGTACAGAGAACCAGAAGAAGAGCAAAGTAGAAGAGTGACAAGATTGAAAATACTAGGCTGATCGAATTCCTGTGCTGTTCAGACAATCAATCGACTCTGCGGGCGACCTACTACTACCTACGTTCACACTAACCAAGCAACAAGGCAGTCATATTCACGAATGAAAGTCCAATGCCAATGAATGTCAATGCGATCAATGACAGCGCCAAAATAATGACGCCGGCACTTTCACGATGTTCATCGCTCAAACCCATCAACTGGCCCACGATCCAACCACCGACAAATCCTCCCGCGTGCGCCCAATTATTGATACCCGGCATAATGAATCCAAATACTCCAAGGATGATCGCCCACTGCCACAACTGCGAGGACATCATCGAACTGCCTCGCCGCCGGCCATAAACAATCAGCGCTGCCAGTAAACCAAATATCCCACCGGATGCGCCAATGGTTGGAACACCGCTCATGACGTTGGATACACAAAACCCCGCGGCCCCGGAGAGATTAAATAAGACGAACGTGCGGGCCGGTCCGTAGACATCGGTCGACACGGGAGCGAGATTACGCACCCACATCATGTTGAAGAAAATATGCAGCAATCCTCCATGCAGGTAGTTTGCTGTCAGTATCGTCCACCACCACCCAAGGTTCCATGCTACACCTCCAGTCATCCCTAGCTGATAGAGTGCTCGGTTCCCGGGTGACAAGAACGACAACATACCTCTCCCAGACAGCAGCGCTTCCGGTTGCAGTAGTAAGGCGGCGGCATACAAGCTAATGCAGGCCATTAGAATCAATGACACTAAGTCAATTCGGTTTCCAACTAGACGGTGCAGAACCGGCGCAAACCCGAACAGGCCCGGGCGCCATGCACCACAATAGGGGCACCGCGGTTCGTTAACACCAACTAGCTTGCCGCAACCGGCACACACCAGTGAACCTGCTACTTGACGCATGGTTTCAGACTACACCGGACTGACTTGTGAATCGGAGATAACAAGCTACAAAACGTAGAGTTCAACCGCCTATCCGTTCACACGTTCGAACTCACGCATGAACTCGACAAGAGCATCCACCCCTGATTCAGGAAACGCATTATAGATTGACGCACGAATGCCACCCACGGACCGATGCCCCTTGAGGCCAACGAGACCGGCGGTGGCGGCTTCACTAATAAACCGTATCTCAAGGTCTTCACTCGGCAGTCGAATCGTGACATTCATCCACGATCGACTTTTTGGCTGCGCAGTGCCTTGATAGAAGTCGCTGCAATCAATCGCCTCGTAAACTTTCTGAGCCTTTCGCTCGTTCTGCTGCCCTAGCAACTCAAGGCCGCCATTCTCAAGTATCCATTGAGTCACCAAGCCAAGAACATAAATTGCAAAAACGGGAGGTGTGTTATGGAGAGACGCACTCTTGGCATAGGTGGCATACTGGAGCATGGTTGGTAGAATTCGTTCAACTTCGTCCGCCTGCTGGAGAAGTTCATCACGGACAATCACCAACGTGACTCCAGCAGGGCCCAAATTCTTTTGGGCGCCAGCGTAAATCAGGTCGATTCCATCCTCTCCAAAGTCTAGTGGGCGACTGAAAATATCCGAAGAAGCGTCAACAATCAGAACGCGGTCCCTCAGTTTAGGTATCTGCCGCCACTGTGTCCCAAAAATCGTGTTGTTTGAAGTAAGATGAACATATGCCGAATCGGTCGACAAAGTGAGCTCTGACCGCTCTGGCACACACGTAAATTCCTCGGTTTCGGTGTTTGCCGCGATATGAACAGAACCGAATCGCTTCGCCTCTTGTGCTGCCTTCTTCGCCCAAGACCCAGTCACGATGTAATCGGCAGTCCGACCGGGCGCCAGTAAGTTCATTGGAACCATCGCAAACTGCTGGGTGGCACCGCCAGTTGTAAAAAGTACATGGTAGTCGTCTGGCAGCCCTGCAAGCTCTCTGATGTTTGTGCGGGTCGTTTCAATTATTTCCGTAAATGTTGGAGACCGATGGCTGATCTCCAGTACTGACATCCCAACGCCTGGCAAAGCCAAGAGGTCACGCTGAACTTGCGCGAGTACTGCTTCCGGCAACACCGCTGGACCTGCACCAAAATTAAAGACCCTGTGTATCTCAGACATATTCGTCGTCAGGCATCTCCGCCTATAGCATATGAATTAGGAGTCCGTCTCTCAGCTTCGGCTCAAACCAAGTTGATTTTGGAGGCATAATCGCGTTCGCATCCGAAACCGCCAGTAGTTCATCGGTAGTAACGGCAGCAAGCGAAAATGCCACGGCTGCCGAACCGGAATCAACGAGCCTTTCAAGTTCTCCAGTACCCCTGATACCACCAACAAATACCATCCGAGGATCCGTTCGTACATCCACGACCTCGAGTAACGGTGCAAAGATTTTATTCTGGAGCCGAGTAACATCCAAACTCGCCACGACATCGCTTTCTGCTGGTAAATTGGCCGCGGCGAGATTAACGGAGTGCCACTGTCCAGCCAAATACATTCTAATCTCACCTTTCGGAGGCACTGGTTGAGCACCTGACATAACTGGAAAACGAGACTTAACTGCGGCCAAGAAGTCAGCGCTGGTCATACCGGCCAGACTGGCGACAGTACGATTGTACGGAAGTATCCGAGTTTCGGTATCCGGAAAAGCCACGCCAAGAAAGTAACAGGACTCAGCTGTCGGGTCATGATTATTTGCCGCTCCCAACTTGCCGCGCACACGCGCTGCGCTCGCAATCCGATGATGACCATCGGCGATATAGAGCGTCTTCACCTCCGCGAGTGCCTTAACTACAGCCTCTTGGTCTGGATTGGTTAACCGCCACACCGTATGGCAGACACCGTCTGGCGCTGTAATGTCAAATAGCGGCTCATCCTCGCATGCCCGTGCTTGGAGTGCACCTATTTCCTCAGGTGCCCGGTAAGTGAGGAACGCGATTCCAGTCTGGGCTCTCACCGCCACAATGTGGCGTGTGCGGTCATCCTCTTTATCGGCACGCGTTCGTTCATGTCGTTTGATAACGCCTCGCTCGTATTCGTCAATCGAATAACATCCGGCCAGACCCGTCTGCTGATGCGAACCGTCCTGTAATCGATAGAAATAGAGCGAAGGTGCTTCTTCGACCACCAAGGGCACCGATTGTCGTAGTGCTTCTAGGTTCTCGGCCGCTTTCCGATACACAACATCCGCGTAAGGATTCGTCTGAATATCAAGATCGATTTCTGACCGTGAAACATGTAGGAAACTATGCGTATTGCCTTCAGCTAACTTACATGCCTCCGCCCTCGAGACAACGTCGTACGGAACCGCAGCAACGGTTGCAGCCATCTCAGGGACAGGGCGGAGCGCCCGAAACGGGTGGATCGAAGCCACTACTGTGCTGGCACGGTCAAATCACGTGCAGAAAGGAGGAATGACGCCATCCGGTCGAGTGCCCGGTCGCGGAGATCAAAAAACGACTGTCGGTATTCTTCTGGAATAGGTTCACCAGGTGGTAAATTCCGAAATTCAATTAACGGGTTTACAAAGGTTCCATTCTTGCGAATCCGGTAGTCAAGATGGGGACCAGTCGCAAGACCGGTCGCACCAACGTATCCGATAGTTTGCCCTTGGACAACTCTCGCACCAGAACGCATACCTTTTGCAAAACGGGACAAATGAAGGTAGTAGGTTTCATAACCATTAGTGTGGCGAAGCCGAACCATATTCCCGGATGCCCCACTGTTAGCGGCTGAGACCACACGACCGTTGGCCACTGAGACTACCGGTGTTCCTGTGGGAGCACCGTAATCGACTCCCAGATGTGGCCGATTCACCCCAAGAACCGGGTGAAGACGACGGTACGAAAACCTTGACGTGACCCGGGGTTCGAAACGGAACGGCGAAGGAAGAAACAGTCGTTTTTGTGAACGCCCCTGTGCATCGTAATAGAGAGGTGCATCGTCTCCAGGAATGACGAAACTAAACGCTTGAAGCGTGCGCCCGTCATTAGTGAACTCAGCGGCGACGATGTCCCCATAGTCCGAGAACTCGTCCTCTCGGTAGTACTTCTCAAACAAGACATTAAAATGATCGCCTCGGCGGAGATCGTTGTTAAAGTCAATTTCTCCACTGAACACCTCAGCCATCAGAATAGCTAAGTTGACATTTTCACCGACTGTGTCAAGCGCAGCCGCCAGGGACGAATTCTGCTGGTCAATTACACCTGCGGTGGCTGTTTCGATACGTTCTCTGACAAATGGCACTCGTTCGGCTTTTAAAAAGGCATCCTTGCCTTCACTGTAATCAACTTTTAGAAACTCTTCGTTATCGATGTAGTACTCAAATCGACGCAGGTTGCCGTTGTAGTCGATAGTGAGCCTGTAGGTATTTCCACCGCGGATTCGTCTCGGGTCAAACACGGGTCGTACAGCCTCGACGAACTGATAGACAAACCTACCATCGAACTCGTGAGAATCAAGCAATCCAGCAAGGGTGGCGCTCCGAGGCACCGGGTTCTCGATCACTCGTACATCAACGTCTAGAAAGATATCGGAACCATGCCAAACTGCATCTGGAAGCGGGACCTCTGGGACACATCCGGCTAACAAGCTAAGAACCACCAAGGGTGGCAGCAATGCGTGCAAATTATTCAGTCGATGGGACATACAAGACAAAGCAGTCTAACACAGCCGTCGAAGAAACCTACCCGTTAGCCTCACGCATTCCCCTCGGGCAGACACAATGTGAAGCGCCACCATGCTATGTCAAATCTCAATGGCAATGGGAGTTTCAGGATCGAAGTTCGACTGGACGAATCCCACCTCCACAGCCGCATCATAGCCGAGGTTTCGCAACTCCTTTAGGCAAGCATTGGTGTTGTCGGCAGGAACGCTTGCAAGCAGACCGCCTGACGTCTGAGGGTCGAATAGAAGCGGGTATCGTTCATCTAGTCTGACCGCCTCGTGATTCCACACCGCTCGGCGCAACCGCACGTTCTGTGGTTGAAGCGAACTCAGTAAACCGGCCCGAGCGGTCTCAATGGCTCCTTCAAGTAACGGCATCGACGATAGCAGTAACGTGACATTGAATTGAGATGCGCGAGCCATCTCAAGCACGTGTCCCACGACCCCGAATCCCGTCACGTCTGTGCACGCAGTTGCTCCGTGTCGCCTGAGAGAACGGCTGGCTTCCAGACTTGGCTGAATCATCGAGTGAATCGCGTTATCCACCCAGCGACCTTTTGCCTTGAGTCTCATGTGAGCAGCGAACAAGGTTCCAGTGCCAATCGGTTTCGTCAGAATCAATTTATCACCAGGTCGCATGCTACTCTTTCGAAGTAGCTGACTCGGTTCAGCGACGCCGCTTAGCGACAGACCAAGCTCCATTTCAAATCCTTCCTTCGTATGACCACCAACCAGAGCCACCCCAGCCTCGTTTAGCACTTCCACAGCGCCAGTAAGAAGCTCTTCGAGCATCTGTTCCATTTTGTTTTCCGGCGCTACAGGGACCGTCGCAATCGCTAGGGCAGTCGCCGGTTCCGCTCCCATAGCGTAGATGTCTCCAAGGCAATGATTGGCGGTGATACAGCCAAACATGTAAGGGTCGTCGACAATTGGCCGAAAAGCATCGACTGTTCTAACTGCGACCATACCAGCTGGCACTTTCTCAACAGACGCGTCATCCGGCGCCCCCAATCCCAGAACGACATCATCCCGCTGCACGGGGCGCAAACGTGTCAGAACTCGGTCCAGTACGGTTGCCCCGACTTTTGATCCACAACCCCCACATCTCATGGCGACCGATGAAATTTCTTGAACAAGGTCAGATGCGGCCAGCTGGGTCAAAGCAGTTGGTGAATCGACGACTCCTTGATCCATTGCGGGAAAATTGCTGAATTGCTTCATGAAGCGCCGGTCAATCCAATCCTTCCAGCGCCACACCCAGTGCCCCTCGAAGGCCCAGCGCCCACGCGAAGCGACAGCATATTGGTCACCAGTGCTAATCAAGCTAAGAAACAGACTCTGAGGATGAAATGGTCGTAGAGCACGCCCGCTAAGAGCCCGCCTCAGATTGATTGCAAGTGGAGGACCCTGACGCACCGCAAACACACCAGCCTTCTCACGAGGATGATTTACCATCGAGGCAACGTCACCAGCGGCAAACACGGCTTCATGAGAAACCGACTGGAGGGTGTCATTAACTCGAATGAAGCCTCGGTCATCTACATCCAGAGTCGTATCTTGAAGCCAAGCTGGCGCCTCAGCTTCAGTCGCCCAGATAATTTCGTCAAGGCCATATCGACACCCGTTTTCGGTACGAAGCCCATCCCGATCAACACTGACAACACGACTCTCGAGATGAACTTGCACGCCGCGTTCTGCAAAAACTCTTTGAAATTTCGCCTGAATACGACTGTTGTGAGTTGGAAGCAAGGTTGTCGTCGAACCAAATAAATGAAATTCGAAGCTCTGCCCTAGAACAGGGTCTCTTACTCGTTGTCCAAGTGCGTGCTGAATAGCCAATGTCAACTCGACCCCTGCTGCACCGGTACCAACAACGCCGATCCTCGTAACGCCCATTTGACTCCGCACTCTATCAAGAAGCTGGTGCCATCGACTCACCAGATTACCAATCGGCTTCACAGGAACTGCATGCTCCGCAGACCCCGCAACACGTTGCCGCGGGGTCACACCTATGTCGAATGACACGACGTCGTAGGACACCGGTGGACGCTTTCGGCAGATCACTTTGCCCTGAGTCAGGTCCAGACCGACCGCCTCGTCATGGTATAGACGCGCACCAGCAAATTTGCATAAGCGCCCTAGATCAATGTGCGCATCATCAAACTTGTAGTGCCCCGCCAGTAATCCTGGCAACATTCCGGAATAGGGAGTATCAAGATCTCGTGCGATAACGGTAACGCGAACACCGGGCATTGGGTCCATGCCAAACCGCTTAAGAACAATTACATGGCTGTGGCCACCGCCGACCAACACCAGATCTCTGAACACCGGCATTTGAGAATCGTTCATTGGCTCAATAATTCTTCTGCATACACATGGGTGAGCACGCGTTGGACGGCAGATTTAAATAGATGCGGCTCAGGCAACAGACTTATCACCAGAAATACTTCTTCCGGAAAATCGTAGAAATAGCCAGGGTGCACCAGCACGTGTTTCTGCTCAAGTAACTCAAGAACCAATTTGTCCTCAGAACTCGGCCACAGTAAGCGAATAACAGCGTACCACCCTCCTTCGACAGGAAGGAGAACCGCCTTCGGATGGGTAGACATAATTCGCTTGAGACAAGCATGATTCTCTCTTACCCGAGACGCGATTTGTTGCGTGACCTCCTGTCCCCGATCCAAGAAATGACCCGATGACAACTGAACCGGCGTAGCAACCGACAGATAGGTGTCACAGATCAACTCTAACCGGTCGGAAGCCGTCGCTACCGTGGCACTCGGTCCTGCTACTATCACCCATGCCAATTTGAGTCCGGGAAGGCCGACGGCCTTCGATAAGCCCCCGAGGACGAAGGTGAGCACACTCGGGACTTCGTCGAGCACACTCGGACCTCGCAGGCTGGGCTCCAACGGATAAAATCCAAAAACCTCGTCAACAATAAGTGCCAGCCCGTGTTGATAGCACAGGGCACTGATTCGTCGAAAATCGTCGCTGGACACAAACGATCCAGTCGGATTATTTGGGTTAACCAGCACGACAGCACGAGTCCGTCCTGTAATGCTATGCTGGAGGTCGCTCAGATCCACCCGCCATTCCGAGCCAAATTCAAGCCTGTACGGTACAGGCACGACCGCCTCTAAACGGGTCAGATGGTCCAAGAGTGGATAGCTCGGTTGTGGAACCAAGATTTCGTCGGTGGGATCACAGAGAAGCTTGAACAGTAATCCATAGGCATCGCTTGTGCTTGCCGTCAGGAAGATGGCCCCACTTCGGACGTCAAGTCCATGCTGCTGGAGATATTTCGCTACGGCTGCGCGCGCAGACGCCATGCCCGCCGATTCTGGGTGATAACGCTGTTGCTCGCCCGGCGAAAGTTGAAATACCAAGTCAGGTGGATACACAAGACCGACTTGGGTCGGATTGGACTCCGTTAGGTCGGAAATCGAAACACCACTCCGAAAAAGGCGCGCGCGCAAAAGAGACAATTTATTGAGGTCGATTCGATCAGGCACTCGGACTGAAAAAGATGGTTCCATCTTAGTGAGAGAATATGTCTAAATTCGAAGTTCTGTAACAGACCAAAACTAAAAACCTTCAGGCCGCGTGGTAACCAATTCCCGTCGGAAGTGACTCGGTGCTTAGGTAGACTGGACTTACACCACAGAGTGATAGTTACAATGGTATGAAGTTAAAGGATACGTTTTACGAAAAGGACTGTAATGTCAGAAAACACAGAGACCCTTACGGACGGCAACTTCGACGACTCGGTAATCAAATCTTCTATCCCTGTCCTCGTCGACTTTTGGGCAGAATGGTGTGGTCCATGCCGCATGCTTGCACCAACAGTGGAAGAATTAGCAACTGCTTACGGCGGTAAAGTCACGATTGGAAAATTGAACGTCGACGACAATCCCAATACCGCGACTCAGTTTGGTGTGCGATCGATTCCCACACTCTTACTTTTCAAAGGTGGCGAAGTTGTTGAATCGATCGTTGGCCTAACGGACAAGACACGACTGCAAGCGCTGCTCGACAAGCACCTGTAACGCAACTACGTCGAAGCGAACAGAGAGAATGTTTCGTCGGAACCGCTAACGCACTCAGATACACGTGGCGCATCGCGGGTATGCGGGTTAAACCAAACCTGAACGTCTTCGGTTGCTGACGGAGCCTAAGATTTGATTGTCCAGACGCTTACCACGACGAAATCGCCAAGAAATTTGTGCGTCACCGCGATTGTCGTCAACCAATAGCCGCAACCGAGACGAAAGAGCCCGATGAAGTTTCTGTTGCTGCCCGTGGGCAGCGCTGGCGACGTCCATCCCTATGTGGCCATAGGGTCAGCGTTAAAGAAACGCGGCCATGACATAACCGTTGTAACCAATCCTCATTTTGAGGCGCTGATCAAAGCGACTGGTCTACAGTTCAGACCTTGGGGCACCGTCGAGCAATTTGACTCCCTGACTAGGAATCCTCATCTCTGGCACCAAAGGAAGGGTCTCCAAGTTATTTCGGCCAAACTGCGATCAGAGATGTCAGCACTCTATGAGATCCTACGTTCTGAATACGAGCGTGGGCCACTTGCTATCGTCGCCCATGGGCTGGCATTTGCAGCCCGGCTGGCACACGAAACGCTTGGGGTACCTCTCGTGACGATTCACCTACAACCGTCCAGTTTTTTCAGTGCCTACGACACACCAGTATTCCACCGCTGGCTCAAGTCAATCAATCGTTTACCGATTGGACCTAAGCGCTTGCTACTCAAATTAGCCACTCGAGAAGCTGACCGCATTCTTGGGTTGGCAGTTAACAAACTCCGAGCCGAACAACATCTAGCGCCGGCTCAGCAGATTTTCCGGCGATGGTGGCATTCCCCACAACAAGTCATCGGACTCTTTCCTGAATGGTATGCAAAGCCACAACCCGACTGGCCGCCACAAACAACTCTCACCGGTTTTTTACTGTTTGACGCCGATACTGGAGAACCGTTACCTCCAGCCGCAGAGAGGTTCCTTGATGCGGGATCACCGCCCTTGGTTTTTGCCCCAGGTTCGGCTAATCGTCAGGCCAGTCGTTTCTTTAGAGCAGCTATCGACGCATGCCAATACCTTGGTCGGCGAGGACTATTGCTGACTCCATACAGAGCTCAACTTCCGCCTGTACTTCCCAAAGAAGTTCAGGCTTTCGACTATGTGCCGTTAGGTCGTCTCTTGCCCCACGCTTCTGGCCTCGTGCACCATGGAGGAATCGGCACAGCAGCTCAAGGTCTAGCAGCGGGATTACCACAACTGGTCATGCCAATGGCATACGACCAACCCGATAACGCGAACCGCCTTGAGAGCTTAGGTGTTGCCCATACTATTTGGCCCAAGAGCTTCACCGGTCCGAGATTAGCAACGTCACTCGACGATCTCTTGAGCTCCGAAAGGGTCAAGGTGTCCTGCTCAGAAATTGCTGAGCGGATTCACAATGAAAACCCTATCAGTCAAACGTGCGAACTAATCGAAAGAACCTCGCAACGGTAAAATCCCTTCAAACCCAACGGCCTAGGGTGCCGAGATTGCAAGAGACACAATCGTCTCACCCCAGTGTAGGCGCAGCTCCGCATCCTTCTTTTCCACAGCAGGAAAATAAAAGGCCAGTGTCTCCATATGTTGACCTGTCACCGGTTCTACTGTTAAACGCAGTTCTTCATGTTCTTCGCCGGGATAGGGTTCATGGTAGACATCGGCTGCTCGGTTGAAGATAACAATCCATTCTTCAGGGTCAGGAATAGCCCACAGACTGTAATCCCCGGCCGGAAGCGACATTCCATTAACAGTCACCGGATGGCTAAAGCTAGCCTTCGTTGCATCATTGGCACCCGGATTCCAAATCTGTCCATATGCCACGATCCCTCCGAACAGTTGGCGCCCACGAGCGACCGGTCGATCGTAGGTAATCGTTATCTGAGTTGTTGCTATTGTCTGAGACACTGACCCACTCTGACTCGCTTGGACATCCTCTAATGGAATAATGTCTGGCTCGGAGGACACTTCTTCAGACTGAGGCATGGCTGTCTTGACCTCGGGCACAACCCCCTCAGCCATACCGGTGCTGTCGCCACATCCCACGAAAACACACCCCGCCAATACTGACAGAATTATGGAACGCATACTCATTTCTAGCCCTCCTACTGCAAGACCGCGTTCAGGGAAGCCCCGCCGACTGAACCATCGGCACGCACCTCAAAAACCAAAGTCTTATCGTCGCCAACAACTTGGTCCACGACGGTGCCATTGACCGTAACGCCTCGAACCACATGGCCGTTACCGTCAGGGTCTCTCGCACACTCGTTCGTATCGTGCACAGTCATGGTGTTTGTGAAGCCGACGGGCACATCACCGAAAGTCGCAGCCCACACGTTGGTCGACTTTTCAGTAAGCAACGAAATCGCATTGCCGCGCCAACTCGCTCGAACATGGTTGGGCAGACCATCCATTCGTTGCAGGCACGACTCATAGGCCGCCGAACCAGTCAGGTCAGCGGGAACAGTCGCCCCGACACCTTTAAAAATAAGATCGACAGACGTAATCTGAGTCGGCATTGTCCCACGTGGTGTCTGGTCACACTGTGAGGCCATAGATGCCAAAACCGGAATAATCACCCAATATCGCTGTAAAAACTCTCGCATGAACTTCCTAAAGGTCTGGCTCTTACCAGCCAACAATCAAGCTTATCGTGAAACTCAACCTTACGGTTGACGACTATAGTCCCTTTTAATTGGGACCGATAAGTAAAACAACTAGAGTCTTTGGGGGTACGATGTTAAAACGATTCATCTTTCGTCTATTTAGTGTTGGAATTTTTGTGACGGCTGGACTGTGTATTGGCTTCCTCTATGCTCCCGCACCTGGAACCGAAACCCGCGAGAAACTGTCGGTGACTTTGGATCAACATAAAGACAGATTGGGAACGCTTGTCACAAATAGCCAAGAAATCCTAGACAGAGTCACTGCCGCTGCCAGCGGAACTCTTAATGCGGCCGTCGATAGTGAAACCGCCAAGTAGGGTCTCCTCTAGGGTTCAGACAAACGGTACTCCGGATGAGCAGACAGATAGGCTTCAATGCGGTTGCGGCGCCCAAACGCATCTGCAATAAATGCTATGGATTGACGCAGTCGCTCGTCAGGTTCAGCACAACTGAGACGCAAAAATCCTTTGCCCGCCTGTCCGAATGCTTCGCCTCCAAGACACGCCACACCCAAGTCATCATCCGCACCCTCTAGGAGATACAAAGCCAGGCCATGCGACGTGATGTGGTAAGTCTCACAAATTGTCTGCACCGAAGGAAAAACGTAAAACGTGCCACCTGGCATCAGACATGACACACCTGGAATTTCATTAAGTCCGGACACCAGCAACTCAACCTTCTGTCGAAACTCTGCCATTCTCTTGTCGCGATATCCAAGGTCGCTTTGAAGTGCCGCTACACCTGCCAGTTGCGAAAAAGGCGGCACGCAAGAAAAAGACGTGATACTCAAGACGTCGAGAAGTCTGACTGTTTGAAAACTTGCCACAGCAAACCCCAGTCGCCATCCACTCATTGAAAACGACTTACTAAACGTATAGGCGGCAACAGTCTGATCCAGCATGCCCGGCTCAGACAAAAGTGTTCTATGTCGACCGTTCCAGACCATGCAATCGTACGGTTCGTCACTAAAGACCGCCACATCTCGACCACGAATAAGCCCAGCGATACCGGCAAGGTCTTCTGAATGAGCGACCCCACCGGTTGGGTTATGCGGGCTGTTAAGAAAAATCGCCTTGGGACTGGGGTCAGTTTCCAAGAAGTGCTTAACATCGTCGAGGCTCGGTCTGAAAGCCTTTGTCACCTCAAGTGCAGACAGGCACATCCTCGCTCCGCGTCGAGCGATGTTCGGCCCGTAAGTCGGAAAATGAGGACTGAAAACGAGCACACCGTCATCTGGATTAACGAAGGCCTCGCAGAACAGCTGCTCAAACGTCTTGGCGCCAGGTCCAGCAATGATATTTGCAGCAGTAGTCTCGAGACCGTGTTCTTCGTTTACGTAGGTGGATGCCGCCTCTCGGAATTCCTTTAATCCACTCGCCGGACCGTAGTGCGTCTGTCCCTCTTTGATTGCCCTAATACCAGCTTCAGCGGCATTCGGCGGCATTTCGAAGGGACTGTCACCAATTTCAAGCTCAATGACATCCTTTCCAGATACCTGCAGTTCACGCGCTCTGGCGAGGACTATAAACGCAGTTTCAGGCTTCGTCTCCGAAGCGAATCGGCTGAATGTCGGTTTCATGCATTCGTCCCAATCGTCACAGCGCCATAGCTGTTTCCAACGATTCCCAAGCCAGAGTTCAACAACTGGTCAATAAACTCCCAAGCCACGGCAACGAACAGATGGTCATCACATTCCTAGACACGGACAAGACCAATTTATTGGGGCACTCGGAATGCGATCAGCCTGCCGGTACGTCCGCCTCCACTCGCGGCCACGACAATATACTGAGTCCCATCAACCATATAGGTCATTGGTGACCCGCTCTGCGGTGCCTCCATATAAACCGCCCCAACCTCGTCGCCGGTAGCCTTGTCATAAGCTCGCAACATCGCCCCGCGCTCTCCAGTCTCGGTCGTGTGAAACGCAGAGTCACCCGCAATCGCCAAGGTCTTCGTCACAAGAACCCCTATCCGGCCAGGCCAACCTGTCTTCGGAAGCTGCAACCCGTCAAGCAATCTATGATTCCGTACATTATCGGGAGCTTCACCATGGGCGACCTGCCAGGCAATCTCGCCCTGGTTAAGGTCGACTGCTGTAATTCGCCCCCACGGCGGCTTAATAATCGGGAAGCCTCGGATATTGGTGGAAGTTTCCCTCCTTGCTATGCCTTCTGGAATACCACGGATAAAATCCATGTCTGAACGTTCAGGGTCATTTACGAGTCCCAGCGAACCCAGTTCAGTTTTGGTGTAGATATAGAACATTCCGGTTTCGGGATCGAACGCGCCACCGGGCCAGTTCACACCCCCGGTCGAGTTCGGAACTGCAAGGGTGCCGAAGGTTCCATCAGCCACGGCTACGCTGGGAGGTGTGTAGATTGAGCCAATCCTGAACTTTGCCACGATTTCCTCAGCTTGGGCTCGCAATTCCGGGGTGTAGTCGACCAAGTCATCGATTCCAAACTCAATCCGATCGACCGGCGGAGGCTTCGTAGGAATCGGTTGGGTCGGCGAATACCACTCGCCGGGAACATCGCCGGCCTCCACAGGGACCTCTTCAATTGGCCATACCGGTTCACCGGTTTCACGATCCAGCACAAATAACCAGGACTGCTTCGTCGGAAGCACCAGTGCCTTGATCTCACGCCCATCGACTGTAATGTCTGCTAAAACTGGCGCCGCTGGGAGATCCCAATCCCAGATATCATGGTGAACAGTCTGGAAGTGCCATGCTCGCTCGCCAGTCTCAAGGTCGACCGCCACCACGCTGCCCGAGAACAAGTTATCGCCAGGCCGATGCCCCCCGTAGTAGTCGCCCGTTGGGGCCTCAACCGGAAAATACGCCATATTCAGATCGGGATCGATGCTCATCTGGGCCCACACGCCAGAATTTCCGGTATAGCGCCATGAACCATTTTGCCAAGAATCATTTCCAAATTCGTCCGCCGTGGGAGTCGTATGAAAAATCCATTGGCGATCACCTGTGCGTAAATCAAAACCGCGGATATAACCTTTAACATTTTCCCTTGAGGGCGGGGCGCCACCAGGTCGATGCGCTGCACCAATCACAATGGTGTTCCCTGCCACAATCGGAGCCGCATGTAGACCAATTTCAGCAGTCGGATCAAGGTCTTGATCAATATTTTGTTTCAGGTCGATTATGCCACTGTTGCCGAAGGTCGTAACAGGCAGACCGGTTTCGGCGTTCAGCGCTACCAGTTGATATCCAGGCGTCACATACAAAACGACCCCTGAATCACCGTCAGCCCAATAGGTCAATCCACGTCCGGAAAGACGCCGCGGCGCTGTCTCGCCCCTCTCACCCTCTTCCAATCGGTACATCCAGAGGAGCTCTCCGGTCGCCGCATCAAGAGCAACAACCGCGCGCCGCGTACCAGCCGTCGTATAAAGCACACCGTTGATCATCAACGGCGTGGATTGAAATCGGCTCTCTGGCCTCGGCCCGAAACTGTCGGTCCTGAATTGCCACGCAATTTCCATATCGTTGAAATTCTCTGGTGTGACCTGGTCGAGCGGCGAATAGCGGTCATTCGAAAGATTGCCGCCGTAGGTCGGCCATTCTCCGTCCGCTGTGCCTTGTTCTTGGCCCGTCAGTCCGGTCACGGAAACGGCTGCTACCAAAATCAATGTTAAGAGTGTCAACTTCCGCGTCATAAGAGCCCCTCATTTTGTCGGTCACGGCACCTCTGCCATGTAGGCACATTCAACCCAGTGAGATCGTGAATCGTAACACGTAGCTCATGGCCTGGAGCACGGGAATCACGGTTAGTGACCCCCTTACATCAGATAGCTTTAACCACACTATGCGCATGCCCAGTATTTCCACCGACAGCTGATGATTTGAAGCGCACCGCACAGTTGACTGTTCCACCCCATCCTTAGAAAGTGACGCTGAACGGTTGCACTAGCGACTAATACCAGACGGTCACACCTCGTTGACCACCAAATAAGCTATTCTTTGAGTGGAAGTAGCACCGTGGGCAAACGTTTCTTTCGCGTTCATCGAGATGAGTAGCGACGAAGAAGCCACGGCAACCAATCGAGAAATTTACTCAGTTTGACCTTGAAGGCAGACGATTAACTGTCAACGAGGCGCGTCCAAAAACACGCCCGGTCGACCACGAACCTGATTTTGACGGTGGGCGTCGTGACCCGCGATGGTGAATGGCACTTAAATCACTGTGTTCCGGCAACTTTTCTCTGCGACGCAAAATATTTACAGGCAGGCGAAAACAAATCAGCAGTTTTGGTACAATAGTTAAAACTTTATTGGTCCCTGCGGGGACTTTCCTACCAGCTCACTCCGGAGGTTCATTTGGCAAATAGAGGAAGACCAACGCAAACCAAGCGTCAGCGTGAGCGCGAACGAATTGGGCGCCAGAAAATCAAGGAGGCCCGTCGCGCTGCAGTCAAGGCGCAGAAAGCTGAGGCAGGACCGCGCCCTACAAATTTTGACCCTGACCTTCAGGGCATCACCACAGGTCCCCAAGCAATACCTGACTGGCAACAGGAGTTTTTCGAAGAGGAAAAACGGGCCAAGGAAGCGGCCGAACTTGAAGAACTCAACAAGCAACAGTAGGTGCTGTCGTTAGAAGTTCACACAAATAAAAGGGCCGGACCTGCACCTAGCATCCGACCTGTGTTCTGTTCGCTCTCAGCGGAAGATGACTCTCTGGTGTTAATTGAGAGCAACCCGTGTTGACTCTATGTAACTTCCGCCAAAACCGCCGGGGCAACGCTTTCAATTTCAATACGCCGTGGCTTAGCCGACTCAGACGTCGGAAGCGTTAACTCGAGCATTCCATACTCAAAGGTCGCCGTCACTTTGTCAGATGCGACAGTGTCAGGCAATGCAAACCGTCGCTCGAATCGTCCGTAGCCAATTTCAGACACGTGTCTCACTGTCGTGTCATCCTTCGCATTGCGCTCACCCGACACCTTAAGCAACTTGCCTTCAACCTCAATATGAACATCCTTCGGCTCAATACCAGGCAGGGCCATCCTTACTTTCCAGCCGTCATTTCCAGCAGTAGCTTCCGTTGGTGGCAGCCAAGACCCGTTCTCGGATCCAAGTCTCTCCCCGAAAAACCGCTCGACCACACCGTCTACTTCGTAATCCATATTCGTCATTTCACTTAGCGGGCGCCAACGATTCAGACTTAGCATTTTGTCGTCCTCCCTCCATATACGTCTCTCTTGAGACAACGTTCTAAATAGACTCTCAATCGATTAACAGCAGGCCTTCGTTCTGCCTGTGAAATCGAATACAGCAGATGGACACCGACAGAGAGAGAAAGGATTGACATTATCCAGGTGGAAAGGAGAACACCAGAACTCTGCTCGGCGACCCAGAGAAGCACAGCTGCCAAGAAACTCGTAAATGCAGCTAATAGAAGCGATAGATCCATACGGCTAAACATGTTTTCTCCTGATTGAAATGAATTTTTTTACCAAATCGACATTCAAATTATAGTAAATGACTAATAGTAAGTCAAGTTATATGAGTATATATTACTAAGATTATGGCGCTGTTTAGGCAAATTATTACCGGGTACGTAACATTTTGACGCTTCTAGAGCTTTGGATCGGCTAGTTGAGGTCGTATGAAAACTAAGGAGACCATCTCAGTTTCAGCTGATGCCTATGGTCTGTCTGTATTACTTCAAAACCTGATTTATCGGCCGTTTTACTCTCACAAGTCAGAACTCAAACATCTTGCTATGAGCCTTGCGCCGTCCACAACCTCAGGTTTAACGACTACTGGTCTTTAGTTGGTACCAAAGTCCGAGACCTTCGTCGCGAAGCACTGTAAATACCTGGGCGGAGTCCTTCCAGATGGTTCGATCTTCAACGCTGACACCGGCACGGTCCGCAAACACGAGGGCGAAGGCCACTGCGTATTGGGTCGGCATCCTAGGGTCCTCTATGTCGCCAGCAATCGTGTTGTAATCAAGGTCAGAATCCACAATCCAAACAGCTGCTTGCTCGACACCAAATGTCACAAACGGGTACAACGTCGGCGAGTTGGAAACCGTGTAGGTGCCCGTCTGAATCTGATACATCAATGCTTCAAGCAATGGCTCCGTCGTCGGCGGCATGATATCCAATGCGTCACGATTAGTTGGCAGCCGTCGATCGCGTTGACGACCAACACTCCTAACCGTCCAGTCGTGCCAATCGGGATCTCTAAGCACCACCCACCCGTCTCGACGAGCCACCATGTCTCTACGGCCGCTGTCAGAACGAAAATACGTTCCTGCGGGAGAAGTCACCACGATTGGCTCATCTCCAGTCCGTCTGATACGAATCGTTACAGCTTCATTGCCGGCACCCGTCGCCCGTGCTTCAACCAGGCCTGAATTGAGTGCGGCGAAGAGGTCGTGGGGATCAAGTGAACCTCCGTCATGGTCGTCGGTTGAACGAAAGAAGAAGAGGTGTTGGCTCGGAAGAAAATCGTGCAGCGCTACCAACTCGAAACCTGCAGCCTGCCACTCAAGTAACACTTGGCGCACCGACATCCTATGATCAGCCTTTATTTGATCACCAGTACCATCCTCGACACGATATTCCAGCAAAGCAACCTGGCCACCAGGAGAAAGTGCTCGCCGGATCCCGGCAAGCATCAGCTCCGGATCCGACATCTCATGATAAACATCAGCAATAATGACCCAGTCAACACTCCTCTCCGGAAGCTTCGGGTCAACTGGTGTTCCCAGAATGGCCTCTATACCAGCAATGTTTTCATCCGCAGCCAAACCTTCCATGATCTCAAGCATCTCTGGCTGGATATCTTCACAGTACACTGTGCCACCCGGCTGCACTAGCGGTGCAAGTTTCCTAGCGTAGTAGCCCGAACCACATCCCACATCGGCCACGATGTCACCAGCCTCCAAATCCATGGCTCGCAAAACAAGCTCCGGTTGCTCCTGAATCACTCGGTCTTCCCGCTCGAGCCATTCCGCACCCAAATAACTCATAAACTCTGCGGGGAGCCGATGCCGTTCCTGCCGATCACTTTGTGCCCCAACCAAATCGAAATCGATTCCGATAGCTACAAATGCGGTCAGCACAATCAATGTAATCCGTCTTTTTTTCAAGAACACTCCTTCGCCGAACTCCGTGTTCCCTGAGCCTAACATCGAACAGCTCAGTGATCTTCCTCAAACAACTGTTGCCAGGCGACCAGATTGAAGCAAGATCGCCCGTAGAATGCTATTCTGCATGTTTCTCATCTGTTCGAAACGACCGATATGCACTTGATAAGTTTAGAGAGGCGATCAGCAGTGCTTGGACGCCTTGGCATCATGCTCATGGCCGTTGGAGTCTTTGTTCTTGACTCTGCAACGATATCTGGACAGTCGATTGAATCTCCGGCCAACTTTTTTGGCTTCGAGATTGGAACTGACGGCGAGCTGGCTCATTATCCCAAAGTTCTTGAGTATCTCGAACACCTCGCAGCCGGGTCTGAGCGAATGCAATTCGAGCACCGGGGATCAACCACCAACGGCCACCCTTATGTGCTCGCCACATTCAGCTCAAAAGCAAATCTGGATCGGTTGGATCGCTTAATTGAGATCAATCACCAACTCTCAGACCCGCGACTAGTCGGCGACGATGAAGCCATGGCGCTCACCCGAGAGGGCGTTCCTTTCTATTTTCTCTACGCCACCATTCATTCAACCGAGGTTGGGAATGGACAAACGATCATCAAGATCGCCCACCGCCTTGCGACGGAACAATCTGATGAAGTAAAACAAATTCTCGATAACAGCGTTATTCTGCTGGTTCCCTCGCAGAATCCCGACGGCCAAGTAATGGTTATCGACCATTGGTATGACACCAAAGACACTCCATACAATCGTGTCTTCCCCGACTTATATCATCGATATACCGGTCACGACAACAATCGAGATTGGTTCATGTTTACCCAAAAGGAAACGCGGATGTCAGTTGACATTCATACTGAATACCGACCTCAACTAACTCACGACATGCACCAGATGGGTGCAACGGGAGCACGCATCTTCGTCCCGCCGTTCAAAGTTCCTTACGATCCGAATATCCACCCATTACTACTTGAAGGCCAAGCACAAATTGGAAGAGCAATGACCTCGGCGTTGTTAACGGCGGGAAAGAAGGGTGTCATCTACAACGACCAATTTGACCTTTGGACACCCGCTCGACAGTACATGATGTATCACGGGCAACCGCGAATTCTCACCGAGATTGCCAGTGCGCAACTGGCCGATCCATTTGTGAATCCTGCAGGCGTCGATCGCCCCTTAGGGTCACAGACATCAAGCATAAATTTTCCCATACCGTACGACTCCGCAGTGTGGCGACTCGCTGACATCGTGGAGTACGGCGAGATCGTAGTTTTTGCCGCACTGAGGCAGGTGGCAGACCACAAGAACAAATGGTTGGAGAACTTTTACCGCGTCCACAAAGACTGGGTCGACCGCGACGAAGCACCCTTTGCGTTCGTCGTGCCTAGCGACCAACCCGACCCCTTCGAAACGTATGAACTACTAAAACTTCTTGACTTTGCAGAGGTAGAGATTCACCGGTCTCGCTCCGCATTTACAGCTGACGGCACTACATATCCTGAAGGTTCCTGGGTCATTGACCTAGCACAACCGTACGGAGCATTCGCAAAGACGATGCTCGAACGTCAAGTCTATCCGGACCTGCGGTACTACCCAGGAGGGCCACCCATTCCTCCATATGACGTCACGGCTCACACACTCGGATTGCTAATGGGTGTGGACGTTGATCAGATCAACACTCGGTTTGATGCAGAACTCGAACGCGTTGAAGAATTGACCCCGCAAGTGACACCACTGCCAGACAGGCCAGACTGGGCGTATACCATCTCACCTACGTCCAACGCCGCATTCCAAGCCGTCACACAGTTGGAGGATGTGGGGGTTCCAGTTTTCCGCACAGCAGAAGCCGCACAGGTTGGCGACCAGTCAGTGGCACCCGGCACATGGATTGTGCCACCGACCATGGTAGCTAAACAGGTTTTGGAACGGACCATCGAAGAAACGGGCTTAGTGGTGTCGGCGTTGGATCAGCCCCCAAATGTTTCTGGATTTCGACTCAAAGATAAAACACGGGTTGGGTTATGGAGAGTCCCTAACAACATGCCCGGTGGCTGGATGATGTGGCTTTTTGAGCAGTACGGTCTTAACCACAAGATAATTTCCTCTGTTGATTTCGAGAATAACCTTGCGGACCTTTATGATGTCATCGTCCTTCCCTCCGGCACCACGACAACTCGCATCATACAGGGACTGTCCCCACGCCGATACGACGAGTCTTGGCGGTGGGCATACGGTATCGGTCCAACGGGCTGGATAAAACTTCAACGATGGGTCAAAGACGGCGGGACACTGGTTGCTCTTGGATCGGCAGTAGAAACTGCCCGTGAACTGCTTAACCTACCAATCAGACCGGTCCTTCCGGTGCGCCAAGATAGAACTACAGCTGCTAGTAACTCCGACCAGAGCTCGAATTCGCAAGAAACACGACGGTTACCTAACAGGGTTCAAGATTCTGTCCCATCCGTCACACAACCGCCAGAGTCTGGACGTTCACTGACGGGGTTCTATTGTCCAGGCTCTTTGCTAAAACAGGAACACAACCCCAACCACCCTGTCGGTTTTGGAATGCCTGAGCGTTGGCCTATTTTCTTTCGATTCGATCAAGCGTATGAACTAACGTCGAGCGATGACATCTCGGCCGAGGTCGTTTCGAGATACCCAGACGAGAGAGAAATGACGGCGAGTGGCTGGCTACTGGGAGATGAATTGCTTAGGAATCGTGCCAACATAGTGGCGTTTAATGTCGGGGATGGCTCAGTGGTTACCATAGGTAGCCAAATCGCATTTCGTGCCCAACCGCGCGTAGCCTTTAAACTCCTTTTCAACGCGATCTTTACTGGTCCAGCGACATCTTTGAATTCGACTGAACTCGCCCGGCTGAAGTAGACGCTTAGAACAAGACTACGGTTAGGACCTGCACCTCCAGCATCTCGCCGATCTGGAACTTAAAGCAAACCGGACCCAGCGTCTGTGACCTCTGAAGTTCCTGCAGAGCCGACTGTGTCTCGCAAAGGAATTTCCTTAAGGCAACAAGCCAAGACAAATCCAAAAAACATAAGCGGCACCGACCACCAAAAAATCGATTGGATAGCGCGCTCAACAGATAATGCGATGCCGATCGCCACCTCTGGTGGGAGAGCACGTATCACAGAAGGACTGCTGAGAAGAGCGCCCACGTCCCCTCCAACCCGAGCCAACACATCCTCTGGAATCAACTTTGGCAGTTCTTGATTCAAGCGCCTATTCATGACTGAGCCAAACACTGCAACCCCAAACGAACCACCCATCTGTCGAAAAAATTGCACGGCCGAGGTAGCAATACCGAGCTCTGCATAGTCAACTGAATTCTGGACAATCAACAATGTCACCTGCATGACCGCACCCACGCCCAGACCCAATACGACCATGTAGAGTGAACTAATCGTAAGCGGAGTGTCACCTTGCATCGTGGAGAGCAACGCCATTCCAACGGTTGCCAGTGCCAATCCGCCGATGGGCCACTTGCGGTACCGCCCTGAACGACTAATTATCCGCCCTGAACCTACTGAGCCACTGACAATGCCAACCGTCAACGGCAGTAATAGTAGTCCCGAATTCGTCGCCGAGAGGCCGACAACTACCTGGAGAAACAACGGTAAGAAGACAACAGCACCAAACAACGCCGTGCCGATGACAAAACCCATTAAAGAGCTCAGAGAGAAACTCGAATCTCTAAAAAGTCGAAGTGGGAGAATGGGTTCAGGCGCACGAGCCTCCCACAGCAAGAACACTACCGTTGCCAAAATGCCTGATAGACCCAAGCCGATTATCATCGGTGACGACCATGGATAGTCGGTTCCACCCCATATTAATGACAACATCAGACAGGTCACGCCACACACCAGTAGAACCGAACCTCTGATGTCCAGTCGATGTGACCGATGACCGGTCGGCGCCTGTAGCACACTCGAAATTACCGCCAGCGCCGCGATCCCAACCGGTAAATTGATCAGAAACACCCATCGCCAAGACGTGTGGTCAACCAAGAACCCGCCGATTAGCGGGCCAATGACGCTAGCGAAGGCCCAGACTCCAGCAAGTAGCCCGATGTAGCGACCTCGTTCACGCGGGGACACCACATCGCCGACAACGGCGAAGGTCATCGTCATGAGACCAGCCGCCCCCATTCCCTGGATACCCCGAAACACCACAAGCTGCAGCATGGTCTGCGCAACACCGGCGAGCAGGGAACCCAACAAAAATATCAACACGGCAGATTGAAGTACAGGGCGACGCCCATAGATGTCGCTAATCTTGCCGTAGAGCAGCGTGCACACTGTGGCACTCAACAGATACGCGGTCACTACCCAGGGGTAATAATCTAAACCTCCGAGTTCACCGACGATTGTCGGCAGTGCCGTCGCGACGATGGTCTGGTCGAGCGCAGCAAGAAACATTGCAGCCATCAACCCGGAAAAAATAATCAGAATTTGGCGATGGGAAAACGGCTTAGGTGTAGATATTTCGTTAGTCACATCACAAGTCAACAGGCCCGGTCAGTGCCACCACAAAATTTTCGATAGAAATTCCAGGCCCAACCAAAGTTCTCGCCTCAACAAGGGTGGTTACAAGCAAGCGGCTACTGATCAAGGCGTTAGACAGATGTAAGGTGTGAAGACCAATTCACGACCGAATAATAGTGGCGGGTTTTGTCGCCATAAGTTCAGCGTAGAAATCATTCCCTTTGTCGTCAACAATTATGAACGCCGGAAAATCCTTCACCTGAATTTTCCAGATGGCTTCCATTCCAAGGTCAGGGTACTCAAGAATCTCAACATTCGTGATGCTGTTGTCAGCGAGTCTCGCGGCTGGCCCACCGATCGACCCAAGGTAAAAACCACCATAACGAGCACAAGCCTCTGTTACCTGGTGAGACCGGTTACCTTTGGCCAACATCACCAGACTGCCACCGTGTGACTGAAACAGTTCCACGTACGAATCCATTCGGCCAGCGGTCGTCGGACCAAAGGAACCTGAGGGTAAACCAGCCGGCTTCTTCGCTGGCCCGGCATAGTAGACCATGTGGTCCTTGAGGTAGTGGGGAAGACCATCTCCACGATCTATCCGATCCTTCAATTTGGCATGTGCAATATCTCGCGCCACGACCATAGTCCCGTTCAGGGACAAACGTGTAGACACCGGATGCTTGGTTAACTCCGCCAGAATCTCTTGCATAGGGCGATTGAGATCAATGCGAACACAATCTCCGGCAAGATCGGCATCACCGATGTCCGGCAGGTACTTCGCTGGGTCCTCCTCAAGCTGCTCCAGAAACACCCCGTTTCGTGTGATCTTTCCAAGCGCCTGACGGTCAGCAGAACAGGACACGCCAAGTCCAACCGGACATGAAGCACCGTGTCGTGGCAATCTGATCACACGCGCATCGTGTGCAAAGTACTTGCCGCCGAACTGTGCACCTACGCCAATTTTCTCAGCGATTTCAACCACACTCCGTTCCATGTCAAGGTCGCGGAAAGCTCTGCCGCGATCATTGCCACTCGTTGGTAACCGGTCCAAGTACTTTGTGCTCGCGAGCTTGACGGTCTTAAGCGTGAACTCCGCCGATGTGCCGCCAACAACAAGAGCCAAATGATAGGGCGGGCATGCCGATGTGCCGATTGTCTTCAGTTTTGCTTCTACAAAAGCCAAAAGCGATGTTGGGTTAAGCAGTGCCTTTGTCTCCTGGTACAAAAAAGTCTTATTGGCCGAGCCACCCCCTTTCGCAACAAAGAGGAACGTGTACTCGTCTCCGGGTTCAGAATAAATCTCTATCTGTGCCGGAAGATTCGATCCGGTGTTTTTTTCCGTAAACATGTCAACTGGTGCCAACTGGGAGTAGCGCAAATTCCGTTGTTCGTATGCATCAAAAACACCATGCGAGAGTGCTTCGGCATCGTCGCCACCAGTGAGCACGCGCTCACCTTTGTGGGCCATTACGATTGCGGTTCCCGTATCCTGGCACCCGGGCAAAACCCTTCCGGCCGCGATATTGGCGTTGCGAAGTAGTTCCATCGCCACAAACTTATCGTTGGCCGACGATTCTGGATCGGTAACAACCTTTTGGAGTTGAGCTAGATGAGCGGGGCGGAGAAGATGTGCAATGTCGTCAAAGGCCTGACGCGACAGTTCGCGAAGGATGTTCGGATCAACCCGAAGGAAGTCCAGACCGTCCACTGTCACAGTCGAGACACCTTCGGCGGTCAGTTTTCGATAGGGAGTTTTGTCAGCGCCGAATTCAAAGAGAGGTTGATATTGGTATGCAGACATGCCTTTAAGACCGGTCGCGTCAAAGTAAGACCCGATTCTAACGCAGAACAACAACGCAGAGCCGCTGCGCCCCAAGATTAGAGTTGTCGATACTTTCGCAGCAACTCATAGAGTACAACGCCTCCAGCCGTAGCAACGTTGAGTGAGTACTTAAACCCGCGCATCGGCAATCGGACGTAGGTATCACATCGATCTAGCAGCTGGGGTGAAACCCCGGCTACTTCGTTTCCAAAAAGTACGGCGACAGGAAAACTTGGTTGCCAGTCGAAAAGATCCACTGAACGCGCACAGGTCTCGATAGCAACAATTTCGAACTGTTGTCTGCGCATCTCGTCGATGTACGAAATCACGTCAGCCAACGCCTCCCAAGCCACGTGTTCTTCTGCACCGAGTGCGGTCTTACGCACCTGTCGTTGAGTCGGATACCCAGTGATCCCAGACAAGCAAATCCGATCAATGCCGACTGCGTCAGCGGTCCGAAAAAAAGCGCCGACGTTGTAGAGGCTTCGCACATCATGAAGAACCACACGAACTGGTAACATCCCAATATCAGCGTAGTTTTCTGCCTGACCAGTTGCGATAAATGGAAGGCGCTCTTCAAGCTCGTTGGTCATGTGTTCAAGGTGTTACTGCGTTAGCTGATTCCTTTTATCCTTTGGCTACATTCACCGTCTGAATCTCGGTAAAACCAAGAAGCCCCCACGGTCCATTCTCCACCCCAATACCAGACCATTTTGCACCCCCGAACGGCGCGTGAGGCAGAACATTAAGGTGTTGGTTCACCCACGCAGTACCACATTCCAGCTGTTCCGCCACCTTTGTGGCCCGCTTGACATCAGAAGACCAAACCGACCCACTCAACCCAAAATGGGTCGCATTAGCTCGCTCGAGAGCATTTTCAACGGAATCATAGGGAACAATCGGGATTACGGGACCGAACTGTTCTTCATCAACCAAGCGGGTTCCGTCGCTAATATCCCCAACAACTGTTGGCTGATAAAAGTAGCCACGGTTACCAACGCGGCTACCACCCACCACAATTCTGGCACCTTGACGACGCGCGTCATCGACCAATTCAGTGACCCGCTGGAACTGCGGGGCGTTGTTGACTGGCCCAATTTGAGTAGCATCGTCAAAGCCGTCACCAATTCTGACATTTGAGGCAACGTCGCCCACGGCTTTCAGAAAGGCTTCATATTTTTCCATGGGAACATAGACCCGCTTAATCGCACTACAAACTTGCCCGCAGTTCTCAAGCGCACCCCAGAATATATGCTTTGCCACCGACGCAGGGTCCACGTCGGGCAGGACGATCGCCGGGTCGTTCCCGCCGAGTTCCAGCGTCACACGCTTAAGATCAGGCGCCGCCGCCGCCGCCACTCGCTTGCCTGTTGCCACAGAACCGGTAAACGAGATCTTTCGGACGGATGGATGTTTTGTCATCCAAGCTCCCAAGTCATCGCCGCCCGAAACAATGTTAAGGACGCCGGAAGGCAGAACCTCCTGGAGCAATTGCCCCACCTTCAGTGTTGTCAACGGAGTAAACGGTGAAGGCTTTAGCACGACGGTATTACCAGCCAGCAACGCCGGAGCAATCTTCCAAGCCGCAAGCGACACTGGATAATTCCAAGGCGTGATGGCAGCTACAACACCGTACGGACGACGACGGACTTCAACATGAACGTGGTCGTTGTCCAGCGCCACCTCCCGAGGAATCTCAAGCCGTGCCGTGTAGTCAAACCATTTGGCGGCACCCTTAAGTTCGACCACAGCCCTGGACAAGGGTTTTCCTTGCTCCCGTGTCAATATCGGGGCAAGTTGGTCGATTGCATTCTTAATGACAGCGGAACAGCTTAGCAGAGCAGTTCGGCGCGCCGATTCATCTAGCCGCCAAGACTCAAAGGCACCCTCGGCAGCCGCCATAGCGACGTCAAGTTGGTTTGACGAACAATCCGGAGCATAATCGAACACCTCGCCAGTCGCAGGGTTGATCACGCCAAACTGTTCAGAGCCGACAATTGCTTCACCGGCTATCGTCATCTTGCATGTTTGCGCAGATGCGGTCGACATGAAAACCCCTTGTGGCCAGGTAACCAATCAGCGTTTCACCTTACGGCGCAGCGACAAGGGACCAACCGTGGAACCAAAAGTAATACCGGCGCGGTCCGCCACAACGCCTTCCGCTGCGTTAGTTTCATCGATTTTTTAAAAGGCCTGTTATCTTGCGCCTCCAGCTGACGAAACAGCGGAACGCTCCTCTGCTCGAGCACCAGAGAGCAAGTTTGTCATCCCATAATTACCCTCGTGGCACGCGTACTCGAACATAGGCTCCGTGTTGCGTCTCATCGGAATCACAGCCGTCCAGGAACTTGTGAATTTCTCAGGATCATCGACTGTGAACTCGTAGACGAGCGTATTTCCGTCGTCGCGGCTAAACCGCTCCAACAAATGAAGATTTGCGCCCGAGCCGGTGAAGCCCGTCTCTCTAAGAAAATTCGTGGTCTCGACGACCAGAGTGTCGCCATCCCAGTATCCCCGTGAATCACCAACTATCTGGCGAATATCCGGAGATAGGTGCTGCCTCCTATCTAGCGGTACGATACGCGCGCTGTGCACCATCTCATTGAGGATGACAACGTACTCGGCTGTCTGAAAAATTTGAACATTGTTGTTGTAGGCACTTGGGAGCATCGGTGGCCCCGAGTTGAATCCGATGATGCAACGCTCCCAAAGCGGCCGGTCCTCTGGGCCAGCGGGGATTCGATTGCTAAAAAGGCGACCACGCTCTCCTGAACTCTGTTTCCTGGGAATTCGGCCATCCGGAGGATCCACAACGAGTGAAGTGCGCCGGTCCTCAGTGAGGCTGTCCCCATAATCCCACCAGAACTGATTGTAGGCATTCGAGACATCACGGGCGGCAGAAATACCATCCTCTGCACGCCTATCCTTATTACGCGCGGCGAGCGTCTCCTGCTCATATAAAGCGGCCTCTTCAGCCGTAAGTACTTCCTTGTCAGCCAACTCTTGGGGACGTTCAAGTGGCGTAATTGTCCGAAAATCCCAAATGCCCTGAAGATCAGGGTCTCCCCACGGTGTCACAACTGGCTGGGCAGCAACGACAGGGGCAAACAACATGCCGGCAGTAACGATCATCAATAGTGGAATAAGTACTCGACGACTCATGTGTGCCTCCTATTACCTGGTGGTGAAAATGTTTCTTCCTACTGCGGAATCCGTCGGTCAATATATGGCTGGGCGACAACACCGTCGCGCGCCACCCCAATCGACAGGCTTGACCCCGGTGGGTCAGGTCGCTCATAGATGACACGATAACGCTGCGACACTTCCAAATAGTGCCGCGCCATCCTCTCCGCGAGCTCAGGAAGCGCGGTCGCGAGCCGTGTGCCTGCCCCGAACGCTTCGTAGATGCCACCAGTATTCTCCGTAAGGTTGATGGCATAGTTGGTCACATCGCTACCACCCCGACTCGACAAAACTATGATGTGAATCGTCACATCATTATCGACGAGCTCGTTCACCAAAGCGGCGTATACGTTTTGATTCATGTTGCCGCTCGACTCCCCGCCATCCGTCGCAACGATCACAAAGATCGGGAATGCCTCTTCGTCCCCAAAACGACGCTCCCAGGTTTCTTTGATCCCATCGAGTAGAATTGGCCCGCCGCCACCTTGGACAAAAACCTCACCTGCCGACTCCCTAAGCTCTTCCCTATCGGTGGTGAAATCGACGCGCCACCGAATTTGTTGGCCGATCGTGGCCAGCGCGATTTCAGTTTGCTCTGGCAATGCTGTCAGGAACGCGTCCATCCCTGCGCGGAGCGAGGTGAGGGCGTTGGCGTTATTGATGGGATCACTGTTATCAACCAGCAGCGCAATCTTCATCGGGGCCGTGCTTAATTCGGCAGACACAATTTCGCACTCGACACCGTCCTCCAGCACCGCAAACTCATTTGGTGACAAATCGTCTACACCCTCGCCGCTTTGATTTACCACCCGAATGAAAACCTGGCCGAGTTCCTGCGCTACACCGACACTAGGTGCACCCATCGCGGCAACAAACAACACAACGACATAGCTAAGCAAGCGATTGGACAGACAATCCATTATGAGAACCTCCCGTTCTCAGGGGCAGTTGTTTGCCAGTTTTGCTTGGACGGCTCGAGCGCATTATAGCTCTTGTCTCCACAAGGTCTGCGAACTCCATTAATCTTCGGAAGAGCCGTAGCTTTCAGGCCACAAGGTGATGCAACATCCGCTCTCTTTAATTAATGTTGGGCCTCGCTCCATCGCTTTGAAGCTTGTCGACAAAGCGAAGATCGGCAGGCAAATAAGCGGCGTTCCTTCAACATCGACATGTCCGTTGTACAATCTAATAGGAAACTTAACCTATACAGTCGACGAAATGCCGGTAGTGTATCGAGACAAGCGCGGGGTAGAGTACGAGTCGGTTCCCCTTCCGACCAACGAAGTGACTGATGCGGTACCACTTACCGCTCACATCGTTAGTAAACGAGTCGCCAGGAAGTCAGTGCCTCTCTATGGAGGAACGGATGGCGCGGAATTAGCCCAAGTGCCGCGCAGTCAGCGCCGGAACTGGACAGATGAACAATGGGGCGCCTATGAAGAGTATCGAAGACTCGAAACTGACCAATCAGAGAATCGCACCCCAGAGGCCAGCGTCGTGGTAATCCGCTCAGGAAGACAGACTCCGACCGATCAGTCTCTGAACCAACCATGACCGCCTTGAGTGGCATCGCTGATACCTCTGGATTAAGTGGGGCGCTTGGAACAAAGTGGACAACTTGGGAACAATTATTTATCGGGAAAAGAGGTAGGTCATCTTGACGGCGAGTTGCCGATTCTGCAACCACGGCACCTCGGGTCGGTCAGAACGAAGCTCATCATAGGCTATGTAGAGATCGCTCCCAGAAAAGTAAATCCAATTAAAACGTATGCTGGTGCTCACAGAATCCGTGGTCGAGTTGTACTGGGTCAAACTACGCAATGTCATATCAGGTGACAACGCATAGTCAACCCTCAACGACACTAGGTCGGCCGTGAAAGCTCCGCCTGGAAGTTCAACGTCACTCCGACTAAAAGCAGCCTCCGTGGCTACGCGGCTACTCGCCCGAAACCCTACGGTGGTCGAATAGTCATTACGGGTTCCGTCGAAAAATGTCTGAGGAGAATACCGCAAGTTTCCGTACAAACGGCGGGAGGGGTCTGTTGAGTAGCTGAGTCGCGGCTGGCCAAACCGATATGTGCCGGCAGGGATAGTCACGCCGCTCGTAATTTCAAACGGCACGTCGAGCTGTTCAAACATGTCGTTGTACATGACGATGAAACTTGATCCGTTCTCAAAATAGAGTCCGACCATGTGGTGCAATCGTCGCGAGAGTAGACGGTTGTGCTGGTCAGTCGTGTATTCAATGTTCCACATTGGATCCAGCTGGCGAATATTCCATTGACCCGGTCTTGGATCCCACTCAAGATGCATTTTTGACCGGCGAATGCCGACCCTCGGGACAAAACCAACCTCAGCGTTAAAATTGTCCTGAATGTCGGTGTACTCGGCGTAAATTCGATAGGAAGGACTTCGCCACAACGCATTCACATGCCCGGCTACATCATTTCCAGAAAGCCCAGGTGTTTCCGTTTTTGCAAGGAAGCCTGTCACCGTCAAGAACTGGTGTAAAGCAAGTGACGTATCAGCCGCGAACGTTCGATTGAATCCAGCATCGCCGACCGATTCTTTGTTAACTAAGATTGCGCCCACTCTTGAGCGCGAGAGGATGTCTCGGCTATAACGGCCCACAAAAAAATTTTCACCGGGAAGCCCCCCAGTTTCTCGGGTCTGGATGTTCATCACGGCAACATTGTGTCGGTCGACTTTCCCGGTAAGCCTGGCGCCGCCAATAATCGGAACCGGTTGTCCTCTGGACAAGCCAATTCGACGCGTAAAGAAGAGGTCGGCCAGACGCCCGATCCCACCTTCATTCTTAACACTAAACATCCCAGCATTTTCGAGGAAGAAGTCACGTTTTTCAGGAAAAAACAGAGGGAAACGCGTCAGATTTACCTGTTGTTCATCAACTTCTACCTGAGCGAAGTCTGTGTTCAAGGTCAAGTCCAGATTGAGTCCGGAAGTAACACCATATTTCACGTCGACACCGACATCATTAAAACCAGTGCCGTCCAGGTCAGTTTCCAGACGATCCTGGCGACTACCTGCGAGTGCGTATGGTGTCACGCGAAGGTCTATTCCACGACTCATCTGACCCAAACCAGACATCGTGCCCGCCAAACTCACTCGCGTCAGTGTGTAGGCTTTCGGAATCGGCGCCCAGAACACTTGTTCGTTCTTGCGACGAATGTTTCGCATGAGGTTAAAGCCCCACGTCTGGTTTTCCGCTTCAGGAAACCGGAGAGTCACCATCGGAATAGCGATCTCTGAAACCCACCCGTCTGGAGTAAGTCGTGAAGCCACATCCCACACACCGTCCCAGTCGCGGTTGATGTTCGAACTAATACCTCGGCGCCCTCCCTCACCTTCCTCTGAAATCTGCTGTTCCAGTTTCGCACCCAGTGGATTCGTCACGAACATATAGCCGGATCTCGAATCTCGAAACGTATCAAAAATGATCGAAAAGTGATCCTCGTCCATCAAGCGCGGTGAATCACGTCGCATCTCGGTCGCGATGACACTTCCACCCTGAGAGTCGTACGCCTCAACGCCAATGTAAATCGCTTGGTCGTCGTACATCAGCCGCACGACGGTGCGTTCGGTCGCCGGGTCCCCTTCGGCCGGTTCCTGCTGTACAAAACTGTCGATAACTGCAGCTTCAAGCCACGCATCTTCGTCAAGCACACCGTCGAGTTGTGGTCGACTTTGCACACGGGTTGGCTGGATGCGGTATCGCTCTGCCGGCGGAAGCAAAACACCCTCTGCGACAGAACCATCCGCAGACTGTCGTGGCCCCAACTGGATTGCCCCAATCGCCCTGAAGTAACTGCCTAGCGGCAGGTCAAGCTGTTGCGCCCCAACCGTACCGCACAGCAGGCAAAACACGCTGACTAGCAAAATCAATGTGGAATTCGTTAGGCTCGGTCGCATTCTGTTTCTAATATGAGACACCGTTACTCACCGTAATCATGGCATCATTTCTGAAAGATGATCACCTCTCAATTTGAATCTGTCCTCTCTCATCGCTCTAAGAGAATCATTCACATTGCCATTTAGTTCAATCGTCTAGATCTTATGAGCTCGCGTATTCTTCATTTTGCAATCTATTTTCTACTCGCTTGGCCGACGATTGTTCTTGCTCAACAACCCTCATCTCCAGTGAGGCCAGCGCTGCAGCCCGCATCTAATGTAGTCACACGGGATGCCAACGGCATGGTGACCGTTCGTGCGGTCAAACTGATCGAGAACCTGGATGTGGATGGTCGATTAGACGAAGAAGTCTATCGACATGTGCCTTCAATCAGCGACTTCATCCAGCAACTACCTGACGAAGGTGCGCTGGCAAGCGAGAGAACCGAGACCTGGATCATGTTCGACGACACGGCAATCTATGTCGCGGCGCGTTGCTTCGCTGCAGTACGAGACAAACAGAACTCAACTACAATTCCAACGGTGGGGTCTAAGTTTTTCGAGATGGAGGAGCAATGACAAGGTCGCGGATGGCCATCGCCGTCATCGGGTTAATGATTGCGAGTTCGCCAATTTTCGCGGATGACTGGACGCAGTGGCGAGGCGCGGATCGACTTGGCATTTGGAATGAAACAGTTGGCGTAGTCAACGAATTACCATCGGAGCTGAAGTTTTCCTGGCGAGTACCCATTAAGACCGGCTACGCCGGGCCAGCCGTGGCCGATGGACGCGTTTTTGTGACTGACTGGGAAGAAGACCCGGAGTCACGAACGATGGATGGCACAGAGCGGGCCGTCGCACTTGACGAACAAACCGGCGAGATTCTGTGGACTCGCGAGTGGCCAACCACCTATCGGATGTTGATGGGTTCCTATGCGATCGGTCCACGAGCCACACCGACAGTTGACGACGACCGTCTCTACGTTGTGGGCGCGACCGGTTCTCTCTTATGTCTCAACGTCCAGACTGGTGAGGTAATTTGGCAAAAAGACTATCGGGTTGACTACGATTCCTATGTGCCGACGTGGGGCATCGCCAGCTCTGCACTGGTTGAGGGAGACCTGCTAATCGCCATCGTCGGTGGTGAACCCGGAGCTCTCGTGGTGGCTTTTGACAAGCGAACCGGCGACGAAATCTGGCGTGCTCTGGATGTTGTTGGAGAGATGGGTTACGGGCAGCCCGTAGTCTATGAAGCGGGCGGTGTAAGACAGCTCATCGTATGGCACCCTGGTGCGTTGGTGTCGCTCAACCCTCAAACCGGTGAGGTCTACTGGGAAGAACCATGGGAAGCAGGCGAAGGAATGTCCGTGGCAACGCCTGTCAAGAGCGGCAACTACCTCTTTGTGACGCAGCTCTATAACGGGCCAATGATGATGAGCTTGAACCAAGATCGACCGACGGCAAGGATGCTATGGAAGGGTTCAAGCCGAAGCGAAATGCCTGGTGAGACGGATGGTTTGCACTCTCTCATCACGACACCGGTCATGGCAGATAATTACATCTACGGCGTTGGCAGTTACGGTGAGCTTCGAGGTCTTGACGCACGGACTGGAGAGCGACTCTGGGTGAGTGAAGCAATGACGGCGCAGGCACGGTGGGGTACCGCGTTTATGGTGAAAAACGGCGACCGGTATTTCGTCAACAATGACGACGGCTTTCTGATGATCGCTGAATTCACGCCGTCCGGTTACGTCGAACGAGGCCGTGTACGCTTAATCGAACCCACCTCAAGCGCGGGATACGGAGCACGGCGTCTTTTTGATCGAGTGGTCAACTGGTCTCATCCTGCCTATGCCAACCGTCACATCATCCATCGTAACGACAACGAGATCATTCGCGCGTCGCTCGATGCCACCGACTACTGATTCCCTAGAACTGTGCTCCTGTGCCTGTCCTGGCTCCGTCTGTCGTAACCACTCGCCTTCCGAGTTAACGAGTAGGCGCGAGGGCAGGCAGCCGACAACCAGAGTTCTATTTTCCACTAACAACTGTGGACTCTAATCTCAGGAATAAGAACACCTGTGTATGATTGATGTGAACGGGATTTGTGTCGAAAATGAATAGAACAGTTTGTTGGTTCCTCGCCGTTGCCAGCTGGTCGTTGGTTTCAACCAATCAACTTGAAGCCCAAACATCGTCATCTCTGCTTACTAATAATGAAGACGCTGCCACAGACGAGGTGGACATAGAATCGACTTCAATCGGACCTGAACTTGGCGTACTGGCTGGTCGCCCGACCGTGCGGCCTACTCGTACCAGCACACCACCTCGAATCGACGGTCAACTGGATGACGAGGTGTGGGAAACCGCGGCAAAACTCACAGACTTTGTTCAGTTCCAACCGATTGACGGGGCGCCGCCATCAGAACCGACAGAAATCTACATAGCATATGACTCTGACCACCTCTATTTCGGTTTCTATGCCCGCTACTCCGATCCAAGTATCATGCGCGCTAATCGGGTCGACCGAGACCGTGCCTCGCAAGATGACCTGCTGACCATTTACTTCGATACATTCATGGATCAGCAGCGTTCTTACGACTTCGATGTCAACGCTTACAACGTCCAGGGCGATGGCATCATCAACATCTCTGGTCGGCGGGGACGAGGCGGCGGCATTCCCTTTGCCGACCGCACCTGGAATACGTTATTCGATTCAGGCGCACAAATTGTCGAAGATGGTTTCACGGCCGAGATGGCAATCCCATTCAAAAGTCTACGTTATCCGCAACAACCCGAAGGAGTTCCTCACCGATGGGGCTTTCAGTTTGTTCGGGAGATTAAGGAATTAAATCGCGAAGATATCGTTTGGGCACCCATGTCTCGAGATGTGTCTAGTTTTATGGCGCAAATGGGCGTAATCGAAGGCATGACAAATCTCTCCACCAGTCGCAACTTTGAGATCATGCCGACCTTCACAGCAATCCAGTTCGGATCACTCCAACCGACCGGGCAATTTCCTGTGGACACAGCGCCTGAAGGCGGAGTGAACTTCAAATACGGAGTCACGTCAAACCTTGTGGCCGACGCAACATTCAACCCGGACTTTTCACAAATTGAGTCTGACAGGCCCCAAATCGAGGTTAACCGCAGGTTTCCGCTATTTTTTTCTGAACTTCGACCGTTTTTTATAGAAGGTAACGAGATTTTTGATATCCAAGGACCGGTGACATTCGTTCATACGCGAACGATCGTTGATCCACTGTTTGGAGCAAAACTTACGGGTAAGACCGGAAAAGTTGCGATTGGAATTTTGGCAGCAAACGACGAGGGACCAGGAAACCTCGAAGACCGAAATGATCCGTTGTACGAGAAGAGTGCTCAAACGTTCATCGGTCGCGTAAAGTACGACCTCTACACCGAATCACACATCGGTGCGATCGTAACTTCGCGAGAGTTCGAAGATAGCCATAGTACGCTGGGCGGGGTCGATGCTTCGCTTCGATTATCACCGAATCACACGGTCGGTATCGTAGGCGTCGGCACTCGACACAAAGATCAAGGCGTTGAACGGGATGGGCACGTGTTCGACCTTAACCTTCGTCAGAACGGACGCCACCTTGATTGGTCTTTGGGCGCATACGAAATCTCACGCGATTTTGATACCGAGGTGGGTTTCGTACGCCGGACCGACCAACGACGCACAAGAGGCAATATCTCGTACCGGTGGTTTCCCCAGAACTGGATTATCGATTGGGGTCCGCGTTTTAGCTATGGCCGGAATTGGAACTTCGATGGCACGCTAGAAGATGAAGACGCCGGTATGGATATCAGCTTTTCGCTGGCCGAGAACCTTCGAGCCAACACTAGCTTCGATCGGGACATGGAACGTTTTGGCGGTATCAATTTCCTGCAAAATCGATACCGAGTTGGTGGTGGCATGAACAACCGATCCTTTTCGGTCAACGCGAGTTTCGATACAGGCGACCAAATACTTTTTGATTGGGACAATCCTTACCTTGGACGAGAAACGGGTTCAAATGTGAGCGTCTCGGTGAGGCCGGTATCGAGTCTACAATCACAGCTTAGCTTGCGCACCAGTCGCTTTACAGACCCGGCAAGCGGTAACGCCGAGGTTTTTGATGTCAAGATTATTCGGACTCAGACAACTTATCAGATTAGCAATCCATTACTCGTTCGCAATATCACTGAGTACGACACATTCGACGGGAAGTTTGACTTCAACCTCTTAATTACATACCGAGTAAACGGTGGAACCGTGTTTTACGTCGGGTACGATGACCACTATCGGCAGGAGGACCAGATAGACCACCTGGACGAACAATCCTTCATGTCAAGTAATTTTCGCAGAACCAATCGAGCCATTTTCACCAAACTTCAATACCTGTTTCGCTACTAAGCTGGTAGCTATATGCTGAATCCATCGACTCCGAATCGCTTTCTCCGAGGTCAAGACTCGGACTAGCGTGTAGAATGGTTAGCATTTGGAACGTTATCCATTGCCAACTCGACGCTCACTTTCTTAGCCACGAACGCCTTGGTCGACCACTCTGATCCCCCAACGGTCTCTACGCCACCAACTTCGAAAGAGGTGACTACCGAGACGCTACCAGCTGCTTTACGCAACGCCGTTAAGCGAGCCGGTTGGACGGACCTGATGCCGGTGCAGGCCCGTGCGATCCCGCGCCTATTGGAAGGCCAAGACGTCATGGTTCAAGCTCGAACCGGCAGTGGAAAGACGGCAGCTTTCTTGCTACCGATGCTTGAACGCTTGGACCGAAACGACGACGTCTGCCAAGCCCTCATCCTTGTGCCGACACGAGAGCTTGCCAAACAAGTGTCACAACAGGCGGAAATGCTTTGCAACGATGCTGGCCTCCGAACGGTCGCAGTCTACGGGGGCGTGGGATACGGCCCTCAGGTTGAAGCTCTTACAGCCGGGGCACAAATTGTGGTTGGTACACCCGGACGGATTTTGGACCACCTCTTGCGAGGAACATTCACTCTTGATGCGCTCAGAATGCGCGTGTTCGACGAAGCTGACCGCATGCTCTCGATGGGCTTTTACCCGGACATGCAAGAAGTTCAGCGTCACCTGCGCCGAGGAATTATTGACAATTTACACAACAGCATGTTTTCCGCAACATTCCCACCGTTCGTAATGAGGACGTCAAATGAATTCTTGCGCGACCCCGAGTTCATCTCGTTGAGTGGGGATCAAGTTCATGTGACCGATACCGAGCACCTGTTTTCCGTAGTGCCTGCAATGGACAAGGATCGGTGTCTTATTCGAATCATCGAAGTCGAGAATCCTGCATCAGCCATCATTTTCTGTAATACCAAGTCGGCTGTTCACTACGTGACTGTAGTACTGCAAAGATTTGGGTATGATGCCGACGAATTGAGTGCCGACCGCACACAGTCGGACCGGGAACGTATTTTGGAACGTCTCAGGAAAAGCGCATTGCGTTTTCTTGTTGCGACTGATGTGGCAGCCAGAGGCCTAGACATACCAGAACTATCCCATGTCATTCAATATGAGCTCCCAGAAGACCCAGAAGGTTATATCCACCGGGCTGGTCGAACCGGCAGAGCCGGTGCCACCGGAGTCGCGATCTCATTAGTGACTGAGGCGGAAACGATGAACCTCGACAGCATTGCCAAACGCTACTCGATCGGATTTCGCAAAGTGAGCGCACCGACTGATTCGGATGTCCAAGCGGTGGTCACCGAGCGGGTGACAGCTTTACTTGAAGCTAAACTCCGTGAGAGGGACAAACTGAGAGCAGAGCGGAGCCAAAGGTTTGTTCCCTTGGGAAGAAGTTTGGCCGAAAACGAGGACGAGTCAGCCTTAATCGCGATGTTACTTGATGACTACTACCAACAAACCCTTCATGGGCCACCGGTGCCGATAGCTCAGCCCCCCAAACCCACCGGCTCAGAAGTCACGCGCCCAGCAAAACACAAACAGGCCCGGTCTTCTCACAGTGGGACGACAAGACGCCGGAAGTAAGACCTCGAGCAGATTAAGTGTAGACCCAGGCAAGTTCAAGCCAAGATCTTTCTTGAACGTAAATGAAGAACGTTGGCAGTGAGCCTCGATCTTGTCATCAGCGTACAATATAAACAAGGAGACCGAAATGAGCGCACCGGCGGTTGAGAAAACCCATCCATTTGACGAGGCTGTCGCCAACGGCCGGCTACCCTACAAAGTTTCTGACCTCTCGCTCGCTGAGCATGGGAGGAATGAAATGCGGCTGGCCGAACAAGAAATGCCAGGACTTATGGCAATCCGAAAGACAGAGGCTCCTAAACAGCCACTAGCTGGAACAAAAATCATGGGCAGCCTGCATATGACGGTTCAGACAGCCGTTCTAATCGAAACCCTCACCGCGCTAGGAGCTGACGTACGGTGGGTGTCGTGCAACATTTTTTCAACCCAAGACCATGCAGCTAGTGCGGTCGCAGTCGGACGTCCGGAAACAGGCGGAACCCCGGACAGTCCCAGAGGCACACCTGTTTTTGCCTGGAAGGGTGAAACTCTCAGCGAGTACTGGTGGTGCACCAACCAAGCGCTGTTATGGCTCGATGGATCTGGACCAGACTTAATAGTCGACGACGGTGGCGATGCAACACTGTTAATCCACAAGGGATATGAGTTTGAGATGGCCGGTGCGGTACCAGAGTTCGACCCTGAGACCGAACCCGAGGAGTGGGGTGCCATCCTTGGATTGTTACGCGAGATCAGGACACAAGATGATCATCAATGGCGACGGATTAGCCCGGCGATTCGCGGCGTCAGCGAAGAAACGACCACCGGGGTTCACCGTCTCTATGAAATGATGCATGATGGGTCCCTGTTGTTCCCCGCAATCAATGTCAACGACTCAGTAACCAAAAGTAAGTTTGACAACGTATACGGGTGTCGACATTCACTACCTGACGGACTAGCGCGTGCCACTGACGTGATGCTCGGAGGAAAGGTGGCCGTCGTCTGTGGCTTTGGCGAAGTTGGGAAGGGTTGTGCCCAAGCGCTGCGTGGCCAAGGATGCCGTGTCGTCGTAACGGAGATCGATCCAATTTGTGCCCTGCAAGCTGCAATGGAAGGCTATGAAGTGAACACGCTTGAGAATATGCTCGAGCGGGCAGACATCTTTGTTACGGCTACCGGAAACAAAGACATCATTACAGCCGCGCAGATGGGCCAAATGAAGGATAAGGCGATCGTTGGCAACATAGGCCATTTTGACAACGAAATTGACATGGCCGGACTGCAGAAAGTACCTGGAATCCAGACCATCAACATCAAACCCCAGTACGACGAATGGCGGTTTCCAGATGGTCACAGCGTCTTAGTCCTGGCGGAGGGAAGACTTCTCAACCTAGGCTGCGCCACCGGGCATCCCAGTTTCGTAATGTCGGCTTCGTTCGCTAACCAAGTACTCGCCCAACTAGCGTTAAATGCCAACCAAGGCGAGTATGAAAAAAAGGTCTATATGCTGCCCAAGAATCTTGATGAAGAAGTAGCAAGACTTCACTTGGATCACTTAGGTGTGACCTTGACGCAGCTAACAGACGAACAAGCCAGCTATATTGGCGTTCCTTCGAATGGCCCATATAAACCAGAACACTATCGATACTAAGTCTCAAGGCGGTAATTAACTTGATTGCCCGCCAAGACCACAATCACTGTATTTGGATTTCCTGGAAATTACGAATCAATCGGGCTGGACAAGGCCAAGAAGTTTTTCGTGGGCGCTGGTCACCGGTTCTCCACAAAGAGCTTGGACCGGAGAGTAACTGCCGTCACTTTCCAACTCCATGGCCCTGTCGTTGTCAGCCATCAGTAAATCGAGAACCTCTTCCCGCAGTTGAGCACGAATGGTCGAGTCACAAACGAAACAAAGTGTTTCCACTCGGCGACTCAAATTTCGTTCCATAAGGTCCGCACTGCCAACTAAGACTTCGGGGTGACCACCGTTCTCAAATGAATACAACCGCGAATGCTCAAGAAAGCGTCCCACGATAGACCGAACATGGATGTTCTCGCTGACACCAGGAATACCTGGGCGCAAACAACAGACACCCCTTACGATCATGTCAACTTGCACACCTGCTTGAGATGCTCGATATAACACGCGAATCATCTCAGGGTCCGCCACCGAATTACTCTTAATGATCACTCGAGCGGGTCGGCCTGACCTGGCATGTTCGGCCTCACGTTCCACAAGTCCAGTAAATGCCGATCGGAGATTGAGGGGAGCCACGAGCAGGTGTTTATAGTTCTTCTTGTTCGAATAACCAGTCAGGTAATTAAACACTTCGGTAACTTCATCAACGACTTCGGTCTTTGCGGTGAACAAGCCCAAATCGGTGTACACCTGAGCCGTGGTCCGATTGTAATTTCCGGTGCCTATGTGTGCATACCTAACGATTCCGGAAAGTTCCTTCCGCACGACCAGGCACAATTTGCAGTGCGTCTTAAGGTGAAGCAACCCGTAGACTACGTGAATTCCAACTGATTCCAAACGGTGAGCCCAAGCTATGTTGTTCTTTTCATCAAATCTTGCTTTCAGTTCAACCAGTACAGCGACTTGCTTCCCTGCCTCGGCTGCCTTGATCAAGAGGTCAACCAACGGAGAATTGGATCCAATTCGATACAAAGTCAACTTAATGGCGATCACGCCAGAATCTTCAACAGCCGCGCGCAGAAATGCTTCAACTGACCCAAACGAGTCGAAAGGATGATGAACAAGACGGTCACGCTCACGAATCTGCTGAAAGATTGCGTCGGGTTCATCATCTGACCACAGTGACTTGGCCAAAAACAGAGGATCCTTGAGCCGAGGGTGATGGAGTCGCGTCAGTTCTAAAAAATCTCCGAATCCCATGCGCTCAGGTGTTCTAACGACAACATCATCTTCAATTTTAAAATTCTCGACCAAGATATTGAGGAATCGTTCTGGCATCGTCGACTCAACCAACAACTGCGAAAGATCACCGTACCGAAGTTGTTTCAACGTTCGATCGACAGATTTCAATAAGTCGCCCGCTTCATCTTCCTGAATGACCATGTCTGTATCACGAATGATCCGGAACAAATGAGCACTCACAACTTCCGTACCGGGAAAGAGAATCTCAATGTTCTCTTTGACGACATCTTCAAGGAAAACAAACGTGTCCCCCGGAGTCGCCGCAACGTGCTCTGGCAATCTAACAAAGCGAGGCAACACATCAGGAATCTTGACGCGGGCAAAACGAGTACGAGCGCGGTGCCGAACCACTACCGCAAGATTGATACTCAAGTTAGAAATGAATGGAAATGGGTGTCCGAGATCGAATGCCAACGGTGTCAAGACCGGATGGATGTTGTTGCGGAAATAATCTCTGAGATATTCCCGTATACCCGCGGTGTAATCGCGAGGTTCTAAGAATCGAATGCCTTCGTCCTCCAAAAGCGGCCGCAGTGACCCTGACCAGCAGGCCCTCATGTCTTCCATCATCTGTCCCGATCGTTTCCGAATCGCCGCTAGCTGTTCGGCTGTGTTCATCCCATCGGGAGAGACATCTTCATTATCGTTACGAAACTTCCGTAGCAGCGCGGCTACGCGAACCATGAAAAACTCGTCAAGATTTGTTGAAACAATTGAGAGAAACTTGACCCGCTCGAGTAGAGGATGTTTCTGATCTAAGGCTTGGACGAGAACGCGTTGATTAAACTCCAACCAACTTAGTTCTCGGTTAATATAAAAACGATGATCCGCCAGATCGACACTTACTAGCTCCTCGGAAAGACTGGTCGTCTCGCCGGACTGCCCGGCTCCGACTCGAGCATAGTCGCGCACTGTTGGCAATGATGAACTCATCCAGCTTTCCATGATAACAGGCACCCGAGAGTAAGCTTTCACAAGGTTCCAAGGTGACGTTCCCATCGTTTTTCTTTAATGTCGAAGGCCTTATCACTAAGAGGCTACAAGCCATGGTAATTTCAACTAAAGGAATCACTACCGACTTACCAACCAGTAATGTCGATTTTTCACCAACGCTCCTGTCTCTCTTGGGTGTCCCCATTCCTGATTCAATGCAAGGTCGGGTCGGGTCCTCAGTGAAGTATTCTTAGATGAACCTGAAGTGGTCGCAGTCAAATCGACAGTGCACAGGGTTCAAAGCCAAGACGGACTGTACCAACTGAAAGCTACCATCTCAGATGTCGCCGGTCACAGCTATCTTGACTATACCCAGATTGAACGCGAAAAATTATTTCTGAATGATGGGATGACAAAGATATCACAATAGTTGACCGGTCATCTCTAATTATAAGAACTCTTTCTTTAAGAATTCGTTATCTCGACTTGTATCAGTATTGTTGTTTCTCGAAGAGTCTTTTCGAACTCAAGAAAATAAATAAAAGTCCCTCCACTTTTAAAAGGGAAAGATCAGATCCATTTGTATCTGATCTGTACTCACCCAGTTTTTTCAAGACATTAGCAGTAATGCGAGAAATAAGAGATATGCTGCCAAGTAACTACGGTTCCGGTGCAATCTCGATAAATATTTAAAGGTCTTTAAGAGAACAACTTTCACTCAAATGCCCGAAAAAATAACGACTCCAGACACTCGCCGTACGAAAAATTGAGGAAAATAAGATCATTTGCTGATAAAATTGAAGTAGGTTCTACCAAAAATACCGATTCCAAGTGGGCTTCTAAACTCAACAGACTGTTTTGTTTACACGCCGATCACGATTCAGGAGTTGGCCGCCTCGCTGAAAAACACCGAGAGGAGTAGGGAACTTTGATAATTCAGGAAAAGCAGGACATCGTACGCGACCTCGTAGCGCTTGGCAAAGAACGTGGATTTGTGACACTTGACCAGGTACTCGAGCATGTGTCCTCAGAACTAGACCCAGAAGAGATTAGTGCTCTTCTTCAAGAAATCGAAACCGCTGGTGTTGAGGTTGAGGGAGCGGCGGAATCGATCAGTTCGTCAACCGCACCTCGTCATCCACAATTGCGAGTCACGCCAGAGCCTGAGGTCCACCCAGCCGGCGAAGAAACTGACCAAGGCCAAGATCTTGTCCGAACCTATCTTCGTCAAATGAGTCGTGTTCCGTTGCTTACCCGCGAAGGTGAAGTTGCTATTGCCAAACGGATCGAACGCGGAGAAAAGCGCGTTTGGGCCGCATTGTCCCGAAGCTTGATCGTCGCCCGTCACGTTGTTGAGCTCGGCGAGCAACTGGAGAAGGGTGACCGTCAAATTCAACAACTCGTGGTTCTACCCGATACGGACCTGACAGACCGGCAAATAAAAAATCGAACCCGGCGACTCCTGAAAAATTTTGGCGCCGTTAGAGATGCATTAGCTGAACTGAGCCGTCGGGAATCACGGGCGACCGCGGCACGGAAACGCTACCGCAAGACCTCATTGAAATCAAAATGGCGGGTGCTCCGCGCCAGGATTGAACTGTCTCAAATAATCCGAAAATTTAATTTTCCTCGTGCAATAAGACAGTCGTTCATCGAAATGGTTGACACTTCTTGGTCAACACTTCGTCACGCCGAACGAAAAGTAGAGCTTTTAACCAAGGACAGCCAGGCGCCCCAGAGTGGACGAAAGAAGACAACAACCCAGCGCGTTGAAATACCTGGACTTCGAGACGCCCGCAAAGAGCTAAAGGACTGTCGTGCTGAAGTTGACGAGTCTGCCGAAAGCCTCAGTCAAGTCCAAAGAATCATTGCGCGAGGGTCAGCTCGCGCAGACCGAGCCAGAAAGGAACTGACCGAAGCCAATTTGCGGCTTGTTGTTTCCGTAGCTAAGAAGTATGCAAACAGAGGGTTGGCGTTTCTTGACCTGATTCAAGAAGGAAACATCGGCCTAATGCGAGCGGTCGATAAATTTGATTATCGCCGGGGCTTCAAGTTTTCCACTTATGCCACCTGGTGGATTCGTCAAGCGATTACTCGGGCAATTGCTGACCAAGCACGAACAATCCGAATTCCAGTGCACATGATCGAAACGCTGAACAAACTGAATCGGGCCACGCAAACACTGACTCGCGACCTCGGCCGTGAACCTACATCGAAAGAGCTGGCAGAACGTGCTGACCTCCCGATTGCCGTAGTTCGAAAGGCTCGCCGCATTGCCCAGACAGTCGTTTCACTTGATTCACCGATTGGCGATGGTGAGGAGAGCCAGTTTGGCGATTTCATTGAGGATCAAACGGCTGTAAATCCAGCCGAATCAACCATCGCGTATGACCTCCGCCGACAAACAGAGTCGGTGTTAGAAACTTTGAGTCCAAAAGAACGTGAAGTCATCCGGATGAGGTTTGGGTTAGCTGATGGAGCTGAGCCAACGTTGGCAGAATTAGGTGAAAAGTTCTCTCTCACTCGTGAGCGCATTCGGCAGATCGAGGCAGCTGCATTACGAAAATTAAGGGAACCGTCACGTAGTCGACGTCTTAGTACATTTGTCGAACCTCGGAACCCGTCTACCCCCAAGCGGAGACCCCGTGCCTCGTCCAACGAGATTGAGCAGGGAGTTGCCTAGCTGACTTATTTATTATTACCGTTTGCAGTCAGACGTCTTATTCTTCTGCCGGTAAGACCATGAACGTCTTTCTTCTGGACGGCACCTATGAATTGTTCCGACACTTCTTCGCGGTGCCATCAAAAAAGACAGCCGAAGGTTTTGAAATCGGGGCAACCAGAGGGGTCATTGGTTCCGTTCTCGGAATGCTTGAGGATGACGTTACCCATCTCGGTGTAGCCACCGACCACGTCGTTCGATCGTTTCGTAATGAAATTTACCCAGGCTATAAAACGGCTGAAGGGATCGAACCAGACCTCCTCGCTCAGTTTAAAACCCTCGAAGTGGCACTGCGAGCCTTGGGGATCGTAGTGTGGCCGATGGTCGAGTTTGAAGCCGACGACGCTTTGGCATCCGCGGCACATCGTGCCGCAGGTGACGGCCGAGTTGAGCAAGTCTTTATCTGCACGCCAGATAAAGACTTATCGCAATGCGTCCGAGGGCGGAGGGTTGTGCAGTTCGACCGCCGCGCCGGCGTACTACGCGACGAAGATGGCGTTCGGGCACGTTACGGTGTCCCTCCGTCATCAATTACCGATTACTTGGCACTAGTCGGAGACACAAGCGATGGATATCCCGGCTTGCCTGGATGGGGGGCAAAATCTGCTTCAACAATTCTCGCAGAGTACCGTCACATAGCTAACATTCCAAGAGATCCCGCCGAGTGGAGAGTCAGCATCAGAGGTTCTTTACGCCTTGCCCACACCCTTGAAAACAAGCAGGCTGACGCCACACTATTTCGCGACCTAGCAACCCTACGAAAAACCGTGCCCGTCTTTGATTCGGTCGACGAGTTGCAGTGGTCTGGTCCAACCTCCTCGTTCTTTGATATATGCGCTAGTTTTAACGTCCCAGGCTACTTTAAACGGGCTAAAACACTTGCCGCATCCAGCCGTATCTAGGCACAATAGAGGTCATTGAGGAAGGTGATTGTCGCCAATTATGTAGAGCAACTCCTCAATTCATTCTCGGGGTAGCAAACAAATACAATTCAAGGCGATCAGGACGCCGGTTCAGTAATTCGTGGTTGGTTCTGGTACGTTCTTGAAGGTGACTAGTAACTTGAAATATTCTACGCTGTTTTCACTTGTTGAACTCTTCCGTTGAGGAAAGTCAAAATGAACGGCGACCAGTCGAAATCGATGATCGAAGCAAAGGCCCTCAGCAAATACTACGGACCATTCGTAGCCGTCGAAAATATCTCGTTTGCTATCCCTAAAGGTCAGGTAGTTGCTTTTCTTGGCCCAAATGGCGCTGGCAAGACAACAATGATGCGGATGCTGACAGGTTATCTCGCACCGAGTGTCGGAAGTGCGACCGTTGCGGGCTTTGACGTCCATCGTGACAGAATCAAAGCATCTCAAAATTTAGGCTATCTGCCAGAAAATGGTCCAATGTATCCCGATATGACGCCACGTGAATTTCTTTCATTTTTTGGCGAAGCCCGAGAAATGAATGCAGCGACACTCCGGTCGCGAATAGATGACGTTGTGATCTCGTGCGCTCTGGAGCTGGTCATCGAGAAACCGATCGGTAAGCTTTCAAAGGGCCTTAAGCAACGGGTGGGGTTAGCACAGGCTCTCCTGCACGACCCCGCCGTTCTGGTTATGGACGAACCGACAGCGGGACTGGACCCGAACCAGATTCGACAATTCAGAAACAACATCCGCCAACTTGGCCGTACGAAGACACTGCTGATTTCTACTCATATACTCCACGAAGCCGAGGCTACAGCTGACCGTGTACTTTTGGTAAACAGTGGACGACTGGTTTTCGATGGCACCGTTGACCAGCTTCGAGAAAACGGGTCGCTGGAAGAACCGTTTTATCGGCTGACCGCCAGCGACAACACTGAACTTGACAAACCCATGGCCTCATAACCCTCTCGAATATCGACACTAGCAATGACAAACGTCAATTGGACTATCACATGGGCGCTGGCCAAGCGGGACCTGATACTCTACTTTAGTAGCCCCACCGGCTATGTTTTCATTACATTGTTCATCTTTTTAAGTGCCGCAGCAGCCTTCTGGCAAGACCAGTTTTTTCTGCGCAACCTTGCCAATCTTGACCAACTGAACGCGCTACTACCATTACTATTACTGTTTTTTATCCCGGCCCTAACGATGAGTGTGTGGTCTGAGGAAAAGAAACTCGGCACCGATGAACTACTGTTGACCCTACCAGCAAGCGACTTAGAAATCGTGCTCGGCAAGTATCTCGCGCCCCTTGTTGTCTACGAAGCATCACTCTTTCTTGCCGTCAGCTACGTGGTTGTCTTGTTCTATCTTGGCAGTCCAGACCTAGGTCTAATGTTCAGTAACTATCTGGGCTATTGGTTTGTGGGAGCTGCATTGATCTCTGTCGGGATGCTCGCATCTCTATTAACCAGAAATGCGACGATCGCATTCATAATCGGTGCACTGTTCTGCGGAGCGTTAATACTGACTACGTCAGGAGCAGGCGCCTTCAGTGTGAATCTCGAGCGATTGTTACGCCCCTTCGCAATGGAAACGCATTTCCAAGACTTCGCCAAAGGAATTCTGAGTCTGACCGCGGTATTTTATTTTGTCGCCGTCACAGCCTTTTTTCTGTACCTCAATGTCTTGGTTCTGAGCCGACGACACTGGCCCAATCGCGCCGACAGATATCCGCTCTGGGCACATCACACAGTTCGTGCTATCGCTATCGTTGCTATCCTCATTAGCACAGGGACGGTACTTGCTCGGGGAAACAGTTTGCGGCTCGATGTCACCGCTGAACGATTGCATACGCTGAGTGACGAGACCCGTAAATTAATCGCCGCCTTGCCTTCTGATCGACCCGTGTTCATCCAAGCGTATATCAGCCCCAATGTGTCCGAACCGTTTGTTCAAACCAGGTCTAATTTGATCAGCATTCTGGAAGAGATCGATTCACTGGCAGGACCACGTGTGGAAGTACTGATCGAAGACACGAACCCGTTTACTGATGCGTCGCGAGATGCACGGGAAACTTTTGGCATCGTACCCCGTGGGTACAGGGACATCGGTTCGGCCCGCGCTGAAGTGGCTCAAATGTTTCTTGGAATTGCATTCACTTGCGGGGCGGAAGAACAAGTAATCGGGTTCTTGGACCGCGGTTTGCCGGCCGAATACGAAATCATGCGAAGTATCCGCGTGGTGTCAGGATCCGAACGACGGCGTGTTGGTGTAATCAAAACCATGATAGACATGGTAGGTGGGGTGAACTATGACCAGAACGAGTTCGCTCCCCAGTGGCCCGTCGTCGCGGAGTTAAGAAAGCAGTACGAGGTATATCAAATCGACCCCGATTACCCAATCGATCCAGAACAACTCGATGCGATCTTGGTACCACTCCCGTCGTCTCTTCAGACCGACCAGATGCAAAATATTAGTGACTTCATTACGAGCGGGAAACCCGCGCTCATTCTGGTCGACCCCCTCCCTGCCGTCGACCCAACGCTCTCACCCACTGAATGGGTTGGTGACGGAAACCCGTTCACATATCCTGCCGGGACGGCACGTCCAGGACCACGGGGTAATGTTCGGCAGTGGCTCTTAGATTTAGGTGTGGATTGGGAACCCACTCGTGTCGTGTGGGATTCGTATAACCCCCATCCTGATCTAGCGCATCTGCAGGCTGAATTTATTTTCCTTGGACGAGGGAATGGAAACGAAGAAACATTCAATCTTGATGACCCGATCACGTCCGAACTTCAAGAGTTAATGTTGCCCTTTGTTGGCTCACTTCAACCGGTCGACGATTCAGGTCTGGAGTTTCAGCCGCTGATCCGAACAGGGAACGCCTCAGGTGTGAATGGATACTTTTCACTCGTTCGCCCATCTCCATTTGGGCCACAGCTCAATCCAGCGCCACCCCGTGAACAGGATGAAGAAGACTACATCGTAGCAGCAAGAATTCGATCAAAGACCTTAGAGTCGTCACCCGTCGATGCCGAAGCGGCTGCGGCAAGTTCCGAAGAATTTACTGAGGCCGAATCCGAGAACGGAAATTCAAACCCAACGATTGAAACCCCGCTCGACTCGAACTCTCCGACTAACAATGACTCCATCGACATGATTGTCGTGGCGGATTTGGATTTCGTTGGAGAGCAGTTTTTTGCGATTCGTGCACAGGCTCCTGGGGACCTCAACTTTGATAACGTGACGTTCTTCCTAAACGCGATCGACACGTTGCTTGGCGACGAATCCTTCATAGACCTGAGGAGCCGACGGGCACAACACCGAACACTGGAACGCCTAGAGGCTCAGACCGCAGAATTCATCGACCAACGTCGCCAAGATGAGCAGCAAGCTGAACAGGATGCTGAAGAGGCTTTAAGTCAGGCTCAGGCAAGACTCGATGATAGAGTGGCAGAACTCGAAGGCCGTTCCGACATCGATGTCCAGACGATGCAAATTATGGTTCGAAACCTTCAGGAAGTGGAAAACCGTCGCCTAGAAGTACTGTCCACCAATATTAATACCGAAAAAGAAACTAGGATTCAGGCCAGCCGTGAACGCATGGAGACTCAAATTCGCCGGATTCAAACAACCATCAAGACGTTCGCGATTCTGCTGCCTCCGATACCAGTCTTCTTAGTGGGAATGGGAATTTTCTTTCGGCGACAGCGTCGCGAAAAAGAGGGTGCGATAGCTGCGAATCGGCTGAAGGAGTGACGATGACTGAATCAAGAAGGACGATGAGCTTTGTGGGCATCGCTGTCGTTTTCTGTGTTGTGGCACTCGTCAGTGCTCCGCGACGAACTGTCCCGGGCGCTTTCTTCGACGTGGGAGATCCATTTTTTTTAGACTTCACCGACTCTGAAATGGCCGCAACACTGGAAGTGGTTGAGTGGAACGCACAAACGGCATCCGCTATCCCATTCGAAGTTACCAACCGTGGTGGGCTTTGGACCATTCCGTCACACCACAGTTATCCAGCTGATGGTGGGGAACGTTTGGCTAACGCAGCCGCGAACATGATTAACGTCGTTAAAGACGACTTCAGGTCGGACAACATTGCCGATCACGAAGCACTGGGAGTCATCGATCCGCTCGACGACATGTCCACCAGTCTCGAGGGACGTGGCACCAAGGTTACATTCAAGGACCCGAACGAAGCCGTTCTTGCCGAGCTCATCTTAGGAAACGAGCTCTTAGAACGCCCGGGTTTTCGATTCGTGCGAGTCCCTGACCAAAAGCGCGTCTATGCCGCACGATTCGACGCCGCTATCTCAACCGCGTTTGAAGATTGGATCGAAACCAATTTACTCGAGGTCTCTCGGTCTCAAATAGACCACATTGTGCTCAACGAATACTTCGTCGATGAAGGAACTCAGCGAGTTGTCCGTCGTGGCGAATTTATTCTCGATAAGATCGAGGAAGATAATTGGACTGCTAACCGTGTTCCCTCGGGACAAGAAGTTGATTTTGTCCAAGTCAACCTTCTCGTAGGTGCCATCATTGACCTAAAGATCGCAGGGGTTAGACCAAAGCCTTCGGGAATGACGGGAAACCTTCGGGATGCGGCAATTGCCGGCAACATCACACAGTCAGACATTCAAGCTCTGGTGGGCCGTGGATTCTTTCCGACCCCCGATGGGGGGCTGCTCTCCAACGAAGGCGAAGTTTTGGTCAGAACTACTGAAGGTATGCTCTATACACTTCGATTCGGCGAGGTGGTCTATGGCAGTGGAGACGCTGTGGCTGTAGGAAACGATATAAGCGATGACAAGCAGTCTGCAACAGGCGAAAATCGGTACGTCTTCATTACCGCTGAGTTCGATCAAACAAGCTTGCCGGAGCCACAGGTTTCAGAAACCGACGCCCATGCGTCGTGGCAACGTCGAGTGCAAGAAGGTCGAGACAAAGCTGAACGCCTAGCCGCTCGTTTCGCTGGCTGGTACTATGTCATCGCGGCTGATAGTTATGATCGAATTCACAAGCCTCGCGGTGAATTTCTAAAGGACAATGACTCGTAATTTCTGACTCGGACTTTCGTCTCCATCTAGGATATCTTCATGGCAAAAAACCTCCTCGAAAAGGTTTGGGATGCTCATACCGTCCGCACGCTTCCCACTGGTCAAACGCAGTTGTTTATTGGTTTACACCTCGTTCATGAGGTGACTAGTCCGCAAGCGTTCGACATGCTGCGCACTCGAGACATGACTGTCGCATTTCCAGAGCGCACCTACGCCACCGTTGACCATATAGTGCCAACACTCAATCAGGCACGTCCATTGGTCGATGAATTAGCGGAACAGATGATGGTCGCTCTCGAACGAAACTGCGCCCAGTACAACATTCCCTTCTCTGACCTGAATACGGATACTCAAGGAATAGTGCATGTCATTGGTCCTGAACTTGGCTTAACTCAACCTGGCATGACCATCGCCTGTGGCGATAGCCATACCTCCACTCATGGCGCGTTTGGCGCTGTGGCCTTCGGAATCGGCACGTCACAAGTCCGGGACGTTCTCGCATCGCAATGTCTTGCGATTGATCCCCTAAAAGTCCGACGCGTGATTGTCAATGGCGCTCTCGGACTGGGTGTCTATGCGAAGGATGTTGTCTTGGAAATCATCGCCAGACTCGGCGTAACCGGAGGCGTGGGATATGCCTACGAGTATGCTGGTTCCGCCGTGGATTCAATGACCATGGATGAACGGATGACCATCTGCAACATGTCGATCGAGGGTGGGGCCCGTGTTGGATATGTCAATCCTGATGCCACAACATTTGAACACCTCAAGGGACGCCCGTTCGCGCCATCCGGCGCCGCTCTAGATCGAGCACTAGAATGGTGGAGCTCGATGGCGTCAGACAGCGACGCATCCTACGACGACGAAGTTATGCTTGATGGCACGACGATTGAGCCAAAAGTTACGTGGGGCATTAATCCAAGTCAGTCAGTAGATATTGGAGGTCGAATTCCGAAACCCGCTGATGTCGTGGATGCCGAACGCGACTCCCTGGCCGAAGCGGTCGAATTTATGGGGCTCAAAGCCGGGAGCTTAATTAGAGGTACAGCAATCAACGTCGCCTTCATCGGTTCATGCACAAATTCGAGGTTGTCTGATCTCCGGGAGGCAGCCAAGGTTGTGCATGGCCACAAGGTCGCTGACAGTGTCAGGGCGCTAGTTGTGCCGGGTTCCAAGAGCGTACGGTTAGCTGCGGAACGCGAAGGGCTTGACCAGGTATTCATGGACGCAGGATTCGAATGGCGGGGTGCCGGATGTTCCATGTGCCTTGCGATGAATCCGGACCGCCTAGAAGGACGCGAAATCTGTGCATCATCCTCAAACCGTAATTTTAAAGGCCGACAAGGAAGCCCCACGGGTCGGACGCTGTTGATGAGTCCGGCAATGGTCGCTGCTGCCGCTATTACAGGAGCAGTGACCGACGTACGAGAAATACTTACTCAAACATGAGGTTTCTTCGAAACAATGAACAACAGCAGCAGCATCGACTTAACGACTGGCACCGCCGTTCCGTTACGCGGCAATAACATCGATACCGACCGGATCATCCCGGCCCGCTATCTTAAGGCCGTAACGTTCGATGGACTCGGCGATCATGTCTTCGAAGACGACCGAGCTTCGATGCCGAACCACCCATTTTCAAATTCAAGCTACTGTCAGGCTTCGATATTGTTGGCCAACCAAAACTTTGGATCCGGTTCGTCCCGTGAACATGCTCCGCAAGCGCTTAAGCGCTGGGGCATCCATATTTGTATAGCTGAATCGTTTTCTGACATCTTCCGAGGCAATTCACTATCCATTGGCTTGCCCTGCTTTACTGCTGTTCACTCTGACGTTGAATTCTTAATGGGCTGCGTCGAAGAATCTCCAAGGACACTTCTGACTGTCTCCGTCTCCGACCTCACACTGAATATCTCAGAGAGGTCTATTTCGCTGGCGATGCCGGCTGCCATGAGTGCCGCCTTGTTAAAAGGCCAATGGGACGCGACCGGAATTCTCATCGATCGATTCGAACAGGTTCGTGCTACCGGTTTCAGTCTCCCCTATATGAAGGGGTTCTAGCCGTCAGTCGATCACATAGCTAAATAATTTGCACCGAATTCCACGCTCAAGGATCGAACCAAGAAACGCTTCCGTAAATTCCATGCCTCCCTAGTCTCGGAATATCAACACCGTCTGCGGACTGTAAATGGGAAATTGAATTGACGTAAAACCGGTCAGGCCCAACAAAAATGGATAATAAATAACTTTCTATTATGTTGTTGTAAGATATATAACTTTGACTTTAGTTTAATACAACAGCTTAATTAGCAGTGGTCGGGTTGTAAGGTGGTGGTTGAGGGAGGTTCTGGTGACGAGCGAAAGACTGATCATCTTCGATACGACACTGCGCGACGGTGAACAATCTCCTGGGTTTTCGATGAACACAGTGGAGAAGCTCGAGCTTGCGAAACAACTCGAGACGCTCGGAGTTGATATCCTTGAAGCGGGCTTTCCGATTGCCTCCGAGGACGACGCTCACGCGGTCAGTCTGATCGCAACAGAAATCAGAAAACCAGTTATCGCTGCTCTGGCTCGGTGCAATCCGACGGATATCGATCGGGCTGGAGAGTCGCTCAAACCAGCAGAACGGTTTCGCATTCACACATTCATCGCCACCTCTGACCTGCACCTAGAGAAAAAACTTCGGATCAGTCGAGATGAATGCATCGAGTCTCTTCGTAAAGGTGTTCGGCAGGCACGAGGGTATACCGACGATGTCGAATTCTCCGCTGAGGATGCTACGCGGACGAACATGGATTTCTTGTGCCGTGTCGTGGAAACTGCCATTGATGCTGGGGCTACCACCATTAATCTTCCCGACACGGTAGGCTACTGCACACCACAGGAAATAGAAGATTTTTTCACTGAAATTCAAGAGCGGGTACCAACCGCAACGAGAGCAGTATTCAGTGCACACTGTCATGATGACCTCGGATTGGCCGTAGCCAATTCTTTAGCGGCGCTTCGTGCTGGGGTTCGGCAGATCGAATGCACTATCAACGGTGTTGGTGAACGGGCAGGAAATGCCGCACTAGAAGAGGTGGTGATGGCCACCCGTGTTCGACCAGACCGACTTCCATATACAACTACAATCGAATCAACCGAGTTATTTAAAACGAGTCAATTGTTGTCATCGTTGACACAGGAACCGGTACAGTCCAATAAAGCGATCGTTGGGCGGAATGCATTTGCTCACGAAGCAGGAATTCATCAGCATGGAGTCATTAAGGATCGCCGGACCTACGAAATTATGCATCCCGAGGATGTCGGGCTGCAGTCGACCTTGGTTCTTGGGAAACATTCAGGACGCCACGCAGTCAAACAACGCTGCGAACATTTGGGCTACCAACTGACACGCTTCGAACTCGATCGAGTTTACCGCGAGGTCATTGCCCTAGCCGACCGCCAGAAGACCATTGAAGACGACAATGTGGCAGATATCGTCGCTCAGGTTCAACAAGCCTCCCAAACCACCGATTCTGACACTCCCACCAGACTATTGGCGACCACCGATTCACAGTCCGCCGAATTACAAGCCGAAGTCAAACTTTTGTAAACGTTTAACTTGAAACTGTCGTATTAAACATTGTGCCGCAATTATCTTGTCTGATCAAAGCTCTATCTACAGTGAATAAATAGCCTATAATTTACCCTCTCATCAGCACGAATTCTGCAGGATTACGGGAAGGAATTTCAAAATGTGCTCTAACAGGTTTTCGGTTGGTTAAGTTTCTCTCGCTGGGCGTTCCATTCTTCATGCTGACAGCCGCCTCGTCCTTAAGCGGCCAAGATGGTCCTCTTCAACCCAATTCGGTGATGGTTGTTCCATTTGTGAATGTCTCAGGCGTTCCAGATGTCCAGTGGTTGGAAATCGGCATTGGCGAAACCGTCCTCGCCGATCTAGAACAATTACAAGGGCTGTCTGTTGTTAGGTGGGCAGGCTTGGACGAAAGTTTAGCTGATACGGCGCCCCTGAGAGACCAGTTGGCCGTTCGCGCGGCGCGAGAACAAGGTGTTTCTTGGTTGGTGTCCGGCGGGTTTCAAAACCTTGGAGAACAGCTTCGAATAACGGCACGGATCATCGATGTTGCCACGGGAACAATCCGTGCAACAGTGAAAGTGGACGGAGTTCTTGGCGACACGTTCATCCTTCAGGACAAAATCATTGAAGGGTTGGCCCCAGAATTCGCCAGTATCGTACGGAATATTCCATCTCAAGCTGCTGCCAATCTTGACCAACGTGAAAACGCCCTAGCAAGTAACGGTCAAACAGATCTTCCCCAAGGTGATCAACAGAATGACACACCAGATCCTTTTCGTCAGAGCACTAGCCCTGAACCGCAACCTGACGAGAGTGGTGAAGCTAACCCTCGTCCGCCTGGCGGTGACAGGGCTGCCAAGCCTAGCAACAGTAGTTCCCCTCCTGAACCATCGCCCGGAAATGTGACTGCGGCCCCTCGTGCTCTGACAGACCGAGTGAATGTGAGTCCAAGCCGAACAGACACGCCACCGACGATCGACGGTCGACTCGATGACATGGTGTGGCAGACCGCTACCAAAATTACCAACTTTGTTCAGAGTCAACCGCAGGATGGCGCACCCGCGAGTGAAGCTTCCGACGTGTACATAGCCTACGACAGTTCAAACATCTATTTGGCTTTCCACGCCCACTATGAGGACCCTGGTATCATGCGATCAAATCGCAGCGACCGTGACCAAGCCGGTCGTAGCGACGATATTTTCTCAGTCTATTTTGATCCGTTTTCCGACCAGCAACGCGCCTATGTCTTTTCCGTGAATGGTTACGGCGTACAGGACGATGCGATCCTTGGGTCACGCAGTTCCGGCGGTGGAGGCGGTGGAGGCGGTAGACGCGGCGGTGGTGGGTTCCGCGGCGGTGGCGGGGGGGTGCCACGTGGCGATTCCTCGTGGGATACGTTATTCACTAGTGGCGGACAGATCGTCGACGACGGCTTCACTGCCGAGCTGGCAATACCGTTTAAGAGTCTGAGATACCCAGCCCGCGGAACAGACACCGCACACACCTGGGGATTTCAGATTGTTCGCAGGATTAGAGACAAGGACGAAACTGTCGTCTGGTCACCTGTTTCCAGAGACATCGCCGGCTTCCTTCCACAGATGGGCGTGCTGTCCGGGATGACTGGTTTATCAACTAGCCGAAACCTCGAATTTCTACCAACCTTCACGGGAGTGCAGTTCGGCACCCTCAACACCGAGACCGGCCGGGTTGTTAGCGGTGACCCAAAGCCCGAAGGTGGGATCAATGTGAAGTACGGTGTGACGTCAAATCTAACAGCCGACTTCACGCTCAACCCCGACTTCTCGCAGATTGAATCTGACCGTCCTCAGGTTGAAGTCAATCAGCGGTTTGCATTGTACTTTCCTGAGCTACGGCCATTTTTTCTCGAGGGAGCTGAGATTTTTAACATCCCAGGACCGTTCACAACCGTTCACACTCGAACGATCGTAGACCCATTGTATGGTGCAAAGTTAACCGGAAAGGCCGGGAAAACTACTATCGGCGTGCTCTACACTAACGATCAAGCTCCAGGGAACGTCAGTGATTCACTGGATCCCGCGTTCGAACAGTCAGCTCAAACGTTTGTTGGTCGGGTCCGATATGACCTGTACGCAGAGTCCTATATTGGAGCGATTGTGACGGACCGGCAGTTTTTGAATGGCCATAGTCGCCTCGCCGGAGTGGACAGTAATTTTCGCGTGGGCAACACCCATTCTCTTGGGATCCGAGCAATGGGCACCGATCACAGAGACCAAGAAGGTTCCAACACGAACGGCCACTTTATCGATTTATTTATGCGAAAGAATGGCCGCAACTTGAGCTACACGGCGGCAACCTATCAGTTGTCACCTGATTTCAAAACGGATGTGGGGTTTGTCCGACGCACTGATCAACGATTCTCGTTTGGCAACATTAGTTATCAATGGTGGCCCCAGAACTGGCTCATTAGTTGGGGGCCAAATGCCAGGTATTCTCGGAATAACAGCTTTGAGGGAGTGTTGGAAGACGAACAGAGGCAAGTGGGCCTCAACTTTAATTTCGCAAAGAATATCGGCGCGAGCATCGATGTCACCCGCGAACTGGAAAGGTTCGAAGATATCGACTTCTTCAAGACTCGACTCAATATGTTTGTGCGGGTCAACACGAGTCAACGGCTGTCAATCGGCGGTGGCGGCAACTGGGGCGATCAAGTTTACTTCGACTGGAATAACCCGTTCTTAGGCCGAGACAACAATGTGTTCATGTTCATCAGCTTCCGTCCAGTGTCCCGATTCCAATCCCAAATCAACATAAATACCAGTCGTTTTACCGATCCCATGGGACTGTTCGTTCCAGGCGTAAACAAAGGAAGCGTTGACGGTAACAGCGAAGTGTTCAACGTTAAGATCGTGCGGGCGCAGAGCACGTACCAGTTCTCCGAACGACTCTTATTCCGCAATATCGCAGAGATCAACACATTCGACGAGACGCTAGCCTTGAACTTTCTTCTGACCTACCGAGTCAACTCGGGCACGGCGTTCTACATCGGCTACGATGACCGCTACCAGCAACGCGAACAGTTTAATGACCACGAGATTTTTCCAGGAGCCGGATATCAGCAAACCAATCGGGCAGTGTTCACGAAACTCCAGTACTTGTTCCGGTTCTGAGTTCGTCTCCTTGGCGGGCGGGATACAATGCAATAAATCGTCGCCGTGAGCTTGGTGCACTAGAAGTCAGACTCGAGTTTCTGTTCAGGAGGTAGTCTATGCTCAGAAGCGTTCCTTGCTTCGTCGCCATCGTCATAGTTGTCACGTCAGCGACCTTGTCAGCTCAGGAGATTCCCCTCGAGCAACTGACGCTTCCTGAAGGTTTCACGATAGAGGTCTACGCAAGCAACATCGAGAATCCGCGTCAAATGGCACTTGGTCCCCGTGGCACATTGTTTGTCGGCACGCGGCGAGCCGGGAACGTCTACGCAGTCCTCGATGACGATAACGACCATATCGCCGACCGCGTAGTTACAATCGCCAGCGGCCTGATGATGCCAAGCGGTGTTGCCTTTCGAAACGGCAGCCTTTTCGTCGCCGAGATCAATCGTGTCCTCAGATTTGACGCAATTGAGTCAAGCGTAGATTCACCTGGCGAGCCCGTGGTGCTCAATGACAGACTGCCGACCGAACGTGCGCATGGCTGGAAATACCTAGGATTCAGCCCGGACGGTCAACTCTACGTTCCGGTGGGCGCTCCGTGCAACATCTGTGACCGGACGGATGAAGACCCCAGGTTTGGAACGATCTTGAGAATGAACCCTGACGGAACTGGCGAAGAAATCTTCGCGCACGGCGTTCGCAATTCGGTGGGATTTGACTGGCAACCTGGGAGCGAGGAGCTTTGGTTTACCAACAACGGGCGTGACCGTTTAGGCGACCAAACTCCACCAGACACACTTCACCACGCACCGGAGCCGGGTTTACATTTTGGATATCCTTTCTGCCACGGTGGGGACCTCCAGGACCCAGAGTTTACTCAACGGCCCTGCAATGAATTCCATTCACCAGCGCAAAAGCTTGGACCACATGTCGCCTCAATTGGCATGAAGTTTTACACTGGTTCGATGTTTCCGTCCGAATACCAGAACCAAATTTTCATCGCGGAGCATGGTTCTTGGAACCGTTCACCCGAGGCTGGGCACACCGGTTTCCGGTTAACGGTTGTTCGCGTCAACGGTGACCAGACGATTAATTACGAAACCTTTGCCGAAGGATGGCTTACTTCCGACAACGAATCTTGGGGACGGCCGACTGATGTCTTAGTCATGCCGGATGGTTCGTTACTTGTTTCAGACGACACCGCTAACGCCATCTATAGGATTACCTATGAAGGTTAGCCAGTCTCGGTTTCCCAATTGCGATATCTCCGTGGTGCAGCGTGAT